>Ga0209167_10000873_pt1 | contig 19847 bp, 14 predicted proteins | sample Coa_R1_9_FD_187154 | JGI IMG/M metagenome (GOLD analysis project Ga0209167, IMG submission 187154) | Surface soil microbial communities from Centralia Pennsylvania, which are recovering from an underground coalmine fire - Coalmine... | ecosystem: Environmental > Terrestrial > Soil >... | reverse complement strand
GAAAGCACGAGCGCGAGGCCGATGAGGAGGATGGCGATAAACGGCACGGCCCAGCGGCGTGTCGGGCCGATGCCGAGGTGCGCCGAGGCGGCGCTGCCGATCCCCGCCGAAAACAATACCGTGAAAATTACCGTCGAATAGGTATAGAGCGGGCTGCCGATCAGATGCATGAATTTCTGGATGAAGACCAGCTCCAGGATGATGAAACCGGCTCCCAGGCACGAAAAGTAGGCGAGCAAAGGAACCGCCGCGGCGCCTTCCTCGCGCCCAACCTTCGAAAATCGCAGCGGCACGAACACGAACAGCATGACGAACAGCGCGGACGCGGCGCCGGTCACGATCAGGTGGAGCAGATCCATCGGCACGAGGCCGCGAATCAGCGACTCGTTCAGATATAGCGACGTGCTCGGTTCGGTGAACGTTGCCCGGTCGACCTGCAGGTAGCGCAGCGACCGACGCATCAGTCCGAAGTAGGGACGGTCGTCGGTGCGCGGCGAATCGGCGGCCGGCAGCCGGTCCGCGAGCGCCGCGGGGAAGTCGCCTGAATAGAAGTCCGCCGACAGGAAGCTGCGGCTCGGATCCTGCGGGTTCTCGGCCAGGTTCAGTCGGTGGTACGGCGTCAGCTCCGGCGGCGCGAGAAAAGCCCCGAGCTCGGCGAGCTCCGCTGCCGTCCAGGGTTGCATCTTGATGAGCATGGTGGGCAGGACGGGCTCGGCCTCGGAGGTATAGACCGCCACGTGTCGCTGGAAATCGCTGCGCCCCATCTGTTTCCACGCCAGAGCCGCCGTAGTGATCATGCGCGGATAGCCGAGATGATTGACCTGCAGCACGCCGTTCGGCGTCAGATGCGAGAAGTAGTCCTGATAAGCCTCGGCAGTGTTCAGGTAGTCCGTTTGCAGAGCACCGGTACCCTGGGCGATGGTCGAGTTCGTGTAACTGCTGTAAAGCTGGATGATGTCATAGCGGCGATCGGCATGGCGCAGGAAGCTGCGGCCTTCGCCCGCGTACGCGTGCACCGCCGGGTTGTGGAAGATGTCACCGATGTAGTGGGAGTAAAGCCCGCTGGCGAGCTCGACGACCGTCGGCACGAGTTCCACGGCGTCGACATGCGCAGCGCCATATAACAGCGCGGCCTTGGTCTCCTGGCCGCCGGCGCTGCCGATAACGAGCACGCTTTGTCCCGAGTCGCGCTTCAGGTAATGCGAGGCGAGTACACCGAGCTGCCAGAAATGCTGCTTGACGTGCGACTTGTCGTGATCGAGCTTGCCCCGCAGCGCCTTCAGGTCGCCGTCGAACGGGAAGAAGTAGGTCGACTGATTGCCACCGTCGTACTGGACGATCTTGCGGTCGCCGGATGGCCACCAGGGCTGCGCTTTCTCTGGCGTCCACTTCTGGTCGATGACATCAATTCTCGAGAATGGATCCCAGCGCTGGAATTCACCGAGGCCTGCCTGCAGATCCGTCGCGATGCCGCGCTTGTCCACGTGCAGCACGAAGTCGATGTAGTGTGGCGCACGCGCGAACGGAATGGCGATGACCACCACGGCTGCCGCGGCGGCGGCGCGCGTCACTGCGCGGTTGTCCGAGAACAGAGCGGCAGCCAGCAGCGCCAGCCCCGCCGCGCACACGAGCAGACCTCCGGGGCCGAGCTTTGCGATAAGAGGAACCACCAGCACGGTGCCGATGCCGGCGCCGACCAGGTCCCAGAAATACAGGCGCTGGATGCTGGTGGCGTAGCGTGAGAAAACCGTGATCAGTACGTAGCCTGCCAGAAAGAACGGCGCGAGCAGCGCGACGTACAGCGCTGCAAATGCCGCAAACGTGGCCACCGGATGCTGCACGATGCGCGTGTAATCGAGCGGCAGTACGTTGATGATCGGAATGAGCAGCAAAGTGGTGACGGCAAAACCGATGCTGCGCGTGGCGAGAACCGGCCGGATCGGGAGCTCCTCCGGCAACGGGCGCAAGGTTGCGTAGATGCCGGCCAGCCCGAAGGAGAACACCGCGAGTGTTACGATGAAATACGAGATGTTCGGCGTGAGCGTGACATCGAAAGCCCGCGTCAGCATGAGCTCGATCACCAGGGTGGCGAGCGCAGTCAGTAGAACGCCGAACGATATCCTTCGCATCACATGCCCCTGGGCTTGACGGTCACCGTGTAGCACACTTCGCGGCTGCCCGCGTCCCGCATGCTCGCAGGCTGCCTTTGGTTGATTCGCGACCCCCGCCGTCACGCAGCAGTCGCTTTGTATACAGCGTACCGCACCGGCCGCGGTCGGCACGCGTGCGTGGTTCGCAAATTGGCCTTCCTGACGGGCGCCCTTACTGGTATCGAGGCTTGCAGCCACGGTGCGTGTTACACCCTGCATGACCCCCCGTGATGCCGTATTCTTGCGCGCCAATGCCCAGGTCGGCCTCCAAGGCAATCCGCATCGCGATCGGTCTCGCCGTGCTCGCCTTCCTGATCGTGAAGGTCGGTCACGCCAAGCCTCTCGAACGTCTGGCAAACGCCAGGCCCTTGTTCATCCTCTTCGCCGTCGTGGTTGTCATCATTGACGGTCTGGTGCGCACCTGGAATTGGACCCAGCTTATCCGGGCGATGCATCTGGCGCCCGCGGTGTCCTACGGCCGGGTGCTGAGTGTTTCCTGGGCGGGAGCATTCCTGGGTCAGGTCGTGCCCTCGACGGCCGGAACCGACGCCTTGCGCGCGGTGCTCGCAGCGCGCGTCATCGGCGGTCCGGCGAGCGCGCATGCCGCGGCCATCGTCATGATGAACGCGCTTAGCCTGCTCGTCGGTTGTGCCACGGGCATCGGCTGTGCGCTGTGGCTCGCTTCCGCCCACGATGGGAGCGGCGTGCGGCTGCCGGCAGTGATCGCCTTCGTCGCCGCGATCGGCGCGGCTGGTATCTGCTATTGGCTGTTGAGCGCTCAACGCGGGCTGTTATTGCTCATTCTGCGGCGCATGCGCGGACCATGGCGCAAGCTGCGCCGGCCGCTGCGGCGCTTCACGCACAAGCTGCTGGTGTTCGAGCGCTACCATGTGAATCTGCTGCCCATCGTGGCCGTCGCGTTTCTGACGCTGGTTACGCGGGCGACGATGTACGCGATGGTCGGCCTTGCGGTCTCAGTCGAGCTGCCGTTTCCCGCGTGGCTCGCGTTGGTACCCGCTTACCTGTTGTCGGGAATCCTGCCGTACTCAGTCGCCGGCTACGGCGGCGATCAGGCTGCAATCGTCTATATGTTAACAGGCTTCGGCGCGAATGCGGCCGGTGCCCTGGTGTTCGCGCTCATAGTGCCGCTCATGACCATGACATATAATATGTTGGGCGGGGTGCCGATCCTCACCGGCAGGATCGATTCAAGCTCCCGGCTGTCCGCCAGCGACTGAACGCGCTAGCATGCGCTGCACGCATTGCGCGCTCCCATAAGAACAACGTTGCGAGCTGAATGACATGGCAATGAGACCGGTCAACGTACTCTGGCTGATTGACCACGTGTGCTTCGACGGCAGTCTGCACGCGGGCGGCCGGCTGTACATGAATCTTTTTCCGCACGTCGATCCGGAGCGCCTGAGAATCTTCCCGTATTTTCTGAACGCCTCGGACGCCGTGGTGCGGACCTTTGCCGCCGGCGAGCACCCGGTGAAGACCCTGGCGTGGAGCAAGTACGATGTGCTCGCGCCGCTGCGGGTCGGGCGAATGGTGCGAAATCACGAGATCGACGTCATGCATCTGTTCTGCTTTGGCGCCTCGGCATTCGGGCGCGTGTCGTCGATCTGGAATCGCGTTCCGACCGTCATCCACGAGTTCGACACCCCGACCTACGGTCCGTACCCAAAGATGTTCAAACTCGCCGATCGTCTGCTCGCGAGTCGTACCGACTTTGCGTTTGCAGCGTCTACCCAGTGCCGCGACTTCGTGCACGAACAGCGCAGCGTGCCGCTGGAGAAAATCGAGGTGCTGTACCACGCAGTGCCGCGCGAGAAATTTCAGATCGCCCGGACTCTGGACCGGCAGAGCGCGCGCCGCCAGCTCGGCTGGGGCGCGGACGATTTCGTGTTTCTCGCGGTGACCAAGCTCGGACCCGATCGCGGCAACGAGACGCTGCTGGCGGCGTTTGCCGAGGTCCGCAGGCAGATGCCGAACGCGCGGCTGTGCATCGTCTACCGCCCGACGCTCTACCACCGCGTGCCGCTCAAGTACCAGGACATTCCGTGGGTATCCGATCCGCTCGCCATGCGCACGCGCATCGATGATCTGGTGAGCCGACACGGCTTGAACGATTGCGTGTCCCTGGTCGAGATGGAGGCCCCGGAGAGGCACGAACCCTATTTTTCCGGCAGCGACCTGTTGGTACTGCCCTTTGAGAGCCCGCTGTTCAGCTCGGTGAACATGATCGAGGCGATGCTCTACGGCCGGGCCCAGGTCGTCACCGATCTGGGGGAGCCGGCGGACATCGTCGATCGCTGGGGTGGCGGATTGAAGGTCCCGCCCAAGGATCCCGCGGCGCTGGCCGCCGGGATGCTGCGGCTTGCCCGCAACGATGCCCTGCGGGAGTCGCTGTCGCAAAAGACCCGTGCCGCGGCAGACCGCTTCGGGGTCGATGCGGTCGCGGAGCGGCTGACGGAACTCTATACCCGGCTCGCGGACCGGGAACCCGTGCAGTCACAGCAGGTTAGGGCCGCCGTATGAGCCTGCCACGGGGGTAAATTTCACAATAGTGCGCCCTGGTCTGCGCGAACTGTGACCCAGTCGACGCTCCTGGGCAGGCCCGCTGCGCGGGCCGTAGGGCGCGCGCTATGCTTCCGCACGATACGCGCCGCCGATTACTGCTCTAAGCACCAAGAACAAGCGCGTGGGCCGGGGGTCGCCCCACCTTTGACCTCTCGCGGGCTGCGCGCGCTCCGCCGTACGCCGATTTTGGGCCGGCAATGCGTGCGAAAATCGCCGGTGCGGTCGGATGAGACTCGCTATGCCATTGCTATGATCGCCAAGGGGAAACCTGGGGCCGTGCGGACATCTTGATGCCAGATAGAGACCCACTGGACGGGCGGCGAGACGGGGTGCTGTTCGTGGACACGCACGTCCACATCTACCCGGTCTTCGATCTCGACACGCTGTTCGATGCCGCCGTCGACAACTTCGCACGGGCGGCGAGACGCCTGGGGGTGGCGCAGGCGTCGTCTGACGGCATGCTGCTCCTGACCGAAACCGTCAACGACCATGCGTTTGAGGAACTGGCCAGCGGCCGGCTCAAGCCGCAGCGCTGGAAAATTGGCGCGACCGCGGAGGCGCCAGTCCTGAGGCTCAGTCACGCCGGCAAGCCGTCGCTGTGGTTGGTGGCGGGGCGCCAGATCGCGACCCGCGAGGATCTGGAGGTGCTGGCGCTGGGTAGCACCGCGCGCTACCCGGACGGCGAACCCCTGGAGCAAACCGTTGCCGCGGTCGATGCCTCGGCAGCGCTCACCGTCCTGCCCTGGGGTTTCGGCAAATGGTGGGGTGCACGCGGCACGCTCATCGATCGCCTCATGCGCACCCCGCGCGCGCGACCGCTGTATCTCGGTGACAACGGTGGACGGCTCGCCCTCTCGACACGCCCGCAGCTCTTGCTCCGCGGTGAGACTCTCGGTCACAAGGTGCTGCCGGGGACCGATCCACTGCCGTTTGCACGCCAGGAAGCACGGGTGGGCACATTCGGCCTGCTGCTGCCGGACTGGCGGGCGACCGACAGGCCGCTGGCCGAGTTCGCGCGGCGCTTGCAGACCGCGGCGGACTCGCCACGCCAATTTGGTGCGCTCACCGGCATCGTGCCGTTCGTGCGGCTGCAGATTGGCATGCAGCTGCGCAAGCGAGCGCGCCGAGGCGTGGCCGCGTGAGGTTCCTGGTGGTCGCCCCGCAGCCTTTCCTCACGGCCCGGGGCACGCCGCTCAGCGTCTATTACCGCACCATGGTCATGGCGGAGTATGGCGCACGGATTGATCTGCTCGCCTATGGCGAGGGCGAGGACGTGGAGATTCCGGGCGTCAATCTGATCCGCATTCCACGGCTGTCGTGGGTGGGCCCGGTGCCCGTGGGGCCGTCGTGGAGGAAGCTGTTCCTGGACCTCATCATGATCGCCTGGACGGTCGGGCTGCTCGCCCGGCACCGCTACGATGCAGTCCACGCCCACGAGGAATCGGTGTTCTGGTGCCGCTTTCTCAAGCCGCTGTTCCGCTTTCGCCTGATCTACGACATGCACTCGAGCCTGCCGCAGCAGCTCAGTAACTTTCAATTCTCGAAATCAGAGCTGCTGCTCGCGACCTTCCGCGCGCTCGAGCACACCTGTCTGCGCGCCGCCGACGCCGTCATCACGATTTGTCCGGACCTGAGGGATTACGCCTTGCAGACCGGGGTCGCTCCCGAGAAGCAGCTGCTGATCGAGAACTCGATCTTTGAGGATGTGAAGCTGCGCAAATTTCAGGGCGCAGCGCGCGAGGCCGTCGCGGAGCTGGTGCCGAAGAACCCGCCACTCGACTTCGAGCGGCCGATCGTGCTGTACGCGGGCACCTTCGAGCAGTACCAGGGCATTGAGATGCTGATCCGGGCGTTCGCGCAGGTGTGCGCGCAACGCACAGATGCACAGTTGCTGCTGGTGGGGGGGTCGCCACAGCAGGTGGCGCACGCCGCCGAAATCGTTGCCGAACTGCGCCTGGCGGGCAGCGTCTACCTCACCGGCAAAATGAGCAAGAACGCGGCTATGCGCTACACGCGGCTGGCGACCGTACTGGTTTCGCCGCGGCTGCATGGCACCAACACCCCGCTCAAGATCTACGAGCAGATCGCCAGCGGCAAGCCCCTGGTGGCTACCCGCATCTGGTCCCACACACAGGTCCTCAACGAAGAGGTGTGCATCCTGGTCGAGCCCGACCCGGAGTCGCTGGCGCGTGGCCTGCTGCTCGCGATCAACGATCCGGACGCCGGCCGCGAAGTGGCCGCGCGCGCCCGCCGGCTCTACGAGGAGCAGTACGCGCGGCCGGTCTACGAGCAGAAGATCCGCCGTCTGCTGGAGATCGTTTCCTGATGTGCGGCATCGCAGGCATGATCGCGACCGGCGCCGAGCCGGTGTCCCGGCAGCAGCTGCAGCGGATGTGCGACGCCATGGTGCATCGCGGACCGGATGACGCGGGCTACCTGGTCGAACCCGGCATCGCGCTGGGCATGCGGCGGCTGTCCATCATCGATCTGGCCGGCGGCCATCAGCCGATCAGCAACGAGGATGACAGCGTCGCCGTGGTGTTCAACGGCGAGATCTACAACTATCGCGAGCTGCGTGCGGGACTGATCGCGCGCGGCCACCGCTTCAAGACCGCGTCCGACACCGAAGTGCTGGTGCACCTGTGGGAGGATCTCGGGCTCGATTTCGCCGCGCAGCTGAACGGCATGTTTGCCTTCGCGCTGCTGGATCGGCGCCAACGCAAACTCGTCCTGGGGCGCGACCACGTCGGTATCAAACCGCTGTACTACGCGCGCGTCGACCACGGGCTGGTGTTCGGCTCCGAGGTGAAGGTCGTGCTGGAGTCCGGCTGGGTGCCGCGGCGGCTCGATCTGGATGCGCTCGGCCAATACCTGGCCTGGGAGTATTCGCCCGGTGCTGCGACGCTGCTGAAGGATGTGCGGCGGCTGCCAGCGGCATCGCTGCTGGAATTCGACCTTGCCACCGGGCGGCATTCCATACGGCGCTACTGGAGTCCGCTGGCGGCTGCGGCCACGGCGCAGCCATCGCCGCGCAGCGCGGTTGACTGGCTAGAGGAGGTCGATGCCACGATTACGCGCCGCGTTCGTGCGCAGCTCGTCAGCGATGTACCGCTGGGCGCCTTCCTGTCCGGCGGCGTCGACAGCTCGATCGTGGTTGCGGCGATGGGCGAGGCGCAGACCTTCAGCATTGGCTTCGACGATCCGAGCTACAACGAGCTCAAGTGGTCGCAACAGGTGGCCGCGCACCTCGGCGTGTCGCATCACACTGAGGTCATTCGACCAGACGTGCGTGGGCTGTTTGACCGGCTCATGTACTTCCTCGACGACCCCATCGCTGACGTGTCGATCTTCCCCACGTATCTGGTCTCGCAGCTCGCCGCGCAGCGCGTGAAGGTCGTGCTCTCCGGAGATGGCGGCGATGAGCTCTTCGGTGGCTACGAGACCTTCATCGCCCAGGAGAAGGCGCAGCTGTGGGATTCGACGCCGGCCTGGCTACGCCGGGGGGTGGTCGCGCCCATGCTCGAGGCGCTGCCGCCGACGGCCGCGAAGAAAGGCCTGGTCAACAAGGCGAAGCGCTTCGTCGCCGGGGCCAGCATGGATCCGGCGCTCGGACATGCCCGCTGGCGGCTGTTTCTGGATGAGCCGCAGCGCCGGAGGCTGTTCGTGGCTCCCGCGTACGCACAGCTGTCGAGCCCGGTCGGCGCCCACATCGACAAGCTCAATGACGAGGCGGCCGGGCTGGAGCCGCGCGCTCGGGCGCTGTACGTCGACTTCAGCAGCTACCTGGTCGATAACTGTCTTACCAAGGTCGACCGCATGTCGATGGCGTGCTCGATCGAGGCGCGCGTACCGCTGCTCGACAAGGAAGTGGTGGAACTGGCGTTTCAAGTGCCCACCGAGCTCAAGTACACCAGCGGCGAGACGAAAGTGCTGCTGAAGCGCGTGGCGGCGCGCCACGTGCCGCGACAGTGCGTCTACCGCCCCAAGCAGGGATTCAGCATTCCGCTCAAGAACTGGCTCGGGACCGAGTTTCGCGACCTGCTCGAGGACAACTTGAGTCCCCAGCGCGTCGGCGCCGAAGGCCTGTTCGACGCGGCCGAGGTTACCCGCCTGAAGGAAGAGCATCTCGCCAATCGTGCCAACCACAGTCACGTCCTGTGGGGCCTGCTGGTGTTCCAGGACTGGAAGCGCCGCTGGAGCGTGAACGCATGATCACGCGCGCGCCAGCCGCCGCGAGCGCCCAGCGCTTCGATCTGGCCGTGATCGGTGGCGGCATTCATGGCGTGTGCGTCGCGTGGCAGGCTGCCGAATGCGGCCTGCGCGTGCTGCTGCTCGACCATAATGATTTCGGCTCGGGCGCCAGCGGCAATTCCCTGCGCGTGCTGCACGGCGGATTACGCTATCTGCAGCGCCTCGACCTCGGGCGCTTCCGTGAATCGGTGCTCGAGCGTCGCTGGTTCGCGCGCGCGTTCCCCGAGCTCATCGAGCCGTTGTCATGCCTGATGCCCCTGTACGGGGAGGGCCTGCGCCGCGCTTCGGTCATGCGTGCGGCTCTGAAGATAAACGATGCGCTGTCGCGCGATCGTAACGAGGGGGTCGCAGAGAGCCTGCAGTTACCCCGCAGCGCGATCCACGAGGCGGCCGCGGTGCGCCGCGGGTTCGCGCGGGTGCGTACCGCGGGCCTGCAGGGCGGGGCACAATGGTACGACTACCACATGCGCAGCTCCGAACGGATACTCATCGAGCTGCTGCACTGCGCCTGCGCCGCGGGGGTGCGAGCGCTCAACTACTTCGAACCGCGGCGCACGCTGGTCGAAGACGGCCGGGTGCGCGGTTTGGAAGCCGTCGATCGCGTCGACGAGCGGCGCTACAGCTTCGAGGTCGATCGGATCTGCAACTGCACCGGAGCTGCGGCGCGTGCCTTCACCGTTGCGCACGATCGCGACCAGTCCGAGCTGTTCATACCATCGCTGGCATTCAACCTCCTGCTCAACTGTGAGCCACTCAGCGATCACGCGCTCGCGGTCGCCGCTCCCGAACCCGGAGCGCCGGTCTATTTCCTGTGTCCGACCCCGTTCGGAGTCTGGGTGGGGACCGAACATGTCGGGCGTCCCGAGGTGTGCAGCGAGGCGGTGGTCAGCGAAGCTGAGATCGCGGCTTTCCTCGGCCGGATCAATCGCGCGGTCCCGGGACTGCGTCTCGCGGCGCGTGATGTGCGACGGGTGTGCGCCGGGCTGCTGCCGGTGCGCACGCCGGGCGGCACGGACCTGACGGCGCGCGAGTCGTTCGTCGATCACGGTCAGCGCGGTGGCGCCCACGGATTCTTCAGTCTCACCGGTATGAAATTCACCACCGCCCGGCGGGTCGCCGCGCGAGCCGTCGGGCGGATGTTTCCCGAGGCTCGCCCGGCCGCTGCCGAGGATGTCGCGCCGGGCCGTCGGCTGCTCTCGCCGGCGACCGGCTTGCTGCTCGACGGCGTGCGGATGGCCGCCATGAGTCCCGCGGAGGCAACGCGGATCGTCCGCGACACGGCCGCGGCGGAGTCGGTCGTCTATACGGAGGATTTCCTCCTGCGCCGGACCAACTGGCTCTTTTCAGCCGCGCAGCCGCAGGCGCTCGAGCACCTGATCGCTGCCACATTACACACGCCGGGGTCAGCGTCGCTTGCCGAGCGCGCTGCACCCGTCCTACCCACCGCAGGGAGGGGGTGAGCCTGCCATGCGCGTGCTAGTCACAGGAGCGACCGGCTTTACGGGGGGTCATCTGGCTCGCGCGCTCGGCAAGCGTGGTTACCAGGTGCGCGCGTTAGTTCGCAATCCGGCGAAAGCCGACGCCTTGCGCGCCGCCGGTATCGAAGTGGTCAAGGGCGATCTGGTCAATGCCGAGGACGTGCAGCGCGCGGTGGACGGATGCGAGATCGTCTATCACATCGGCGCCGTCTACCGCGAGGCGCGCTTCGCTGATGCGGTTTACCGGCAGGTCAACGTTGAGGGTACGCGGCACGTGCTTGAGGCATGCCGCCTTGCCGCGGTCGGCCGCTTCGTGCATTGCAGCACGGTCGGCGTCCACGGCGACGTCAAGGCACCGGCCGATGAGAGCGCGCCGTTCGGCCCGCTCGATGTTTATCAGGAGAGCAAACTTGCCGGCGAGCAACTGGCGCGCCAGTACATCGATGCGGGGCTTCCGGGCACGATCTTTCGGCCGGTGGGCATCCACGGACCCGGCGACATGCGCTTTCACAAACTGTTCCGCACCATTGCGAGCGGCGCCTTCCGCATGATCGGCAATGGCGCGGTGCTCTATCACATGACGTACATCGACGACCTGGTCGAGGGAATCATCTGCTGCGGCGAGCATCCGGCGGCACTTGGCGAGACCTACATACTGTGTGGGCCGCGTTACACCACAATTACCGAACTGGCTGCCGCGGTCGCCAGGGCGGTCGGCCGGCCGGCGCCGCGCGGCCACATTCCGGCGGGCCCGGTGCTGGCGGCGGCGAAGCTCTGCGAAGCAATATGTCGGCCGCTGGGAATCGAACCGCCGCTGCACAAGCGGCGCCTGGATTTCTTTCTGGTTGACCGTGGATTCTCCAGCGCGAAAGCGGCGCGGCAAATCGGCTACGTGCCGCGCGTGCCGCTGGAGGAGGGTTTGCAGCGTACCGCCAGCTGGTACAAGTCGGTGGGATTGCTGTGAGGATCACAGACGTGATGATCGTATCGTCGGAGGTCACGCGATGATTCTGGGGGCCATTGGCCACAACCGGAATGAGAGTCTGCCGGCGGGTTTCCCCTTGCAGGCGGCTGATGCGCAATCCGGTCGATTCTCGAGCCGGGTGTTTCGCAGCAGCGCGCCGGGCGGCGCGCTGGCTGCCACCGACTGCCTCGCTGGCGACAGCGCGAGCGGATCGTGGCTGGCGTTCGCGGGCAATCCGCTCAGCGTGGCTGCCGCCGGCGAACTCACCCGCGGCGCGTCGGTTTCGGCCGCTCGCCTGCTCGCGATGCTCGAGAGCGGCGGCGTGCGTTCGCTCGGCGCGCTCGAGGGCCAGTTTGCGATCGCCTGGTGGAACGCGCGCGAGGCGAAACTCACCCTGATCCGGGACCGCTTCGGCATGGAGCCTCTGTGTTACGCGCAGCGCGGCGGCGAACTGGTGTTCGCAAGCCGCGCCCGCGACGTCGCGGCATGGCAGGGCGGAAACGCGGCGATTTCGATGCAGGGGCTGGTGGAATATCTCACCTATTGCTACCTGCCCGGTAACAGCACGTTGTTTGAGGGTATCGAACGTTTGCCGCCCGGAGCGACGCTGGAGTTCTCGGCGGCGACCGGCGCGGTGCGCACCGGATGCTGGTACCGGTTGTCGTTCGCCGGCCGCATGGCGCCGGACGAGGGCGAGATCGCCCGGCGCTATCGCGAGTTGCTGGAAGCAAGCGTGGTGCGGCGCCTCGGTGACATGCGCACCGGCGTATTCCTGTCGGGCGGCATGGACTCGAGCTCGGTGGCGACCTTCGCGCGCCGGCATTGCGCGGCTGAGATCAGCAGTTTCAGCTTTCGCTGCCTCGGCGCCTCGTTCGATGAGTCTCCGTACGCGCGCGAGCTCGCACGCGAGCTCGGCACCCGGCATACGGAAGTCGACTACGGCGAGCGGCAGTCGCTCCAGGCGACCGCTGCGGTGGCGGCTATGGATATGCCGTTCTGCGACGTCGGCATCGAGATCGGCACCTGGCTGCTGTCACAGGCGGCCAGCGACAAGGTCGACTACCTGCTCACCGGCGACGGTGGTGATGAGTTGTGGGCAAGCCATCCGGTGTACGCCGCCCAGCGCATCATGCGCTGGTACGATCGCGCGCCGATTCCGCGCGCGCTGCGCGGCGTGCTGGTGCGCGGTCTCGCGCACGTCAAGGATTCCGACAAGAAGCGCAATCTGCCGGTGGTGCTGAAGCGCATTCTGCCCGAGCCCGCCTTCCCCAACGAGCTCCGGCATTTTCGCTGGCGCATGTACTACACCTTCGACAGCCTGCGGGCCCTGCTGGCGCCGCAGCTTGCGGAGGCGCTGGCTGCCGTGGACCCGTTCCGGCCGGTCACCGACGCCTTTGCCGACTACCAGGGACCGGACGACGGCTTGTCGGCATGCCTGTACAGCGACTACCGCTCGGTCTCGAGCTTCTACTTCTCGCGGCTGTTCCTGGCGCGCTCCTTTGGGCTCGAAGTGCGGTTACCCTTCTACGACCGGGAGCTGGTCGAATTCGGTGCGCGCATTCCCGCCAATCTCAAGCTCGAAGGCGTCGAACGTACCAAACGGCTGTTCCGCGTCGCTATGGAAGGCGTGCTGCCGGACATCATCAATCATCGCAAGGACAAGCTCGGACACTCGGTGCCCTTCAAGAACTGGCTGCGGGACGCGGGGCCACTGAGCGAGTCGGTGGCGGCAACACTCAGCAGTCCGGCGTTCCTGGATCGCGGGCTGTTTCGCCCCGCTGCGGTCACGCGCCTGCTCGATGAGCATCGCGCCCGGCGCCACAACCACTCGCACCGAATCTGGGCGCTATTCGTGCTGGAGCACTGGCTGCGCGCGCATGTGGACGGGGCTTCGGTGACGTGGATCACTGCGCCGCAGTCGCGGGCCGCCTGAGTCTGTAATTGGAAGTAAACCGTATGAACACACACTCGACCGCATCACCCACACCAAGCCCAGTTCCCTGGCAACTGCAGATGTACCACAAGTCGCTGAAGAAGCGGCAGAAGGTCGAGCTGCTGTTGCGGCTCGCCGCACCCATCGAGGGCAAGCGCTGCCTGATGATCTCGGGCCACGACAACAACGGCGCCATGAACTACTACTTTCGTGCCGCCGGCGGCAGCTGGAGCTGGGGCCAGGTGTACCAGCACGGTATCCCGGAGATGGCGGCGTTTCTCGGCGACCCGGTGGCACACGTCGACATCAATCGCTTCCCGTTCGCGGACGGCGCCTTCGACGTCGTCATCGTCATCGACGTGCACGAGCATTTCGCCGAGCTGGCGGGCCTGAATCGGGAAATCGCCCGGATCGTGGCGCCGGGTGGACTCGCGGTCGTGACCACCCCCAATGGCGACACACGCCTGCCGGTGGCGGTGCTGAAGCGTTGGGTGGGCATGGGTCCGGAGATCTACGCGCACGTCGTGCAGGGCTATCGCGTGCGCGAACTGCAGCAGATGGCGCGTTCAGTCGGCATGACACCGGTCAACTGGGGTGGTTATTCGCGCTTCTTCACCGAAATGGCCGAGCTCGCGATCAATCTCGCTTACGTCAAGGTCATCAAGAAGAAGAAGGATCATCCCGAGGTGATTACCGGCACGATCGCGCCCACCAACAAAAACGAGATGCAGGCGGTGCGCAAGGAAATGCGTATGTACTCGCTCATCTACCCGTTCATGTATCTGTTCTCACTGCTCGACAAGCTGATACCCGGACGCGGCGGCTACGCGGTAGCGGTAGTGGCCAGAAAACCCAAATGAGCCAGGGCACTCGTGCACTCGTGACCGGCGCGGCCGGCTTTATCGGCAGCAACTGCGTGCGCTATCTCGCCGCGCGCCAGTGGCGCGTGCGGGCGCTCGATGTGCACGCGGCACCGCCGCAGCTTGCCGGCCTGGACATCGATTTCAGGCAGCAGGACTTGCGTGATGCAACCGCGCTGGCGCGGGCTCTCGAGGACGTCGAGGTCGTATTTCATCTCGCCAGCGTGCACCTGGACGTGGCGGCCAAGGACGCCGAGTTCGAAGCGGTCAACGTCACCGCCGTGGCGCAGCTGGTCGCAGCCTGCGCGGCCGCCGGGGTCCGCAGACTGGTGCATGTCAGCAGCGTCGGCGTCTACGGGCACGTCCGCAGCGTGCCGGCGGCCGAAGACGCGCCGCTGGCGCCGATCAATACCTACGAGAAGACCAAGTGCGCCGGCGAGCAGGCCGCGCGCGAAGCCGCGCGCCGCTGCCAGCTGGACCTGGTGATCGTGCGGCCCTCGTGGGTCTACGGTCCGGGCTGCCCGCGCACCGACAAGCTGCTGCGGGCGCTGCAGAAGCGACGGTTTTTCTACATCGGTGCCGGCCACAACCTGCGTCACCCGGTGTACATCGATGACTTTCTCGCCGGTCTGCTGCTGGCGGCCGGCGCCGGGCCCGAAGCTGCGGGTCGGACGTTCAATCTCGCCGGACCGCGCTGGATGACGGTCGAGGAAATGGTCAATACCTTCGCGCAGGCGCTCAATGCCGTGCCGCCGCGCCTGAGAATTCCGCGCTGGCTCGGCCTCGGCGCGGGTTGGGCGGCGGAGCTGGCCGGCGGGGTGTTGCGCATCAACCCGCCGATCTCACGCCGTACGCTGGCATTCTTCGAGAACGACAACGCGTTCGACATCTCTGCCGCGCGCGGCGCGCTGCACTACGAGCCGCGGACCGAGTTGCTTGATGGGGTGCGGCGTACGCTGAGCGCGCGCGGCGCCGCCGCCGCGCAGGCGGTGGCGCATGGGGTGCACAGGACACAGTGATGCGCGCCGCGGCAGTCCATAACAATTCAGACACGACTGCGGTCATCGTACACGCGGATGACTTCGGTGAGAGCGACCAGATCACGCTCGGGATCTGCGCCGCGATCGAAGCCGGGGTGGTGACCAGCAGCAGCATTATGGCGAACATGCCGGCAACGGATTTTGGCATCGAGCGCGCACAGGCCCTGCGGGAGCGGGCGAGTTTCGGCGTGCACATCAACCTGTGCGAGGGCCGGCCGCTCACGCGCGGCACCAGCCTGACTGACGCGGCGGGTAACTTCTGCAGCAAGCGGCAGCTGTTCCTGCGCTCAATTTCGGGCGGCCTGCGGCTGAGCGAGGTCGAGGCTGAGGTGGATGCGCAGGTGGCCCGCCTGGCCGCGGGTGGCGTACGCATATCGCACCTCGACGGGCACAAGCACCTGCATCAGCTGCCGGTAGTATGCAGTGCGGTGGCCAGGGTGGCGCGGCGCCACGGTATCGAGCGGGTGCGGCTCGCCGCCATGCGCGCTCCGGCCGCCTACCGCTCGCCGTCATCCGCGGTGCGTGAGCTGCTGTCGTTTCACGCCGGACGCGTGTTCCGCGACAGCCGCCTGCGCTTCCCGCGGCGGCTGGTGGATCTTGAGTTCTGCATGGCGAACGCCGCGCGCCCCGACGCCTGGGTGAATATCGCGCGCGGTCGGGGGATCCTCGAGGTGTTCTGCCACCCGGGCACGGAGCTCGCGGACCAGGAGAAGCCGGGCAGCTGCCAGCGCTCCGCGGAACTTGAGTTCCTCATGTCGCCACGTATGAGCGAGCTGCTGGCCGCCGCCGGCTCGCGCCTCGTGAATTACTGGAGCGTCTGACGTGCGGATCCTGATGATCATTCCGCAGGAGTTCTACAGTACGCGCGGTACGCCGATCAGCGCTTACCACCGGATACGCGAACTGATCAGCCACGGTCACGAGGTCGAGGTGCTGACCTACAAGCCCGGCGGCGAGCCGCCCGGTCTGCCGGTACGCATCTACCGCTCGCGCGGGCCGCATTTCGCGCGGCACATCAAGCCCGGGCCGTCACGGGTGAAGATCTGGTACGACGTGCTGCTGTTTCTCAACCTGATATATCGCGTGGCGCGGCGCCGCTACGATGCGATGTACGCTCATGAAGAGGGTGCGTTCCTGGCGCGCATCGTCGGTGCGTTCACGGGCACGCCGTATGTCTATGACATGCACTCGAGCCTGCCACGGCAGATTCGTGAGTGGGGCTTCAGCCGCCACCAGTGGGTCGTGGATCTGTTCGCCTGGGTCGAGAAGTTCTCGGTGGGCGGCGCCCGGGTGGTGGTGGCGATCTCGCCGGCGGTCGCGCAGGTGGCGCGCAATGTGCGACCGGGGGCGCCGGTAGTCATTATCGTCAACCACTACGAGATGCCGAGTGGACCCGGATCGCTGACCGCGGCTGAGGTGCGCGCGCGTCATGGTATCGATCCCGCAACCAAACTCGTCGTCTACACCGGCTCGTTCGTGCCGCTGCAGGCGCTCGATATGCTGGTTGCCGCCGCGCCCCGGATCTGCGAACGGGTCGCGGGCGTCAAATTCCTGCTGGTGGGCGGCACGCGCGCGGATGTCGAGGCGCTCAGAGCCCTGGCCGGCAAGCTGAACATGGCCGACCGCTTCATCCTCGAGGAAAACCGCCCGCAGGTGGAGATGCGCGGCTACATGGCGGCGGCGGACGTGCTGGTGTCACCGCGTTTTGCCGGCATCAATCCTCCCGGGAAGCTGTTCGCCTATCTGAGTGCGGAGAAGCCGGTTGTCGCCACCGACACTCCGGTGCATAACCAGCTGCTGGATTCCTCCTGCGCGATCCTCACCGAGGCGAGCGCGGAGAAATTCGCCGACGGCGTGGTCGCCGCGCTCACCGATTCGGAACGGCGCCTGCAGGTCGTGGCCGGCGCACGCCAGTTCCTGAGCTCCCACTGCAGCGCCGAGGCGCGCCGCGCGGCCTACGTGGCCCTGACTAATGGCCTGGCCGGCCCGCTGAGCGCGCCGCATGTGCGAGACTGATACTGCCGTCGCTGCCTCCCAGGTGCGAGTCTCCGCGGGCGTGCGCCGGAGCGGTACCGCGTTGATGGCGCGCGCCGGGTTGTACTGCGCCGCGGGCGGGTGTCTGGCGGCGGAACTGCTGTTAGCCTGGAAGCTGCACACCTCATCGCTGTCCCCGCTCGGCAAGCTCATCGTCTTCGGCGCACCGCCGCTCGCTGCTGCGGTACTGCTCGTCCTGGCGCGTCGTTTGAGCGACTACGCCGTCAGCCGGTTGCTGCTCGAGTGCCTGGTGTTTGTCATCGGCCTGGCGTGCGTTGAAGTCGGGTTGAGCCAGTTCGCGTGGGTTTCACCGAGTCGCCACGTGCAGCACGCCACGGTCGCGAGGCGGCTCGGCGTGCCGTACGACCAACGCTATACTTCGCAAGTCGTCGCCGACCTCCGCGCCCGCGGTGTCACCGCCTATCCCGCCTATGCGCGGGACTGGCTGATGTGGCCGTCGCTCCGCGCGCGCATCGGCGCAGATATCTACCCACTCGCGCAGGTGTCCAACAGCACGATCGTCGAGTGCAACGAGGGTGGGCGCTTTTTGATCTGGCACTCCGATGAGCTGGGATTCAACAATCCCCCCGGACTCGCCGCCCAGGGGACCGCGGATATCGCCGCGATCGGCAGCTCCTACACTCTCGGACACTGTGTGCAGCCAAATGAGAGCTATGTCGCCAGATTGCGCGAGCGCTATCCGCACACGCTGAACTTTGGCATGGGAGGCACCTTCCTGCCCTCGATGCTCGCTACCCTGCGTGAGTTTGTCGCGCCGCTGCGGCCGCGCATCGTGATCTGGGCCATGTATCCCAACGCCATCGACACGCACGGGCTCGCCGACCCCATCCTGCGCGGTTACCTGCAGCCGGATTTCACGCAGCACCTGCTCGCCCGGCAGGCGGAAATGGAGCAGCGGCTGCGCGCCACGCTGGTACCGATGCAGGCGGATCTGGATCGCGAGTCCATTGCGAGCGCCGCCGATGCCGAGCGCCGCAGATGGCACGACGTGCTCAAGTTTCCCCTGCTGCGCGAACGCCTCATGCCGCTCAAGGCGCTGCTGCAGAAGCCGCCGCCGCCCGAGGATGACCGGCAGGCGGTGGCGATCGTCAGCCTGGCGAAATCGACGGTGGAGAGCTGGGGCGGGCAACTGGTCGTGGTGATCATTCCGATGTACGCCGAGATCGTGGCAGGGCAGATCCCAGCCGACCGCCGCCACGACCATGTGGTCAGCACGCTGCGCCCGACCGGCGTGCATATCATTGATGGTGCAGCTTACTTTCTCCGGCAGAAGGATCCGGCGATGCTCTACAGTCTCGGGATCGACAGTCATATGAACGCCGCCGGGCATCGCCTGCTCGCCGACTACGTTGCCGCGGATCTGGAACGCAATTATCCGCAGCGCCTGTCACACGATCCCACACGGATAGCGCCTTGACCAGATGAGCACGCCAATGACAGACAGCCAGTTAGCCGAGCGCGTGGCGACGGTGTTTCGCCAGACGTTCGGCAGGAAAACCAACTTCAGTCCGGACCTGAAGCGAACCGACGTGACAGCCTGGACTTCCCTGAAGCACGTGGAATTCATCATCGCCCTCGAAACCGCGTTTGGCGTGCGCTTCGACGGCGCCGATGCGACCGACATGGTGAGCATCCCGGTGGTGCTCGAACGCCTTGGAACGAAGCTGACGTGAACGCGCAGGTCGACTCAGCGCCGCGGCCCGATTATCTCGAGCGCGCCTGCATCATCCGCGCCGTGGAGGAGCGGCTGCTGCGGCTGTTTGCGGAAGGCAAGGTCGCCGGCACGACCCATACCTGCCTTGGACAGGAGCTGTCGGCGGTGGCGCTGGCCGCGGCTCTGGAACGCGGCCGCGACGTGATCATTTCGAATCATCGCTGTCACGGCCACTACATCGCCTGGACCGGGGACGTCGAAGGCCTGGTCGCGGAAGTGATGGGCAAGCGCACCGGCGTCTGCGGCGGCATAGGCGGCAGCCAGCATCTGTGCGGCAAGGGATTCTTCAGCAACGGCGTTCAGGGTGGCATCGTCCCGGTGGCGGCAGGCCTGGCGCTGGCCCACAAGCTGGCCGGCAATGGCGCGCTGGCCGTGGCCTGCATAGGCGATGGGACGCTCGGCGAAGGGGTGGTGTACGAAGCCTTCAACATTGCCAGCAAGTGGCAGCTGCCGCTGCTGGTAGTGCTCGAAAACAACTCCTATGCCCAGTCGACCTCGCAGGCGGAGACACTCGCCGGTGATATCTGCGCCCGTGCGCTCGCCTTCGGCTGGAACACGCTCCATGGCAACACCTGGGACTACGCGGCTCTAGCGGATACGGTTCGCGCGGCAGCCGACTCGGTGCGCGCAACCTGCACACCGGCCCTGGTGCGGGTCGATACCTATCGCCTGGCTGCGCACTCCAAGGGCGATGACAATCGCGACCCGGCCGAAATCGCCTCTTTCGCGGCCCGCGATCCGCTCAATCAGTCCCTGCACGGCGAGTCGCAGACCGCGCGGGCGTTCCGGGCGGCGCAGTCGCGGGTGGAGGCAGCGGTG
>Ga0209167_10000871_pt1 | contig 19875 bp, 16 predicted proteins | sample Coa_R1_9_FD_187154 | JGI IMG/M metagenome (GOLD analysis project Ga0209167, IMG submission 187154) | Surface soil microbial communities from Centralia Pennsylvania, which are recovering from an underground coalmine fire - Coalmine... | ecosystem: Environmental > Terrestrial > Soil >... | reverse complement strand
AACGGTCTTCGGCCAGGACGGCAATTTCTCCCGCGACGCGCTGATCACGCGCTACAACGCGGACCTCGCCAATGGCCTAGGCAACCTGGCCAGCCGAACTGTGTCGATGATCGAGCGATATCTGGACGGCGGAATTCCGCCTGCAACGGAAAGCGCCGAGTTTTGTGTAGAGGTGGAGAAGACAATTGGCGCCAGCCGGATTAAATTCGAGAACTTCGATTTCAGCGGTGCAACCGGGGAAATCTGGGACTTGATCTCATGCGTCGACAAGTTCATTTCGGACGCGAAGCCCTGGGAACTCGCAGGACATGAGTCCGAGAAGCAACGCCTCCAGCAAATTCTGTACGACGCAGCGGAAACGACGCGAATCATAGCTGTGCTTGCCCACAGTGTGATTCCGGAGGCGACGCAGAGGATTTGGGAGCAGCTTGGGCAACCCGGAAAGCTCGCGGATGTGCGAATCGACCAGCTTGAGTGGGGCGGGCTGAAACCGGGAACGAAGATTGGGAAGCCAGAAGCGGTGTTTCCGCGCGTGGACAAAAAAGAAGCATCGGAAAGGATTGAAGCCATGGAGAACGAAATACGTAATCCGGGCGCGAGCGCGCCAGCAAGCGTGCCGGCTGGGACGGGAAGCGGAGAGATGTCCGGCGCGGCGGCTGCTGCGGGACCCGCGAAAATCACGATCGAGGATTTCGCGAAGGTCGAGCTGCGCGTCGGCGTGATCAAGTCCGCCGAGCGCATTCAGCGCGCGGACAAGCTGCTGAAGATCCTCGTCGATATTGGCGACGAAGTGCGGCAAGTACTTGCCGGAATCGCCCTGTCGTATGCGCCGGAAGATTTAGTCGGGCGCAAAGTCGTCGTGGTGACGAACCTCGCGCCGCGAAAGATGCGCGGACTCGAATCGAACGGCATGCTGCTCGCGGCGGCAGCGGGCGCGGACGGCAAACCCGTCCTCTGCACCTTCGCCGAAGACATCGCCCCCGGCTCGAAAGTGAAATGACGACCCGACGAGAATCGTCACCCTGAAAGCGCGACGAGGCGGGCGGGTCTGAGACGCGCCCCTACGGACGAAATCGAACTGCGCGGCTATTGCTACTGCCCGGATGTGGATGCGCGCGTTCGATCGCGAGTCGGCCGATCCTTGCCAATTCGCTGAAGGTAAATCGAAGCGCTGGCGGAGGCCGCAACAACAAAAACTTCGTGAAATTCGTAGGGGCGGGTCTCAGACCCGTTCGCCGTTCACCGCGCATCGAACTGCGACAGACGTATTTTTCGGGGACGACTTCGCTACTGGCCAGATGTACTGGAGCGCGGCATCACCGTCACGGTGACGGGCTGCTCGAGCTGAAAATCGAGCTTCGTTTCTGACGGAATCTTCACCTGCTTGCCGCGAGTCGCTGCCTGATACGCGCCGCCGGCCCCCGCGCCGGCCGCAGCGCCGATCGCCGCTCCCCTGCCGCCGCCCGCGACGGCTCCAATTACGGTTCCGAGCACCGCGCCTATGCCGACCTTCTTCGCCGTGTCCTTCCCGCGCGAACTGCCCGCCAGCGCGTACGTGCTGCTGTTGAGGGGATACGACTGGCCCTGAAATTCAAGTTTCACCAGTTCCAGACGCAATTCGCTGCGGCCCCGAACGCGGCCTGCGGAAGATGCGCTCGCGAGCCGAACGTAAACGTCGGCGTCCTTGGGCACCACCACCTGGTCGCCAACGACAATTGGCGCGTCAAGCGATGCGTGGAAAATTTCGCCCGGCTGATTCACGGAGGAATCGACCGCGTCGATCATGCGGATCGACATCGTGGCGCCTGCCGGAATCTGCACTTGCGTGGGCTGCGGCGGCGGAGGAGGAGCCGGAACGGGAGCCTGCACTTGAGCCGGCGAAGGAGTCGACGCGACTGCAGGAGCCGCGGGAGCTTGCGACGCTTGGTCCTGAGGCTGCTGCGGCAGGGGTGCGGCTGTTTCCTGATCCGGTGGCGTGCTGGACATCTGGTCCCGATCGGCCTGCGCGGTTTCGCGCTCGTGCGCTTTTGCGCGCTCCTCGCGGCGACGCTCGCGCTCAGTCTTCTTCGCGGGCGCAGGGGGAGCGGCTTCAGCCACAGGTGTCGCCTGGGCCTCCGGCGCAGCTTGAGATTGCGGCGGCTCGCTCGCCTGAGCAGTCTCCGTGCTTTGCGCGGACTGAGCGCCCTCCACGGTCATCTGGTCATTCACCTTGCTGACGCCGGGAGTTTGCGTGGCGATCTTGTAGGCGTCCAGGCGCGCGGCATCGCTGGGAACGGTGCCGGTCAGCGTGACCTGGCCATCCTTGGAGGCGACCTGCAGATTCGCGCCTTTGAGCTGCGAATCGGAAAACATCTGAGCTTTGATACTGGTGACGAGCGCCGCGTCGTCCGATTTCCTGGCGCATCCCGCGGCGACCACACCGGCCAGCACTGTGATCGCAAGGATCGATCTGAGGCGCATCTTCACTTCCCCCTTGATGCGAATCGTTGATGTGAATCGTGCCGTCGAAGGCCGGGCCGCAGCAAGCGCATCTCTCGACTGCGGTTCCGCTTAGTCTACTACTGAGATGCAAGGGCCGCGCGCAATGCTGCATTGAGACGGAATGAGACACCGCTCACCGCGCGTCCCGGAGCGACCCGCCGCCTGCGTAAGTGCCGTGCCTATGCGACGTGTTTTTCAAGTCGCACCGCAACTTTTCCGCGGCGCTGGTGTTTCTCCCGAAGCAGCCGAAAAAGGCTTCGTCATGATCGGTGGGCCCGCCGAGGAGGCGCGTTCGCCGGCATCGAGCAGATTCCGCACGCGGGCAGCCTCGCCGCTGCGGTCGGCCTCGCCAGCGCCGAGCTTCGGCTAGAAGTGTTTTCGCCATTCGCGTAACAAGGAGATTTGGCATGCGGAATCCGAAAGTTATGGGTGTGTTCTTTGCGATTTTCGCGATTCTTTCGCTGATGGGATGCAGCGGAGGACTCAATCCAATGACGCCGTCGCCCCAGGCAAAGACGGCGGACGTGTTCATGGTCGGAACGGATGCGCCGCTTCCGAGCGTCGTGTCGTGCGATGTGACGATCACGGGCGTGACCCTGTTCGACGGGACCAACAACATTCCCGTGATGACGGACACACCGCAAACGATCGATTTCGCCAAGCTCAGCGGCTTGCATCAATTGATGGATCTGAACGCGGTGCCGACCGGCACGTACTACTCGGCGACCGTGACGCTTTCCACCGCGGTGATTGGATACCTCGATACCAGCGTTACGCCGCCGGCGGTCAACACCACGAACGGAACCCTGACGCAGTCCAGCGTCACAGTGCAGTTTGCGAAGCCGTTCGTCCTGAACGACAACGACCTGGTCGGGCTGCGCATGGAGTTCGATCTGCACAAGTCGATTCTGACCGATCAGAGCGGGAACTTCACGGGCCAGATCAATCCGACTTTTGACATGAGGCTGCTCGCGGCGGACGACGCGCAGGTTTCGATCGACGATTTCCGCGTGGGATTCGTCGGAACCGACGGAGGCAACTCATTCACCGTGCAGGGGCCGCTCGGGCGGCACTGGACGGTCCAGGCGGACGCGAACACGGCGTGGGACGATCCCACCGATCCGCTTGGCTCGTTCACGAACAACACGATCCTCGAAGTCTCCGGCAAACTCGATCCGGTGACGAAGGACATCGACGCGTCGGAAATCGAGGTTGTGTCGAACGACGGGTTCGTGCTCGGCGGATTATTCACCTATATCAATCCGGCTTCGCCCCAACCTGCGACGGAGGCGGATCTCTACGTCCGCTCCGAGCTGCCTGACGTCCCCGGAATTCAGCCGGGTCAGATCGAGGCGTTGACGTTGAACGGGAGCGAGAATTACAGAATCGCGAATATCCGGAATCCGCTCACCTCGCTGCTCTTCAGCAACACCTTGCTCGCGCCGGGGCAGCGCGTGGACGTTGGCGGGAAGATTGACACGTCGACGGACCCGCCGACCCTGACGCCACATCGAGTGGTCCTGCGACGCCAGGGCCAGTTCGGCCAGTGGGTTGCCGGCAGCACCATCACCCAGTCCGGAAATGCCGGCAGTTTCCAATTGAGCGATCAATCGACGGCGGGCGTGCTGCTGCCGAACCCGCTGACGATCCTTACGACCAACGACACGATCTTCATCAACCTGAGCGGGCTCTCGGCGCTGACCGGGTCGAATCCGATTCCGATTCGCGTCGTGGGATTCGTTCTGGTCGATGCACAGACGAGCCAGCCCGTGATGGTGGCTCGATCGGTGGAAGAGCTTACCCAGTAGGTAGGGCCTGCCCGACGTGGCGGGTCGGCCTGCTGGGTTCGGGGCCGCTGTTCCGTTCGGCTGGCGGATGGAGCAGCGGCCTTTTTGTGTGTCGTCGCGCGACCGGGAATTTGCGTTAGAATCGGCTGCCATGCAGGAGCCGCGAAGTTTCTCCGAGTTCTGGCCGGCGTACGTCCTTGCGCACAGCCGGCCGCTGACGCGCGCGTTTCATTCCGCCGGTACGCTTACGGGCTGGGCGATTTTCGTGGCGGCAATCGTGCTTCAGAAGTGGTGGCTGATTTTGGTGGCGCTGGCGGTGCCCTACGCGCTCGCCTGGTTCTCGCACTTCTTCGTCGAGCACAATCGGCCCGCAACGTTCGGGCATCCGCTGTGGTCGTGGGCCGCCGATCAGAAAATGGTGGCGATGGTATTGACGGGGAAAATGGGCAGGGAAGTGGAACGCTGTGCCGCACTGGAATCGCGACCCTAATAGCGCCTTTCGTTTTCGAGCGAATCCCGCATCCATTTGTCGGGTTACCCCATTACTCGTCCAGTCGCTGGAGGGAGGCTGTGCCCATCCTATCCGATGGGCCCGTGGATTGCCTTCCGAAATTTCTCGACAGCTGGAACATCAGGCGAGCGCAACGCACAAAAATTGAAACAGCCTACCTGCCTGATTTAGGTTTCCGCTTTGGCGCGTAACGGACCAAACGGCGATTGTCCGGCTCCTGAGCTTAGCGATTTTTTTTTGACTGTGTCCGTGTCGCGTTCATGCTAAACTCACACCCATGCCGCAGTTTGTTATCGAACGCGATGTGCCTGGTGCCGGGAGCCTCACCGAGGCGCAGATTCGCGAAATCTCACTGAAATCCTTGGGCGTTCTGAAGGATATGGGGCCTCAGATTCAATGGCTCCATAGTTACGTCACAGAGGATAAGGTTTACTGCGTCTATCTCGCACCCGACGAGAATACGATCCGAGAACACGCCCGCCGCGTAGGCCTCCCGGCCGATCGCGTTTCAGCCGTCCGCCGGCTCATTGCGCCCGCGAACTTCCAGTAGCGCCGGCTTGCGGTTCGTCGAATGAATATCGCACCGCTTCTTCCAGGTTCATGGATGAACCTTTGTCCCAGGCGCCTTTCACTTCCGCCTCACTAAGTGCCTCCCGCGCAGAGGCGAGCTTTTCATCTAGCTTGAGTTGCTCCGTCTGAGGCAAGGGGGCGGCGCTGATCAGATGCCGCAAATGCTGAGCTGCAGCAGCCAGTGTTAGCGCACGCGCCGCGCGTCCTTGGGCCACTGCCAGGAAGGCGTGTCCTTCCAGCGCTCGAGCAATTCCACGCCGGTGCTCCAACTCGGCAAAAATTTCCAACGCTTCTCGGTACGCTGCCTGCGCTGCGGCGTAATCTCCCTGCGCGCAATCGATATATCCCAAATCGGCCGCCGAACGGGCGGAACCCCAGCGGTCTCCCGCCTGTCGGAAAGCGGAGAGCGCGCGCTGATACAGACTTCGCGCGCCTGCCAGATCGCCTTGATCGCGTGTAATGTCGCCCTGCTGATTGATCGACCACGCCGCGCCGCTGCGGTCCCCCAGTTCTTCAAATAGGGTCGCCGCCTCGCACAACGCTGCCTGGGCCGCGCTGTAGTCGCCGCGCGCCTTCACCACATTCGCCAGATTGTGAAGACACCGCGCGATTGAACGCTTGTCTCCGAGCGCTCGCCAGCGCTCCAGGCTGCGCTCAAAATTCAATTGCGCCGCAGCGTAATCGCCTCCATGTCGCGCCGACACGGCTAAAGCGTTCAAAGCGACGGCAACACCCCATTGATCGTTCACTTGTTCATACAAGGCAAGGCTCCGCCTCTGCAAATCTTGGGCAGCCGCAGAGTCTCCCTGCGCGGTTGCAAGCACGCCCAGGAATTGCGAAACCTTCGCTCGTTCCTTTGTATTTCCATCTCCCGCCAGTCGCAAAATCGCTTCCAGATACTTCCGGCCCTCGATCAGGTGCTCGCGCAGATCCCAGAATCGAAACAGAGCCGTGGCCAGCCGCAGTCCCCACTCCAGGTTCTGGTTCTCCAATAGCCAGTCCAGTGCCGACCGGAAATTGTCGATTTCAATATCACACCGGGACAGCCATCCCGTTCGCTCGGGAGCGCTTAGTTCGGGATTGCCTTCCTCTGCCAGAACTACGCAATACGCTGCATGCGCTTTTCGTGCGGATGCTTCTTCGCCGCTCGCCGCCAGCCGTTCGAGCGCGTATTCACGTACCGTCTCCAGCATGGAGAAACGTGCCTCTGAATCGCCCGCGTCAACGCGCTCCACCAGGTTCTTGTCCACTAAAGACGATAGGCCTTCCAATGGATCAATGCCCAGATCGAGCCCCGTATTGCAGACTGCTTCGGCGGCTTCCAACGTGCCTCCGCCGGAAAACACTGAAAATCGCCGGAAAAGTCTTTGCTCCGGCACATTCAACAGGTCATGGCTCCAGTCGATGGTTTTGCGCAGCGTCTGCTGGCGTTCCGGCAGGTCGCGCGCGCCGCCGGTCAGTAATTGCAACCGGCTTTGCAGCCGCCCGAGAATGGCGCTCGGAGACAATACCTTCGTGCGAGCCGCGGCCAGCTCGATTGCTAATGGCAAACCATCCAGACGCGCGCAGATCTCCCGAACCGCCGTCTCATTCTCGGCAGTAATTGCGAAATTCGGCCTCACAGCCGTTGCCCGATCTACAAACAGCTCCATGGCCGGATCCTGTTTCAGCGGCGCTACCGGGAATTCTTGCTCTCCGTAAATATGCAGGCAGGCGCGGCTGGTGACTACAATCTTCAGCCCTGGGCACGCCCCTAAGACTTCCGTCACCAGCGTCGCAGCCGCCAGGACCTGCTCGAAGTTATCCAATACCAGCAGGAACGGTCCTGAACCCTGCAGATGATCCGCCATCAGTTGCGGCAGTGTGCGCCCGGAAATTTGCTGTAGTCCGAGCGCCTTCGTTATCGCTGTTCCCACCAGATCAGAATGGGTGATCGACGCCAGGCCAACGAATTGAACGCCCCCGGTGAATTTATCTGCTACTACTGACGCTACGGCGATCGCCAGCCGAGTCTTCCCCGCGCCTCCCGCGCCCGTCAGCGTTAACAACCGCACGTTTGGCCGCATCAATAGAGCGGCGCCGTCCTCAACCTCCTGCTCTCGCCCCACCAGCGAGGTGTGCGGTATCGGCAGATCCATTCTTCGACGGCTCATGCTTGCCAGCGGGACCTTGCACGCTTCCGTGACATCCTCAACCAGACGAACAGGTGGCACAGCAAGCGGCAAATCCCCCGCTGTGGACTTTGTCCCCGCTGGCGTCGCCGGAGCAATGAACCGGTAACCGCGTCTCGGCAAGGTCTCTATGTACCGCGGGCTTTGGACCGTATCGCTTAATGCCTCACGAACTTTGTTGATTGCTGTTGCCAGGCTGTGCTCGAAATCAACAAACGTATCTTCGGGCCAAAGGCGAGTGCGTAGTTCCTCGCGTGTCACAACCTCGCCCGGATGCGCTAGGAGTATGGCCAGCACTCGAAGAGGCTGTTCCTGAAGCTTGATTTTCACGCCTTTTTTGCGCAGTTCGCCGCTGCGCAAATCGAGTTCAAACACGCCAAAGCGCACCGTACTGGCCTGGTTGCCTGTTTGTGACATAGAGGGGTTTCCGCCGTGATGGAGAGCTTAGCGCAGAAACGAACCGAGTCAACGACAGATTCGACGAACCGATACTGCTCCGCACCGCATTGGAAAGAAAGAACTTGAGAGTTGAAAAACATTTGAACGGCAATTGATCGGCAGTGCATTGATCATTTCCCGGACCCGCGCAAAAGTGCTCACCATGAAGAGCTTGCTCAGGAACCGACGATCATCGAAAGCGTCCCCGTCACAATCAACGGGAAGTAAGCGACACGATGCCACTGATAAGGAGAAACGTTATGAAGAAAGCACGTACCCTGTTTGTTACACCGTTGTTGCTCTTTGCTGTCTCGATTTGCACGCACGCCCAAGACCGGTCCTTAGTCAAAGCGAACATTCCGTTCGCATTTGACGTCCGGAACGCCACGTTGCCGGCCGGAACCTACTACGTCACACTCGCGACTTTATTCGACGATGTCATTGAAGTGAAGAGTGTGGATGGCCGTAAGAGCGCGATCGTCATGGCTCCTGGCATCGTAGAACAGGCAGAGGCCGGGCAGTCGCGGCTGGTATTCCAACGGATCGGCGACAAGTACTTCCTCGCGCAGGTCTGGGTGCAGGGAAGCTCCATCCATCGCGACGTGCCAAAAGGCAAGCTCGAGATCAAGTTGGCAAAGAGGGTAGAGAAAAGCGGGGACGCCGTTATTCTGGCGAGCAATAAGCGTTAGAGCGACTTTGCCACCTGGCGCGCATGCTGTCCCTCGCGAATCCCTCGCGGATTGACTGATTTTGCGGTTGAAATTAAGGAGAGAAAAGCCATGACGAATACAGTAGTCATGAAGCTCGCTTTAGCCGCTACCTGTCTCCTCTTTGCTGGATTGATGGAAGACGGCGGCCACCACGCAACACCCGCACAGGTCGTGGCCTTGGACGAATGCGATCCTGCCACTTTCAACGTCCTAGGTGCGGCGGGCCCGGGTTTCTGCAAGAACGTCGCGCTTGGCTACACGCCCTTCGGCTCCACCACTACTTTTGCTGATTTAGTCGCGGAGGTCGCCGCTGGACAACCCGACAAGAAGTGGGATTTCGAACCCGACGCGCTCACAGTCGGCGAGGGAACCCCGATTATCGCCGTGAACCAGGGCGGCGAGCCCCACACTTTTACGGAAGTCGCGAACTTCGGAGGCGGCTTTATACCACCGCTGAATGGTGGAGAAACCGCGGCTCCCGAGTGTTCTGCAGGTTTTTCGGACGTTGCCGTGGCCAGAACGCGCATCCTTCAAGGCAGCCAGCTCCAGGTCACCGGCCTTTCCAAGGGCGTTCATTACTTCCAGTGCTGCATCCATCCCTGGATGCGCATGAAAGTCATCGTCAAATGATGTCTTCTCGAAGCAGCTGCTAGGGGGGCCTTCCGATTCAGTCAGTGCCGTACGGCCAAGGCTCCCCTCCTTAGAGATCACGAGTTCGGTTATGCTTAGCAATTCGTAAATCGCGTTCCCAAAATGCAGAATGCCTATCTTCGCGTCCTTTTACCCGTGAAATGGCTCCTGCGCGTAAACGCAGGACAGCGTAAACCATACTTGGTTCAGCCCCGGGGAGGTCTCAGTCCAAGACCAAATGGACGTGTAGTCGGGTAACCGGACGTTTGCAGGAACTCTCGCGCGGAGGCTACAGTCCCTGCTCCATGCGGACGGCGACGATGCTTTTTCCGCGCTGGACGATCTCGACCGCGAAGGGAGCGCGAATGGCGGTGCCGCGAACCACCTGCCCGCGGATCAAACCGTTCGGGCCTCCCGTATATTGCCCGAGGTCGTAGACCGATCCCGAGCACGGATTCACAACCATCGGGTGCTTGGCGTTGAAATCGTATTGCAAGCGCAGCGTGCCGAGGTTGGCGACGTAGTCGAGCTTGCAGTTTCCGTAGGGCTCGCGCAGTGAGATTCCCCAGAGCGCGCCGCCCGGCAGGCGCACGGCGAGCGCCGGCACCAGCTCTGAACTGGGATCGCGGAACAGGAATCGCTTCGAGGACCACGGCTTGGCCAACTCGCCGGCTTTGGCGATCTCGCCCGGCCCTATCGGAAGTGCTTGTGCAGGTTGGGCAGGCAAGACGGCCACCGGAGCCGCTGGAGCACTGGCTTCGGGCTCAGCGGGTCTGGCCGATGAGACCCGCGCTCGCCAGGCAAGCGCCAAAATGATTACGACAGCGGCGGCAGCCACTCCAATCCGCAACCCCACCGGCCACATCGAAGGCGGCCAGGGAGAGATTGCACTCGAGGGCACACTGGACGGCTCAGCGCCAGCGGGCCGGGAGACCGCGGGCTTTTTCTCGCCGGCATGTGCCGGAACTCCGGGTATTTCCGGCTGTTTCGGCTTGAAGGGATCGACTTTTGTCACGGTCGACATACGCCCGCTCGGGGGAGAAGCTTCAGATTGGCGGGGGGGAGAGCAAAACGCAAGGCGGGGTGCGCGATTCGATGTTAACGGATTCGATTCATGCACTCACCGGGCCTGGATTGCTGCTTCTACGGGTCAGGCGAGGCGTTGGACGCGAATCGAGTGGTGCGCGACGTACTCATGAAGGTTGGCGAGGATCAGGAGCAGTTCGAGCATGCGCTCGCGCTGGCGGGGGTCGGGTTGCTCGGCGCCTTCCTCGAGGTTGTTCACGATCAGCAGCGCGTCGGAAAGCAGCCATTCGAGAGTCTTCGGATCGATGGCGCGGCCTCCGCGGCAGAACTGAACCGCCTGGTCGGTGCGAACGAACGCCTCTTCAAGGAAGTGGTCGAGGCACAGCTGTTCCGCGGTGAGAGCGCGCGGAATTGCGTTGGCACACGCCTGCCGCCGGCATGCCGTCAATCGCTCCACGTTCATCATCGACACCCCAGACCGCTCGAATCCATGAATTGAATACGAGACGGTGGCGAGAGCCTAGCACAAGCCCGGACCGGCAATCCAGACCGTTGCTTCCAACCAGTTACAGGCCGAGCCGGGCGAGCGCTTGCCATGCTTCGTCGCTCTCGCCCGGTCCGCTGCGCCTCGCTAATGGATGTTGATCGAGCCGGAGCTTGTGCTCACTTCGACGAGCGAACCGCCGCCGTGCACCTTTCCTCGCAACTCTCGCGCGCTGATCGTGCCTTGGACGGTCATTTCTTGAGTCGTGTGGATGCTTCCGGAGCCTGTGTGCGCGCTCAGTTCGTACGCGGCGGTGGCGGGGAACTGTACGTCAAGATCGCCGGATCCGGTGCGAAGTTTCCAGTCGCCCTTTGGCTGGCCTTGCGCCGTGATATTGCCGCTTCCCGTTTGCACGTGAACCGCTCCGTTGGCGCCTCTCACCTCTACCGTTCCAGAGCCTGTGCCAATTTCGACGTCGCCGGCAGCCGTCTGCTCAACCCGCACGTCGCCGCTGCCGCTGGAGCCCGTAAAGCCGCCGGCGACTCCGGTAGCATGAATCGAGCCGCTGCCGGTGGATGCTCTGACGCTGCCGCGAATGGACTGGAGCTCGATGTCACCTGATCCGGAACGCGCGTGAGTCTCGGCGCCGATGTTGGAAAGCTGGAGGCTGCCCGAACCGCTGGTGACGTCGGCGGAGCCGTTGATTCCCTGGATGCGCTCGTCCCCCGATCCCGAGGCGGAGCGGAGCTTCGTTTCGGCGGGAACTGTAAGATCGTAGCTGATGGAAATGTTGCGGAAGAGTTCACGGTCTTGCGTGTGGCCAACGACGATCGTATTGCCGTTCTGCTCGATTGGCGGATTCTTTTCGATCTCCTGAATGCGCTGCTCGACGTCGCCGCCCACATGCCAGCCGGAAGCGTGCACCTTTGCGTGGATTTCCACTTTGTCGGATGTCCCGGGATGGACCACGATGTCGCCGGAGCCGGTTTGTACATCGAGATCGACCGGACCGGTTACGTTGAGCGTGCGGTCGAAGTGGCCTTCGGTATCAGCGCGAGCCGAAAGTGATGTGAAACCGAGCAGAAGAGCAGCCGCCAGAAGGGCGGGGAAGGCGCGTACGGAAATCTTCATCGTTTGTTCTCCTTCGTTTTTTCGTTTGCGCGATCGAATCGCGACTTATGTTGCGCGATCGAATCGCGGCAAAGATCGAGTGTCGTCCCAGTCAGAGTGAGATACGCGAGTCGATGGAAAAAAGTTCATCGACCGCCGCGAAATGCGCAGAAATAGGTGAGGTGGTCAGGAGAGCAAGCGCCGCCGGGCCGGAATTTCAAGCAGTCGCGCCGTGGCATTTCTTGTATTTCTTGCCGGAGCCGCAGGGGCACGGATCGTTGCGGCCCACTTTTGCACCGCTGCGGACGGGCTTGGGCGCCTCGGCCTGCGCGGGACCGGCCTGGAATTGCAGATTCTGCTGCTGGCGCCGTTGACGCTGCTCGATCTGGCGCGCTTCGGCCTCCGGGCGGGCCGGCTGCATGAGGAACAGGAAGCGGACCGCTTCGGTATCGATGCGGTCCATCATTTCCTCGAAGAGCCGGAAGGCTTCCTTCTTGAATTCGACGAGCGGATCTTTCTGCGCGTAGCCGCGCAGCCCGATGCCTTCCTTCAAATGGTCGAGCGTAAGGAGGTGGTCCTTCCACTGCGCGTCGACGATGTCGAGCAGAATATGGCGCTCGAGCCAGCGCAGCGTCTGCTCGCCGAACAGCTTTTCTTTCTCGTCGTAGCGCCCGCGGACCTTTTCGAGCAACGTGTCGTCGAGATCGTCGTGATTCAACGCGGCCAGATCGATTCCCGCGGACTTCAGCTCGACGCCGAACTGGTTGAGCACTTCGTTGCCAAACTGCGTGCCGTTCCACTGATCGGGATGCTGCTCGCGCGGGCAAAACGAGTCAACCAGCCAGGAAGCGAGCGAGGTGGCGCGCTCGAGAACGAATTCCTTCTGGTCGCGGCCTTCGAGGAACGAGCGGCGCAGCGAATAGATCGTCTCGCGCTGCTTGTTCATCACGTCGTCGTACTCGAGCAGGTGCTTGCGGGCTTCGAAGTTCTGCGCCTCGCGGGCCTTCTGCGCGTTCTCGATGCGTTTGCTGATCAGGCGCGACTCGATGGGAACGCCTTCGGTCATGCCCAGGCGATACATCAGGGCCTTCACGCGTTCGCCGCCGAAGATCCGGAGCAGATCGTCCTCGAGCGATAGAAAGAAGCGCGAAGAGCCGGGATCGCCCTGGCGTCCGGCGCGGCCGCGAAGCTGGTTGTCGATGCGGCGCGCCTCGTGCCGTTCGGTGCCCAGAATGTGCAGGCCGCCCATGGCCACCACTTCATCGTGCTCGGCGCGGCACTGTCCGGCGAACTCGTCGTAGATCGGCTTCCACTGGTCGAGCGGCACCTGAAAGATTTTGCCTTCCTGCTGGAAGAGCACCATCGCCGTCTCTCTGGGCGGCGAAGCGCCGTTTCCGGCAGAGATAGCCGCGTCGGCCTGCCCCGGAGTTTCGGTGGCGCCCGAAGCAGCGCCGGCGCCAACCGCCACGGGCGCGCCGATGACGGCTGCGGCGGGCGCGTAGGGCATGGCCAGCTTGTTTTTCAAGGCGTACTCGCGCGTCATTGCCTCGGGATTGCCGCCGAGAAGAATGTCGGTCCCGCGGCCGGCCATGTTGGTCGAGACGGTGACCGCTCCTTTGCGCCCCGCCTGCGCGATGATCTTCGCTTCACGCTCGTGCTGCTTGGCGTTCAGCACCTGGTGCGGAATGTTCGATTTGCGGAGTAATTCCGCGATCGCTTCGGATTTTTCAATCGAGATACTGCCGACCAACACCGGTTGTCCGCTCTCGTGCAATTGGCGAATACCGGCTACGCGCGTGCCGTCTTCCTGGATCACGCCGTTCACCACGGCGTCGAATTTTTCGCCTTCCGTGCGGTAGACCACGTCGGGATTCTCGATGCGGATCAGCACCTTGTTGGTCGGAATGACCACGACGTCGAGGCCGTAAATTTTGTGGAACTCGGCGGCTTCCGTTTCCGCCGTGCCGGTCATGCCGGAAAGCTTCTTGTACATGCGGAAATAATTCTGGAACGTGATGGTGGCGAGCGTCTGGTTTTCGCGCTCGATCTTCACGCCTTCCTTCGCTTCCACCGCCTGGTGCAGGCCGTCGGACCAGCGGCGGCCGGGCATCTGACGGCCAGTAAACTCATCGACGATGATGACTTCGCCCTCTTTCACCACGTAATCGACGTCGCGCGCGAACAGCGTGTGCGCGCGCAAACCCTGGTAGACGTGGTGAATGATTTCCATGTTCGCCGGATCGTACAGGTTGCCGAGGTTGAGCAGGCGTTCGCACTTGGAAACGCCTTCTTCCGTGAGCGTCGCGGTGCGCATCTTCTCGTCGAGCGTGTAATCGATTTCTTTGATCAGCTTCGGAATGATTTTGTCGATGCGGTAATACTTGTCGGTCGATTCCTCGGCCGGCCCCGAAATGATCAGCGGCGTCCGCGCCTCGTCGATCAGGATCGAGTCCACTTCGTCCACCACGCAAAACTGGTGCCCGCGCTGGACGCAGTCCTTCAGATCGTACTTCATGTTGTCGCGCAGGTAATCGAAGCCGAACTCGTTGTTGGTGCCGTAAGTGATGTCGGCGCCGTAGGCGGCGCGGCGTTGCTCGTCGTCGAGATCGTGGACGATTACGCCGACCGTCAGCCCGAGAGTTTTGTAAATCGGGCCCATCCACTCGGCGTCGCGTCGCGCGAGATAGTCGTTCACCGTGACGATGTGGACGCCTTTCCCGGCCAGAGCGTTCAGGACGGCAGGGAGCGTCGCCACCAGCGTTTTTCCTTCACCGGTCTTCATTTCGGCGATCCGGCCCTGGTGCAGGACGAGTCCGCCGATGAGCTGCACGTCAAAGTGGCGCATGCCGAGCGTGCGGCGCCCCGCTTCGCGCACCAGCGCGAACGCCGGAATGATGGCGGGCTCGATCGCATCCTGCAGCTTTTGCCTGTAGTTGGGATCGTCGCGCTCCAGGCCTTCCATGCGCTGCTGCACTTCGGCGCGCAATGCGGCGACGCGCGGAGCGAAATCCGCGTCGGCAAGATTCTTCATCTCGGGCTCGAGCGCGTTCATCTCGGCCACGAGCGGCTGGATCTTCTTGATGTCGCGCTCGTGCTTCGTCCCGATGAAGAACGAAATTATATTGTCTATAAACTTCTCAACGTCCATCGTGTGCCGGGCTCTACACTCTCAATTTGCTGTGGTGAAAATTCTTGGGATAGGGATGAACGGCTGCCCGTTCGCGTCCCGTGCCGCGGGCCAGTCGAATCGTGCGGACCCGCCATCTCCTGCCCAGAACATCATTCTAGCCGTTCGGTTCGATTCGCGCAAAAAAGCTTGCGTCAGTGTGTGAAATAGAACGGGGAGCCCACGACAAATCTGAATTCGGATTCGCCGTGACTACCAGCCCTGCTACCCATCTCTTTCGGATTCCGCGCCTCGCTTGCTGGCCTTGAGTGGGCAGTCTATCATTGACGCAGCAAGTCTTTTCGAAAGGACGACATGCCGCCTGGACCGGGAATGACGAAAGCGCCGATTGAGGGCGTAAAAAATTTGATCACCGTCGCGAGCGGAAAGGGCGGAGTAGGAAAGACCACGGTCGCCGTAAACCTCGCCATCGCGCTGACCAATCTCGGCGCGTCGGTCGGCTTGCTCGACGCCGACGTTTACGGCCCCAACGTGCCCGTCATGCTTGGCACGAACGAGCAGCCGCAGGCCATCGACGAAAAAACGATCATTCCGGTGCAGGCCTACGGCGTGAAGATGATCTCGATGGGCCTGCTGAATCCCGGCGACAAACCCCTGATCTGGCGCGGCCCGATGCTCCATAGCGTGATCCAGCAGTTTCTGCGCAGCGTGCGCTGGGGCCAGCTCGATTATCTGATCGTCGATTTGCCGCCCGGCACGGGCGACGTCCAGTTGACGCTGATTCAGAGCGCGCCGATTACGGGCGCCGTCATCGTCACCACGCCCTCCATCGTGGCGCTTGCGGACGTGCGCAAGGCCGTCGAAATGTTCCGCCAGGTGAACACGGAAATTCTCGGCGTCGTCGAGAACATGAGCTACTTCTCGTGCCCGCATTGCAACGGGCGCATCGACGTCTTCGGCCACGGCGAGGGCCGGACCATGGCGCGCATGTTTGGCGTGCCGTTCCTCGGCGAGATCGAGATCGATCCGCAAATCCGCATCGGCGGCGATACGGGGAAGCCCGCGGCGTCGTTCGGCGAAGACGCTCCCGGCGCGAAAAGCATCTACGCCATCGCGCGCGCCGTCGCCGATCGGGTGCAAGCAGTGAACGCCTCGGCAACCTCCCCAGCCGTCGAAATCCTGTGATGGCCATATCCGGCGATTGATCAGCGGCGACTGGCGAGTGGGCCGCCCCTGCGAATCCCAAACAGGCGACTGGCGATCGGCGCGAGAGCGCCGTTAACACGAATCACCAACCACCAACCGCCAACCACCAACCACCAACCACCAACCACCAACCACCAACCACTAACGACCACCCGCGGCACCTTGTGCAATACCTTCAACCGCTCCCGCTCCCTCGCGCTCAACTCGATTCGCTCCGGTTCCATGCTCCCTCCCGCCCAGCATGGAACCGGACATTTCTACTCTGCACAAACCGGACATTCTCATTTTGCAGCGACAACGGCTGGAACTGCCTTGTCAGTGCCAGGGGCGTGTGCTAGTTTCGATTGTTTATCCGGCGAGGCTCGACGATTTCCGTGTGCGCATGTTTCGGCGCCAGAGGAGTGCGAAGTTGATCCGCAGCTATCGCGGGCGAAAGCCGCAAATTGCCACCTCAGCTTACATTGACGAAGCGGCCGTGGTGATTGGCGACGTCACGATTGGCGAGGATTCGAGCGTCTGGCCCTGCGTCGTGATTCGCGGCGACGTGCACTACATCCGCATCGGTCCGCGGACAAACATTCAGGACGGCTCGGTGCTGCACGTGATGCGCGACGAGTGGCCGCTGATTCTGGGCGACAACGTGACGGTCGGCCACGGCGTCGTGCTGCATGGCTGCACCATCGAGTCGCGGTGCCTGATCGGCATGGGCTCGCTCATTCTGAACGGCGCGAAAATCGGCGCGGGCAGCATCATCGCGGCGGGAACGCTTGTCCCCGAGCGTACCGAGGTGCCCCCTGGAAGCCTGTTCATGGGCCATCCGGGAAAATTGCGGCGGATGCTGACACCGGAGGATCAGGCGTCAATCGATGGCTACGCCCAGCGCTACGTCGAGTACAAGGAGACTTACAAGAGCCAAGCGGCCGAGTGAGGAGCGGGCCGAGCCCCGCAACGGCAACGCCGAAAATAGGGTTTTTGTATCGATTAGAAATTTTCAAATGCTTGTTAACGAAGGACTTAGGCGAATTTCTGTTTTGAATAAATGCAAATTAGAAAGTGCAGCGGCGAGCCCTATATACAAGAATTAGATACAAGAAGACGTACCGACAGGGGAGCGTTCAGGAATTGAATGTAGCGCCGGGCTTCAGCCCGGCATCTTCATCCCACGCTGCCGCGGTCAGAGGGCGTCGCCGACAAGGATCATGCCAGAGCGAAAACAATTCCGGGCAATCAAAGGGACGCGCGACATTCTGCCGCCGGATTCCGCGCTGTGGAATTGGTTCGAGCAGACCGCGCGCGAAACCTTTGAGTCCTACAATTTTGGCGAAATCCGCCCTCCGATTTTCGAGGAGACGGAGCTGTTCGCCCGGTCTATTGGTGTCGAAACGGACGTAGTTGGCAAGGAGATGTACACGTTTGAAGACTACGAGGCCTCCGACCTCTTCGAGCTTCGGACCGCGATTGTGACATGGTACAAGTCGCCCGTTGCGTCGGGTCCACCAGGCGGGCTTGGGATGGGTGCGCTGGCAGAGTTTACGCCGTTCGCAGGCCTCGTTAGGAACTTCCATCTGTTGGGACGAGAGGCGTTCGACCAGGGCCGCATACCGCGAACTCCAAAGAATGACTCGATTCTGCGAGACTTGATCGCGGAACGAGACATATTCATCACCTCCGTCCAATCGCAGAGACATCAAGAGAACCAGCAAGGAGTGGAGCATCTCAAGGAGCTTGTCCGGGAGCTTGAATTGGGCGACTCGCTGAGCTTGCGGCCGGAGGCGACGGCGAGCGTGTGCCGGGCGTATATCGAGCATGGGATGCACACGCGGCCGGGGAATGTGAAGCTCTATTACGTGGGGCCGATGTTCCGGCGGGAGCGGCCGCAGAAGGGGCGCTACCGGCAGTTTTATCAGATTGGCGCGGAGGTTCTCGGCCAGTCGGATGCTCCTGCGATTGACGCGGAAGTGATCGAGATGCTGATGACGTTCTTCCGGCGCGTGGGGCTGACGTCAACGACTCTCTACGTCAACTCGATTGGCGACAAAAATTGCCGCCCGCAGTACGTCGAATTGCTGCGCGAAGAGCTGCGCAAGGTGAAGGACCGGCTCGGGCCCGACTCGCAGCGGCGAATCGAGACGAATCCGTTGCGCGTCCTCGACTCGAAATTGCCGGAAGAGCAGCCGGTGATCGAAAAGCTGCCGCGCATCGCGGACCATCTCTGCGCCGAATGTCGCGAGCATTTCGCCAAGCTGAAGGAAGAATTGAAGCTGCGCGGCGTGGCCTTCGAGGAGAATTGGCGTCTCGTTCGCGGGCTCGATTACTACACGCGGACGACGTTCGAGGTGACCGCTGCGGGGCTCGGCTCGCAGAACGCCGTGTGCGGGGGCGGACGCTACGACGGCCTGGTCGAATTACTCGGAGGCCCGCCAACGAAGGGCATCGGCTTCGCAATCGGAAGCGACCGCGCAATCCTCTCGATTCAGGAAGGCGGGGCGGACTTTGCGAAGCGTCATTTGCCTTCGCTCGCGGTCTTCGTGGCCTGGATGGGCTCGGCATCGTACCCGACGGCCGTTAGCATCGCGAAAAAACTGCGCGAGTGCGGGTTGAGCGTCGAATTGCCACCCGAAGAAATGAAGTTCAAGAAGTCGCTCGGATTGGCGGACAAGCTCGGCGCGCGCTACGCGCTGATTATCGGCGAAGACGAAGTCGCGTCGGGCAGCTATAGCCTGAAGAATCTCGCCGATGGCAAGCAGGAGAAATTCGGCGAGAGCGAGCTGCTGGAGTACTTGGAGTCGGAAAGAAGAAGTGGCTAGCGGCTAGTGGCGAGTGGCTAGAGTAAAACCAGAGGCGTCATCGTGCCGGAGAGTGGAAAAGTAAAGCATTACAAGGACCTGGAGGTCTGGCAGAACGGAATGCTGGTGTCGAAGGCAGTGTACCGGTTGACTGCGAGGTTTCCGACGGACGAGCGATTCGGCTTGACGGCGCAGATGCGACGAGCAGCCGTTTCGGTGCCGTCAAATATTGCGGAGGGGCAGGCGCGTCACGGCACGCGCGAATTTCTCCAGTTTCTCTCTCACGCCGGCGGGTCTCTAGCGGAATTGGAGACGCAGTTGTTACTCGATCTGGGATATTGCCGTGAGTCTGAAATAGCCTCGGTAGCGAGCGAAATTACGGAGATACAGAAGATGCTGGCGGCGATCAGGCGCAAGTTGGTGGTTTTTTCTAACCACTAGCCATCTACCACTAGCGACTCGTTACTATTCAGCTCCGTCGGATGCGTTATCGTCGAGGGAAGCGACCTTGTTTGACACACTTGGAAATCTGAAGCGGACAAAATATGCCGGAGAGCTGCGAGCCGCCGACGCCGATAAAGAAGTCGTGCTGATGGGGTGGGTGCACCGGCGGCGCGATTTAGGGCAGCTTATCTTCATCGACCTGCGCGACCGCGCGGGCATCGCGCAAATTGTGTTCAACAAGGAGCTGCATCCCGAAGCGCACAAGAAGGCGGAAGAGTTGCGTTCGGAGTTCGTGGTGGCGGTGGAAGGGCGCGTGGTGCGCCGGCAGAAGCCGAATCCGGAGATTCCGACGGGCGAAGTGGAAGTGATCGCGTCGCGGCTGCACATCCTGAAC
>Ga0209167_10000869_pt1 | contig 19886 bp, 15 predicted proteins | sample Coa_R1_9_FD_187154 | JGI IMG/M metagenome (GOLD analysis project Ga0209167, IMG submission 187154) | Surface soil microbial communities from Centralia Pennsylvania, which are recovering from an underground coalmine fire - Coalmine... | ecosystem: Environmental > Terrestrial > Soil >... | reverse complement strand
CTGTAGTTCTGCACGACAACGCCGGTGTTGATGTCGAACACTTCGACGGCTCCGTTGCCGTCGCTCGTCGACGTACCCAGGGTGAGCACGGCGGCGGTGTGAGTTCTAAGATTGGGGTTCAGTGCTACGGCTTTCGCGCGGACCCGGATACCGAGGTTGACCTGGGTACCGGCTGGGGTGATGATTTGGCCATCGCTGACGACCCACGAGCCGTTCGCCTGCGGGCCGGTAACGTAAGTCGGGAAGGGCTTGGACTGAGCCGCGGCGAGCCCCGGAAGGCTCAGCCCCGCCGCCAGCAGGCCGGTGAGTGGACGCAGACGGTTGATGGGAGACTCATTTCGAAACGAATTTCGAAACTTATTTTTTCGAGACATGTACCGTTCTCCTCCTTGGATTTTTCTTCATCACGCAACCGAGATCGGCCGTGCAGAATCGGGGCGGAAATATAATCAGTGGCCCCTGCCGATCATGGTCGCGAATCCTAGCAGGCAAACTGTGACTGCTTTATGACGATCATGTGACGCTGGGGTGAAAATTCCGTTACAAGGGTTGAAAGGTATCGTCTTAGTTGACATCTATTCGGAGCAGAGCTACATCATAGGCTGTAGTGGTAATGATGGCATGCGGGAGGGATCCATGAATAAGAAGCTAGCGCTGGGCGTGGTGATATTGGCAACGACGGTATGGGGTCAGGATAATCTATCGCCGCAAATGCAGGCGGGATGTGGTCCCGACCAGGCTAAATTTGAAGTCCAGCGGCAGGCCCACTCGCATCCCACCGGGACGGCGGATTCCGGCAAGGCGTTGGTGTATGTGTTTGGGGATTCTGAACTGGACAACACGGCGATCCAGATTGGGGGCCTGATCACGCGTGTGGGCGTGGATGGCGCGTGGGTCGGAGCCTATGAACACAAGTCCTATACGTATTTTTCGGTGAATCCTGGCGAGCACCGGCTGTGCACGAGCCAGCAGTCTTCCTTGAAATCGCGACGGGATAATAACGCTTCCGCGATTACATTCACGGCGGAGGAAGGCAAAGTGTATTACTTCCGGACACAACCGACTCCGACGTCGCTGACACGAAGCACAACGGCGCAAGTGCCGAATGGCGAGGTGGAACTGGCAGCGGTCGATCCGGCGCAGGCGCACCTGATGGTCCCGAAGTGGGCTTACAGCGTTTCGCAGCCCAAGAAATAGCGAGGCACCGGAGATAATCAGCCGTCCGGTTCCGACCCGTCATAGATTCGGCTTAACAGCGACTTTACTCATCGTCGACGAGCGCGCGCAGGGGACCTAGCCATGGCTCGTAGCGCTTCCAGCGGGCGACGGAAGTGCGATAGATCGGCTGCCGGGCTTGCCACTTGCTGGGCGTGTTCACCGCCCGCGGATTCGATTCGGGGCGCAGGCATGCGTCATCCCACGCCAGGCCGCAGGCCGCGATGATCCGCCGGATGACAGGGTTGGGCGCGTAGGTCAGGTCCTCGTAATCGACCTCGATGAAGCGGTCCGCCGGCAGCACCCTCCGCCAATGGTCGATGAGCCGCTGGTAGTCGCGGAAATACGCGACCAGTTCGGCGCCTCCGGTCGGAAACGCCAGGCCCGGACGGAAATGAGTTTGATGGATCGACAGCGCCGTGTCGACGGCCGCGCGACGGCAGTGGATGATGGTTGCGCGCGGGAATGCCAGGTGGATCAGGCCGGCCCAGAGGAAGTTGAACGGCATCTTGTCGGTCACTCGCGCCGCTTTCGGGGCGATCGAGCGCAGCACGCCAAGATAGTCTGCCGCCGCCTTGGCCAGAAACTCCGAGAACAGATTCTCCGCGGGAGCGAACAGCTTCTCGTCCCCGGCTGTGACGGAGCTGTGCCACTCCGCCCCGCGCTGGTTCCAGAAATGCAACTCGGCGCCGGCCCCGACCTCGGGATGCACGGAGACGATCTGTTCGACGAGAGTCGTGCCGGAGCGTGGCATGCCGAGGATCAGCACCGGCGTCGCATCTGAGCAGCCGAGTTCGGGGGCCCGCGCGATCCATTCGGGCGTGCACCGGGCAATCAGGCGGTCGATCTCAGTGGAAAACGCGGCCGAGTCAAAACGCACAGTGCCTCGGCGCACCGTGTCCGCGGCGTCGAAATGCTGCATGGCCAGGGCGGAGTCGCCCAGATCCTCTGCCGCCTTGCCGATGGCGAGATGGACGCGCAGGCGCTGCGCCGCCTCCAGCCCCGGCGTGGCCAGGGCGGCTTGCATCTCTTGAAGCAGACGGTCGTCATCGCTCGTCACCGGTCGGCATCGGACTAGTTCGTAGTAGCTTCCCGCCAGCATCGGCGCAATCGCGATGGCGCGTTCGAAGCAGGCCCGGGCCTCGTCGAAACGGCCGAACTCAGTGAGCAGATTGCCCAGCAAATCGTACGCCATGGCGTTGCTCGGATCGGCTACCAGCGTCTCGCGCAATACCTGTTCAGCTTCCTGATTGCGATCCTCGGTCAGCAGCGCCCGTGCCTTGCCAAGGCGGCCGAAGCTGTTCCTATCTCCGGTCGCTGCCGCACGCTGGAAACAGCCGATCGCCCGCTCGCGATGGCCCAGAGTGTAGGACAGGGCGCCGGCGCGGAACCACGCCTCAGCCAGGGATGGGAGCAGCTTAGTAGCGCGGTCGTACGCAGCGATTGCCCCGCCGGTGTCGCCCAGCTTCTCGAAAGCGATTCCCAGGCGGAAATGTGCGTCGGTGTAGCGCGGGTTGCTGGCGACGGCCCGCTGCAATGCCGCGATGGCATCCGGTACGCGGTCGACCTCGAGGCAGGCGAGGCCGAGATCATGTTGGATGAGGGGATTGGACGGCTGCAGCAGCGCCGCATCGCGCAACGGCGCAATCGCATCGGCTCGTCGCCCGGCCTGGAGCAACCTTGTGGCCAACGCAAGCAGATGCGCCACCTGCTGCGGCGCGGCTGGGTTTGGAGACTGGGACATGGCGCGAACAACCAGGGGAATTGTGCCATAGGCCACGGCTGGTCTAGGCTGTTGTGAGTGTTTTTCATCTTAAATTCACATTCACTTGAACTCTCCGTAACCATGTGCTCTTTAAGATCATGAGCTTTAGAAGTCCACAAGCTACTGGTGGTCCGTTCCGCCTGATGATCTGCTCCTCCGGGGTTGATGAACCGGGCAACTCCCGGTTCTGTTGGCGGGGAACGGAATGGTTTCACTATCGGTGGGACTGAAAGAACACGGGCAGCCCACTTTCGGACGTTGTGGTTCTCGGCGACAGGCCAATTCATGAAAATCAACTCGAAAACGAAACCGTTCCTTCTATTCGGCACCACAACCCTGTTCACCCGCTTGCTCCTCGCCGCGTTGTTCGTCCTGGGGAGCATGCTCCAGTTACCGGCTCAGAACGCCGTATTCAGTGGCGCCATCGGCGGTCGCGTGACCGACCAGGGGGGAGCGATCGTTCCGGGGGCGGCGGTGGTCCTGCGGAACCTCGCGACCGGCCTGGAACAGTCCGATGTTACGAATCGCGCCGGACTCTACCAATTCCTGGCTCTCATGCCGGGCGCGTATTCGGTCACGGTGACTGGAAAGGGTTTTCACGATACCGAGGCTTTGGTGCGAGTGCTGGTGGGAAACACTACCTTGCAGGATCTCAAGCTGCATGTGGGAGCCGGCGGGGAGACGGTAAAGGTCACCGGGACGATGCCGCTGTTGCGGCCCGCGGAATCTTCGGCCAGCACCGTGCTCGACCGGTCGTTCATTGACGATCTACCGCTAAACGGACGTCGCTACACCGATTTCACAGCGCTCACGCCCAATACCAGCTACGACGGCGATACCGGTCTGGTAAGCGTTGCCGGACAACAGGGTGGTGAGGACTCGGGGTACGCCAACGGAAATGGCTCGAACGCATTCACCGTCGATGGGACCAACGCCACCAACAACTACTTCGACGACATCATCGGGCGTTATCGCATTCCTTATCTGTTTGGCGAGGAGGCGATCCAGGAATTCCAGGTTTCGGTCAGTCCTTACTCTGCCGTGTATGGGGGTGGGGCTGGATTCGTTAACGCGGTGACTCGTTCGGGGAGCAACACGTTCCACGGCAGCGCCTTTTATTACAACCGAAACTCCGCGACCGGGGCGAACGACTCCCTCGACGAAGCCGCAGGTCTTTCGAAACCGCAGGATAGTCTGCAGCAATTCGGCGCAGGATTGGGCGGGCCAATCGTGCGGAGCCGTTTGTGGTTCTTTGTAGACTACGAGCAGCAACTGCGCAGTGATCCGTTTTCCGTGATCAACCCCGCGCTGAATGCCACGCAGCCCGGCTTCTTGTCTTCTAACTTTGGCATTCCCGATGGCACGACCCTGCCGGCACCAAACGGACCTTTGCCGGTGCCCGGCGCCGATACCTCGCCAGATCCGAACAATCCGGTGTACCTGCAACAAGTCGCCAACGTCATCAACGGACTGGAATTGAATCTGGGCAGCAGGACCAGGAAGCGCAACGACCTGGTGATTACGCCCCGGCTGGATTACCAGGCGAGTTCTCGGGATGGCTTGTTCCTCAGCTTGAACTTCAATCGCTTCAACTCGCCCGGAGGCGTGATCACCGACCCGACAGAAGGCAATTATGGTCTTCAAACCTTGGCCAATGCCAACGTGCATACGTTTGAAGCCAGCGTAGGATGGACGCACACGTTCTCTTCCCGACTGCTCAATGAGTTCCACGCGGGCACGTCGCAGGACAACGAGATCGCGACACCCAGCGGTCTGGCTCCAAACACTCCAACCGTGATTCTGGATAGTCCCGCCGCTTTTACTCTGGGAAACGCGGCATTTTCTATCGGACGAGTTTTTGAGAAGCAGTACTCGCTCTCCGAGCGTGTCGACTACGTGATGGGTAAGCACACTCTGCAATTTGGTTTCGATTGGAGCCGCTCCTGGGATGCGGACACCGATGATGGCGGCGCCGACCCGAACGAGGCCGTCGATTTCGGGTCGCCGCTCGGTCTCTATGAGTTTTCCAGTCTGCAGGCCTTTGCCCTCGGGCAATACGTCAATTTCAGCCAGGCCGCCGGCAATCCCAGGTTTTCGTTTTCGGTTCCTTATTACGGGTTCTTCGTGCAGGATACATTCCATGCCCTGCCGAAGTTGACGCTCGAAATGGGCTTGCGCGAGGACTTTCAGGTGTACCCGCAGCCTGTTCAGAATCCAGCCTTCCCTCTTACCGGGCAGTACCCGAATCAATTCCAGCGTCTGGCGCCGCGTTTCGGATTTGCCTGGCAGCCGCTGTCGAAGACCGTGGTTCGGGGAGGGTTCGGCATGTTTTATACCAACATGAACGGCCTGAACTATCGGAACGCGGTCATCTCGAACGGGCTGGCCACACAGCAGTCTTCCGTGAGTGCGCAGTACGATGGGGGCTCTCCGAACCAGCAACTGCCGACATTTCCTAATATACTTCCGACAAATTCGCCGTTGTTCCAGGCTGCTCCAGACATTTCCCTGATCTCCCCACAATTCCGGGTGCCCTATATTCTGCAGTCGAGCTTGCAGATCGAGCGCGAGATTGCGGAGAACACAACCCTGAGCATTGGCACCATGTGGAATCATGGAGTTCACATCTTATCCGGCAGCGCTTACGACCTAAACCTGAATCCGCTGCAAGGAACAACGACCTACGTCGTCTGCCCGCCCAACACTCCAACCCTGCCCTGCAACGGTCCCACCTACACCCTGCCGAATATGGACAGTGGCCTGCTCACCGAGGGGCGCATCACCTCCCAGTTCAACGAAATCAATGAACTGATCAGTCCGGGGCAAAATCATTACAACTCTTTCTTCGTGCAGCTGCAGAGGCGCGTGTCGCGCGGAGTTTCATTGGAGGCTTCCTACACGTTCGCAAAAAGCATCATGCTCGACGGCATGGATTTCAACAATCAGTTCGACTTCAGCAACACCCACGCGACTTCGCTGCTTGACCAGCGGCACCGGTTCACCTTGGCCGCCGTCTACGAGCCGCGGATCGAAAGCCTGATCGCTCCGGGCACAGCACGCACCTTGCTCTCGGGCTGGAAGCTGAGCAGTGTCATGGAGTTTTCTTCTGGACGTCCCTATGCGGGATTGTTGAGTCCGGCGTGCACGACAACGCAAAACAACAATCTCACCACTCCGAGCGACAATGTGAACCTGAGCCAGTCGCCAAGTTGTGGAATTCTTGTCAACGGGGCCCTCACTGGCAATGGCAACCTGAACGACACCGCGTTCAACGAAGATACGGCCAACACTGCGGGTGGCATCAATGGGGCAGGCCCAACGCCAGGAATCGGTTTGAATTCTTTTTATGGTCCCTGGCTGGAGAGGATCGACATCGGTCTGGGACGCAGCTTCGAAATTCGCGAAGGCAAGGAACTGGAATTTCAGGCGCAGGCCTTCAATCTGTTCAATCACCCCAACTACTACGTTCAGAATGGGAACGGCGTCAACCAACTGCAATACAACCCCTATGGCGGCAATTGCGGCGACGGCGCTTCGACAGGCCAGACCTGCTATCTGGTGCCGAATTCAGGTCCGGGCAATTTCGGGGCTCTGCAGGAAATTAGCCCCAACGGCCTTCCCAGGATATTGCAGTTCTCGGTGCGATTCACGTTCTAGGCAGGCGCACCGTGCGAATTCCGGTCATCGAAAATGGCATCTGCATTTTGCAAGCGTTGAGGAGTTTCGCCTGCGCTGGTCAGGTCAACCACGGAATTCGTATTCCCAGAGCGCGCCAGCAACACTCAACTGCGCAGATTGTGTTACCCTTCCGCGGAGTGGGGGTAGATTAATGTCTCACTACAGCCGACGTGAATTCCTACGAACCGGACTGGCCGCGGGGGCGCTTGCCGTTAGCGGCAGCCTGCCGCTGTTGGCACAGCGACAGCAAGCGACCGATTGGGTAACACTAGGAAAATCCGGAGTGAAGGTGACTCGGCTCGCATTTGGCACTGGGAGCTTTAGCGGCCAAGTACAGCGAGACCTGGGTCAGGAAGAGTTTACGAGGCTGGTGCGCTACGCCTATGACCGCGGTATTCGTTTCTTTGAGACTGCTGAGTCATACACGGAAATGCACAGGATGCTTGGGGTTGCCCTGAAAGGAATTCCGCGCGACAGTTATCGGATCATGTCGAAAGTGACCACTCGCGCAGGGGCAAATCCACTGGAGAAGATCGATGAGTTGCGAAAGCTCGCCAATACTGAGTACTTCGACGTGATGCTGCTGCATTGGCAACATTCCGCGACGTGGCCAGCAGACACCGGCAGATGGCAGGAAGGAATTCTCGAGGCCCAGTCGAAGAAAGCAGTGATCAGCCACGGCGCTTCGGTTCACGGACTCCCGGCGTTACGCCAGGTCCCTGAAAACAGGTGGCTCGATATCGCAATGATCCGCATGAATCATAAGGGCGTCAGAATGGACGCGGAGGACTACAACACGAACGGTCTCGGAAATGTGAACGAAGTGGTCACGCATGTCCGGCAGGCTCGCAGCCAAGGAATGGGCGTAATCAGTATGAAGTTGGTGGGAGAGGGCACGTTCAACCGCGACGACCGCAAGGCGGCGATGAGATTCGCGTTTAAGAACGCAGGTGTCGATTGCGTGACAGTGGGCTACAAGAACACCGGGGAGATCGACGAAGCTATTGATAATCTGAACTTAGCTCTCGTTTAGCCCGGGCGGCGGGCTCCGACGTATACACACCCGAGTCGATTGTCTAAACTGGAGGGCAGGGAACATCTATGTCCTCCTCCACGTCTTCCGGCACGAGAAAACACGCGGGCACAGGTACCGCGAGTGCGCAACCCACTGTCGCCGAGCCTTCATTTGCCGAACGCGCACGAACGCTGGTATATCTGTCGCGCGTGGGAAGCCTTTCGACTCTCTCCCGCAAACAGTTGGGATTTCCGTTCGGATCGGTCATGCCGTATGGGCTGGACGAACAAGGGCGTCCAATATTTCTCATCAGCACGATGGCGATGCACACGCAGAATCTGAAGGCGGACCCGCGCGCCAGCTTGCTTGTAACCCAAAATGATGCCGACAGCGATCCGCTTGGCTTATCAAGAGTCACACTCGTCGGGAACGCTCTGCCAGTGCCGGAGCCGGAAGTAGCTCATGCTCGCAAGATTTACCTAACGAGCCATGCCAGCAGCAAGTACTGGGTGGATTTTGAAGACTTTTCCTTCTATCGCCTGGATGTGGTGGACATTTACTATGTCGGCGGTTTCGGGGTCATGGGTTGGGTGCCTGCCTCCGAATATATAAGCAGCCAGCCGGACCCTCTGGCTCCGTCGATGAGCGAAATAATTCAGCACATGAATGCCGACCACAAAGATGCTTTGATTGTGCTAGCCAAGCACTTTGCTAACATCGACTCCCGGGAAGCAACCATGACCGCAGTCGATCGCCTGGGGTTTCATGTGCGCCTGAAAACCAACGATGGTGTGCGGGGTGCCCGCATCGCGTTCCCGCGAGAAGCACGAGACTCAGCAACGACTCGCACCGTCCTGGTTGAAATGGTTCGGCAGGCGCGCGCACCGTCCGAGTGAAGGACGACGACGAGTCCTTCTAATCACCTCCGCCACACTGATGAGTTCACTACTAATGCCGTCCCCCGTTCCAGTTGGAGAAATACTGAATGTCTTCACCAGCTTCCCAAACGAACAAATGCGCGATCGGCATCGACTTTGGGACCACGAACAGTTCCATCGCCTGTGCCGATCGCTCCGGCGAGGTGCGGCTTGCCCAGTTCCCATACCTGGGAAGCCTGACGGATTCGTACCGATCGCTGCTGTATCTTCAGCAAACCAAGGTAGGCGATGCCAATAGTCTGAAGTCCAATACTTTGAAGTCATGGACGGGTCCTGAGGGCATTGAACAATATCTCCTAGCTGAGGTGAAGGGCCGACTGATCCAATCCCTCAAATCGTTTCTGAGCAGTCGCAACCTTCATAGCACAGAGGTTTTCGGCCGCCGGTACACGATTGAGGAACTGATCGCAAAGATCCTCCGGGACCTGCGAGAAAAGGCGGAACATCAGTTCGGGGTCAGAATCAAAGCGGCGGTAGTCGGAAGACCGGTTCATTTCGTGGGCGCAGAGAGCCAGGAAGATGACGCCTATGCGGAGGGTCGACTTCGATCGGCGTTCGAGTCGGCTGGCTTCGAATTCGTAGAGTTCGAGATGGAGCCCGTTGCAGCCGCGCATTATTACGAGTCCGCACTCGATCATGACGAACTGATTCTGATCGGGGATTTCGGGGGCGGTACGAGCGATTTCTCTCTGGTTCACGTCGGCCCTACCGCTCGTCGAAGAGAAAGTATCTCGGGCAGCATTGTCGGTAACGCCGGTGTGGGCATAGCCGGAGATGCCTTCGATGCGAAGATCATTCGGCATCTCGTGTCTCCGGTTCTCGGAGCCGGATCGCAGTTGCGTTCCCTGGGCAAGATATTGACGGTTCCAAACTGGGTTTATATAAGGCTAGAGCGTTGGCACCATCTGTCCATGTTGAGAGGCAGAGATGTGCTGGCGATGCTGCGAGGCGTTCACGCGCAATCGCTCGAACCAGAAAAAATCGGAGCACTCATTCACTTCATAAGGGAAGATCTCGGGTTTCACCTACACCGGGCCGTGCAAAAAGTTAAGAATGACTTGTCGAATGCCTCTCTGGCCACATTCCAGTTTTCGGACGGTTTTGTGGATCTAGTGGCGGCAGTGAATCGGGCAACCTTCGAGGAGTGGATTTATGAGGAGCTTGAGAAGATCGCAACGTGCGTCGATTCTCTCCTTGCGTCTTCAGGTGTTCTGCCCAAAGACGTCGATATGGTCTTCTTGACGGGGGGCTCTTCGTTTGTACCAGCGGTAAGGAAAATCTTCGAAACCCGGTTTGGAGAGCAGCGAATTCGGGGAGGAAACGAATTCACTTCGGTAGCTCGCGGCTTGGCGCTGAAAGCCATGGATGGGCGCTAACTGCAACTCACTGGCTGCGAAAGCGGCTCAGCGCCCAGGATTGCAAGGCGTGGGCTTCCCATCAAAGCGAGTCCACTTGGATTGCAAACTGGTGCACGCTTGGGCAGCCAGATTTCCTTCTCGTCTCAACTCGCCTTCAGCCCCTCCGGAACCAGCGGGAGCGATCGCAGCCGCACCCCTGTTGCATCGAAAATGGCGTTGGCAATCGCCGGCGCCAGACCGATCATTGGGCACTCGCCCGCGCCCACCGATGGAATATCCTTGCGGTCGAGCAGCACGGTCTCAAGCACCGGAACATCGCTGAACCGCGGCACACGATATTGCGACATCCGGCCGTTCAGAATCTTTCCGTTTTCGAATTCGATGGCTTCGAACAGCGCCCCGCCTAACCCCTGCACGTTTGAGCCTTCAATCTGATTGCGCAGGTTGTCGGGATTCACGATCGCTCCACACTCAAACGCCGATACTACCCGCACGACTTTCACTTCACCCGACTTGCGATCCACGTTGACCTCGGCGAAGGTGGCGATGTTCCCCAGCTTCTCATAGCCGCCGCCCATGCCGAATCCCTGTCCCGGCGCCGCCTTCTTTCCCCACCCGAACTGTTTCGCAGCCGCCTCGAACACCGCTCGCAGCCGCTCATCCTTGAGATTCTTCAATCGAAATTCCAGCGGATCCATTTTCAACGTGTACGCCAGTTCGTCCATATGAGACTCGCGGGCGAAGTGGTTCGCCGTAGCCGCCAGCGCCCGGTACGATCCCTGCCGCAAGGGCGACTGCGTCTCATGAAACACGATCCGCTGGTTCGGAATCGCGTAGTAGGTGCGAATCCCCGCCGACCCGGAATTGTAGTTGTGAAATTCCCACGCGGTAATCGTCCCATCGCCGCGCACGCCGCTCGTAACATCAATCACGCCCGCCGGACGAAAATAGGCCCAGCTGAATTCCTCTTCGCGTGTCCAGACAACTTTCACCGGACGCTTCGCCGCGCGCGCCAGTCGTGCCGCTTCAATCGCCGTTTCTCCCGTATGCTTGCCGCCGTAACCCGATCCTGTGTCCGGCATCAACACCCGCACTCGTTCTTCGGGAATCCGAAACGCCTCCGCCAGTTGACCGCGCACGCCAAACGGACGTTGCGTTCCAGTCCACACCGTCAGGTTATCGCCGTCCCACTTCGCCAGCGCAGCGCGGGGTTCGAGCGGAACGTGCGCAATGTAGGCAACCGTGTACGTCTTTTGCAGTCGATGATCGGCTGACGCCAGAGCGGAATCCACGCTGCCGGCATCGTATCGGTCCCCGTCGCCCGAAGGATCTTTGCCCTGGACCGCATTCTTCCTCAGATAGTCGAAGAGTTCCTTGTTCGAAGGTTGCGGATCGGACTTCCACTCGGCACGCAGGGCCGCGACCGCCTCCGCGGCCGATGCAGAACTCGCCCCAGCTACGCCAACAAAATTTCCATCGCGCACCACGGTCGCGCCCATCCGTTCGGCCCTCTGCGAATCCAGCGAAAGCAACGTCGCACCAAAAGTCGGTGGCCGCAATACCTCGCCATACAACATGTCTGGCAGTTTCTGATCGGACGGATAACGATGCTTCCCCGTCACAAAGTCGCGGCCATCCACCTTCGGAGCAGACAGCCCAGCCACTTTCCAGTTCGTTGCCGGAATCAAAGGATCTTCCGCGGGAAGGCTCGCGGTAAGCTGCGTGCCTTTGGTCAACGCGGCGTATTCCACGGAGCGTCTTGTCTGCGGATCGGTCACCATTCCGTCCGCCGCCACCAGGCGCTGACGATCGACGTTCCACTGCGCGGCCGCCAGACCAATCAATACGTCGCGCGCGGCGGCCGCAACTTTGCGGAGTTGCAGGTTCATGGTCGGGGTCGTGCGGCTGCCGAATGTGCCCATGTCAAACGGCGTGAGCTGCGTATCGCCCATCACCATCTCAATCTTCTCCATTGGTACCTGCAACTCTTCGGCGACGGCTTGAGTCAGAGACGTACGGATGTTCTGGCCCATCTCCGCCTTCCCCGTATACACCGTGACTCTGCCGTCCTCGCCAATGTGCAACCAGGAATCAATTTCTTTCGGCAGGGAATCGCCGCGTTCCCGCCGCGCCCCGCCCGATTCCTGCGCGGCAACCGCCGCCTTCAAAACAGAAACGACTACGACTCCTGCTCCGAGGAACTTGAAAAACTGCCGCCGATCGAGGTCAAATCGATACGGCGCCGCGGCCGTGAGTTCGTATCGCTCCGGCTCTCGCTCCAGACGATCGTGCGTGTATTGCTCCTCATTTGTTGTCTCAAATGTTGTCTCAAAAGGGTTCCCGCTCATCGCCCCACCGCCTTTCCGGCTGCAGGTTCAGTCATCACCTTCGCCGCCTTTTGAATTGCATTCACGATGCGCGGATACGTCCCACAGCGGCAAATGTTGCCGTCCATGAAATCCACAATGTTCTTTGCCGTAGGATTCGGATTGCGCTTCAGCAGCGCCACCGCCGACATGATCATGCCAGACGTGCAGTATCCGCACTGTAGCGCGCCAGCCTCGAGAAACGCCTCTTGCACCGGGTGCAGTTGCCCGCCGCTGGCGACCCCTTCAATCGTGATGATTTCTTTCTGCGCGACCGTGCCGACCTTTGTGATGCACGACCGCTGTGCCCGTCCATCGACCAGCACAGTGCAGGCGCCGCATTGTCCCTCGCCGCACCCGTACTTGCTTCCGGTCAGATCCAACTGCTCGCGCAAGACCATAAGAAGACTTGCCTGAGGGTCCGCTTCAACCGGGAAAGTGTGTCCATTGATGACAAGATGAATCGTAGCCATTCCGAAACTCCTGCACTTTCGAAAGAACCGCAGAATTGTTTCCTCAAATGATATACCCGCTCGGTTACCGTTTCTTTTCCAGGAGGAAATTTGCTCTCGGCGATGAACGCAGACGGAGAGGAAGACGCTTGCCCATATAATTTAACTTGACGCTAGTTAGCAATATAGCTATACTATTACTATGAAAGCGGCATCCCGCATCTTCCGCGCCTTGGCCGATCCGACGCGGCGCCAGATTCTGCAGGAACTGAAGGAATGCGACCTGGCCGCAGGCGAAATCGCAGGCCGTTTTCCCATCTCCGGCCCTTCCATTTCCCGTCACCTCGCCATCCTAAAGAGCGCTGACCTGGTTTCCGAGCGCCGGGAAGGGAATCGGATTATCTATCACCTGGAGCCCGCGGAAATTGCCGGTGCTGTGGGAGATTTCCTCAGCACCGTGTGCCCCACGCAGATGCTGCATCGCCGCAAGGCAAAAAAGGAGCGCACATCATGAAGATCGCAATCACTGGAGGCACAGGTTTTGTCGGCAGCCATTTCGCGAAGCAAGGGCTGGCGGAGGGGCACGACGTTGTCCTGATCTCTCGCGCGGCGCACGGGAGCGACGGTGTGCGCAGCGCTTCGGCCCGAGTAACGCACGTTGCAAGTGATCTTTCTGACGCGAACGTTCTGGCCCGCGCATTCGCAGGTTGCGAGGCCGTGGCTCATTGCGCGGGCATCAACCGCGAGATCGGCAGTCAAACGTATGAGAAGGTCCATATCGAGGGAACGCGTAACGTGGTGGAAGCCACGAAGCGTTCCGGCGTCCGGCGCATTGCGCTGATGAGTTTTCTGCGTGCGCGACCGCATTGCGGCTCACGCTATCACGAGTCGAAATGGGCCGCGGAGGAGATCGTTCGCCACTCCGGCCTCACGTACACGATCATCAAGGCCGGCATGGTCTACGGGCGCGGTGATCACATGCTCGACCACCTAAGCCACGCCTTCTACACGTTGCCGTTGCTAGCCACAGTCGGCTTTCGTCAAAAAGCGATTCGCCCGCTCGCCGTGGACGATTTAATTCACGTCCTGCGTGCCGCACTGATCGACGGTCGTTTGCCCCACCGGACAATCGCCCTGACCGGGGCGGAACAGCTCTATTTGAGCGACGCCGCCCGGCGCGTGGCCGAAGTGCTTGGGCGGCGCATCTGGATTTTTCCCGCTCCGCTTTGGTTTCACTACACATTGGCGCTGATCTGCGAAGCGGCAATGAAGGTTCCGCTGGTGGCGCGGGCGCAGGTGCGAATTTTGTCCGAGGGAGTTGTGGAGCCGGCGACGCCCTGCGATCCTCTGCCGCCAGACCTGATGCCAATGCGGCGCTTCACGCCGGAGCAAATTCGCGGCGGACTGCCGGAGGCTGGGCCGTTCGGGCTACGCGATCTGCGGTGCTGCGCGTGACGGAGAATCGTCCTCGGGTAGATCCTCCGCAGAGTTCGGAATTAGCCGTCGCGTCTCATCCCGTCCTCCTCTACGACGGCGTCTGCGGGCTCTGCAACCGGCTGGTGCAGTTCATCCTGCGACGTGATCCCGGGGGAGTCTTTCGGTTCGCTTCGCTGCAGAGTGAGCTGGCCGAGCGCATTCTGGCTCGGCATGGGGCGGATTCGAGGGATCTCGACACTTTGTATGTGATCGTCGATTACGAACTTCCGGGCGAGCGGGTGTTGATTCGCTCGGACGCGGTCATCGTGGTTCTGAATCAGCTCGCCGCGGCAGCCGAGCCGCACTCGGCCGGACAGCCGGGAGCCTGCCCTGAGCCTGCGGAAGGGGCGGCTGTCCCCACACAATCACAAACCAGCGCCATGCACACCGGACTCGCCCGCTGGCGGCTCGTCGCATCGCTCCTGGAACTCGTGCCTCGGCCGCTGCGCGACTGGGGATACCGCATCGTCGCTCGCTACCGCTACCGCATCTTCGGTCGTTCGGAAACTTGCATTCTGCCCGCCCCTGAAAATCGCGATCGCTTCTTGGAAGTCTAACCGCTTAACCGAACGGCTCAACCGCTCTGACAGAGGGATGGCCGAATCGCCAGGCTTCGCCGGTGATCGCCATCACAGTCTGACCCTCGCTGTGTAGAATAAGCTGCTGCGATCTCGTGGGCTGTCCGCGGCACGAGAATACTTCCTCCGCGTCGAGGTTTCATTGTGAGTGATAAAGCCATCGTCAATCCCCAGACTCCGCAAACTCAAGCTGCGCAAAATCAGGGGCCGAACATCGATTCCATTCTCAACGAGCAGCGCAAGTTCGAGCCGCCCGCGGAGTTCAGCCGGCGGGCTCACATTCAGACTCTCGCCCAGTACGAGCAGCTTTACCAGGAGTCCCTCGACAGTCCCGATACCTTCTGGTCAAACGTCGCCAGCGAACTGCACTGGTTCAAGAAATGGGACAAGGTTCACGAATGGAATTGTCCCTGGGCGAAGTGGTTTGTCGGCGGCCAGATTAATCTTTCTTACAACTGCCTCGACCGCCACGTTGCCACCTGGCGCAAAAACAAGGCCGCAATTATCTGGGAGAGCGAGCCCGGCGAAGTGCGTGTGCTTACCTATCAGCAACTGCATCGCGAAGTGCAGAAGTTCGCGAATGTGCTGAAAGGTCTCGGCGTTGACAAAGGCGACCGTGTCGCCATCTATATGGGGATGACGCCGGAGTTGCCCATCGCTATGCTGGCCTGCGCCCGCATTGGCGCGCCGCACACCATCGTGTTCGGCGGATTCTCTTCTAACGCATTGATCGACCGCATTCACGACTCGCAGGCTTCCGCCGTGATCACGCAGGATGGGTCTTACCGACGCGGCGCTGAAGTGAAACTGTTTCCCGCCGTCGAAGAAGCGTTGAAGTCGTGTCCGAGCGTGAAGCATGTGGTCGTCTACAAACGCACCGGCACGCCCATCAACATGCAGGCAGGTCGCGATTACTGGTGGGACGAATTGATGTCTAAAGCGTCCGATGTTTGTCCGGCCGAGCCGCTCGATGCCGAGCACCCCCTCTACATTCTTTACACGTCGGGCACGACTGGCAAACCGAAAGGCGTGGTCCACACCACCGCGGGATATTCTGTCGGGACATATCTGACAACCAAATTAGTGTTCGATTTGAAAGACGAAGACACCTACTGGTGCACCGCCGACATTGGATGGGTCACAGGCCACAGCTACATCGTCTACGGGCCGCTGCAGAACGGCGCCACCAGCCTGATGTACGAGGGTGCGCCGAATTTTCCCGAGCCCGACCGATTTTGGTCGATCATCGCGCGCCACAAAGTAAATATTTTCTACACCGCTCCCACTGCAATCCGCACTTTCATCAAGTGGGGTGACGAATGGCCGAAGAAACACGATATGAGCAGTCTACGATTGTTAGGCACAGTCGGCGAGCCCATCAATCCCGAAGCCTGGATGTGGTACCGCGAAACCATTGGCGGCAACCGCTGCCCGATCGTCGACACCTGGTGGCAGACCGAGACGGGCCACATTATGCTGGCGCCGCTTCCGGGGGCGATCGCGACCAAGCCGGGATCGGCGACGCGGCCATTTCCGGGAGTGGTCGCGGACATTGTCACCATGGACGGATCGTCAGTGCCCGAAGGTTCGGGAGGATTTCTGGTGATCAAACGGCCGTGGCCGGGGATGCTGCGGACGGTTTACGGCGATCCGGATCGTTATGTGAAAAATTACTGGTCGCAGATTCCCGGCATGTATTTCACCGGCGACGGAGCGCGAAAAGATAAGGACGGATATTTCTGGATCATGGGACGCGTCGACGATGTGCTGAACGTCAGCGGGCACCGGCTGAGCACGATGGAAGTGGAGTCGGCGCTGGTGGCGCATCCGGCGGTGGCGGAAGCGGCCGTGGTGGGACGTCCGGATGAATTAAAGGGGCAGGCGATTTCGGCATTTGTGACGCTCGAGCAGGGAAGACAACCCACGCCCGAACTGAAAGAAGAATTGCGAAAGTGGGTGGCGAAAGAAATCGGAGCGCTGGCAAAGCCGGACGACATTCGTTTTACCGATACGCTTCCCAAGACTCGCAGCGGCAAGATCATGCGCCGGTTGCTCCGCGAACTGGCGACGAGTGGCAGCGTGAAGGGCGACACGACCACGCTGGAAGATTTCGGCGTGATCGCCAAGTTGCAGGAGCAGGACGAGGTGTAGCCTCTGGTGGTGCCGGCTTTCGCACGTCCCACCTTCGGAAAGGGAACGCCACCGCCGCTCGATCACTGCGGTTTTCCTGACGAGGTGTTCTTCTTTAGGTTCTTAAACGCGGGGCTCGTCTTCAGGCGCTGCGGAAAACTCTTTTCGTAACCCGACATGCCCGGACAGATGGAGTGGTGGAACGTGGTGAAGCCGAAGGCCTTCATCTCTTTCATCGCTTCGTCCGCGGACCAACCTTCGTTGGCCATGCGGTAGGCAGCCACGGCCATCCCGGTACGATCATCGCCGAGGCGGCAGTGCACGAAAACTTTCTTGCTGGAATTGTCTTGAATCACTTTCAGAAATTGTGCGTAGGGCTCGTCTCCAGGAAACGGACAGTGAGACGGGATGGCGACGTATTGCATTCCGAGTCTGGCGGCTTCGTCTTCTTCGCCTTTGTTGTTGCCTCGCATATCAATGACCACCTCGACGCCCAGTTTGCGTAACGCTTCCATCCCTTCGTTGTTCGGCAGGCCGCCACGATAGAGGTTGGCCGTGACTTTACCGAAATTGGGGACGCCCTTGGCTTTCCATCGAGTTCCGATGGCGCGTTCGGCCGGAGATTGTGCCTGAGGTGAGCCTTGCCGGGCCGTCTGAAGAGATTCAGATTCGACGCAAATCGCAAAGGCAAGCAGCAGCGTGCCAAAAACAGGTAGACAGATCCGCATTAGCACTTTAGATGCCTACCGGGAACATCCCGATGGTTGGCGCCTACCGAAAGCAAGGACACTACTCACCCGTTCCCATCATTACGATTGGCATGGTGGGCGTGGTTGCGCCGGATTCGTTCTCGACCGTGATGGCAAACGCTTTGGCCTCTGCGCCCGCGGGCAACGGTGGATTTACGACCGTCGCGCTGCCATGCGCGTCCGGTCTGAAAACGCCGGCTGGAATCGGTGCACCCTGAGCGGGAATCAGCCAGAGTTCGTAAGCCTTCTGCGGCGGAAGGGAAGGCATGTTGTTGGCTACGAATACAAGGTTGCTGCGGTTGCGCAGATAAAACGCTTTGCCTTGCGGCTGCGGCGGAGTTTTCACCGCGACGAGGGTGATGCGCTGCGCTTCGGGCGCAATGATGGGCGCGGCGATCCGGCGCAAATCTTCGAGTTCGCGCGTGCTCTCGGCCGCTTGCACATTCGCCGACGCGAGACTCTGTTTCAACGCACCGTTTTCTTTCCACAACGACGCCGCGAACACGATCACTGCCGCGGTTGCGGCCCATCCCAACGCTCCCCACCACGACCGGCGCGGCGCCGCAGCAGGCGGGTGCCCCATTTCTCGCGCGTTCTGTGCGCGAGAAATGGGGGACGCTGCCGCTTCCTTCGCCACCGCATCTAGCAGTCGCTGCCGTGACCGGAGCGGAGGCTTCGGCCCCAGGGTCGAGAGCGCGAGCAAAGCTCCATCGCCACGCAGCTGCCCCAGTTCGAGCGTGCAGACGCTGCAGGTCGCAAGATGTTTTTCGAGGTTCGCGCGATCCTCTCCCGACAGCGCGTTCAGCGCGTAGAGCGCGAGATCCTCGGCGAATTGTTCGTGATCGTTCATTTCATTCAGATCTGATCATTCCAGATCTAATCCGTCAGATCTAAGTCTGAAACGCTTTCCTCAACAACATCAGGCCGGCCCGAATTCTGGTTTTGATCGTGCCCAGCGGTTCTCCGGTTTTGTCGGCAATTTCGGAATGGCTCAAGCCTTCAAAGTACGCCATTTCGAGCGCGGTGCGCTGTGCCGGCGGCATAGTGCCCAGAACGCCGCGCACTTTTTCCGCGGCACGCGAGCGGTCGGCCTGGCCCGCCAGATCGGGCGCAACCGACACGATGACATCTTCAATATCCGTTTCCGGTCGCCGCTTGCGCAATGAGTCAATCGCACGATTTCTGGTGATCACCGCCAGCCATGCCCCCAGACTGCCACGCGCGGCATCGAACGCTCCAGGATTACGCCACAACTGCAGGAACACTTCCTGCAATACGTCCTCCGCCGCTCCGGTGTCGCCCAGCACGCGCAAAGCAACCGCGTAGACCACGGACGAATAGCGGTCGTAGAGCTCCGCCAGGGCGCTCTGATCGCCCGATTTCATGGCCGTAACCGTGGCCAGGTCAGGCGACGCTCCTTGTCGTTCAGGACTCGACAAACGTTTCCTGTCTCTTCCGTGTTAGAGATACGTGCTTCACGGCATGGGTGGATTGGATTAGCAACCCGCTTCCTCAGCCCTTCGGTAACCAAACGAACATGTTACGGGTGTACCCGACATCCACACTTATCGCCGCAGGAGCGCGGGAAATGAGGCAACCCGCGCGACCTTGGCACTTGAACCCAGTTCACTGGCTCAACTTAATCGCCAGCTGGCGTTCGGGCTGGGTCATTTCGCCCCACAGCTTTTGCAAGTCGGTCTGCACTGACTGGTTGTTGGGATCTTTTCGCAGCGCCAGCGCGAACCAGCGATAGGCCGTGGGCAGATCGTGCGGCGTGCACAATCCCGCGGAGTACAGCGCACCCATCTCGATCATCGCCTTAGGATTCGCGTGGTCGGCGGCTGGCTTCAGAATGCGCAGTCCGTGCTCGCAATCCTGGTGGACGCCGCCCTTTCCATAAAGATATTTCTGGGCCTCGGTCACGGGGTCGACACCTCTTACCGGAGTGGGCTTAGGGGGAGCTTCGACCGGGGCAGGTTTGGGCTTTGGCGCAGCTACGGGCGGACTGTCAGGAGTCTCTGCGCTTGCATCCTTGGCGATCGCTGGCGGCGTCGACGCGACCGCGGGATTCGTGCCTCCCGGCGTGTCTCCCGCGGGAGTGGCCGCAGCGGGCGGTGCGCCGCCAGGCACCCCGTCAGGCGCAGGATTCGCGCTTGAGTTGGTAGG
>Ga0209167_10000867_pt1 | contig 19904 bp, 16 predicted proteins | sample Coa_R1_9_FD_187154 | JGI IMG/M metagenome (GOLD analysis project Ga0209167, IMG submission 187154) | Surface soil microbial communities from Centralia Pennsylvania, which are recovering from an underground coalmine fire - Coalmine... | ecosystem: Environmental > Terrestrial > Soil >... | reverse complement strand
TTCACCTCCACGCCGAATATCGAGCCCATTCCGAACGAGGACAAGATCGATCTGACGCTGGAGTTCGACGAAGGCAAGGCCTTCTTTGTCCGGCGTATCGACTTTTCAGGCAACACCACGACACGCGACAAAGTGATCCGCCGCCAGCTGCTGCTGGACGAAGGCGACGTCTTCAACCAACACCTCTGGGAGCTCAGTATCCTGCATTTGAACCAACTCGGATATTTCGAGGCGTTGAAGGCGGAGTCGGCCGCCGACATCAGCAAGGACAACAAGAACAACACTGTGGATATCACGCTCAAGGTGAGAGAGCGGGCCAAGAACTCCATTCAATTGCAAGGCGGTGTCTCCGCCCTGGCGGGGAGCTTCCTGGGTCTGTCCTACACGACCAACAACTTCCTCGGCTTGGGGGAAAGCCTCGGTATCAGCGGGCAGGTGGGCACCCGCACTACCAACGCAACCTTGAGTTTCACGGAGCCCTATCTGTTCGACATACCGCTGCAACTGGGCGGCACCGTGTTCATCCAAAAATTCGACTATAACCAGGCCCGCGAGTCCTCCATTCTCGCAGGTCAAAACCTGATTCCGCTGTTCAACCAACTGGGCACACAGAACCTCCTGAACTACACCACCAACTCGCACGGTTTCACGCTTTTCGGGAGCTATCCGCTCAAGCGCGCTTTCGCCCGCCTGGGCATCTCCTACGGGTTCACCGTGCAAAACGTGACTACTCTCACAACGGCTGCGCAGGTTTACTACCAGGCCTTGAACTTCCAGAACTTCAACGGGCCGAATTCGCTCAACGGCATCATCTCCTCGTCGGTCACGCCCAGCTACACCTACAACTCGGTCAACAGTCCCATCAATCCCTCCGGCGGCAAGAGCATCTCCATTTCGACGCAGTTCACGGGCAGCGTTCTGGGCGGCAACGTGAACCAGATCCAGCCCGTGTTCGATGGCCGCTACTTCCGGCGCGGGTTCTCGGCCAAACACGTCATTGGAGTCCATTTGGCAGCCAAGTTCCTCACCGGTTACGATGGCAAGGTCGCCGCGCCGTTCAACCGCTTTTACATGGGAGGGGAGCAGGACATCCGCGGATTCGAGATCTGGGGTATCAGCCCGGTCGCGTATGTGCCCTCTTCGGGGACCGTGAACGTTCTCAATAACGACGGCACGCCGCGGCAGCAGCGGTTCGTGGATCCTTCTTCGGGCACCGTAAGCCTGACCAACGTCACCCAGAGCATTCCCAGCTATCAGTTGGTCTTTCCAGGTGGCGATACCGCCATATGGGGGAATTTCGAATACCGCATTCCGATCTTCGGCCCGGTTACCCTGGCCTTGTTCCTGGATGCCGGAATGAACCGGCTGGTGAACACTTCCCAGTTGCAGTTGAACCCGACTACCATCGCAACCCTGAACAGCCAGTTTCCAGAGGCGAGCTTCCAAAACAAGGCCCTGGTTGCGCCGGGAACGCAGGCGCTGCGCAGTTCCACAGGTCTGGAGCTTCAGGTCCTGATGCCGGTGGTGAACGCGCCTTTCCGGGTTTACTTCGCGGTGAATCCCAACACGGTTCGCGAAAACCTGATTCCGCCCATCGCCGCGGACCGGAGCTATTTTCCCAACGCGGCCACGTACAACAACGCCATTGCGCAGTTCGGCCAGCCGCTGCCCTTTTTCGAGCGCCGCGACTTATTTCGCTTTACCGTGGGCCGGACGTTCTGAGGTCAGATCCATGATGACGTGCAGCATGAAGTGCAGTTCAGAGTGTTACGATGTTAAAAACTGAATCGAGGAGTATGGTTGTGAAGAATTCAATGTCCACCGCAAGTATTCCGGGCGAGAAGCTCGCGCGTCGAAGTCTGTTTCTGGCTGCCGCCGGCGCCGGTGCGGCCGGCGTCGTCTTCGCGCAAACTCCCGCCGCCGCTCCCGCTGCCGCTCCCCCTCCGGCTCCTGGGCCGCTCAAGATTGCCGTAATTCAGGCGGAGCTCGCGCTTCTGCAAACGCGGGACGGTCAAGCCGCCAAGGCTGAGATGGACAAGAAGTTCGGTCCCAGAGCGGAGGTGTTGCAAAAGCAGAAAGCCGACATCGACGAGTTGCAGAATAAGCTGGAGCGCGGCGGCACCACCATGGCGCAGGCTGCCAAGGACGAGATGCAGCGCCAAATCACGACCAAGACCCGGAACCTCCAGCGCGATGCGCAGGACTTCCAGGACGAGCAACAGGCCGAGGAGCAGAAGGTTCTCGCGGACTTGGAAGACAAGATGAAGGCGGTGATTTTCAAGTACGCCAACGATAACGGCCTTTCGCTGGTGCTGAACGTCGGCGCGGAAAACTCGCCGGTGCTGTGGATGTCGCAATCGCTGGACATCACGCAGGCGATCATCGATGCGTACGATAAGGCTGCTCCGGCCAAGGCCGTGGCTCCCAAGGCACCGGCGGCTAGCAAGCCTTTGGCGCCGGCTGCTCCAAAGCCGCCCGCGGCGGCTCCTGCGAAGCCCTAGAGCGTCGGTATGCCGTCTGCGCCGCCTCTGAGCCGCGACAGTCATGGAGCGGTTGTAAAGTGTCTCGCACCTGCCTTGGGTGTGGCCATTTTTCTTGCCGGCTGCGGAGCCAAACCCATTACCACCGACTTCGACAAACTCAGCCAGGACCTGATCTACGGGAGCCTCGCGTTTTCACCCGTGAACGCGACGGCAACCGGATATCACGTGCACAACGGCATTCCGCTCGACGAGCTGCTGGACGACTACAGCCCCCAGGGAATGGCCCAGCAGCGCGGGTTCTACGAATCCATGCAGATGCGTGTCGCGGCCGTGGACGCCGCGTCGCTCGACCGGGAGCAGAAGGCCGATCTGGAAATTATGAAGGACTCGCTCGGGTTGTCCCTGCTGGAGCTCAATACCATCCAGAGCTATAAACACAACCCAACCATCTACGTCGAGCTGGCCGGCAACGCATTGTTTAGTCCGTACATGTTGAACTACGCTCCCAAGGAGAAGCGCTTTCAGCAGATCACCCGGCGTCTCGAAAAGATGCCGGCCCTGTTCGAGCAGGCCAAGAGCGAGTTGGTGGACGCCCCGGAGATTTGGAACAAAGTAGCGCAGGAAGAAAACGACGGCAACATCGATCTGATCGACAAGACGTTGCGGGCCGAGGTTCCCGAGGCGCAGAAGGCGGACTACAATCGCGCGGCCACGGACGCCATCGCGTCCCTGCGCGGGTTCAATTCGTTCTTGAAGGATACGCTTTCCAAGAAGATCAGCGACTGGCGTTTGGGTAAGGACAACTACGCCAAGAAGTTTCAGTACACGCTGCACACCGGAAAGGCGCCGGAGCAGTTGCTGGGGGAGGCTGAAGCGGAGCTGAAGTCGATGCGCGAGGAGATGGCCAAGCTCGCCGCGCCCAAGACGGTGAAGCAGGCTCTGGGCGAGATCGCGAAACAGCACGCGACTCCGGAAACCTATCTGGACGCGGCTCGCAAGACGCTCGAGCAGGCCACCGCGTTCGTGCGTGAAAAGGGGCTGGTGACATTATCGGCCCGCTCCAATCTTCAGGTGATCGAGACACCGGAATTCATGCGTGGCATCTATGGCGTCGGCGGATTCGACCCGGCTCCGGCGCTGGAGCCGGAACTGGGCGCATTCTACTGGATCACTCCGATCCCCAAGGACTGGCCCAAGGAGCGAGTGGAATCGAAGCTGCGCGAGTACAACAATTACGGGCTCCAGGAGCTGACCATCCACGAAGCCATGCCCGGTCACTACGTGCAGTTCGAATACGCCAACGACGTGCAGCCGCAAGCCCGGCGCCTGCTGCGCAGCGTGTTCAGCAACACGCCGTACGTGGAAGGCTGGGCCTTCTACACCCAGCAGATGATGTCCGACGAAGGCTATCTCAACAACAGCAAGGAATTGCGAATGAGCTTTTACAAGCAGGCTCTGCGCGCGCTGGCCAATACCATCCTGGACGTGCGGCTCCAAACCATGGGCATGACCGAGCAGCAAGCGCTGGACCTGATGATGAACGATACGTTCCAGGAGAAGGAAGAGGCGACGGCCAAGTACCAGCGGGCGCAGCTTTCTTCCTGCCAGCTTCCGACCTATTTCGCGGGCTGGAAGGGCTGGCTGGAGGCTCGGGAGCAGTTCAAGCAGAAGCAGGGCGCGGCGTACTCCTTGCGCGCGTTCCACGATAGGGCTCTGAAGGAAAGCGCGGTTCCGTTACCGGTGCTGGAGCAGTTGCTGCAATAGCCCGCTGCGGCGAGTTTAGTCTGCCGTCGGTACTTTGTCGACGCTCTCGATCACGATCATGTCGAGGGGAACATCCGCCGTCTTATCCAGCCGGAGGCCGAGCTGCTTCTGAATTGCGGCGAAGATGTTGGGTCCCCCGCCGCCCGGATCGCTGGGCGGGGGAGGTGCTGCGTTGCCAGTAGCGGAATCGGCGCGGGGCGGCAGCAGGGCCGCTAGCTGTCGTGTCAGGTCGGCAGTGCTTGCGTTGTAATACTCCAAGATAAAGGTGTACTTTCCAGTTAGGCCTGTCTTGTCGACCACGCGTGGCTGGGGAAAGCCCTGAGTAACACTCTTGCCCTGTGAGCTTCCGATCAGGAATCCAAGATTCGATATGAACTCCGCCATCGTCCGTTCCTGATACTTCGTCCGCTCCAGACCGTCCCGGCTGCTTTGGCTGATCGTGCGCGGACCGGGAAAATTAGGAAAACCGTCAGCACCGCGGGGAGCGCCCAGGATTGCTCGCGCATCTGGCGTCGCATCAGGATTGGTGGGCGGTGTTGGGACGACCTCCTTGAACTTCGGGCCACCCTTATCGACCACGAGCTCGTAGCCCGGAAAGTTCCGGATTTCGCGGTGGAAGACCAGATGGAATCGTTCGACGAGCAGGTTCTGGAGCATCTTCTGGAACTGCTCTTTTGTGGTCTCGGGAGGCATGGTCGCGACGATGGTGTAATTATTCATCGACCCGGCATCCCGAAGCCACGTCTGTCCCGTGATCTGGTCCGTCTTCACGTCAAAGGCTCTTGACAGCAGGGCGGTCATGCCGATGCGTGGAGCGCGAAATCGTCCAGGGTCACTCGTGCCGGGGCCGCCGGTTATCGTGTACGGCTGTTGCACCTCGGAGTCGGTTAGCTTCACGGATGCGACGTCGAAGGTCGGTCCGTCCGCGGCGATCGCAAGACTTGAAGCGAAAACAGCTAGGCTGCCAAAGGTTCCCAGGCGCATGGGCGCCTCCTACCGCTAATGCTACTCCCGCGGCGGCCTCGGCGCACTCGCGAACGTCACTTCGCCGTGAGTTTTTGCACGATTTCGAGGGCCTTGTGAACGTGCTCGTCCGGCTTCAGCCCGTCTGTCGACGATGACAGCGTTGCGATGATCTTGTGATCCTTGCCGATCACGTATGTAAAGCGCTCGATAAAGGCGTGGTCGATCGCCGCGCCCTTCACATCTTTCATCCCAGCCCGCCCGGCGCTTGCTGTCAGATTGTACGACTTGGCGATCGTACCATCCGCATCGGAGGCCACCGGGAACTTTCCAGCGCAGTAGTCCGGATCGGCCGAGAATTGGTTGAGTCTCTCGATACTATCCGCCGACACACCAATGATGGTCGCGCCGGCCGCGTCAAACTTGTCCTTCTCCGTTGCAAACGTATGCGCTTCCAGGTCGCAACCCTGAGTGTAGGCCGACGGATAAAAATACACGACCGCTGGACCCTTCTTGAGGGCATCCTGCAAGGAGAATTTGAACTCCTTACCTGCTAGCGAGGCGCGAGCCGAAAAATCGGGCGCGGTTTCGGCGACTTTGAGCGAAGCCACGACCGGCAAACCAATCAATCCTACGAGAGCCACATTCAGGATCACGTTCTTCATCTGGATTCTCCTTCTCCACGTTGATCGGACCCAACAAGGATCAGACTCAACAAGCAGAATATCACACGCGTTCACCCTTGGGTCGGTGGTGTGAGGCGATGCCTCGCTCCCTGTTTAGATAACGATGCGGCTGGAAATCCTATCCTGAACCTAAAGTAGCGGGGCTAATCGGGCGAAGTACGGGGTAGGGATGACTCCGCCGCAAGCATTGCCCGCCCTGCGTGCGCCCGCGCGCAGCCTCGAATCGATCCTCACCGCCCGCTGGGCGCGAGTCCTAATCCCATCCCTTTCCGACCTCTTTTTTCTGGCCATCCTGGTGTGGTTATTCATGAGTTCGGGCGCGGCGGGATGGCAGGGCCTGCTGTACGATGCGGATGCGGGATGGCACATACGCACCGGCCAATACATTCTCGATCATCACGCCGTCCCGCATCAGGATCTGTATTCGTTTTCCAAGCCCGGCGCCCCCTGGTTCGCGTGGGAATGGGGATCGGACGTCGTCTTCGGATGGCTGCAACGCATCGCCGGGCTGAAAGGTGTGGTTCTGACCACGGGCGTGACGATCGCGGCGTTCGCCCTGACGCTGATCCGGCGCATGATGTGGCGAGGCGTGCATCTCTTTGTAGCCCTTGCCGTGGCGTTACTGGCGGTGGGCTCGGCGTCGATTCACTTTCTGGCGCGCCCGCACATCTTCACCCTGTTGTTTCTTTCGGTTGCGGTGTGGGTGGTGGAATCCGACCGGGAAAATCAGAATAGCCGCATCTGGCTGCTGGTTCCTCTTACGATTGTGTGGACCAATCTGCACGGAGGGTTCCTGGCGTTGATCGCGCTGCTGGGACTCTGTGCGGTGGGTACCGCCCTTGAAGCCTGGAGCGCCAAGGAAGCCTGGGGCGGTTTGTGGTGGCGCAGTGCGGGGCGCTACGCGGCGCTGGCGGGGGCTTGCGCGGCCGCCTCGCTCATAAATCCCTACGGGTACCATTTGCACGAACATATGGCCGCCTACCTGCGGTCGGACTGGATCAAGAGCGTGATCCAGGAATTCATGTCGCCCATCTTCCGCGACGAAAACATGATGCAGTTCGAGGTACTGCTGATGGTTGGGCTGATTACAGCAGGCGCACTGCTGCGCCGCAAGCGCATCGTCGAAGCCCTGTGGATCGTATTTTTTGCGCACATGGCCCTGGGCAGCGCCCGCCACGTTCCGATTTATGTGACGGTGGTGGGTCCGGTGGTGGCTTATGAGCTGGGCGGTTGGTGGAAAACCTGGACCCACGGTGCGGCAAAGAAGTCGCTGCCGGCCATCTTCAACCAGATGGCGGCCGATTCGGCGCCGTGGTTCCGCCGCACCAGCATTTGGCCGTTTGCCGTAGTGGCGGGGTTGGCGTTGACCGGCGCCCCGATCCCCTGGCCCCAGGATTTTTCGGAAACGACGTTTCCCACCCGGATCGTGCAGGCTCACGCCGCCGAGATCCTGTCTTCTCGGGTCCTTACTACCGACCAATGGGGCGACTATCTGATCTACATTAATCCGAAACAGAAGGTTTTCGTCGACGGCCGTAGCGACTTCTACGGTCCTGAGACGGGGAATCAGTACCTCCGTTTGATCCATGGAGAACCAGACTGGCGGGAACTGCTCCACAAATACGACTTTAATCTGGTGCTTCTTCCTAAGGAATTGGCAATAGTGCAACTGCTCCAGACCCAACCGGAGTGGAGCGTGAGCGCAGACGACGGTAAGAGGATTCTCTTAGTCCGCACCCCGGCCTCAGTACCACCCACAGGCAATTCCGGACCGGAACCAAGGTTCTAAGGCACACAGGTGTTGAGCCCTGCGGGGCTAATGAAAACCACCGACACGGACGAAGTTATATCTGGGAGCACAGGAAGAGATGAAGTCCCACAACGCGAGCCAGCGCGGAGGGAGCGCGGGCCGGCGTAAGTCACCCATGCGGATTCCCCAGATCCCCATGGAGTGGATGGACCCGATGAGTTGGCGTCTGCCGTCGGGAAAGGCGCTGGCGGAGTTCGCGTTGCAGGCAGGATTTTTGGCGCCCTTGATGCTCGGCACGCCGACTTTCAAGAAGCGCAAGAAAGCGGCGGAGCCGCTGGTTCCGAGTACGGCCGTGAAGGCGGCGATCGAAAAGCAGGTTGGGGAGGGGCCGGAACAATCCGGCACCTTTCGGCAAACACGATGAACGCACAGGTGTGGATCGCAATTCTGGTGGGAGTAGCGGCAGCGGTGGATGATCTGGCGCGGCGTCAGATTGCCAACTGGATTCCCGCGGCGGCACTGGCGGGAGGCGTGGGCTGGCAGGTCAGCCAGCACGGTTGGTGGGGCTGGTTGCACGCCCTAGGCGGCGCGGCGGCGGGCTTCGGAGTCTTTTTAATTTTTTATTTACTGGGTGGAATGGGCGGAGGCGACATCAAGCTCATGGCCGGATTCGGCGCGCTTTTGGGCGCGGAACGGCTGCTCGAAGCGGCGCTCTGGACCGCGGGAATCGGAGGGTTGCTGGCGCTAGGGGTGCTCGGATTCCGTGCGCTCCGCAGGGGCGCCGATGCGGGAGCGCCCGCGCGAGCCTCCAGCGATTCGATTCCGTACGCGCCAGCCATCGCGCTGGGGGTCTGGCTTTCGCTGGTGCCCAAAGGCTGAGAGACGAGACGATAGCGGTGCGAAGAGTAGCGGGTTAGTAGAGGAGAACAAGTTATGGATCGCAGATTTCTCACGGTATTGGGAGTGAGCCTGGTGTTCGCGTTGGTGGTTTCCAGCGTGTTCTATCAAATGACGTCACGCGCCGGCAGCACTCGCAAGCAGGAAGTAACCGATTACCGGGACATCGTGGTGACCACCCGGCCTCTGAGCGTGGGTGCGGTGGTTAAGCCAGCCGACGTAAAAATCGCCAAGGTTCCGGCCGAGGCCTTTCCCAAGGGAGGCTATTCCAAGGTGGAAGAGGTGCTGGACCGTCCCATCATTTCCAACATTTTGCTGGAGGAACCGATCCTGGACGGCCGTCTTGCGGCCAAGGGCGCGGGCTTGGGGCTGGCGCCGACGATTCCGGTGGGCATGCGGGCAGTGACGGTACGCGTCAACGACGTCGCCGGAGTCGCAGGTTTCGTTCTTCCGGGAATGCACGTGGACGTGCTCGTGACGGGCCGTCCCCCGGGAGGCGACGGCGATATCACGAGCACGGTTTTACAGGACATGCTGGTGCTGCTGGCAGGCACAACGCTGCAACCGGACGCTCGCGGCCAAGCCATTCAGGCTCCCACGGTGACGCTGCTGGCGACGCCCGAGCAGGCCGAGACTCTGACCCTGGCCAATATTGACGGCCGCATTCAATTAGTACTTCGGAATTCGAGCGATACGGCCACGGAGAAGACCCCCGGCCGCTACGTCGACGAGTTGTTTGGCGGCCGCCGGCAAGCCGCCCCCGCTCCAGCCGCTGCGCCGAAACCGAAACCCATTCCTGTGGTTGCGCAGGCGCCGCCGCCCCCCATTCCGGTGGCTGCGCCACCACCACCGCCCGCTCCTCCGCCGCCTCCCGACCAGGTGGTGGTGATTCGCGGAACCACCAGAACGGTCGAGACTCTTCCGAGCCGCAGCAACTAGTGGCCGGCAATGAAGGAAATAGCACAATGATCCGGAACAGTCATCTGATGATAATGAAACGCGGCGCGCTGTGCGGCGCCGTCTGGGCCCTGCTGGGCGTCAATCTTCCGGCGCAGAACGCCGAGGATCTGCGCCTGACCGTCAACAAGAGCATAGTGATCGAGTATCCCTCCGACGTGCGCCAAGTTTATACCAGCAATCCTGACGTGGTGGACTATACCTTGAGCACCACCCGCGAGATCCTGGTGACCAGCAAGGGCGTCGGCAACGCCACGCTCATCATCTGGAATCGGGCCGGCCAGCGGACCCTCTACAACGTCAACGTCGAGATGAACCTGGACCCGCTGCGCCAGCTTCTCAAGCAGTCCTTCCCAAGCGAGGCCATCACGGCGTATAGCTCGCGGGATACCGTGACGCTGAGCGGATCGGTGTCCAGCAAAGACGTGATCGACAAGGCCGGCGCCCTTGCCGCGTCCTTCGCCAAGACGCTGATGAACAACCTGACTCTGCCGCCTCCGCCGGCTGAAAAGCAGATCCTGTTGCGCGTGAAGTTCGCCGAGCTGGACCGCTCCAAGGAACTGCAGTATGGAGTGAACCTGCTGGCCGGTCCCGGCGGCAATGCGATCGGATCCGGCACCGGGCAATTCACCAACAATAACTTTACCGGCCAAGTCGCGATTCCACCCACTTCTTCAGGTACCCTAACCACCTGCACCAGCGGAGGCTGCCAGACCACCAGCTCCGGTAATGGTGGCACCTTCAACATCACGCAAGCCTTGAACTTGTTCGCACTGGATCCCAAGCTGAACCTGGGCGCCTTTATCAAGGCTCTCCAGAACGAGACCATCCTGCAGATTCTGGCCGAGCCCAACCTGGTGACAACCAATGGCAAGGAAGCAAATTTCCTCGTCGGCGGCCAGTTTCCAGTACCGATCGTGCAAGGCGGCGCGACTTCCGGCGCCATCACCGTGCAGTTCAAGGACTACGGCATCAAGCTGATCTTCACGCCGAACATCACACCGATGGGCAACATCTCCATCCATTTGAGACAGGAAGTCACAGCGCTGGATTTGGCTCACTCCGTGTCTCTGAACGGATTCTCCATTCCCGCGCTGTCCTCGCGCACGGCCGAATCGACCGTGGAGCTGGGAGGCGGGCAGAGTTTCGTGGTCGCCGGCCTTCTCAACAACCAGGAGTCGAGCATCCTTTCGAAAGTTCCCTGGATCAGCAGCATTCCCATTCTGGGCACCCTGTTCAAGTCCAAGGATGACTCCGTACAGCGCCAGGAATTGATCATGATCGTGACGCCCGAGATCACCATGCCCTTAGGTCCCAATGATCCCGCGCCCGATCTGTACATGCCCAAGGATTTCCTGAAGAAACTGGACCCCAAAGATGTTCCGCCGGCCGCCAAGCCGGTCGCCAAGAAAAAGTGAATGAGATCCCGGCCCCAAAACGATGCGGAGATCACGGCCCTGTTGATCGCGCCGAACCGTGAGCTGGCACAGCAGTTCCTGGATACGCTTCCGCAGACGCGAGCTTTTCAGATTCTGGCCGACCTGAAGAGCTATCCACCGCATCAGACGCTGGACATCCGCACGCGGCAACTTAAGCCCGATGTCATTCTCCTGGATCTGGCGACGGACCTGGCAGCGGCGGTGGAGCTGATCCGCTGGATCGCGGGGCTAACCCCGCAAGTCCACGTCGTAGGCTTGCACACGCACAACGACTCCCAGGTGATCCTGCAGACCCTGCGGGCCGGTGCAAGCGAGTTTCTGTATTCCCCTTTCGAAGTCGCGACGCAGCGCGAGGCGCTCGCCCGCCTGCGCCGCTTGGTTTTGCCCGAGCCCGCAGCCGCAGCCGAAGAGGGCCACACGATCGCTTTCGCCAGCACCAAGCCCGGCTCCGGGGCTTCCACCATCGCCACGCAGACGGCCTTTTCCCTGGAGCGGATCACGGGTCAGCGGGTTCTGCTCGCCGACTGCGACCTCACCGGCGGGACCATCGGTTTCTATCTCAAGCTCAGCCACAATTATTCCCTGGTGGATGCGCTGCAACACGCCGAGCATCTGGATCCCGCGCTGTGGAATTCTCTCACTGTCAACTATGGCGGCGTGGACGTTCTGCCAGCTCCAGCCGCGCCCTACGCCGACGCGGTCGATCCCGCCCGGATGCGCATGCTGCTCAAGCAGGCGCGCCATCTCTACGACTGGGTGGTGGTGGATTTGCCCACCGTGTTTAGCCAGATCAGCCTGATGGCGATCTCGGAATGCGAGCGTGCGTTCCTGATATCCACGGCTGAGTTGCCCAGCCTGCACCTGACTCGCAAAGCGCTGACGATGGTGGAAAATCTGGGCTTTCCCCGGGACCGCTTTCACGTTGTGGTGAACCGTGTGAGCCGCCGCGACAGCATGGGGTCGGAGCACATTGAAGGCCTGTTCGGCTGCAAGGTGCATGCCAGCCTGCCCAACGACTATTTCTCGCTGCATCGCGTGGTTACGCTGGGTCAGCCTCTCGGTGCCGAGGGCGATTTGGGAAAGGCCATCGAAAGCCTGGCCGCGCGGCTGTGCGGCAGCGTCGGCGGAAAAAATGGGGGAGCAGGGGTCAGCGGTCTCAAGCCCGCTTTCCAATCGGCATAACGCCGGACTAAGCAACTATGTTCTCATCTCTTGAAAATTCCAATAAAACCAACCAGCAGGTCTCTTGGGAACAGAGGCTGCTTAAGAACTCCACTCGGACGAAGGCTAGTTTAAAGCCGGAATACCAGGAGCTCAAGTTCACGCTCCACCGCAAGCTGGTGGACAAAATCAACCTGGAAGCGCTGGCCACCATCGACAACCAGCGCGTGCGCGCCGAGGTCCGCCAGGCCGTCATCTCGCTGATCGACGCCGAGCCCACGCTGTTGAGCTCGCTCGAGAAGCAACAGATCTCCGACGAGGTTCTGGACGAGGTCTTTGGGCTGGGGCCGCTGGAGCCACTGCTCCAGGACGCCACCATCTCCGACATTCTGGTGAATACCCACCGCCAGGTCTACGTGGAGCGGCGCGGGCTGCTGGAACTCACCAACGTGAACTTCCGCGACGATCAGCACCTGTTGCGGATCATCGACAAGATCGTGAGCCAAGTGGGCCGGCGCATCGATGAATCGACGCCCATGGTGGACGCGCGCCTGAGCGACGGTTCGCGCGTAAACGCCATCATTTCGCCGCTGGCCGTGGATGGCCCGATTCTCTCCATTCGCCGTTTTTCGACCGACAAGCTGATGCCGCCGGACCTGGTGGACAAAAGGTCCATTACGCCGGGCATGATGGAGCTGCTGGAGGCAGCGGTGAAGGCGCGCATGAACATCATCATCGCGGGCGGAACCGGCTCCGGTAAAACCACTCTGTTGAACGCGTTGTCGGCGTTTATCAATCCCAAGGAACGCATTGTCACCATCGAAGACGCGGCCGAATTGCAGCTCAAGCAGCCGCACGTCGTGCGTCTGGAAACCCGCCCGGCGAATCTGGAAGGCTCCGGCGCGGTTCGCCAGCGCGAGTTGCTGGTCAATAGCTTGCGTATGCGGCCGGACCGCATCGTGGTCGGTGAAGTCCGCGGCGAGGAAGCGCTGGACATGCTGCAAGCCATGAACACGGGCCACGACGGGTCGCTGACCACGGTCCACGCTAACTCGCCGCGCGATGCGGTCAGCCGTCTGGAGGTGATGGTGTCTCTGGCCAATGCGAACATGCAGTTGACCTCCATCCGCCAGCAGATCGCCAGCGCCGTGCAGTTGCTGGTGCAGGCCTCGCGCATGAGCGACGGCACGCGCCGCGTGGTCAGCCTCACGGAGGTGACCGGAATGGAAGGCGACGTGGTAACCCTGCAGGATCTGTTCGTGTTCGAAAAGCGTGGACTCGATCCGGATGGCAAAGTAGTGGGGCGTTTCGCGGCCACCGGCATCCGGCCGAAATTCTACGAAAAGCTGCTCAGCGCAGGCATCCGTCTGCGTCCCGACCTGTTCGACGAGGTCATGGAAGTTTGATCAAGGCCGTGCAAGTGATCAAGGCCGGGGGAGCGATGAGGATGGTGGAGGTCTAAATGGGATTCATACTGGTGATGGTGGTGATCTGGGCGATCGCGATCACCGCCTGGATACTGGTGTCCAAGTACGCCAAATCGAGCGACGTCCAGAAAATCAAGGACCGGCTGGTGGGAACCAGCAAGGCTAAGAAGGCGAAAGCCGGCCTGGGCGGAGTACAATCCATCATTCAAACGCAGGGGAAGGCTCCCAGCCGCGTGGCCCAGATGCTGGTGGACAAGTACAAGCTCGGTCCCAAGATCATGGAGTATCTGGAGCAGGCGGGCCTGCGCTGGGCGCCCGCGCGGTTGGTGCATCTGTGCCTGGTCGCCTTCCTGATCGGTGTGGCCGTGGCCTGGATGATGCTGCCCATTCCCCAGGCTCTGGATCTGGTGGTCGGAGGGGTGGCCGGCTGCGGGCCGCTGTTGTATGTGGCGATGAAACGCCGCTCCCGGCTGCGGCGCTTCGAAGAGTTGTTCCCGGAAACGCTGGAATTCATCGGCCGTTCCATGCGCGCAGGACACGCATTCTCGGTGTCGCTCGAAATGATTCACCGCGAGTTCCAGGAGCCGGTGGCGGGCGAGTTCCGGCGCACCTTCGAGGAACACAACCTGGGCCTGCCGATTGAGGTGGCGCTGCAGAAACTGGGCAAGCGGGTGCCGTCCATCGACGTGCACTTCTTTGTGTCGGCGGTGTTGTTGCAGAAGCGCACGGGCGGCAACCTGGCTGAAATTCTGGACAAGCTGGCGTACGTCATCCGCGAACGCTTCAAGTTGCGCGGCCGCATCCGCGCCGTCAGCGCGCACGGAAAGATGACCGCCACGGCTTTGAGCTGCATCCCCATCGCGGTGGCCGTGCTGATGTTTTACACCAATCCGGATTACGTGAAGTTTTTCTTTACCGACGACGTCGGCCAGCTCATGCTCGGCAGCGCAATTGCGCTCCAGCTGATCGGCTACGGCGTGATGAAGAAGATCGTCAACATCGAGGTATAAGAACATGCCCTTTCTTTTGACAGTATTGATCTTCGTGGTGCTGGCGATGGGCCTCGCGGGAGTGGGCATGAAAGTGTATGTGCGCCCCAAGGAGGCCATGGAACGCGTGGCCGGAGGCTCGCAGTCGACCGAGCAGCAGCCTTCGCATCCCAGCCTGGCGATGCACGATCTGATCAAGAAGCTCGGCAACATGATTCCGCAGTCGCCCAAGGACGTCACCGTCATGCAGCGGCGGCTGATCCGCGCCGGGATCCGCAATCCCAGCGCACTGAAGCTGCTGTATGGCGCCAAATTGGTGCTGGGCGTGGCGTTCCCGCTGGTGACCGCGGTGGCAATTGCGGGCGCCTCCTCTGACACCGGCAACAAGTTCGCGGCGATTCTGGCGGCCGGCGCGGTGGGCTTCTTCGGACCCAACGAATACGTGCGCAGGATGGCGGCAAAGCGCCAGAAGGAGATCGCCCGCGGACTGCCCAACGCGCTGGATCTGCTGGTGGTCTGCGTCGAGAGCGGCTTGGGCCTCGATCAAGCGATCCTCCAGGTGTCCAAGGAATTGGACCACGCGCACCCGGAGATCAGCGAGGAGTTCGGTTTCGTGAACCTGGAGCTGAAGGCTGGCAAGCGGCGCGTCGAGGCACTGCGTAACCTGGCTGAGCGAACCGGGGTGGACGATTTGAAAAAGCTGGTGGCGGTGCTCATTCAAGCCGACCGCTTCGGCACGGGAGTGTCGCAGAGTCTGCGCGCCCACGCCGATTTCATGCGCATTCAGGCGCGCCAGGTGGCCGAGGAGAAGGCCGCCAAGCTCGGCGTGAAACTGATCTTCCCGATCTTCTTCTGCATCCTGCCGTCGCTGTTTGTGGTCACGGTGGGACCGGTAGCCATGAAGATTGTTCGCGAGCTGATACCGATGATGAATAACATTTAGTACCTCCCTAAAGGTTAGTGCTAGTGAAGCCGAATTTACTCTTGTCAGGAAAGGAGAAAGGACCATGGATACTTCAACTGTTCGTTACGTTTGTGCCGCGCTGGCGGTCGTGTTTTTGGGGATTATCTACCTGCGCCGCAAAAAGAGCGCGGATGAATAAGGTGGTGCGGGCCGGAGAGGCGCCGCGGCAGTCTGCGCGCTTCTCTGGCACACTCGCCGCCTAAGCGGAGGGCAAGTCGCAACCACAGGTGGCGAGGGTTGCAGGCAGTACTCGGAAGAGAAGGCGCGGCCGGCCGCCGCGGGAGCGGTCCGGCATGCCCCTCACACGCGCATGGGGTCTGGGCGCGCGCGTCCGAGACGTGACAAAAACGGTTTCGAGGCGCAAGCCGTTTTGCACGAGTTCTATCTAACAAGTGGAGATGGAGTCAAGTATGCTTCGGAAGTCATGGTTATGGGCAATGACGGGCACGGTGTTGATGGCCGGGTCTGCACTGGCTGGCGTCTTTGGGACGGTTGTCCCCATCGGGGGAGAGGGAGCGGATCTCGCGCTCGATGAGGCGCGCGGCGTTCTCTACATCGCTGATCTCACCGCCAACCGGATCGACGTGATGTCGCTCGCGAATAATCAGATTCAGACCTCGATCAACGTGCCGGCGCAGCCGAGCTCGCTGTCGATCTCTCAGGACGGGCATTGGCTGCTGGTGGCGCGGTACGGCAACAACACTCCGCCCGCCACCCCCCAGAACGGTCTTACTCTCATCGATCTGACCAACCATTACGCGCAGCAGAATTTCGCGCTAGGCGACGCGCCTCTGGGCGTGGCCTTCGGCGTTGACGGCAACGCGCTGGTGGTAACCACTGGCGAGTTCATGGTCTTTAGTCCCTCGCTCGGAACCACCAACACGATCATTTCGATTCAGTCCGCGGCGGGTCAGGCCATTCCGGTTCCGGCCGTGAATTTTCCGCCCAATATCACGGGCGCCAGCTTGGCCGTTTCGGCCGATTATACAGCGATCTACGGATTGGGCACCAGCGGCGGGCAAAGCTTGGAGTTTTACTACGACGTAATCCATCACACGCCCCACTACGCACAATATGTTTCCTCTCCGCCGATGGGGCCGGCCGCGGTCAGCGTCGCCAGCGACGGCAGCTTCGCCGTGATGGGCTGGGTCAGATTCAACCAGGCACTGCAAGACACGGCCGAATACGGCACTCCGGGGAACCCCCCGGCCGGTATCTTCAACCTGGGCGGGCACGCGGTAGATTCGGCCAACAACGTGATCTACTCGCAGGTGGCGTTGGGATCGGGCGTAACCGCCAACGGGCAGAATCTCACTCCGCTCCTGCAAGTGTTGAGTGCCGATAACCTGACGCTTCTGGACACCCTCTCCATTCCCGAGAATCTAGCCGGTAAGGCGGTGATTAAGAGCGACAGCAGCGTGATCTATGCGCTATCGAGCAGCGGCGTGACGGTGCTCCCTGTAGGATCTCTCAATAAGTTTCCCCGCCTGAGGGCCAGCTCCCAAAACGTTCTATTCTTGGATAACTTCTGCACCACCAGCTCCACCAAGCAGACGTTTACCCTCAGCGATCCGGGCGGCAACCACACCGACTTCCAAATCTCTTCCTCCAACCCCGGCGTAACGGTTTCTCCCGCCTCGGGCGTGACCCCGGCGGTCATCACCGTTAGCGTGAATCCGAATGCGTTCCTGGCTCAGAACGGAACCACAAACGTGACCTTGCTCATCAGCTCCGGGCTGGCAGTCGACGCACCCAGTGGCCTCTCGGTCACCGTGCTGGTGAACGCGCCGCAGCCGAGCCAGCGTGGCAGCATCGTAAATATTCCGGGAAATCTGGTGGACCTGTTGGCGGATAACACGCGCGTGCAATATTATGTTTTGCGCCAGGATACCAACCAGGTGCTGGTCTTCAACGGAACCAACAATACGCAGATCGCGACGCTGCGTACCTGCACCTATCCGATGTCGATGGCCGAAACGTTTGATGGAAACAAGCTTGTGGTTGGTTGTGACCGGGCGCACATCATGAGCGTATTCGACTTGAACGCCTTGCAGCCGCTTCCCTCTATCGATACCGGCAGCGGCTACGTGCAGTCGGTGGCAATGTCCAATGGCATGAACCTGGCTGTGATGCGCAACGGTACCGGCGGCCCTCCTTTCATAGCTTCGGTCGACTTGATTTTGAATACGGCCCCAGAATTGGCCACACTGGGCGTGTACAAGAACCAGTTGTCTTCGAATAACACGGTACTGGCGTCGTCCCCCAATGGGGCCACGATCTTGGTGGCCTCCACCGACGGGAACGTAATGCTGTACGACGCCAACGTCAACTCCTTCACCTCGTCGCGGCAGGATTTCACGTCCTTGGTGGGTCCCTATGCCGCTTCCGCGTTCGGCCAGTATGTGGTAGGGTCCTATCTGTTGAACTCGTCCCTGGCTCCGGCGGGCACCCTCGTAACAGAGTCGGACCAGCCTTCCGGTTTTATTTTCGTCGGACAGACTGGATACCTGACGGCCGCGCCGAATACCTTCAGCCCGGGTATTGTGCAAAACGTGACTCTCGCCAACGGAGGCGCCGTAAAGCCCACTGCGATGGTGGAAGCGCCGTTGCTGGCCGGCGTGCCCCCCACCGCGACGACGGGACAGGTCTGTAATACCACCACAACCACTACCGCCACTGGCAGTACTCAGAGCGAGACGTGTCAAACCGGTCTGGTAGTGACCACTACCTCTTGCACTACTTCCACCGGCACGACGGGCGGAACCACCAACTCCTCCTCAACCTGCACCACCAACACGGTTACCCTTACGCAGCCGCCGAACACATTCTCACGATCCTTGATCATGCTCGTGGATGGCAGCGAGTTGGTCAGTCTGACCACTTCGGGGCTTGTGATGCTGCCGCCGGGCTACGCGGCGTCGCTTCCGCCGCCGCAGATTAACGCGGTGGTCAGCGGGGCGGACTTCATGTCGCCCGCCGCTCCGGGAGGCTTGATCTCGGTGTTCGGAAGTTCGCTCAGCCCCACCAATCTGGCCACCAGCACGATTCCCTTGCCGACGGCTTTGGCCAACAGTTGCCTGACCGTGAACGGCCAGCCTATCCCGCTGATTTTTGTTTCTCCGACGCAGGTCAACGCGCAGATGCCGTTCCAGGCGATTGGCGATGTGGTAATGGTTGTGCACACGCCCGCCGGTGTCAGCACCAACTTCAACATGGTGGTTCCGCCCACCGCTCCGGCGGTGTTCCAGAGCGGATCCGCGGGTCCGCTGACGGACTTACCAACTGTGATTCGCGAGGCCACCAATCTGCTGGTGACCAGTTCCAATCCGGTCCACTTGGGTGACATGCTCGTGATTTATCTGACGGGCATGGGCGCGGTGTCGCCGGTCGTGCCGAACGGAAGCCCCAGTCCGCAAGATCCGTTGGCGATGACAATCACGCCGCCAGACGTGACCCTGGGCGGCGTCAGTTTGAGCGTGGAATTCGCCGGATTAGCGCCGGGTGAAGTAGGCGTCTACCAGATCAATGCGATCGTGCCGTCCAACGCTCCACAAGGCCTGAGCGTTCCGCTTGTCGTATCGCAGAACGGCAGCACGCAAACCGTCAACAACTTGCGCGTCGTTCAGTAAATGGAGCAAGTCAGGTAAGGACCGGGACGCTTGCGGACAGGCCGTAAGCGCAATGGGTGCGGGGCGCACCGCCAGAAATAGCAGGAACTGTTTCGCGCCCGGCGGCGCATTGACCGCTTGCGGGGTTAGGCGAGTTCCTTTTAGAAAAGAGGGATCGAAATGAAACTGGCTCGAATTCTCGCAGTGTGCGCAGCCGTATTGCCGGCAGCGTGGGGACAGAAATGGGAGGTCGGCGGCAGCGTGGGAGGCGGGTTCTCCAGCTCGGTGGACATCTCCTCACCGGCTGGAACCGCTTCGGCCAAGATCCAAACCGGTCTGGTGGGCAGCGTGTGGTTGGGAAGCTACAGCACCCACAGCAAGTGGGGCGGGGAATTGCGCTATGACTACCAGATGGGGAACTTACAACTGAGCCAGGGCTCGACGCAGCCCACCTTCGCGGCGCACGCCCAGGATATTCACTACGATTTCCTGTGGCATTTTATCGGGGGTGAGTCCCGCGTCCAGCCCTTCGTGGCTTTCGGCGCGGGCATTAAGATTTTTGACGGAACCGGAACCCAGGTGCTCTATCAACCGCTGAGCAACATCGCGCTGCTCACCCAGGCTCAGGATCTGGTCCCGATGGCGAGCGCCGGCGGAGGCGTGAAACTCAAGCTCGCCCCCCACGTGATGCTCCGCCTGGACGTACACGATTACCTTACACCGTTTCCTAAACAGGTAATCACCCCGGTGACAAACAAGACCCAGAGCTGGCTCCAGGACTTCGTCCCGATGGCCGGCCTGGCGTTCGTGTTCTAA
>Ga0209167_10000865_pt1 | contig 19927 bp, 20 predicted proteins | sample Coa_R1_9_FD_187154 | JGI IMG/M metagenome (GOLD analysis project Ga0209167, IMG submission 187154) | Surface soil microbial communities from Centralia Pennsylvania, which are recovering from an underground coalmine fire - Coalmine... | ecosystem: Environmental > Terrestrial > Soil >... | reverse complement strand
CACAAGCGCGGCCCGAAGGTGATCGCGTTCAAGAAGCGCCGCCGCAAGAATTCGCGCCGCAAGCGCGGTTATCGCGATGAGATCACGGTGCTGCGCATCACCGAGATCCTGACCAACGATAACAAGCCGACCATCGGACCGCGTCCGAAGCGCGAGAAGGTCGCCGCACCTGACGCCGATGAGGCGCCGAGGCCTGCGAAGAAAAAGGCGCCCGCGAAAAAGCCGGCTGCCAAAAAGGCCGCGGCAAAACCGCGCGCCAAGGCTGAGACGAAGAAGGCGCCGGCCAAGAAGCCCGCCGCCAAGGGCAAAAGCGGCAAGAAGTGAGGCGCTCAAGATAAGCGTGATAAAAAGTGAAATGATTCCGTCAAGGAATTGATTTAGAGATCAGATAGAAATTGGAGACGAGCCATGGCTCACAAAAAGGCAGGCGGATCATCTCGTAACGGCCGTGATTCGGCCGGCAAGCGCCTTGGCATCAAGGTCTATGGCGGGGAGCACGTGATTCCCGGCAATATCATCGCGCGTCAGCGCGGCACCACCTGGCATCCCGGCCTTAATGTCGGCATGGGCACAGACCATACATTGTTCGCCAAGGTGGAAGGACATGTCGAGTTTCGTGCGAAAGCCAATGGCCGCACCTTCGTATCGGTGGTCCCGATGACGGAAGCTGCGGCCGAGTAGACGGTGGACATAGTTTGAGTCCGCCGGATCCTGTTGAACCGGCGGGGCTCTCAAGGGCTCCAAGGGGAGGCGGGAAACCGGCCTCCCCTTTTTCTTGCGCGACTTACCAACCGGAGAGTGCGCAAGATCCAAGAGTCAAAGCTCAAGGAGCCCGACATGCTGCAGGATATCCCGCCCCCGACATTGCGCGAGGCTGGGCGTTGCGTCCTCGAGACCGAGCGGCTGATATTGCGCAAGCCGACGCTCGCCGACGTAAAGGCGGTCGTGCGGCTCGCCAATGATCGCCGCATCGCGGAGAACACCCGCCGCCTGCCGCATCCCTATTCGCAGGATCATGCGGTTGCATTCGTGCGCGGTTTGGCAAGCTGCCGGCGCGAAACCGTGTTCCTGATCGAGAGCAACCACACGCCGATCGGAATGGTCGGCATCGACTGGCACGAGCCGGAGACACCGGAGCTCGGCTACTGGCTCGGCGTGGATTATTGGGGTCAAGGCTTTGCCACCGAAGCCGCGCGCGCGGCCATCGACTTCACCTTTGAAGATTTCGACGTCGAACTGATGAGGTCGGGCGCACGGGTCGCCAACCCCGCTTCGCGCAACGTCCTGGAGAAGTGCGGTTTCCAGTGGAGCGGCGTCGAGTTGCATCGCTTCGAATCGCTGGGATCGTCGACCCCGGTCGATTGCTTCCGGCTTTCGCGAAGTGTTTGGGCGTCACTGAGGAACTGGGGCAATTCGACAAGGCGTGAGGGGTAAGCAATTCGTCATTGCGAGGAGCGAAGCGACGAAGCAATCCATTCCTCCCGCTGCGATGGATTGCTTCGCGGAGTTTATCATCGGGCGCGCATTCGCGCGACCCGTTGGCTCGCAACGACGGAAATCACGCCGGCGGGTTCACCGCGGTTTCCTCGCGGCCGAGATTTCGCTCGCGCAGGAAGATGTAAAGTCCGGCGCCGATGATGATGGCCGCGCCGAGCGCGGTGGCGACCGGCGGGACATCGCCGAACACGATATAGCCGAAGATCGCCGCCCAAATGATCATCGAATACTGATAGGGTACGACAACGCTCGCGGGTGCGAGCTTCAGCGAGCGGTTGACGCAGAGCGATGCGAGAACGGCGAGGCCGCCCGCGAGCAGGAACAGGCCGAAGTCGCGCGGACTTGGTGTCAGCCACGCCGCCGGCGCCGCCACGGCTCCGAACACGATCGTGCCGAGGAACTGCGTGGACGCTAGCACAATGTCGGGCGTGCCGCGCAACGAGCGCGTAACCACCATCAGGAATGCAAACCCGACGCTGCCGCCAAGCGCAATGGCGGCCGGCCAGTCAAATACCCCGCTCGATGGCCGCAGCGCGATCAGGATGCCGCAAAAGCCGATGCCGACCGCGGCCCAACGCCTGGCATCGACATGTTCGCCGAGCAGGACCGCCGAGAGCGCCGTGACGAAGATCGGCGCCGCCAGGTAAAACGTGATGATATCGGCAAGCGGCAGGTAGACGGCGGCGGCAAAGAACGCAGCGATCTCCGCGATCGAGAGCGCAACGCGCAGCAACTGCATCGCGGGCCGTGACATCCGAGGAAAGGCGTGGCGGCTGCGCCAGATCAGCGGCGTAACCAGGATCAGCGACACCACCGCGCGCAGCAGCAACAGCTCGCCTACCGAATAAGTCTTGACCATGAACTTGCCGAGCGCATCGCCGAGCGAGAAGAAGCATACGCCCGCGAGCATCAAGCCGATGCCGGCAAGGCGTGCCGAGCGTTCGTCGTTGCGGGTCGAGATTTTCTCAAGCAGGGCCATGGCGAGAGGGTTTTAAGGGCGTGGTCGCGGGCGACAAGCCTGATTGCCGTCACCCCACCTCTGCGATACCGGTAGACCACGAACCAAAATCGCAGGAACGCGCATGACCGATTTCGATCCCGCCGAACATCGCATGATTCCGCAGCAACGCTGGTTTGAGGATTTCGCGCTCGGTGAGCGCTTCGTGCTTCCCAGCCGCACCATGACGTCGGCCGTGTTCGCAGCCTTCCAGACCGCAAGCGGCGACACCCACCCAGTCCATTACGACGTCGAATATTGCCGCGCCCGCGGCATGCCCAACCTCTTGGCCCATGGCTTCCAGACGCTGATTCACACCGCACCTGGCGCGGGGCTGTTTCCCTTCACGGTGGAGGAATCGCTGATTGGTTTCCTCGAACAATCGAGCCGCTTCTTAAAGCCCGTGTTCGCCGACGACACGATCTATCCCGCGCTCGAGGTGGCGGAACTTGCGCCCGGCCGGACCACCGGCGTGGTCAGCTTGCGCTCCACCGTCTTCAATCAGCGCCGCGAGCTGGTGCTGGAGGGATTGCAGAAGTTTCTGATTCGACGACGGGCGAGCTCGTCGTGAAGTCGTTGCGAGGTCTCATTCAATTACTTCATCCGCCCGTCCAATCAGCGTCGGCGGCAGATCGAGACCCAATGCCTTGGCGGCTCTCATATTGATGATCAGCAGGAATTTAGTCGGCTGATAGTAGGGGATGTCACCCGGTTTGGCGCCGTTCAGGATTTGATGCACGTCGCTGGCCATACGCTCGGCCAATTCGCCGAGATCCGGCGCGTAGGTTATGAGCCCACCGAGATCGACATAGTCGCGGTAGGGATAGATCACCGGAAGGCGGTATTGATTTGCGAGTTCGGCGATCAAGGCGCGGTGGGCCAGAAAGCTGCCGCCTTCGTCGACGAGAACGGCGTCGGACTGCGCCTTCGCCGTCTCGGCAAATGCGCCGCGAAGTTCAGCATCGTTGATCGCGGGCAGGAATTTCCCGGTCAGCGCGATGCCCATTTGCTGGGCGGCGTCGCGATAGGATGATCCTGTGCTGTCATTCCACGCCTGCGAAAGCAGATAGGTAGCTTTGGCCGACCGGGGTAGTGCCTCTTTGAGGATTTGCAAGCGCTTGACGGCGATGGCGATGCCGGCATCGATACTGACACCCGTGAGATTGCCTCCGGGATGCGCCAGACTCGTGATCAATCCCGTGGCGACCGGATCTTGCGTGATCGCGACGATGGGTATGGTGGAGGTAGCCATCGCGAATGCCTTGGCAAGATCGTTGAGGTTGGTGACGATGACTTCGGGGTTGCGGCTGACGACCTCGGCCGCGAGGGGGACAAAGCGCGACGAGCGGCCCTCGGCGGAATACCGTTCGACCGCAAGGTTGGTTCCTTCGATGTCGCCGAGCCCGCGCAGCGTTTCGTAGAAACGTCGTACCCAGAACGGTCCGGCGGTCTCGGTGAGTTGATCGGCAGGGATTCCCGAATGAACGAACGCGATGTGGTGCTGCTTGCGAAGTGATTGTGCTTGCGCAGCCAACGGTCGAAAGAATGAAAACGCGGCCGCGCCGCCCGCAAGGCTGATAAACTCTCGACGCCTCATTGGGGCCTCTCGTTCTCAAAAAGTTTTGGTTACTCAAGCAATAAAGGATTGGCAGGTCCGGATATCGCATGCTGCCTTCCAAAAGGCGGCGAAAAATGCCGCCCTTGCTGATATTTACCACGCCTGGAGGTTGCCGCTTCGGCCTCCCTGCCCTACCTATGGGCCATGAAATTCCTCGACGAAGCCAAGGTCTATATCCGCTCCGGCGACGGCGGCAACGGCTGCGTGGCGTTTCGCCGCGAAAAGTATGTCGAATTCGGCGGTCCCTCCGGCGGCAATGGCGGACGCGGCGGCGATGTCGTTGTCGAAGCGGTCGACGGACTGAACACCCTGATCGATTATCGCTACCAGCAGCACTTCAAGGCGCAAAAAGGCACCAACGGCATGGGCAAGGATCGCCATGGCGCCAACGGCAAATCCATCGTGCTCAAGGTGCCGGTCGGCACGCAGATTTTCGACGAGGACAGGACGACGCTGATCCACGATTTCACTACGCTCGGCGAGAAATTCGTGCTTGCGGAGGGCGGCAATGGCGGCTTCGGCAACGCGCATTTCAAATCCTCCACCAACCGCGCGCCACGCAACGCCAATCCCGGCGAGGTGGGCGAGGAGCGCTGGATCTGGCTGCGGCTGAAACTGATCGCCGATGCGGGTCTGGTCGGCCTTCCCAACGCGGGCAAATCGACGTTCCTCGCCAAAGTCTCGGCAGCCAAACCGAAGATCGCCGATTATCCCTTCACCACGCTACATCCGCAGCTTGGCGTCGTGAGCATCGATGGCCGCGAATTCGTGCTAGCCGATATTCCCGGTCTGATCGAGGGCGCCCATGAGGGCGCCGGCCTCGGGGACCGGTTTCTCGGCCATGTCGAGCGCTGCCGCGTGCTGTTGCATCTGGTGGACGCAACCAGCGAGCATGCGGGCAAGGCCTACAAGACGGTGCGCAACGAAATCGAGGCCTATGCGGGGCATCTTGCCGAAAAGCTCGAAATCGTCGCGTTGAACAAGATCGACGCGGTAACCCCGGACGAATTGAAGAAGCAGAAGGATCGCCTGAAACGCGCCGCCAGGAAGGCGCCGCTTCTGATCTCGGGCGCGACCGGCGAAGGCGTCGAGGTGGCGCTGCGGGCGCTCGCCGATGTCATCGGCGAAGCCCCGGTGTCGGGCAAGGCCAAGAGCGGCGCCGAGGCGGAGCCGTGGGCTGCGCAAACGACCTAGCTCAATTGAAGCGCATTTCCGCTGCTGCAAATTGCGAGTAATACTCTCACCTGAAGACATTCCGCCGCAAAGTTTCGCTCCATGGCCCGCCCCAACCTGAAAAACTTCCGCCGTATCGTCGTCAAGGTCGGCTCGTCACTGTTGATCGATTCCGATGCCGGCGAGGTCCGCACCGCCTGGCTTGCGGCGCTGGCCGCCGATTTGGCCAAGCTGCACCGCGAGGGGCGCGAGCTCTTGATCGTCTCTTCGGGGTCGATTGCGCTCGGACGCAGCCGCTTGAAACTGCCGCGCGGGCCATTGAAGCTCGAGGAGAGCCAGGGCGCGGCTGCCGTCGGACAGATTGCGCTGGCGCGAATCTGGTCGGAAGTGCTCGGGGCTCACGGCATCGGCGCCGGACAAATCCTGGTGACGCTGCAGGACACCGAGGAGCGCCGCCGCTATCTCAACGCGCGCTCCACCGTCGCCAAGCTTCTGGAGTGGCGCGCGGTGCCGGTCATCAACGAGAACGACACGGTTGCCACCAACGAAATCCGCTACGGCGACAATGATCGGCTGGCCGCCCGCGTCGCTACCATGACGAGCGCCGATCTTCTGATCCTGCTGTCCGATATCGACGGCCTGTACGATGCGCCGCCGGCCGCCAATCCGAACGCAAAACTGATTCCGGTCGTGGAATCCGTGACCTCGGAAATCGAGGCGATGGCGGGCAAGGCAGGATCCGAATTGTCGCGCGGCGGCATGCACACCAAGATCGAGGCGGCAAAGATCGCGACCACGGCCGGCACGCATATGCTGATTGCCTCGGGCAAGATCGAGCATCCGCTGCAGGCCATCGCCAATGGCGGGCGCTGCACCTGGTTCCTGACCCCGGCCAATCCCGTGACCGCGCGCAAGCGGTGGATCGCGGGCTCGCTCGAACCAAAGGGGACATTGACGATCGATGCCGGCGCGGTCAGCGCGCTACGCGCGGGCAAAAGCCTGCTGCCGGCCGGCGTGATCCGGATCGACGGGCAGTTCGCCCGCGGCGACGCCGTGGTGGTGCGTGGGCCCGACACCCATGAGGTGGGCCGCGGCCTTGTCGCCTACGACGCCGAGGATGCCGACAAGATCAAGGGCCGCTCGTCAGGCGATGTGATGGCGATCCTTGGCGTCAGCGGGCGGGCGGAAATGATCCATCGCGACGACCTCGTGATCAGCCACAGCGCCCCATTTTCTGCAAACTAGGCCATTGGCCGACCCCGACGGCGGGGTCGCAAAACAGCGATTTCCATGCTAGGACATGGTCTTAACTGAGGCTGGAGCCGACATGACCGCGCCGCTGAAGGCGATCGAGACAAACGCCGATCTGCCCGAACTGATGGCCAATCTCGCTGCCCAAGCGCGATCCGCCGCGCGGGTGCTGGCGCTCGCCACCCCTTTGCAGAAGAACCGCGCGCTGGAAGCGATCGAGCGCGCCATCCGCGCCAACGCGCCCGCCATTCTCGCCGCAAATGCCGAGGACGTCGCGGAGGTTCGCGCAGGTGGCGCCACCTCAGCCTTCATCGACCGCCTGACGCTGACGCAAGGCCGCATCGATGCCATGGCCGACGGTCTCGCAACCGTGCGTGCGATCAAGGATCCCGTGGGCGTCGTCACCGAGAGCTGGCAGCGCCCGAACGGCATGACCATCGAACGCGTACGTGTGCCGCTCGGCGTCGTCGCCGTGATCTTCGAAAGCCGCCCCAACGTCGCGGCTGATGCCGGCGTGCTGTGCCTGAAATCCGGCAACGCCGTGATCCTGCGCGGCGGTTCGGACAGTTTCCGCTCCTGCCGTGCGATTCATGACTGCCTGGTGCAAGGATTGCGCGAGGCCGGTCTCCCCGAAGCTTCGATCACGCTGGTGCCGACCCGCGATCGCGCTGCGGTTGGCCTGTTGCTGACCGGCCTCGCCGGCGCCATCGACGTCATCGTGCCGCGCGGCGGCAAGAGCCTTGTGGCCCGTGTCGAAGCGGAGGCGCGCGTGCCGGTGTTCGCGCATCTCGAGGGCGTCAATCACGTCTACGTCGATCATGCCGCCAATCTGGAGATGGCGAAATCGATCGTGCTGAACGCCAAGATGCGCCGTCCCGGCGTGTGCGGCGCGGCCGAAACCCTGCTGATCGACCGCAAGGGCGCGCCAAAGGCCCTCAAACCGCTGGTCGAGATGCTGATCGATGCGGGCTGCGAGGTGCGCGGCGATGACGCCGTCCAGCGCAGCGACCCCCGGGTGAAGCAGGCCTCCGAAGAGGACTGGGACACCGAGTATGAAGACGCGATCATTGCGGCGAAAGTCGTTGATGGCGTCGATGAGGCGATCGCCCACATTCACAATCACGGCTCGCACCACACCGATGCGATCGTGACCGAGGACGAGGTGACAGCGCGCAAATTTCTCGACGAGGTCGATTCGGCGATCGTGCTGCACAACGCCTCGACGCAATTTGCCGATGGCGGCGAATTCGGCTTCGGCGCCGAGATCGGGATCGCCACCGGCAAATTCCACGCGCGCGGGCCGGTGGGTGCCGAACAACTGACGAGCTTCAAATATCGCGTCCACGGCACCGGGCAGACCCGGCCGTGATTCGCCATGAGGTTTTCAGGCGAAGGAAACGGGGCACGCGTTGAATAAAGCTTCCGTCGGGCCGCATTCAGTCAGCGCCGCCATTCCGCTTTATTCCAACGGCATGCGCATCGGCCTGCTCGGCGGCTCCTTCAACCCGCCGCATCTCGCGCATCGCGCCATCAGCCTGTTCGCAATCAAGCGGCTCAAGCTCGACCGGGTATGGTGGCTGGTGACGCCGGGCAATCCGCTCAAGGATACCAAAGCGCTGCACGATCTGAAGGAGCGCAGCGAGGCGGCGCGGCGCATGGCCCGCGATCCGCGCATCGACGTTAGCTGTCTCGAATCCGTCATCGGGACGCGCTATACTGTTGACACCGTAAGATATCTGCGCCGCCGCGCTTGCGGCCTGCGCTTTGTCTGGATCATGGGCGCGGACAATCTTGCGCAATTTCACCGCTGGCAAAGCTGGCGGGATATCGCATCCGAGGTGCCGATCGCCGTGATCGACCGTCCGCCGCAAAGCTTTCGCGCGCTGGCCTCGCCGGCTTCACAGGCACTTGCACGTTACCGTCTGCCCGAAAATCAGGCGAAAAAGCTCGCCGACCTGCGCGCGCCGGCCTGGGTCTTTCTCACCGGCCTGAAGCTGAGCCTGTCATCGACCGGGCTGCGGAACCAGGACGGCAGTTGGAGAATAAAGTGAAATGGCGATTGCGGCCTCCTCGACCAATCGCAAGGCCGCACCAGATAAGGTTACCGGCACCCCCTGCCTTTTTCCGAAGTTCGTTTCAGGGGACGCCCGCGAGGAAAAATCTCGAACTTCGGATGCGGGGTTGGTGGATATTGAAACCGTTAACCCCACATGCATAGTATGGTGAGCGGGCGGCCGAAGGATTCGGCGTCCGCGATACAGTGAAAGGAATGGTCCCTGGCCACATCTGTATTGTCCAAGTCTGTTTTACCCAAGGTTTCTAAGAAGACAGCAACCAAACCCGCGCGTAAAACATCGACCCAAGCTGCGGCCTTGAAGGCGCAACCCGACGCCGACAAGACGCTGAATATGATCCTCTCCCGCCTCGACGATATGAAGGCGGAAGAAACGGTCACCATCGACCTTCGCGGCAGATCTGCATTTTCCGACTACATGATCGTCACCTCGGGCCGGGTTAACCGGCACGTCGGCGCGATCGCGGAAAATGTCAGCAAAGCCCTGAAGGAAAACGGAATCAAAAACCTCCACATCGAGGGCTTGCCCAACTGCGATTGGGTGCTGATCGATTCCGGCGATGTGATCGTCCACATCTTCAGACCAGAGGTGCGCGAATTCTACAATCTGGAGAGATTGTGGACGAAGGGCCCGATGGCGGCGAAGGCGATCTAGTCAGCCGATCCCAGCGAATCGGCGAAGCGCTTGCTTGCGTCAGCGCATAAGCGGGCATTTCCGCTTGTGCGGAGGAAATGTGCGCGATCGATTGAAAGCCGTCGATTGATTTGCGGCACTTTCTGCGGCAAACCCGATTTCAGCCTCGTGGCGCCTCGGCGCAGATCCGACGGCGCACCTTTGCGGAACACTCAAACCTATGCGCCTCGTCGTCATCGCCATCGGGCGGCTGAAGCAGGGCCCGGAGCGGGAACTGGCTGAGCGTTACCGCGAACGATTCGACGACATCGGCCGCAAACTCGGATTTCGCGGCCTTGAGGTTCATGAAATGGCAGAAAGCCGCGCGCGCGACGCCGGTACGCGAACGGCCGAGGAGGCCGCGGCAATTTTGGCCGCGATCCCGCCGAAATCCGCGGTGGTCGCGCTGGACGAACGCGGCGACAACATCGGCAGCGATGCTTTTGCCCGACAACTTGGCCGCTGGCGGGACGATCAGGTCGCCAACACTATTTTCGTAATCGGCGGCGCCGACGGACTTTCGCCCGAATTGCGGCGCATGGCAAAGCTGAGAGTGGCGTTCGGCTCCGCGACCTGGCCGCATCAAATGGTTCGCGTCATGCTTCTGGAACAGCTTTACCGGGCCGCGACCATCCTGGCGGGGCATCCTTACCACCGCGCCTAAAGGCGCGTAACAAAGTGCATAAGGCACTGATTCGGAATAGATGCACCCAGCGCGGAACCTTTCCTCCTACCCTGACACCGTCCGCGGCGGCGCGCTTGCCTCGGCCCGCATTTCGCTCTCGGTCGCCCTGTTGTCCGCGGGGCTCGCCGGATTGAGCGAACCTGTGGTCGCGCAGGTCGCCGAATCGACCCCGCAGGCAGCCGCGCCCTCGTCCGATGCCCTCAAGCAACGGGAGCACGAACTCGAGGCGACCCGCGCGCAACAGCGAAGCGCCGCAGAATTGCAGCAGAAGCTCAAGGCCGAAATTGCGGCGATCGGTCAGGACCGCAGCAAGCTCAACGCGCAGCTAATCGATATCGCCGCCCAGGTTCGGACCGTCGAAGCCAGAATTGGCGACGCCGAGGCGCGGCTTCGCCCGCTCGATTCGCGCGAGCAGCAGATCAGGGGCTCGCTTGATTCGCGGCGCGCCGAAGTGGTCGAAGTGCTGGCGGCATTGCAGCGCGCCGGCCGGCGGGCGCCTCCCGCCCTGCTGGTGAGACCGGAAGACGCGTTGCAATCGCTGCGGACCGCGATGCTGCTCGGCTCCGTCGTGCCCGAGTTGCGGGCACGCGCGGAAAAACTCGCCGTCGATCTCACCGAACTTATCTCGCTGCGCAAGGCCATTGCCTCGGAACGCGATCGCCTGGCGGTCGACCGCGACAAGTTCAGGGAAGATCAGACCCGCCTCGCCGCGCTTGTCGACGAGCGCCAGCGAAAGCAGAGTGCGGTCGAGAAAGACATGGACGCGGAAGGCGCGCGTGCCATTGCGCTCTCCAGGCAGGTCGACAGCCTCCAGGGCCTGATCGGCAAAATGGAGCAGGATCTCAAGAGCGCGGCAAAAGCGGCTGCGGCGGCCAACCAGCAGGGAACTCCGGCCACGGTTAACGGCAAGCCGAATCTGGGTGGGCTCAAGAACCCGGCCCGCCTCAGCCCGGCGATTGCGTTCGCCTCCGCCAAGGGATTGCTCGCTTTGCCCGCGAACGGCGTCAAACTACGCGATTTTGGCAGTTCCGACGGCGCGGGTGGCGTCGAAAAGGGCATTTCTTTGGCAACTCGGGCTGGCGCTCAGGTCACAACCCCGTGTGACGGCTGGGTAGTTTACGCAGGCCCGTTCCGCAGCTACGGACAACTCTTGATCCTCAATGCCGGGGGCGGGTATCATGTCCTGATCGCCGGGATGGAGCGCATTTCGGTTAACATCGGTCAGTTTGTGCTTACGGGGGAGCCGGTCGCGACCATGGGGACGAAGTCCCAGGTCGCTTCGATACTCGCGACTAACGCGAGCCAACCCGTGCTCTATATCGAGTTCCGTAAGGACGGCACTCCCATTGATCCAGGCCCATGGTGGGCCGCAAATGAAGGCGAAAAGGTTCGCGGATGATGCGCAAGACATCGGTAATTCTCCTCAGCGCCGCCACCGGCGCAGCGTTGACGCTTTTCGTGACGCAGCCGCGTTCGGTGATGATGGGATCGAGCGCACGCGCCTCGACCTCGGATACCTATCGCCAGCTCAATCTGTTCGGCGATGTGTTCGAGCGGGTCCGCAGCGATTACGTTGAGAAGCCTGACGACAGCAAGCTCGTCGAATCCGCTATCAGCGGAATGCTGGCCGGGCTCGATCCGCATTCGAGTTATATGGACGCCAAGAGCTTCCGCGACATGCAGGTGCAGACCCGCGGCGAATTCGGCGGCCTCGGCATCGAAGTCACCATGGAAGACGGACTGGTCAAGGTGGTGTCGCCGATCGACGACACGCCCGCGTCCAAGGCCGGCATCCTGGCCAATGACATCATTACCATGCTTGACGACGAGCAAGTGCAGGGCCTCACCCTCAATCAAGCCGTCGAAAAAATGCGCGGGCCCGTCAACACCAAGATCAAGCTGAAGATCGTCCGCAAGGGGATGGACAATCCGATCGAGGTCACGCTGGTCCGCGACAACATCCGGGTGCGCTCGGTGCGGGCTCGCACGGAAGGCGACGATATCGGCTACATCCGCATCACCACCTTCAACGAGCAGACCACCGAGGGGCTCAAGCGCGAGATCGGCAATCTCAACAACCAGATCGGCGACAAGCTGAAGGGCTTCATCATCGACCTGCGCAACAATCCCGGCGGTCTGCTGGAAGAAGCGGTCACCGTCTCCGATGCGTTCCTGGAGCGCGGCGAAATCGTCTCGACCCGAGGCCGCAACGCCGAGGAAACCCAGCGTCGCTCGGCTCACCCCGGCGATCTGACCAAGGGCAAGCCGCTGATCGTTCTCATCAATGGCGGCTCGGCCTCGGCGTCCGAAATCGTCGCCGGCGCGCTGCAAGACCACAAGCGTGCAACGCTTGTCGGCACGCGCTCCTTCGGCAAGGGATCTGTGCAAACCATCATACCGCTCGGTTCCGGCAACGGCGCGCTGCGGCTGACCACCGCGCGCTATTACACGCCGTCGGGCAAATCGATCCAGGCCAAGGGCATCGTTCCCGATATCGAGGTGTTGCAGGACGTGCCCGAAGAGTTGAAAGCGCGCACTGACACCAAGGGCGAAGCCTCGCTGCGCGGCCATCTGAAGAACGACGGCGACGAGAAGACCGGCTCGCAATCCTATGTGCCGCCGGACGCCAAGGACGACAAGGCGCTGCGGATGGCAGCCGACCTGCTTCACGGCGTCAAGGTAAATGCCAGTGCGCCCGCCACCGGCGACAAGGCTTCGATCGACAAACCTTCCAACGAAAAGGCCAACTGATTCGGTTTGGCGTAGTTTTCGAAGGTAAACAGGGGCGGCCTTTGGGTCGCCCCTGTTGTTTTGAGCTTCGCGAGGAAGCCCGGTTCGCGCAAAGAAAGCGCGTCAAAACAAAAGATTAGCGCCTCACCTCGGTTGCACTCGATAGGTCTTGGGGCCCGAGGGGCAAAGCGAATTAGCGGGTTCCCCACGAATGCGGTCGCTGGGCCCAAGGGGCCGCATCTGCCGCGCTTTTGCGCCGCCGTGGTATCGTCCGCCCAGTTGATTCGGGGAGTTCGATGGCAGAGACAGCCGATGATCTGAGCGCTCCGCTTGGACAGAATACCGCGCGCCGAAAGCGCGGGTTTCGGTTGCCCTTTACCGGATTGCAGGCTCTTGCCGTTCTGCTGGGGCTGTTTCTGGCCACCTTCGCCGGCTTCGCCCTCTTTAACGATAATCCGCTCGGCGGCGAACCGATGACGCAGATTGCGATCCGCAACCCGTCCCTGCTCGGCGAGGAAAAGCCTGCCGACAAGCCCGCCACGGCACACCTGCCGGGGATGAATTCCACCGCCAAACAGGCGGCACCGCCCGATCAACGGACCGTCACCATTATCGACGGCTCGAGCGGCGCGCGCCACGACGTCACGATATCCGGCGAGGCTCCGGAAAAGGGCAAAGCGGATGCCCCCAGTCGGATGGCCGGGATCGATCCGCGCCTGCTGGAGAAATCACGCTACGGCATGATTCCGATGGCGGCGGACGGACTGAAGCCGTTCACCGTCTATGCCGCCGAGGCCGACCGGGCGAAGGCTGCGAAAATGCCGGCCGTCGCCATTGTCGTAGGCGGCCTCGGGGTCGGCGCGGCCAAGACCGTGGACGCAATTCTGAAGCTCCCCGCGGCCGTGACGCTGGCGTTCACCCCCTATGGTTCGGACCCGACCAAACTTGCCGAGCGGGCGCGCGCGCAGCGCCATGAGATTTTCCTGCAGATTCCGATGGAGCCGTATGATTATCCCGACAACGATCCGGGCCCGCAGACGCTGCTGACCACGCTTGCACCCGAGCAGAATCTCGATCGCTTCTATTGGCACCTCAGCCGGTTTCAGGGTTATGCCGGAATTGCCAATTTTATGGGTGCGCGTTTTGTGGCCACCGACGCCGTGATGCAGCCGATCGTCCGCGACGCCGCCAAGCGCGGCCTTGGCTATTTCGACGACGGGCTGGCGCGCAGCGTTGCCCCCACGTTGGCCGCCGCCCAGGCAATGCCCTTCGCCAAGGCCGATGTCGCAATCGATGCGGTTCCGACCGCCGGTGAAATCGACCGTGCATTGGCCAAGCTCGAAGGGCTGGCGAAAGAGCGCGGAACGGCGGTCGGCGTCGCCTCGGCGTTGCCGATTTCGATCGAGCGGATTAGCGTCTGGACCAAGACGCTTGAAAGCCGCGGCATCATGCTTGTGCCATTGACAACCGCGATGCTGAAATCAAAATCGAACTGAAACACGTGCCGACGGTGGGACCACGCAGGAGTTTTTGACGGAATGGCGCGTTATGAGGATTTGCCCTATCGAACATGCGTAGGCATGGTGCTGATCAACGCAGCCGGGCTGGTCTTCATCGGTCGTCGCGCCGGCGGCGTCGAGCACGTCGACGAATCTCACGTCTGGCAGATGCCGCAAGGCGGCGTCGATCCCGGCGAGGACACCTGGCAGGCCGCCAAGCGCGAACTCTATGAGGAAACCAGCGTCCGCTCGGTCGAGAAGCTCGGCGAGATCGCCGACTGGCTGATTTACGACATTCCCCGAACCGTTGCCGGCCGGGCGTGGAAGGGCCGCTACCGCGGCCAGCGGCAGAAATGGTACGCGGTTCGGTTCACCGGTCCGGACAGCGAGATCAATGTCGCCAATCCCGGCGGCGGCGGCCACAAGGCGGAGTTCGTCAACTGGCGTTGGGAGCCGATGAAGAATCTTCCCGACCTGATCGTGCCGTTCAAGCGCCCGGTCTACGAGCGAGTGGTCAAGGAATTTTCCAGGCTTGCCGGGAGTTAGTTAAGCCATGTCGTTCCGGGGCGCTCGCGAAGGAAGCTAACCCTTGAGATGACGCATCCCTGAATGCGCGGGCGTTCTTGACCCCCATGACAAAACCCTATCGTCCCAATGTCGGTATCGCTTTGTTCAACGCCGCCGGGTGCGTGCTGATCGGGCGGCGTTTCCAGGACGACGGACCGGAGATCATTCTTCCCGGCTTTGAGTGGCAAATGCCCCAGGGCGGTATCGATGCGGACGAGAATCCGCGCGAGGCGGTGATGCGCGAGCTTTGGGAGGAGACCGGCGTGTCGAACGCCAACTATCTCGGCGAGACCGATTGGCTTACTTACGAGTTTCCGGAATATCTCGGGCCCTCGTCACACCGGCTCGCGAAATTCCGCGGTCAGCGGCAAAAATGGTTCGCGCTGCGCTTCATGGGCACCGAAGACGAAATTGATCCGTTGACGTCCCGCAACGGCCAGCCGCCGGAATTCGACCAATGGCGATGGGAGCGGCTCGACCTGGTCGCCGATCTCGTCGTGCCGTTTCGCCGCGAGGTGTACCGGACCGTGGCGCAGCATTTCGCCGCGTTGGCGCGGAGCCCCGGCTCGCCGGCTTAGTGCAACGCCGTCGTGTTGAGCTCGTTCTGGATGCTCTTGAAGTGATCGAGCCGCTCCAGCGCGCGGTCGAGCTCCGAGCCTTCCTTTTCTGCAAGCTTGGCCTGCATGTCGGCGATGGTATCGGCAAACATGGCACGGTCCAGTTCCTCGAGCGAGGTCGCGACGTCGGCCAACACCGTGAGACCCTTGCCGGACATTTCCGCAAGCCCCCCCAGCACGATGATCTTCTGCTTGGTGGCGCCGGTGATGATCGTCAAGATGCCGGGACGAACCGCGGCCACGACCGGCGCATGTCCGGCCAGCACGCCGAAATCGCCCTCGAGCCCGGGGACGTCGACCTGATCGACCTCGCCGGAGAAGGCGAGCTTTTCGGGAGAGACGAGATCGAAATGGAAAGTGGCCATGGTGTACCTAGCGAATAGCGGATGACGAATTGCGGTTGGAAGAGGAGCAGCGAGGCACTTGAACTATTCGCTACTCGCCACTCCCTATTCGCCCCTTAAGCTGCCTCGGCCGCGAGCTTCTTGCCCTTTTCGACCGCCTCTTCGATGGTGCCGACCATGTAGAACGCCTGCTCGGGCAGGTGGTCGTACTTGCCTTCGCACAAATCGCGGAAGCCCTTGATGGTGTCGACGAGTTCGACGAACTTGCCGGGCGAGCCGGTGAAGACTTCGGCGACGTGGAACGGCTGCGACAGGAAACGCTCGACCTTGCGGGCGCGCGCCACCGTGATCTTGTCCTCTTCGGACAATTCGTCCATGCCGAGGATGGCGATGATGTCCTGCAGCGACTTATATTTCTGCAGTATCTGCTGCACCAAGCGCGCGGTGTTGTAGTGGTCTTCGCCGACGACGAGCGGAGAGAGCATGCGCGAGGTCGAGTCGAGCGGGTCCACCGCCGGATAGATGCCCTTTTCCGAAATAGCGCGCGACAGCACGGTTGTCGCGTCCAGATGGGCAAAGGACGTCGCGGGCGCCGGGTCGGTCAAGTCGTCAGCCGGCACGTAGATCGCCTGCACCGAAGTGATCGAACCCTTCTGGGTGGTGGTGATGCGCTCCTGCAGCGCGCCCATGTCGGTGGCAAGCGTCGGCTGATAGCCGACGGCGGAAGGAATACGGCCGAGCAGCGCCGACACTTCCGAGCCCGCTTGCGTGAAGCGGAAGATGTTGTCGACGAAGAATAGCACGTCCTGGCCCTGGTCGCGGAAGTGCTCGGCGACCGTCAGGCCGGTGAGGCCGACACGGGCGCGCGCGCCCGGCGGCTCGTTCATCTGGCCGAACACCAGCGCGCATTTCGACTTCACGCTGGGATCGGGATTGTGCGGATCGGCGTTGACCTTGGATTCGATGAACTCGTGATAAAGGTCGTTGCCTTCGCGGGTACGCTCGCCGACGCCGGCGAACACCGAGTAGCCGCCGTGCGCCTTGGCGACGTTGTTGATCAATTCCTGAATCAGCACGGTCTTGCCGACGCCGGCGCCGCCGAACAGGCCGACCTTGCCGCCCTTGGCATAAGGCGCCAGCAGGTCCACGACCTTGATACCCGTGACCAGAATTTCGGCTTCGGTGGACTGGTCCGTATAGAGCGGAGCTTCCTGGTGAATGGGACGCCGGCCCTCGGCCTTGATGGGGCCGGCTTCATCGACGGGTTCGCCAATGACGTTCATGATGCGTCCGAGCGTGCCGTCGCCGACCGGGACTGCGATCGGCTGACCGGTGTCGGTCACTTCCTGGCCGCGGACCAGACCTTCGGTGGCGTCCATGGCGATGGTGCGCACCGTGGATTCGCCAAGATGCTGGGCAACTTCGAGCACCAGGCGGTTGCCGCCATTGTTGGTCTCCAGCGAGTTGAGAATAGCCGGAAGTTGGCCTTCGAACTGCACGTCGACGACGGCGCCCATGACCTGGGTGACGCGACCGACCTGGTTGGCTGCTGTAGCCATTGACTGTCTCCTTCAATCCGAATTTCGTTCCCGGTCAGACTGCTTCCGCACCGGAGATGATTTCGATGAGTTCCTTGGTGATCATGGCCTGGCGCGTGCGGTTGTAGACCAGCGTCTGCTTGCGGATCATGTCGCCGGCGTTGCGCGTGGCGTTGTCCATCGCGCTCATCTGCGCGCCGTAGAACGAAGCGTTGTTTTCCAGAAGCGCGCGGAAGACCTGAACCGCGAGGTTGCGCGGCAAGAGCCTCGGCAGAATCTCGTCTTCTTCCGGCTCATACTCGTAAGCAACCGCCGGTCCGGCGTTGGCGGCGGGCTCCTCCACCACCAGCGGAATGATCTGCTGCGCGGTCGGGATCTGCGCGATGACCGACCTGAAACGCGAATAGAACAACGTGCAGACGTCGAATTCGCCGTTATCGAAGCGCGCGATCACTTTCTTAGCGATGTCCTCGGCGTTGACGAAGCCAAGCTGGCGAACTGACCGCAAATCGACGCTCTCAACGATCTGCTTTTCGAAGGTACGGCGGAGCTGCTCAAATCCCTTGCGGCCGACGCAGAAGAACTTGACCTCTTTGCCTTGAATGATCAGCGACAGCGCGCGTTCGCGGGCAAGCCGCACGATGGCCGAATTGAACGCGCCGCAAAGGCCACGCTCGCCGGTGCAGACCAGCAATAGATGCACCTGGTCCCTGCCGGTGCCGGCGAGCAGCGCCGGCGCCCCAGGAGAGCCCGCTGCGGCAGCGGCAATGTCGGAGATCACCGCATCCATCTTTTCGGCGTAGGGGCGCGCGGCTTCCGCGGCGCTCTGCGCGCGGCGCAGCTTGGACGCTGCGACCATCTGCATCGCCTTGGTGATCTTCTGCGTCGCCTTGGTGGAGGCGATGCGGACCCGCATGTCTTTAAGTGACGCCATTCTTCGTTCACCCCGGCGATCTGATCCCCGATCAGGTCGCAGACCTCTCGTTCGTCATGCCCGGCCTCGCGCCGGGCATCAACGTCTTTACCCTTTGCCTGGCCGTGACGGCGTCAAGCAAACGTCTTGGCGAAACCCTCGACCACACCCTTCAGCTTGGCGGCGGTATCATCGCCGAGATCGCGGCTGTCGCGGATGGTATTGAGGAGATCGGCATTCTTGCCGCGCAACACCGACAACAGCCCGTCCTCAAAGGCACGTACCTTGTTGAGGGGAAGCGGGTCGAGATAGCCGTTGGTGCCGGCCCAGATCACGCAGACCTGCTCTTCCATCTTCAGCGGCGAGAACTGCGGCTGCTTCAATAGTTCGGTCAGCCGCGAGCCGCGGTTGAGCAGGCGCTGGGTCGAGGCGTCGAGGTCGGAGCCGAACTGGGCGAACGCCGCCATTTCGCGGTATTGCGCCAGCTCGCCCTTGATTCTGCCGGCGACCTTCTTCATCGCCTTGGTCTGGGCGGACGATCCGACGCGCGACACCGAAAGGCCGACGTTCACCGCGGGGCGGATGCCCTGGAAGAACAGGTCGGTCTCGAGGAAGATCTGGCCGTCGGTAATCGAGATCACGTTGGTCGGAATGTATGCCGACACGTCATTGGCCTGGGTTTCGATCACCGGCAGCGCGGTCAGCGAGCCCGAGCCCTGATCCTTGTTGAGCTTGGCGGCGCGCTCGAGCAGACGCGAATGCAGATAGAACACGTCGCCCGGATAGGCCTCGCGGCCCGGCGGACGGCGCAGCAGCAGCGACATCTGGCGGTAGGCGACGGCCTGCTTGGACAGATCGTCATAGATGATGACCGCGTGCATGCCGTTGTCGCGGAAGTATTCGCCCATGGTGCAGCCGGTGAACGGCGCGATGTACTGCATCGGCGCCGGATCGGAAGCGGTGGCTGCGACGATAATCGAATATTCCAGCGCACCCTGCTCTTCGAGCACTTTCACGAACTGCGCGACGGTCGAACGCTTCTGCCCGATCGCGACATAGACGCAATAAAGCTTGATGTTCTCGTCCTTCTGCGCGTTGAGCGGCCTCTGGTTGAGAATGGTGTCAAGCGCGATCGCCGTCTTGCCGGTCTGGCGGTCGCCGATAATCAGCTCGCGTTGACCCCGGCCGATCGGGATCAGCGCATCGATCGCCTTCAACCCGGTCGCCATCGGCTCGCTGACCGATTTGCGCGGAATGATACCGGGCGCCTTGACGTCGACGCGCTTGCGTTCGGTGGCCTGGATCGGGCCCTTGCCATCGATCGGATTGCCGAGCGCGTCGACCACGCGGCCGAGCAGGCCTTTGCCCACCGGCGTATCGACGATGGCGCGGGTGCGCTTGACGGTCTGGCCTTCCTTGATTTCACGGTCGGCGCCGAAGATCACGATACCGACGTTGTCGGTTTCGAGGTTCAACGCCATGCCGCGAGTGCCGTTCTCGAACTCGACCATCTCGCCGGCCTGGACGTTGTCGAGGCCGTAGACGCGGGCAATGCCGTCGCCGACGGACAACACCTGTCCGACTTCGGAAACCTCGGCCTCCTGGCCGAAATTCTTGATCTGATATTTCAGGATCGCGGAAATTTCCGCGGCGCGGATGTCCATCAGCCTGCCTCTTTCATCGCGTGCTTGATCGAATTGAGTTTGGTGCGAAGCGAACTATCCACCATGCGGCTGCCCAGCTTGACCACG
>Ga0209167_10000862_pt1 | contig 19955 bp, 16 predicted proteins | sample Coa_R1_9_FD_187154 | JGI IMG/M metagenome (GOLD analysis project Ga0209167, IMG submission 187154) | Surface soil microbial communities from Centralia Pennsylvania, which are recovering from an underground coalmine fire - Coalmine... | ecosystem: Environmental > Terrestrial > Soil >... | reverse complement strand
ACGGGAGACGCGGCTTCCAGCAAGGAAGTGGAAGTCACTTATTCCCGGGGTGGGAGTCTCTATACGGTTCGAGGCAAGCACGTGGTGCTGGCCTGCTGGCACGTGGTGATTCCCCTGATCTGCGAAGAGCTTCCGGAAGCGCAGAAAGAGGCGCTGACTTCGGCGACGAAGGTTCCACTGCTCTACAGCAACGTGCTGGTGCGCAACTGGACGTCGTTCCAGAAGCTGGGCGCAAACTCGATCTACACGCCGAACGGGTACCACACGCACGTTGATATGGATCTACCGGTCAGTATCGGAGACTACCACTGCCCGCGCAATCCGGAGGAGCCGGCGGTACTGCACATGAGCAAAGCGCCGTGCAAGGCTGGGCGCTCAATGCGCCAGCAGTACATGATTGGCCGCATGGAACTCTACACCACGAGCTTTGAAACCATCGAGCGCAACATCCGCGAGCAACTGGTGCGCATCCTCGGACCCGGAGGGTTTGATCCAGCGCGCGACATCCTGGCCATCACCGCGAACCGCTGGCCTCACGGCTATGCCTACGAATACAGCACCCTGTGGGATAAGTTTCTGCTGGAGGGCGGTCCTACGCCTTGTGAAATCGCGCGCAAACCGTACGGACGGATTGCCATCGCGAATTCCGATGCGGGCGCTCACGCCTATACCGATGAAGCGATCAACCAGGCATGGCGGGCGGTCAGCGAGATCATAAAAAACTGATTTGAAGCTATTCTCGCTGAGTTATTTCGTGTTGAGATTCTGCCCTGTCAACTCTTTGGCTCTCGTCTTTGCCTGGGCCGCTTCGGTCGTCATCCCCTTGGCTTCGTAAGCTTCGGACAGCGCCATTTCAAGCGAGTCGTCATCGCCGCTCAGTTGTTTCTCACTCAGATAAGAAGAGATGGCGTCGTCATACTGCTTGAGTTTGAACTGGGAGACGCCCATCTGGTAGTAGACGCCTCTGGCTTGCGGCGCCAGGCGCACGGCGGTCTTGTACTCCTCGACCGCGGACTTGTTGTCACGTTGTTCGGCGAGCGCCATCCCCATCCCGACATGGGCATCGGCGTCATTGGCATTTTCCGAGACTAATTCGGCGAACTGTTCCTGCGCGAGCCTGGGCTGCTGCTGGTTCAGGTAGGTCGACGCGAGGTCGAAGCGCGCGTCGGTGTTTTTCGGTTCGAGCTCCAGCACACGCTTAAGTTCGCTCTCACCCTCCTGCCAGTCTCCTTCGGTGAAGTATGCGTGGGCCAACGCATAGTGCGCAGAGGCATCGTCGGGAGATTGCTGAACTTTCTTCTGCAGTTCGGCAATCATGCGGGTGATGTTCTTCTCGGCAGATTCCTCGGCGATGGCGAACCGGCGCAACGGGAATCCTCGCCAGCGTTGCACGCCCAGCCCGGCAGTCGCGACGAGCAGCACGACCAGACCGAGAACTCCGATCCGCCGTCCGACATCCTGGTTCTGAGGCGCGGCTCGCGCGATGAGGGCTCCCAGGATCAGGCCGCTGACCAGCCCGCCGACATGGCAAGCGTTGTCAATGCCTCCGAAGAAACTTCCGAACGCAAGGTTGAAGATGGCAAAAAAGATCAGACTGCTGAGCGTGCCTTTGATCGAAAGTCCGGACAGAGAAAATTCGCCGAGGTAAAACGAGGCGATGAGGGCTCCGGCCAGACCGAAAATAGCGCCAGAGGCTCCGACGCTGAGAACTTCAGGGTTCCAGGCGACGCTGGCCAGGCCGCCGGCGATTCCGGTGATAACGTAGACCGCCGCATAGGTCCACCGGCCGTACACGGCCTCGCACAGCGGGCCGAGATACCAGAGACACCACATGTTCATGCCGATGTGCAATATGTCGCCATGCAGGAACATGTAAGTGAAGAGCCGCCACCACTGTCCCGACAGTGTGAAAGGACCGTAATTTGCGCCCCACGGGCGGGGGTCGAGATGGGCAAAGTCTACCGAGCCGCTGGCCAATGCCATGGCGATGAATACCGCAACATTCGCGCCGAAGATGACGTGCGTGAGTGTAATGGTGGATTCGCGGTGCACCCAAGGTGCAGGCATCACGCGTTGCTGGACGTTGTCGTCGAGATCTCCACGCTGCGCCGCTTCATGCTGAACGCACCACGGGCAGATCTTCTTGCCGAACGTCAGCGGCGGCAGCTTGCGGCCGCATTGCACGCAGTTGGCCATGTCTAGAAAAGATTATCAGTTAATACGGCTGTAGGTTGTGTGCGCGAAGATGTAGCCCCGGACGCATTCGTCCGGGGGCACGGCTGCGGCTGCTAGTGAATCGTTTTGGTCTTGCGCGACATGTAATCCATCAGCAGGTACTGGCCCAGCGTGTAGGGAGTCGTGAAGTAGGCTTTGCCGCGGCACATCTCGGTGACCTTCTGCACGAACTGGACGAGGCCGTAATCGGAGGCGAGCATGAAGGTGTTGATCAGCACTCCGGCGCGCTTGCACTTGGAAACTTCTTCAAGCGTTTGGCTGACCACGAGCGGGTCAAGCCCGAAGGCGTTCTTGTAGATGCGTCCGTCTTCGAGGGTCAGCGCCGAGGGCTTGCCGTCGGTGATCATGACGATCTGCTTCATGTCTTTTCTCTGCCGCTGCAGAATGCGCTGCGCCATTCGCAGGCCTTCGCGGGTATTGGTGTAGTAAGGGCCGACTTTTACGCGCGCCAGCTGCGAGAGCGGAATCTCTTCCGCCGAATCATGAAATAGAACCAGCGAGAGCGAATCACCCGGATACTGCGTTCGAATCAGGTGCGACAGTGCCATCGCAACTTTCTTCGCCGGAGTGAAGCGGTCTTCGCCGTAGAGGATCATCGAATGCGAACAGTCGAGCATCAGCACGGTAGCGCACGACGATTGATATTCGCACTGATGAACCTGCAGGTCGGAATATTCGATATTGAGTGGGAGCGTGAGTCCTTCGCGCTGGATGGCGTTCGAGAGCGTGGCCGTGATGTCGAGATTCAGCGTGTCGCCGAACTCATAGGTCTTTGACGATCCGCTGGCTTCGATGCCGGTGGCGAGATCGCGCGTGTCATGGCGTCCGAAGCTCGACTTGCCGAGCGAGCCCAGAAGATTGCGCAGCGACTTGAAACCAAGAAAATCGAGACTCTTGTCCGTGATTTCGAAGCGGGCCTGCTGCGCCTCGCCGGTTTGTCCGCCAACGCTCGACTGGCGGGCGGGGTCCGGCGCCTCATCAATCGAAATGTAATCTTCCTGCTGCATGCGCTCGATGAGTTGACGGATCAGTTCCTCCATCTGGCCGTCGGCCTGCATCTGTTCGATCTGCTCGCGCAGGCTATCGTCGAACGAGTCGCTGTTGAGCAGTGCTTCCTCGATGGCCCGCTTCAGTTCGTCGAGCGTCTGATCGCCCTCGGGCATCTCGTACCACATGTCGCTCTGAAAGCCGCTCTGCAGCAGGTAATCCGAAAGCGCGCTGAGCAGATCCTCCAGGCTCATTTCGCCGGCGGGGTCAGGAACGTACTTGGAGTAGCGGATGCGTTTCATGCTAGTGGCGAGTCCTGGGTCCCGAGTCTCGAGCACGAATCAAACCCTAGTTGCTCGGGGCTCAGGGCTCAGGGCTCGGGACTCAATTAAATTGCCGTTTCGGTCGGAAAGGCCTTTCTTCCGGATCGAAATTCTTTTCCCGCACCGGTTCCGGCTTCTTTTCTCCGGCCTTGAACACGCGCTCCTCGTTGCGTCCGATGCGCTTGTGCGCGTGCAGGCCCTCGAGAATGAATTCGGCGGCCGATACCTGCCGCTCGGCGGATTCCTTCTGCGACACGCCCAGCGGCCCAAGCTTGTCAATCAGACCCTGAATTCCTCTCAGATTATCCAGAGCCTCATTCGCCGGCACGGAATCGGACAACTGAATCTCGCCGCCGAGATCGAACCATTGCACCACCTGCTGCATGTTCGCGCCGGTGAAATATTCGTCGTAAGTTTTGGCGATGGCGGTGCGGATGAGTTCGCGGCCCACGAAGTCCGCGCCCTTCATCTCGCCTTCGTATTCGAGTTCGAGCTTGCCGGTGATGGCAGGCAGCGCGGCGTAAACGTCGCTGATGCGCGGCACGACGAGTTTTTCGTGGTTGCGAATTGCCCGGCGCTCGGCATTGGAGACGACGTTCTCGATCGCGCTGATCGGCAGGCGTTGGCTCACGCCCGAGCGCTTGTCAATTCTTTTATCCTCGCGGGCAGTGAAGGCGATGCGCTCAATCACTTCCTGCACATAATTGGGCAGATGCAGATCAGGCTGAGCCTGGTTGGACTGAGTTTGTGCATGGCCATTACGCTCGGTCCAGGCTTCCTGAGCGGTAATGGCGATGCCTTCTTCTACCGTTGCGGGATAGTGCGTGCGAATCTCAGAGCCGATGCGGTCCTTGAGCGGGGTGATGATTTTTCCGCGCGCCGTGTAATCCTCCGGATTGGCGCTGAAGACCAGCGCGACATCGAGGGGCAGGCGCACGGGATAACCCTTAATCTGCACGTCGCCTTCCTGCATGATGTTGAACAGGCCGACCTGAATCTTGCCGGCGAGGTCGGGCAATTCGTTGATCGCGAAAATGCCCCGGTTCGAGCGCGGTAGCAGGCCGTAGTGAACCGTAAGTTCACTCGAGAGTTCATGGCCGCCGCGCGCCGCTTTAATTGGATCAATGTCGCCGATGAGGTCGGCGATAGTGACGTCCGGGGTCGCCAGTTTTTCCACATAGCGATCTTCAGGCGTGAGATAAGCGACCGGAGTGGCATCGCCCAGTCGCGCGACTTCCTCGCGGCAGCGGCGGCAGATCGGTGCGTAGGGATTGTCGTGAATCTCGCAGCCGGCGAGGTAGGGCATGTGTTCATCGAGGAGCGTCGTCAACGCCCGCAGGATGCGGCTTTTCGCCTGGCCCCTCAATCCCAGCAGGATAAAATTGTGCCGCGACAGAATGGCGTTGATGATTTGCGGCACGACCGTATCGTCATAGCCGACAATGCCCTGGAAAACCGGCTCATCGCCGCTGTCCCGCAAGCGGGCGATAAGATTTTCGCGCAGCTCATCTTTCACGCGCCGTTTGCTTAGACGCTCCTGGGAATAAACGCTGCGACGCAAATCTCCCAACGTGCGCGGAAGACTCATGGAACCCCCTAAGAATTGATTTGATTATACGCGTAGGAAAGCGGACTGTTTTCCGCGCGCGAACAGCGTGGGCGCGGGCGCGATCAGTGCACGTGGCCGTTTCCGCCTGATTTTGCGCGCGCGTGTGCCGCCAGACGCAGAGCGGGCAGGATGCGCTCCAGATAGGCGGCCAGAAGCTGAACTCGTTTTCCTTCCGAGCGCGTCGTCAGCAAATTTTGCTTGAAGTCGAGGTCGAGCGGCAGAGAGCCCGCGAGATCGAACGAGAGCGAAGTGGGATCGCGTTCCGTGCTGTCTGGCCGGACGCCGGCCAGCATGAGAATCTGCCCATGGAGTTCGAGCACGCGGGCCGTCTCTTCGGGTTGGGCGTCGCCCGGTTCGTCCGGAACATAAAGAACTTCAGCGCGCAGAAAGGCGCGTTCCTGATTGATCTCGAGAACTTCAAACCGGCGGCGTCCCTGGGCTACAAGGTCGAGTTTGCCGTCGGCGTATTTTTTGGTGACGGAGATGATGTCGGCGCTGCAGCCGACATCGGCAATGCCCTGCTCGACGGCTCTTACCACTCCGAACGGCGCCTGGGTCGCGAGGCATTCCCCGATCATTTCCTTGTAGCGCGGCTCGAAAATGTGCAGGGGCAAGTCTGTTCCTGGAAGCAGAACGACGTCCAGCGGGAACAATGGCAGCAGGGGCAAGGCGGTCTCCGGCGCGCGGACGCTAGGATTCTACGTCATCAGAGACGGTGGGCCTGCGCGCGAACCGCGGGTGGCTCAGTCTCCCAGCTCCGCCAGCATGGCTTCCATTTCCGACTGGGCATGCAGGTTGCCGGTGCGCTTCGCCGACGCTATACCATTGCGCAGCATGGCTCTGGCGTCTTCACTTCTGTGCGCCCGAGCCAGCGTCTGCGCCGCCATGAAGTAGCCGGCCGTGTAGTCCGGATGGTTCTCCAGCAGGATGGAAAACTCCGCCAGGGCGCGGTCGAAATCGCCGGTCTTGGAGTACTCCATGGCGAGCCCGTAGCGCGCGAATGCGTCCTTGGGATTTTCAGTGAGAACCTCGTTCAGCGCGGCAATACGGTCCATAAAGGGAATCGGCGGCCAGCAGCCGTCCAAGTCTCCTTGAGATTACTACAGATTCACGCCCAGAATCATAGCGTCGGGCACACGGACTGGTTAGAATGTTCCGGTTTGCGGAAATAGAAAGGACGCTCATGTCGGAAGACGTGCTCATGCCCCGCCCGGTACGGGACTCTCAGTCGGAAATGGCAGAAATCGTTCTGCCCAATGATGCCAACCCGCTCGGCGCGCTGCTCGGCGGGCGGCTGATGCACTGGATAGACCTGGCCGGAGCTATGGCGGCCCACCGGCACTCGCGCAATTACGTCGTGACCGCCTCGGTGGATCATATTGACTTTCTGGTGCCGGTGCGCGTGGGGGATCTCGTGATCCTAAGGTCGTCGGTGAATCGGGTGTTTCAGACTTCGATGGAAGTGGGCGTCAAAGTGTTTGTGGAAAACTACATTGCGGACACGGCTCAGCACGTCGGGTCGGCCTATCTGACGTTTGTGGCCATCGATGGGCAGGGCAAGCGGCTTAAGGTGGCGCCGGTGATCCCGGAGACTGATCAGCAGCAACGGCGCTACGAGGATGCCGGACGCCGGCGCGACATCCGGCGCGCCGAAATCGAACGACGCCGGAAGGCCGCTGCGCGATAGCTCAACGCGAGGTGTGATTTAAATCACATTCGATTCTTGCAGGGAGCTATTAGCCTGAGAACTCAGGAGCTTCTTCGTGGACAGTGCCCTGCTTGTACATCGCCTTCATTTCGCATTCACCGTCACCTTTCACTATCTCTTCCCCCAGCTCACCATGGGACTGGCGCCGTTGATTGTGGTGCTCAAGACCCTGGCACTGCGGCGCAACGACGAAACCTACCATCGTGCGGCGCGTTTCTGGGCGCGGATCTTCGGGATTAACTTCGTGATCGGCGTGGTCACTGGAATTCCCATGGAATTCCAGTTCGGCACGAACTGGTCGCACTTCTCGCGCTTCGCCGGCGGAGTGATCGGCCAGACCCTGGGGATGGAAGGGATGTTCGCTTTCTTCCTGGAGTCGGCCTTCCTGGGACTGTTTCTCTACGGCGAGAAGCGGCTCAGCCCGCGAGCCCATTGGTGGTCGGCGGTCGCAGTCTTTCTGGGATCGTGGCTGTCGGGGTTCTTCATCGTGGCCACGGACGCGTGGATGCAGCACCCGGTCGGCTATGAAAAGGCAGCCGATGGATCCGTGCAGCTCGCCAGCTTCTGGGCGCTGGTGTTAAATCCCTGGGCCTGGTGGCAGTATGCCCACAATATGAGCGGCGCGGCGATTACGGGTGCGTTCGTGATGGCTTCGGTGGGCGCGTTCTATCTGTTGTGGGGAAAGTTCGTCGAGTACGGCCGCCTCTTCGTGCGGGTTGGAGTTGTAGCCGGGCTGATCTTCAGCCTGCTGCAGTTGTTTCCCACTGGCGACGGCCAGGGGCGCATGATCGCCAACAATCAGCCCGCGACCCTGGCCGCGATGGAAGCGCTCTTTACCACGCAACCGGGAGCTCCGCTGGTGCTGATCGGCCAGCCCAATGTGGACGAGAAGAAGATTGACAATCCCCTGGTAGTGCCGCAGGCGCTGAGCTTTCTGACCTACCGCGCCTGGACGGCGGAAGTAAAGGGCCTGGACGCGTTTCCGCAAGACGAATGGCCGACCAACATCGAGCTGCTCTATTTCAGCTACCACATCATGGTCGGCCTGGGAACGCTGTTTATCGCTATCGCGGTCGTGGCCGCTTTCCTGCTCTGGCGCGGGAAGCTGTTCGCCAGCCGCTGGATGCTCTGGATCCTCATGCTTTCGCTGCCGTTCCCCTACATCGCGAACACTGCGGGCTGGATCACGGCAGAAATCGGGCGACAGCCGTGGTTGGTCTATTCGCTGATGCGGACGGCGGATGGATATTCGAAGATGGTTTCGGCGGGCAACGGCATCTTTACCTTGCTCGGCTTCATGGGGATGTACACCGTGCTGAGCATCTTTTTCCTGTTCCTGGTGCGGCGCGAGATTGAACACGGTCCGGAAGCAGACGGCGCGGCGCACTAAGGGCGCTGTGGGTCGTTGGCGAAAAGCATATTTCTCGCCGCGCTCGAAATGACAAACGGGTTTTGACTGAGGATTTCCATGGAAACGCTTTGGTTCATGATTGTGGCGGTGATGGTGGCAGCTTACGTCGTGCTGGATGGATTCGATCTCGGCGCCGGCGTGATTTACCTGGGCGCGGCCCGCACGCCGGACGAGCGGCGCAGCATCATGCGGGCCATCGGGCCGGTCTGGGACGGCAACGAAGTCTGGCTGCTCTCGGCCGGGGGCACGCTTTATTTTGCCTTCCCCCAGTTGTACGCTTCGAGCTTCAGCGGATTCTACCTGCCGCTGATGATGGTGCTGTGGCTGCTGATGCTGCGTGGCATCGGCATCGAGCTGCGCGCGCACATGGAGAATCCGGTGTGGCGCGGATTCTTCGAGGTCGTCTTTAGCGTATCGAGCATCTTGTTGTGCATCTTCTTCGGCGCCGCGCTCGGCAATGTGGTGCGCGGCGTGCCGCTCGGGCCGGATCACTATTTCTTCGAACCGCTGTGGACGAACTTCCGGGTCAACCAGGGTACGGCAGGCACGAATAACGGCATTCTCGACTGGTACACCGTTCTCACCGGCGTGATCGCGCTGGTCACGTTGACGGCGCACGGATCGCTCTACGTCACTGTCAAGACCGCAGGCGACTTGAACCGGCGCGCGCGCACTACGGCTCTCTGGGTATGGCCGTTGCAGGTGCTGTTGACCGTGGTGGGACTGATCGCGACTGTTTCCATTCGTCTCGGCGTGCTTGATAACTACAAGCAGCACGCCATCGGATTCGCGATTCCAGTGCTGGTTTTCGGCTCGCTGGCCGTGATGATGCACGGCATGCTCAAGTACAAAGAAAAAATGGCCTTCGTGGCGTCGGCTCTGTACATCGTGGGTATGCTGGTGGGCGCGGCGTTCGCGCTCTATCCCGTGGTGCTGCCGGCGAGCACCGACCCGGCGCTCAATCTGACCATCCAAAACACGAAGGCCGGCGAGCACGGACTCGCCGTCGGATTCACCTGGTGGATTCTGGGCATGATCCTCGCGCTCGGATATTTCTTCTTCCTGTTCCGCATGTTCAAGGGCAAGGTGCGGCTGGAAGGGGAAGGGTATTGACGGACTGGTATGTACCCTGATTTTTTTTGACGCCTCGCCGCTAAAACATTCCTTTTCCTGAACTTGCGGCTCGCGAGATAGGCCGGGGTACGGCCAAAATCTTGAAGCCCAGGGACTTGCAGGCAAAATATTTCGGACCAAGGAGTTAGCTGGTTCTATACCAAGGCTGGATTTCGAGTCGCGAAGCTGCGGGACGACCACGAGCTTATTCGAGAGAGGCCCTGTGCACATATCCCCAGTTTTCCACTTCTGAATATTCTCAGTAAAGGTTGTGCGTCACAGGAATTGGGATTCTTGTTGTGGAAGGGTGTGGAAAAGGTTCGATCCAGACGGAGGTATCCGCAAGAATCAATGCTTTCCCGCACGGCGGCGTGGAATGCTCTTCAATTGCGGCATGGTGCCTCCCAAGGACGCGAGTCGGCGAGCGCTTTCCCGCTCGATGAGCGCTTTGAGGGCTTCACGAATCAGTGCCGTTTTATCCGAAAGGCCGGTGAGTTCCTGGGCGACTCGTACGAGATCATAATCCAGTGCAACCGTGGCTCTCATCCGAAATTCCAATGCAGGGACGCCGCCAAACTCAGAGAGGCTGGCCCCTTCGGCCTGTATAATCGAGGCTTGGGGTTCTCCCTCATCTCGCTATTCCTAATCTTGGAGCTAATTCTTTGAGCGCACATACACCACATCAGCATGGAGGCCCGGCGCCGGCAGGGCCGCAGCCGCTACCGGGCGTGGACGCCATCATCGCCATCGGTTCGGGCAAGGGCGGCGTGGGCAAGACCACGCTGTCGGTGAATCTCGCGGTCGCGCTGGCCCGCATGGGACACAAGGTCGGCCTGCTCGACGCCGACGTTTACGGTCCGAATGTGCCGCTGATGATGGGCATCAACGGGCAGCCGCGCATGATCGGTGAAAATCGCATCGAGCCGCTGGAAGCATTCGGCGTGAAAGTGATTTCCGTGGGGTTTCTCAATCCCGGTGACAAGCCGATTATCTGGCGCGGGCCGATGCTCCACCAAATCGTGCGGCAGTTTCTCGGGTTGGTGGAGTGGGGGCATCTCGACTACATGGTCGTCGACCTGCCGCCGGGAACGGGCGATATCGCGCTGTCTTTGGTGCAGACGGTGCCGCTGACGGGCGCGGTGGTGGTTTCGACGCCGTCGGATGTGTCGCTGCAGGATGCGCGCAAGGCGATCGAAATGTTTCGCCAGATGAAAGTGGATTTGATTGGCGTGGCCGAGAATATGAGCTTTTTCGTCTGTCCGCACTGCAACCATGAGATTGATATCTTTTCCCGCGGCGGCGCGGACAAAATGGCGAAGCAGTTCGACGTGCCGTTTCTCGGAAGCATTGAACTCGATCCGGAAGTGCGCAAGGCGGGCGATGGCGGCAAGCCAGTGGTGCTGGAAGGCGAGACGTCTCCGCATGCGAAGTCGATTTACAGCTTCGCGAAGCGCGTGGTTGACCGCGTGACCGAGATCAAGGCTAACGCACCGGCGGGAGTGATACAGATTCAGTAGATCGCTCCGAGATCCCTCGCCCCGCTGGTAAAATCGCGGGGCTTCGGGATGACCGCCTTCGTCAGAATAAGTTTTAGCGAGCCTTGCGAAATCGGCTGAGGCTCCAAATCGCTTCGGGCTCGCCACCTTCCAAAATCAATTCTGCCATCATCTCGCCGATGGCAGGCCCGTGCTTGAAGCCGTGGCCGGAGCCTCCGCCGAGCAGCCAAATCCGCTCACTTTCCGGATGGCGATCCATGATGAAGTGGCCGTCGGGAGTTTGCTCATACTGGCAGACACGGGACTCGAGGAGCGGCGCGCCTTTCAGGGCCGGGAAGCGGAAGGCGAGATATTCGCGGACGCTTCTCAGGGTCTCCGGATTGATCACGCGCTCACCACTCGACGGATCGAAGGCGGGACCGCGGGTATCGTCGGAGATCTTGAAGCCCCGCCGGTCGCTGCCCGGGATGCCATACATAAACGGTTCGCGATGGTCGCCCCAGACGGGAAGGTGGGCATCGGTGAAATAAATGCCTTCGCGAGGTGGCACGCCAAAGAAAAAAACATCTTGTTTGGTCGGACGAATCAGGTCACCAATAACCTTGAAGAACAGTTTCCCCAGCCACGGCCCGCAGGCGAAGACGTAGATATCGGCTGCGAGCCGCGACCCATCCGACAAGACGAGTCTGCGAAAAGGCTTGGCCCCAAGGCCGCCCGGCAGGACTGAGACTTGCCGGTATTCGCCGCCTTGCGCCACGAACGCTTCGACGACAGCCTGACAACTGGCGCGAGCGTCGAGGTATCCGCAGTCGGGCTCAAAAATCCCCCATTCGACGCCCATGAAGTTGATTTGCGGCCAGCGCTGGCGCATATCCGCGGCTGAAACCTCGCGGAACTTGATTTTGGCCGAGCGCAGCATTGGGATCGATCCCCGCTCAAATGCGTGGTCACGGCCGGATGCCATCCAGAGCACGCCGCTCCGATGCAGGAATTGCCGCTTCCAGCGCTTTTCATACTTGGCCCAAAGGGTGAGAGCGCGGGCGGCGAGATCGGTGTAAGGCTGATCGGGCCCGTAGGTCCCGCGCATGACGCGTGTTTCTCCGCCGGAAGAAGCGCGCGAGTTGCCCGGACCCCAGGCGTCGAGCAGGGTGACCCGGGCGCCGCGCTCTCGTAGATGAAGAGCAGTCCAGCCGCCGAAGGCGCCGGCGCCGATGACGGCGATGTGAGGCTTTGATTTCATTCGGCTGGCGGGCAAGGCAAAGCCCGCACGGCCACTGTAGTTTAAAAGGTAAGCGTCCGCATCTAGAATAGTTAGGTAGAATGAAGCGGGAGCCGCGCCAACGACGCGGTGAATGCCGCCAGGCGGCAGGTTGGGCCGAGTGAAAAATGCCAGGTGAGAGCAATATCGGGAATCGCGAACGCGAAATCCTGACGGCTATCGTCGAGACGTTTATCTCGACGGGCGAGCCCGTGGGATCCCGCACGTTGGCGCGATCGAACCGCGAAGGACTGAGTCCGGCATCGATCCGCAACGTGATGGCGGACCTTTCCGACGCCGGCTACCTCGAGCAGCCGCACACTTCGGCCGGGCGCATTCCTACCACCGAGGCCTACCGTTACTATGTCGAGCAGATTTCCGGAACCGCGCGGCTGGCTCCGCAGGAAGAGACCATGATTTCGGATTCGCTGGCCGGCGTGACCGACGTGCAGGAGTTCATGGAACGGACTTCGCACGTGCTCTCGCTGATCTCGCGCAATGTGGGAGTCGCGGTGGCGAGCAGCGGTCCCAAGAATGCCCTGGAGCACGTTTATTTCTCGCGCCTGGCGGATCAGAAGGTTCTGGCCGTAGTAGTGACCCGTTCCGGGCTGGTGCGCGACCGCGTGCTGCGGCTGGATTTGTCGCAGGCCGATCTCGACCTCGCTGCCCGGTACATCAATGAGAATTTCCGCGGCTGGACCATGGAGTCCATGCGCAGCGAACTGGCGCGCCGCATTGACCAGGAGCGCAGCGACTACGACCGCCTCATGCGCTCGATCGAGCAACTGTATAAGCAGGGCGCGCTGGCCGGCGAGCAGGGCGAGCAAGTCGTTTTCGTCGAGGGAGCATCTAATTTACTTGCCGGGGAAGAAGACCGGCAGCGTCTGCAGGAGATGCTGAAGACGCTGGAAGAAAAAGAGAAAGTCGTGGAGCTGCTGGGGGCTTATCTGGATGTGAGACAGGAAGCCGTCCGGGTGGTCATCGGCCTCGATGAGGCGCTGCCCTCCATGCGCAATCTGGTGCTGATCGGCGCTCCTGCCCACAAAGGTAGCGAGATGATGGGATCGCTGGCCGTGATTGGCCCGACGCGCATGGATTATCAGCACACGATTACCGCGGTGTCGTACATCGCGCGGCTTTTCGACAAGATCCTGAACGAATCGGAGTGAAGTAACGCAAGTTATGGCGAAGTCAAACGGAAAATCAGAAACCGGTGCGCTGGACATGGAGCACGAGCTTCCGGCGGCCGACGGAGAACCAAATCCTGCCACCGCAGGGCAAGCAGCGGCGGCAACTGGGGACCCGGTGGCGGAAATCGAGAAGCTCAGGGCCGAGCGCGATACTCTGCTCGACCGGCTGGCCCGCGCCCAGGCGGAATTCGATAATGCACGTAAGCGGGCAACGAAGGAGCAGCAGGATTTTCGCGATTACGCCTCCGCGGATGCGATCAAGGCTTTGCTGCCGGTGCTTGACAGTTTTGAGCGGGCGTTGCGCGCAAAGTCAGATTCGGGCGAGTTCCGCAACGGCGTCGAGTTGATCTACAAGCAACTGCAGGACGCGCTGACCAAGCTGGGCGTGCATGCGATTCCCGCCAAGGGCGAGACTTTCGATCCGCATGTGCACGAGGCGATCGAGATGGTTGACACTCGTGACGCTGCCGACCACGAAGTGATCGAAGAACTGCAACGCGGCTACAAGTTGAAAGACCGCCTGCTGCGTCCCGCCATGGTGCGCGTCGCGCGGAACCCCGGCAACTAGCGGCCGCCGGCAAACCACCCGGAAGTTCCCGAGGAAGGCATACTCTGGCCACCAACGCAAAACGCGACTATTACGAAGTTCTGGGCGTAAGCCGCACTGTGACTGAGGTCGAGCTGAAGAGCGCGTACCGCAAGCTCGCTCTGCAGTACCACCCCGACCGTAATCCGAACAATCCCGACGCAGAAGACAGATTCAAAGAGGTCAGCGAAGCCTACGCCGTGCTAGCGGACGCGGATAAGCGCGCCGCTTACGACCGTTTCGGACATTCCGGGGTGAGCGGCGGCGGGCCGGGCAACGGCGCGGGAATTGATCCAACCGTATTCCAGGATTTCAGCGACATTTTTGGCGATCTTTTCGGATTTGGCGAGATGTTTGGCGGAACAGGCGGACGGCGCCGCAGCCGCGTGCAGCGCGGGGCGGATCTGCGTGAAGACCTGACGCTCGAATTTGAACAGGCATTCTTCGGCACGGAAACGCGGGTTACGGTTCGCCGGCATGAGGCTTGCGAGGAATGTCGCGGGTCGGGCGCGGCGGCGGGCAAGGGGCCGACGACATGCCGGGCCTGCTCGGGCCGAGGGCAGGTTCGCTATCAGCAAGGATTTTTCAGCATCGCTCGCACCTGCCCGACCTGCCAGGGAACGGGCAGCGTGATCACCGACCCCTGTCCCAAGTGCAAGGGCGAGGGCCGGGTATTGCGGCAGAGGACGGTGGATGCCAGGGTGCCTGCCGGAGTGGAGGATGGAACGCGGATTCGCTTTGCCGGCGCCGGGGAAGTGGGGCAGTTCGGCGGCCCTGCAGGCGATTTGTATGTGGTGCTGCATGTGAAGGAGCACCCGTTTTTCGCGCGTGAAGGCAACGACCTGCACTGCGTCGTGCCAATTTCGGTGGCTCAGGCTGTCATCGGGGCGGAAATTCGCGTCCCGACCATGGACGGCGAGCACACTCTGAAGATTCCCGAAGGCACGCAGCCGAACGCCACGTTCCGGCTGCGCAACAAGGGCGTGCCGGTGCTGAATGGTCACGGCAAAGGCGATCTCTACGTGGAAGTGCGAGTGCAGATTCCGGCCAAGCTGAACAAGCGGCAGCGCGAACTGCTGCAGGAACTCGAAGCGCTTTCCAAAGTGGACAACCAGCCTGTGCTGCGTTCGCTGCTCGGCAAAGTAAAAGACATGTTCGGATGAGGTTCCTGGATCTGACCTGGTTTTCCCCGAAATGACCCGCAGAAGATGGATCGCCGATGAAGTCAGCGGAGATCGTGCCGTTCTTAACGGGGATCATGCCGATCATCTGATCCGGGTTTTGCGGGTAAGAGTTGGACAGGAATTCGATGTGGTGGCCGGTTCGGCGGTGAGATTTGGGAAGGTCGCTGCCATCGGAGAAGACAGAGTCGAGTTCGACCTCGGCGCGGAAATCCCGGCCTCCCTCCCCGCCAGCGTTACCCTCTTGCTGGCGATTTTCAAGTTTGATCGCATGGAGTGGGCGGTCGAGAAATGCACCGAGCTGGGTGTCTCTCGAATCATCCCGTTGATCGCGCGGCGGACGGACTTGCATCTGGCCAAAGCCTCCGCGAAGCGCGTCGAACGCTGGCAGCGGATTGCCCGACAGGCAACTGAACAATCGCGCAGGAGCGGTGCCCCGGAAGTGACCGAGCCGATGAAGATCAAAGAGGCGGTTAGCCTTGCCGGAGAACTGCGAATCCTGTTGGCGGAATCTGAAACGCGGACCCAGCTGCGCGAAGCCTTGCAGCCCGGTGGGGGTGAAGGCAACGTTCTGCTGGCGGTTGGTCCTGAAGGGGGATGGTCGGAAGAGGAACTGCATCTCTTTCATGCCGCCGGATGGGTCTCGGCTTCGCTGGGACAAACCATCCTGCGCGCGGAGACGGCTGCGATCGCCGCCGTGGCCGTCACCCTTTCCTCGTTGTAGCCTGCCTTCCAAGATTCGCGGCCGCGCCCGCACACGGCTTTGGGCCGTCTTTTCCTCAAGTCACCCGGTGCTATGCTGAGGTCAATGCCTGCGAAGTCCCAAGGCGCGCCCGCTTTCGTGCCGGACGAGCAGCAGCGTGCGGCCATCGAGCACGTTCACGGTCCGCTGCTGGTGATCGCCGGTGCGGGCACGGGAAAAACATCCGTCCTAACGCACAGGATTGCCCGTCTGGTCGATGAAGGTGACGCGAGGCCTGGTGAAGTTCTCGCCCTCACTTACACGAACAACGCGGCCAGCGAAATGCGCGACCGGCTGCGCGGGCTGCTCGGCGGCAAAGCCCTGCAGGCGACGACGTTTCACGATTTCTGCCTGAATCTCTTGCAGCGGGCGGGCTGCAATTTTGACGTGCTCGACGAGCAGGATATCTGGATCTATCTGCGGCGACGGATTCGCGATCTGCGCCTGGAACACTTCGTGCGCGCGGCGAACATCGGCCAGTTTCTGAGTGATCTGCTCAAATTCATGGACCGCTGCCACGATGAGCTGGTCACTCCCGCCAAATATTCTGATTACGTGGCCCGGCTGGGACGGGGGGAATGTGAGCTTCCGCGAGTTGCGAAATCCAAGAATCCGCTTCCGGAAGAAGAAACGGTGGATCGCTGCCGCGAGATTGCACGCGTATTCGAGACTGTCGAGCAGTGGCTGATTCAAGACAACCTGGGCACCTTCAGCCACATGATTGTCCGGGCGCACGCGTTGCTGGAAAGAGACCCGGAAGCGCTGGCCGAGGCGAGATCGCGGTCGAGGTTCATTCTGGCCGACGAGTTTCAGGACGCCAACTTCGCCCAGGTCAAAATCCTCGCGCGGCTGTCCGGAGCAGAGGGCAACGTGTTCGCCGTCGGCGATCCGGATCAGAGCATCTACCGGTTCCGGGGAGCTTCCAGCGCGGCCTTTGAACTGTTCCGGCGTCAGTTTCCGAATTCCGGACTCGTGGTGCTCGACAAGAACCGCCGGTCCACAACGCCGATCCTGCGCAGTGCTTTCGCATTGATTGAGAAGAACCCTCCGGCCATTGCCGGGCGCAGCGGAGAATCGATCCACTACCGCCGCACTCCGCTGGTCTCGGCGCGCGACGAAGAGGCGACCGCTTCCGGAACGCCTCCGCCTCGCGCCAAGGTCGAGTGCATTGTCCTGACGGAAAAAGATTCGGAAGGGCCGGAGGTGGCTGGGTTCATCCGCGACCTGCAGAGGAAGTCGAAATGCAAATGGTCGGATATCGGCGTGCTTTACCGCTCGCATTACCACCGGGACGACCTGGTGGAGAAGCTCGGCGAAGGGGATATCCCGTTTGTGATTGAGCGTCTGGATATCTCCCGCACACCGGAAGCTCTCGATTTATTTGCCTGCTTGCGTGCGGTAGTGGACTCGGGCGACGACGTCAGCTTGTTTCGGGTGGCCGCGCGACCGCATTTCCGGGTTGATCCGCAGGAGCTTCGGCAGGCGTTGCGGGCCATTGCCCGGGAATCACGCGAAGGCGCGATCGTGCCGCTTTCGTCCGCATTGGGTCGCGTGACTGGGGGCTCCGAGGTGTCCGACGCGCTCCGCGTCACAAGGGAGGAGATACGGCGCGACGGTGCAGCAGGAAAGCGGGCAATCGAGATTCTGCTGAAACATATGGGATTTGACAAGAATTCCGCGGTGGTTCGGGCCATTTTGAACTTCGTAGGGAATTGGGAGCGGAAAAGATTTAACCGGAACCATACTTCCCTCGAAGAGTTGGCGGACTACCTGGAATATTTCGAGGACGCCAACGGTGTAATTCCGCAAGAACCCGAAGAAGAGCGCGACGCGGTTCGATTGATGACGGTGCACTCGGCCAAGGGCCTGGAGTTTCGCCACGTGCTGATCCTTCGGGCGAACTCCAATTCGTTTCCCTCGAGCTACAAGGAAACTCTGGTGGAGTTCCCGAAGGAGCTGCGCGATCCGGACTCGTTGACCGAGGAAGACGATCGCGAGCTTTCCAGGCAGGAAGAGCGGCGCCTCTTCTATGTGGCGATGACGCGGGCGCGGGATTCGGTGCACATCTATTCCAAACAGGGTCGCGGGAAAAATAAGAACCCTGACGGGTACATGCGTGAACTGATCGAGAACCGCGGGCTGGAGCCCTGGTTTGTCAGCGTGGGTGCCCGGGGAGCCCAGGAGAGCCTGGACATGTTTGGCCGAGCGGCTTATCCGGCCGAGTCGAAGGTAGGCGAATGGTGTGACTTACCGGTGCTAGCTGGACTGGACGCAAAGCTGAGCGCGTCGGCGATTGACACCTATGAGCGCTGCGGGCTGCAGTTCAAATTCCAGCGCGACTGGAAGTTGCCCGAGGATCCGGCGGCGGCGATGCAATTCGGTGCTTCGATGCACCGGGTCCTGAAAACCTATTACGATTCGATTCGCCAGGGACGGCCGAAGACCGAGGAGGAAATCCTGGCTTTGTTCCGGCAGGACCTGGCGCAAGCCAGGATTCAGGAACCGTATCAGCACGAACTCTACGAAAAACTGGGGGTCGCTCAGTTGCAGGACCACCTGGCTTCACAATCGAAGCGCGCGATTGAGGTCCTGCACACGGAGGAGAGGTTCGAAGTTCAGGTGGGCAAGACGACAGTTGCCGGCCGGATGGACCGCATTGACCGTTTGCCCGACGGCAGCGTCATGATTGTGGACTACAAAACCGGCAAAGCCCGCGATCAGAAAGCCGCCGACGAGAGTCTGCAGCTTTCGCTGTACGCGATCGCGGCAGCGGAAAAATGGGGCTACCGGGTGGGAGCCCTCGCCCTGCACAATTTGGAAGATGATGTTTCAGTGATTACAACGCGCAGCGAAGCGGATCTTGCTGCGGCGCGGGAGCGGGTAAAACATGCGGCCGAAGGAATTGCGGCCGAGGACTTTCCGATAAGGACGGGGACGCACTGCGCCTTCTGCGCCTACCGCAATCTGTGCCCGAAGCAGGAACGGCGGATGCCGCTGAGAGTGGTGTCGGATGCGGCGAGGGATTGAGCGGAAGAGTTTGAGGGCAAAAACTTAGGGGACGCATCGAGCGTCCCCTTTTTTCCCTTGGTACTGAAATTCAACTTAATGCTTCTTTTTCTTTTTCGCCTTCTTCTTGGTTGCCATTGTTTCTATTCTCCCTTCCATTCTTCATGGAAAATTTGCAGCGGTGATTTGCTGCAACTAGTTGATGTATAGAGTTATTGAAAAATGAAGTCAAGAAAAAAATGATGGATCGTTCGCGCAAAGTCGTGGTACCAAAGTCACGCGAGAGGAAACTTGAGAGAAAAAGTCAACAGGAATTTTTCTCCCGCTGCGTTTCGAGGCCCGAGGCTCGGCCGGGAAGGTTTGGCTCGCCGATTTATTTCTACAGAGTTTTTCAGAGTGAATGAAGGCGGAGCGAGATTCTGGCGGAGCGGCGGCTGAGCGCAATTCTGCTTTCGCAGGTTCTATAATGAGGAAGCGAAATGTTCGCGGGAGCTTGATCTATGGCCTCTTTTGACGATGTTGTCATCATTTCCGGCTGTCGCACTCCGGTAGGAAAATTTCAGGGCAGTTTGTCGGATTTCAGCGCGCCCCAACTCGGCGCTATCGTAGTGCGCGAGGCAGTCAAGCGGGCCGGTGTCGAACCGGCGCAGGTGGACGAGTGCATCATGGGTAACGTGGTCTCCGCGGGACTCGGCCAGAATCCGGCGCGACAGGCCGCCATCTTCGGAGGACTGTCAGCGGAGACGGGTGCCATGACAATCAACAAGGTTTGCGGCTCGGGATTGAAATCGGTGGCGCTGGCCGCGCAGGCGATTCAGACCGGAAACAGTTCGATCGTGGTCGCGGGCGGCATGGAATCCATGACGAACGCGCCGTATCTTTTGCCTCAGGCGCGCAAAGGCTATCGCCTCGGTAATGCCCAGATCGTGGATTCGATGGTGCACGACGGGCTGTGGGATGTGTACAACAACTACCACATGGGCATCACGGGCGAGAACGTCGCCGAAAAGTACGGCATCACACGGGAAGAGCAAGACGAGTTTGCCTTGAACTCACATCGCAAGGCGCTCGCCGCCATTAGAGAATGCCGATTCAAGTCGCAGATTGTTC
>Ga0209167_10000855_pt1 | contig 20032 bp, 22 predicted proteins | sample Coa_R1_9_FD_187154 | JGI IMG/M metagenome (GOLD analysis project Ga0209167, IMG submission 187154) | Surface soil microbial communities from Centralia Pennsylvania, which are recovering from an underground coalmine fire - Coalmine... | ecosystem: Environmental > Terrestrial > Soil >... | reverse complement strand
GGAAGAGTCACCCTGACGGTTCGCGACGAAGGTCCCGGAATTCCTGCCGAGGAGCGCCCCCGCGTCCTGCAGCGATTCTACCGGCTCAACGACCGAGTTCCCGGGACGGGCCTCGGTCTTTCGATTGTATCCGCGATCGCCCATTTGCATGGCGCTTCGTTTTGTTTGGAGGATGCTGTCCCCGGACTGCTGGTTCGGGCCGATTTGCCGATTACACCCGCGTAATCAGCCTTTCCAAATTGTAATGCAATGGAAAGCGCGGGTCCAGAATTTTTCTGTTATATTGGTCTCCGGCTTTTCATTCAGGGCCTCTGCTAAAGGTAAACCCGACGACTTCGAACCCGTCGCAAGGAAAGGGAGTATGACCCGAAGAGATCTAAGCCGCGAAAAGATGATCGCTTGGCTTATTTGCCAGATGATTCTCTTTTTTATGTTTTCCATGTTTTTATTGGGTGTTTCTCGAACAGGCGCCGAAGCGGAGGCCCTCCCGGCGGTCCAACTCCCTGAACGCTTGACCGTTGAGGAAGCGCTACGTCTTTTTCGCGCATACGGCCTCGATTTACTGATTGCGGAAGCAGCGATCGATAGCGCCGAAGGAGATCTTCGCATTGCAGGTTCGATCCAGAATCCAAACTGGACGGCCGGGATGTATCAATCGTATTTTTCACCGGGCCTCTTCGAGAGCGACAGGGGCTGGTTTTTCGGGATTGGCGATTCGGCCGCCGTTTTCGATGCGCTTTCGGGGAAGAGATCTCTTCGGCTCAAGGTCGCCCGTTCGGCGCTACAATCCACAAAACTGGCGCGGGTGGACGTGCAGCGTAATCTCGAGTTTGCGCTCAAACAACAGTATATTCAGACGGTCCTGGCGCGTAATGCCCTGATCTTTTCTCTCGATGTCCAGAAATCGATGACCCAGACCTTCGAGCTGACCCAAACGCGCTACAAAGCCGGCGCGATCTCGGAGGCAGATGAGGCCCGGATCGAGGTCGCCAAATTGGAGGCCGATCAGGCGGTCCGTCTCGCGGAGCAGGCCCTTCGGACGAACAAAGTTGCGCTGGCCTTCCTTTTGGGGGTGCGGGAGGTCGTTCCGGATTACGACGTCGAGCAAAGCCTTCCAAAATATCTTGTTCCGTCTGTGCTCTCCCTAGCCACGGTCTCCTCCCTCGTCGGCGACGCCTTCAGTAATCGCCCCGACTTAAAGAGCCAAGACTACCAGCGTGACCGCGCGGAAGCGTCCATACGGCTCGCCAAACGGCTTCGTTTTCCGGATGTCTCCCTCAATCTTCAATACAGCCAGGAAGGATCGTCGCACGGAAAGGAAATTACAAATGCCTCGCCGATTGCCCCTTTGACTCCTCCCACGATTCAGCTGTCGATCAGCTCGGCCTTCCCGATCTTTTACCAGCAGCAGGGGGAAATCCAAAAAGCGAAAGCGGACCTCCGGACTCAAGACCTCCAATATAACAAGCTGCGGGCGCAGGTGATTTCCGATGTGGAAACGGCGCACGCCAATTTTATCACCACCCAGGGGCTGGTCGAGACGATGGAGGGACGCCTCCTTGATCGCGCTCAACGGGCGCGGGATCTGACGGAGTTCCAATATAAGAAGGGCGCCGCTTCCTTGCTCGATTTTCTGGACGCGCAGCGCACCTATATTGCAACCAACATTGAGTACCTGCAAGACCTGACCAATTATTGGATCGCCGTGTTCCAGCTGGAGCAGGCGGTCGGGATGGAGCTAAACAGATGAGAACACAAAATCGGACCGACAGGCGGCTATCCTTAATGGCATATCTATTGCTGCTTCTATTTTCGGCGGCTGGATGCAGCGTTTCCGTTTCGCAAACGCGCGAAGCCCCGAAGCCGCCCCCGGGTGAGGTGTGGCTTACCCGCCAGCAGATCGAGGATGCCAGGATCACCGTTTCCCCCTTTACCGAAGAGAGCGTCGGCGGGACGATCCGAACGGCGGGCAGGGTGACCTTCGACGACTTGCGTGTGACGCATGTCTTTTCGCCGGTGACCGGCCGCATGACCAAAATCTTGGCGCAGCCCGGTCAGAGGGTGGAGAAAGAGACTCCGCTGGCCATGATCCAGTCGCCCGATCTGGGAAGCGCCCTTTCCGACATGGTGAAAGCGCAGGCCGCTCTCACCGCCGCCGAGCTCGATTATCGCCGGCAGAAAGACCTCTACGAGGCGCATGCCGCAGCCCAGCGGGATTATGAAAATGCACAGAGCAACTACCTTCAAGCCAAGGCCGAAATGGAGCGGGCTCAAAAGAAGGTCCGCCTGCTCTCCAGTTTCGGCTCTTCCGATAACGTGACGCAAGAGTACACGCTGGTCTCTCCGATCTCGGGGGAGGTGATCATGCGCGCCGCCAATCCCGGAATAGAGGTGCAGGGCCAATACTCGGGGGGGGGTGCCCTGGAGCTCTTCACCATCGGAGCGCTCGATCGCGTTTGGGTGATCGCGGACGTTTTTGAAATGGACCTGTCGCGGGTGAAAAAGGGGGCGCCGGTCTCGGTGAAGGTCGTTTCCTATCCCGATAAGGCCTTTTCGGGCCGGGTGGAATGGATCTCGGGCGCCCTCGATCCCATCTCCCGCACGGCCAAGGTTCGCTGCTCCATCGATAACCCTCAGCTGGAGTTGAAACCGGAAATGTACGGGAACGTCTCGATCACGGTTTCCGAGACCCGGGCCCTCGCCATTCCCCGCAAGGCAGTCTTGCGCCTGGGCGAGCAGAACGTGGTCTTCGTTCAAGTGGGCGAAACTCCGGCCGGCCAACTTCGTTTCGAACGCCGGCCGGTGAGCGTCGATGAGCGGCTGGGGGACGATTTTCTTCCGGTGGTCCATGGGATCGACCGAGGGGAAAAGATCGTCACCTCCGGCGGCATTCTTCTGCTGGGGCTTCTGTCATGATCCAACGGTTCGTCACCCTGGCCCTCAAAGTCCCGATGATGGTCACGATTTTCGCCGTCGGGATCGTGATCGCCGGACTCCTGGCTTACAAGAACCTCCCCATTGAGGCCTACCCCAATCCCGTGCCCCCCCTGGTGGAAGTGATCACCCAACCGGTCGGCTGGAGCGCCGAGGAGACGGAGCGCTACGTGACGATTCCCCTGGAGGTCGGCTTGGCCGGTATGCGGGGACTCGACCATATTCGGTCGCAATCTCTTTTTGAACTCTCCGACGTGAAGTTCTATTTTACGTGGGGTACCGATTACTACAAGGCGCAACAGGAGGTCATCAACCGGCTCCAATTCGTCACGCTGCCGAACGGGTTAACCGCGCAGCTCTCGCCCTGGAACGCGATCGGAGAAGTCTTTCGCTATGTGCTGCGCGGCCGGGGGTATTCACTTCAAGACTTCAAAACCGCGGAAGACTGGATTCTGGAGCGACAGTGGAAGCAGGTTCCCGGCGTGATCGACGTTACGAGCTTCGGCGGAGAAACCAAACAGTACCATGTCGAGGTCGATCCGTATCGATTACGGGGTCGCGCGATCTCCCTGAGTCAACTGACTTCCGCCATTACCAATGCGAACCAGAACACCGGCGGAAATCGGATGGTGATCGGCGAGCAATCGTTCGACGTGCGCAGTCTCGGTCTGATCAAGTCTCCCGCAGATATCGACGAGACCGTGATTACGGAGCAGAAGGGGACGCCGATTCGCGTTCGCGATGTTGCCGACGTCGTGATCGGCCCCGCTCCGCGCCTTGGGATGGTCGGTTATAACAGGGAACCGGATGTGGTCCAGGGAATTGTCTTGATGCGCTACGGCGCCGAGACTGCAAAGACGCTCGACGGCATTTACAAGCGGATTGATTACATCCGAAAGTACCACATCCTGCCGCCCGGTATGGATATCGAACCCTACTATGACCGCAACAACCTGGTGAAGGTGACGACCCATACGGTGATGGAGAACCTGCTAATGGGGATGGCGCTGGTGATTGTGGTGTTGCTCCTGTTTTTGGGAAACACACGCGCGGCCATCATTACCGCACTCAATATTCCGATCGCGCTACTGATCGCTTTCTGCGGAATGGTTCTCACGGGCACCCCCGCCAATCTGATTTCACTCGGCGCGGTTGATTTCGGGATCGTCGTGGATTCCACCGTGATCATGATGGAGAATATCTTTCGGCATTTGGGCCATGATGGGCACGGAAGCGTTCAGGAGCGGGTGATCTCCGCGGCGAGCGAAGTCGGAGGCCCGATGATGTTCTCGACCTTGATCATTGCCGTCGCCTTCCTGCCGCTCTTCACACTCTACGGAGTCTCGGGCGTGATTTTTTCACCTATGGCACACACCTATGCGTTTGCAATCGGGGGCGCGATCCTGCTCGCGATCACACTGACCCCGGTCCTGACGGCGAAATTCATGCCGGCCGAGGTGGAAGAGAAAGAGAACGTCCTCATGCGGGTTCTGCACCGGGTCTATAACCCGATGTTCGACGTCGCGCTTCGTTGGCCCAAGGTCTCCTCAGCGCTAGGAGCCGTTCCGGTCTTTCTCTGCATCGCTCTGTTTCCGCTTCTGGGAGGGGAGTTTATGCCCAAACTGGAGGAGGGAAACTTCTGGATTCGGGCGACGCTCCCGATGTCGATCTCCCTCGATCAATCCTCCAAATATGTGGGGCGGATGAGAAACATCTTGCTCGCGCATCCGGAGGTTGAGTCGGTCGTTTCGCAGCTTGGCCGACCCGATGACGGGACCGATGTGACCGGTTTTTACAATATCGAAATGTTTGCGCCGCTGAAGCCCTACGATAAGTGGCCGCGCGGTTTGACGAAGGAAAAGCTGACCGATCAGCTTTCCAAGCAATTGGAGGAAGCCTTTCCGGGTGTTTTCTTCGCCTTCTCTCAGTACATCAGCGACAACGTGGAGGAAGCGTTGTCGGGGGTGAAGGGGGAGAACAGCGTCAAGGTGATCGGTCCCGACCTGCGCGTCAACGAGAAGATTGCGGACGGGATCATCGGCGTGATGTCCGAGGTCCCAGGCGTAAAGGATCTCGGGCTGGTCCATTCTCTGGGCCAGCCGAACATTGTCATTGTGCCGGACCGCCGTATTTCCGCGCGATACGGCCTCAATACCGGGGACGTGGATGCGGTGGTTCAGGCCGCGGTGGGAGGCCAGGCGATTACGCAGGTGTTCGAGGGAGAGAAGCGGTTTGATCTGACCGTGCGCTGGCTTGGACCTTATCGGCGCAGCATCGAAGACATCCGGCAAATTACGGTCGCCTCCCCGGACGGGAATCAGATCCCTTTAGGGCAATTGGCGTCGATTAGCGAGGAAGAAGGTCCATCGACGATCTTCCGGGAAGACGGATCCCGGTATGTTCCCGTCAAATTCTCTGTGCGCGGGCGGGACCTCCAGGGAACTATTGCAGAGGCAAAGTCCAAGATCGAAAAGATGATCAAGCTTCCCTACGACACTCACCTTGAATGGGCCGGTCAAATCAACGAACTCAAAGAGACGCAGAGCCGGCTGATGATCATCGTTCCTCTATCTCTTCTGGTCATTACTTTGCTAACCTATAGCTCCGTCAGAAATTGGCTCGTGGCCGCGGTCGTCCTGATCGGCATTCCAGTCGCCTGTACCGGGGGAGTTCTGGCGCTACTTATCACGGGGACGCCGTTTTCCATTTCGGCGGCCATGGGATTTATTTCGGTCTTCGGTATTGCCGTTCAGGATGCGCTCCTGATGGTCATGTACTTTCAGCAGTTGCATCGACAGGGACTCTCGGCCGAGGTCGCAGCGCGCCAGGCTGCCGAAAAGCGCTTCCGCCCGGTCTTGATGACCACACTGGTGGCCCTCTTCGGGCTCCTGCCAGCCGCTCTGTCGCATGCTATCGGAGCCCAGACCCAGAGGCCGCTGGCGCTTGTCGTCATCGGTGGAGCGCTACAGCTTGCAATCCTGACCCGGCTCATGCAGCCCCCCCTTCTCGTGCTGGTCTACCGCTGGATCGATCGCCATAAGGAACCTCATCCCGCGAGCTGAAAACGAAAGCTGCGGGGTCTCGGGGCTGTTTGACTTTGCGGGAGGATCAACGGTTCATGGAGGATGTGGTGAAAAAGACCATCATAATTCCAACTGATTTTTCGGAACTTTCTGATTTTGCGGTCGAATACGCCTTCACGATGACCCGACAGCTGGGGGGAAAGATGATCTTTCTTCATTCCCTCGATTGGGCGAACCGCACCAGCGAAAAGACGGATAATCTCTACATTGCTACCAAGGAACAGGCGAGTACTCGCCTGGACGATTTGGTGCAACGTGCTGAGAGTCTGGGGCTCGAGGCGGAGGCGAGGCTGACGGAGGGACCTCCTTTCCTCGAAATTATCCGCAATGCGAAGAGCGCCGGGGCGGACCTGGTTATCATGGGAACTCACGGACGGACCGGTCTTTCTTATCTCCTCATGGGAAGCCAGGCCGAGAAGGTGGTTCGAGAGGCCCCCTGCGCCGTCGTCATCGTAAAGCGCCCAACCCCTCCTCCTTCATGAGGAAAGATGCGAACCCTCTGAAACGATTGGGGTAAGACCGGACTCCGAGGGTGCATCCTCGATCCTGTATCCTATTCTCCTGGCAGCTCTCTTCGCGGACAACGGAAGGTAATGTTGGGCGCGGAGCGTAGCGCCAACCCGATTCCAAGAAGGGGAACGGCCAATGTCCCTTTGGTATCGACCTTCCCGGGGACGGCAAAACTCTTCACCGGTCCGGAAACTACAAAGCCCTCAAATTTTACTCATCTCCCCAAATTCGAATGTCCTGTCTCCCCTTTTTCGGGAGATGCGCGGAGACTTCATTTTTTAAGCCCATGCCGATTCGCTCAGCCAGCGGGTCAGTTCATCGACCGGAAGCGGCTGGCTCATGAAGTAACCCTGGGCAGCGTCGCAACCCATCTCTGTAAGCCGGTCCAGGATTTCCTGAGTTCCGACCCCCTCCGCTACGACCTCCAGGGCGCGTGTCGAGAAGATTCCGTGCCGAAAGGTTGACCGAAACGGTGATTCCGAAGCCCGCCCGCCGCCATTCTCCGCACTGGTGCATTGCTGTCTGCAGAACCCAGGAGGTCAATGGATGAATCAGACCGCTTTGCTCGGCGGGTCCGATAAACCGGTCCGGTGGAATTATCCCTTGCTGCGGGTGTCTCCACCGCACGAGGGCCGCTACCCCGAAGACCTCTCTCTCCCTCAGACGGACCTTGGGCTGATAGTACAGAAGGAGTTGGTTCTGTTCGATCGCCCCGCGCAACTCCGCCATCAGCGCAAGGCGGCCTGGACTGTGTTGATCGTATTTGGGATCAAAGATGACGTGACTCCTCCCGTTCTTCTTTGCGGCATACCTCGCTACATCCGCCCGTTGAAGCAATCTGTCGGGATCTTCTCCATGCTCAGGATACAATGCGATTCCGATATTGGCCTTCACCGCAACAGGCAGCCCTTCGATCAGAAATGGGGCTGTAAAACATCTTCGATCTTATGGATTAGCTTTAAAATGATCCAGATCCATCAGCATCAGCGCCATCGGTCTTCCGCAACCGCCGTTGATCGAGATGGTTTCGACCAACCGGGCAGAAAGGCTGTTTCGGTTTGGAAGGTCGGTTAAGGCATCATAAAAAGCCATGTGCTGAATCGTGGCCTCGGCCTGTTAGCGATCCGTGATATCACGGGAATTGATTATGCCGACGATGTCCCCGGAACGATTCCGGTGGCCTCTTCCGATCGATTCGATCAGCCGCCACGATCCGTCATGATGCCGGAAACGACACTCGATCAGAAAAGCCTTTTCAAGTTCGTGAGCTTCCTTCGCGATGATCCCCATCACCTTGACGCTGTCGTCCGGATGGACATATTTAAACATGCTTTGCCCAACCAATTCTCCTTGCCGATATCCCAGGATGCGTTCTACAGAGGGACTGTCGTAAAGAATCCGACCGTTGACATCGATTACCGTGATAAGGTCCGATGAATTCTCAATCAACGACTTCCTCCTTCTGCCGAAGTGCCTCATCCGCCTCCCTGCGTTCGCTTGCGGATCTAGGCCTCGTGCACCTCTCGCTCCATGGCGGGAATCACACGCTGCAGACTGTCTTTCATGATAGAACCATTCGCTCCGTTCTTCGTCGCGTCCACGGCCACGTCTTCTCCCATCGTACCCGACACGAAGATGAAAGGGATATCGAGTCCTAGCTCTCTGAGCAGTCTCAAAGCGAGCACTCCGTTGAATTGAGGCAGGGAATAATCGGCAAGGGCATATCCCAGCTCTGGCGATCAGGGTCCTCCCTCATTGTTTCGGCCGTTTCCACCCGCTGATGCCTTACCTCGTAACCGCCGCGGCGCAGCTCAGACAGAAGGAGGTTCGTGTCGTGCCATACCGCTAAAATGCTATACTTTTATTATAACTTTTGAATCTATTCCGCTTTTTCTCATAGCAGGAGTGAAATCTTCGAGCGGATCAGACAGCTCAGCAGGTGTTGGGAAAGAAGACGCGCAGCGTGAGCCAAGAAGGATCCAAGGAAATTTTAGAACCGCAGAACAATCGGTCGATCCACCGTGGCGACGGTCTCAATCCGGCAAGCGCTGATCCAATCGAAAGCACCCTTTTTCACCGCACAGAGACTACCGCCTCCATCCGAGAGACACCCTGGGAACCCGGCTGAAACCCGTCTCTGCCCCCGACCAAAAGACGAGAGGATATCATAATGCCTGAGAAATGATAAGGCGCTATCCGAGGACCGTACCTTCGACTCTCCACGTTTCAATCGGGGCGAATACGCCCGCCCGTCTCTCCTGAACCCGGTCACGAAAATAAATCAAGTATTCTTCAGCTATAACAAACGGCATGGGCCTGCGATCGGCCAGGAGCTCGATTGGGCCGCATTCAGCGACTGGTAAAGATTAAGGAGCTTCTAATCGATCATTAATCGGAATCTAATCTCGGTCAGGTAAGCTTTCTTAGAGACTCCCTCGTCCCAGCGTAGATGTCCTCCCCTCGCGGATACGGTTTGAATCTAGGATTTGTCCGATCATGAATTTCCTTGCGTGTTGCAGCATCTTGAGCCGCCCCTCGGTTCGTTCTCGGATAGCATGAATGAAGAAATTTCACCCCGTCGACATTCAGGCCATCAGGGCGTTTCTCGGCTTCCCCCGGGATCGACTCTCTCTTTTCAAGCGGGATGGCTACACATGCCGCTACTGCGGCGTTCAAGACAAGAGTGCCGACTTTCTTCTGATCGATCATGCGATTCCGGTCGAGCGCGGCGGAATTCATCTCGCTTTCAATCTCAGAACCGCCTGCTGGCTCTGCAAGAAAAAGAAAGGAATAATGACCGAGGAGGAGTTCCTGAAAACACGGACATAGACCAATCGGTCTGAGGCGACCGGCTCGGATAGGTCGGCTTTCTTCCATTATATTTTTTTGACCTCTGGTGCAACAATTCGGCGCCCGACCCTTAACGATCTTGCTGGATTATGTTCCCGCGAGGATCATGTGGCCGAGAGCATCTAAGCTACGGGAAAGATTGGAGGGCTCACGTTGGTTTGGGAACATAATTCGCTAGAAGGAATTAAGCCAAGCCCGTAGGATTTTTCCTCCTTCCAGACTGCACGTCGGCGGAGGCCCGCCGAAGATTCTAAACCGAGAGCAGCGAGCCAATGAACATATTGATCTAAAGCGGATTCACGAGGATCGGACCCGGAGGCCGTATCCGGCCGAACATAATATTTTCCCAACATGACAACCTCATTTCCGGGAACGAGGTCACCATGCTGTAAACTTCCGCGTTATGTGTCCAAGTTAAAAGCTCATCAGTTGAAATTCCTAAAAAACAGAGCTGCCAGGCACATAATCGTCATGGGCACATAAGCATTAGAACCACTCGGGGGGAATGGTAAGCGAGGCTGATCGAGGTAACCGATACCTTGCGCCCGAGTTGAACACCTACTTAGAAAGAGCGACGAGAATTGTAGATGCGCCTCGCTTGTAAATGCCGACGGTCAACTTAATGGGCCCTTTGCTCTCGGTCTTTTCTTTTTAAAAATAACTCCGGATTCGATAAAGTGACCAGGATCGTGCATTCTTAAGGACATTCACATTTTCCAGTTGAGTCACCCAAAATTGGTACGGAGCGGGAGGTTATATTCAACGTGGGATGTGGATCTCACCTCTACGGGTCAGGTGGACAGCCGCGGGGCCTCGGGTGTAAGCTGCCAGCATACGGTGCCCTCAAGCGACGGAAACCTCAAGTGAAGTGGGACCGAGAGAAGTGACCGGAGATGCTGCCCATGATAACGAAAAAAGACACAGCCGTTTCGTTTCTGAGCCTGATCACATCAGGCAGAATACGTGAAGCTTATGAAAAGCATGTCGCTCCAGAATTCCAGCATCATAATCCATTCTTCAGAGGTGATGCGAAATCTTTAATGGCGGGCATGGAGGATAACGGGAAGCGATTTCCCATCAAGACTCTGACCGTCCATCGGGTCCTTGAAGACGGCGACCTGGTTGCGGTTCATTCCCAGGTCAAACTGAGGCCCGGTAAGACAGAATTCGCAGTTGTTCACATCATGCGCTTTCAAGAGGATCGCATCGTCGAGCTCTGGGATCTGGGCCAGCCGGTTCCGGAGAATTCGCCGAACGAATTTGGGATGTTCTAATGGCTACTTGTGACTTAAGTCTTGCGTGGCCTACCTATATTCGTTTTGTTCCCAGGATACCGACCCAGTCCTTCGGTGCAACGCTCCCGCTCGAGGAATAGCCCTCCAATTGTGCTTCCGTTTTCGACCAGGATAGGGACGATTTTTTGGGATCGGTCCACCTTCTGGGCAATCTATTTCCGATGCCAGCGAAGGCCCGATTGATCAGGGATCGTTTCCAAAGCCCGTGGCCCATCCGATATCGGCCTCATGTCCTCCCTTCTGACCCTGGCCTTCTCGCAGCAAAACCGAAATACAAGAGTTTATCTACCGCGGACGGTTTTTCCAGAGGGCTCTTTTGTGGAAATGCCTCTTTCGGGGGGTTGTTATCATATACCGATGGAGTCAAAATTAAGACGATGTCATCCATAAAAGGGGGTGTGTCATGAAACGCAACATGGGAGGATTTGACCGTGCGATACGTTTTGCGCTCGGAATAGGTCTCTGGTCCATCGGATACTTTGGCCCGTTTCCAACCTGGGGGGCGATAGCCGCCTATATCGTTGGGGGAGTCTTGGTGCTTACCGGGACCCTGGGTTTCTGCCCCCTCTATCAGGTTCTGGGTATCGATACCTGTGCTCACGAGATGAAACAGCGATTCTCATGACGCTGTCGAATCAGAAGGAGACAATTCGGAAGTGCCCTTGAATCGATCGGGTGTTCAGCGACTGTAGTAAACTCGGAGGCGATTTCGTTTCTTCCGGAACCCGTCCCTGCCCGAAGGGGACAGGGTTCTCTAAAAGGGCGTCATCGGGAGAGTTCTTCTGGCCGATCGTTTTGGTCGCGGTGGGGTTTATGTTCTTCACCTCCGGAATAGAGAAACAGGGTATACGGCTTGAAACACGGAATTATTATCGCGATTGTTCTATCGAGGGCGTTCCCTCATGTAATTTCAAGTTTTCGGAGAAGTCGTGAGAATTTGCGCCTCCTTAATCAGCGTTTGAAAGTTTCGAATCCTCAAATCGATTTTCATCCATTGTTTCGGCCCCTTCGCCTGCACCCGAGGGAAAGGCGGGGAGGGGTCGATAGAGCGCCAACCCGCTGCTCTCACGTTTGGCCGTATACATGGCGGCGTCGGCCATGCGCATCAGCATGATCGCGTCGCCGCCCTCCTCGGAGGAAGCAGCGATTCCAATGCTCACCCGAACGCTGAGAGTCTGTCCGTCGGATTCGAAGGTCGGTTCTACGGTCTTCAGGATCTTCCGGGCGCTGAGCGTTGCCCCATCGACGGTCACGTTGGGCAAGAGCACCGCAAATTCATCGCCGCCAACGCGTGCGATTGTGTCGGACCGACGTAACACCGTCAAGAGCCGCTGGGCGAGTTGGCGCAGCACGATATCACCGATGTGGTGGCCCCAGGTGTCATTGATTTCTTTAAAGCGATCGATATCAATGAGGAGAAGCGCAAGTGGCTCTTTTACACGCCGTCTGGCCAGGAGCGCATGTTTCAGTCGGTCCAGGAAGACGGCTCGGTTTGGCAGAGCAGTGAGGGAGTCGTGTGTTGCCTGGAATTCGAGCTCGGCGATCTGCGTTTTCCAGTAACGTATGTCTCGCGCAACAAGGGATAAGTAAGAGACCCCTCCGTCGGATGAACGGTGGGCGAGGAGAACTTGGGAGACGGCGATCTCGTGCTCCTGCCGGTCCAGAAAGGCAGCCTCCCCTCTCCAGACACCTTCCCGGAGGGCCGTCGGAATTCCTTCCCCCAAGAGGAGCGCGCGGCTCCATTCGGGGCTGATCTGCGCAATGTGCATCTGAGGAAGATCCGAGTCCGCCCCGAATCCCAACAAGCGTTTTCCTGCTCGATTCATGTAGAGGATCGAGCCCTCCACGCTGGTGATGGCGACGAGGTCGGTGGTCGCCTCCAGGACGGCTGCCAGTCGGGAACGCTCTTCCTCGGCCTCCATCCGAGCCGAAATGTCCTTGCCGGTAGAGACGAAATGGGTGATCACTCCATCGGCGTTCCTGAGCGGCGTGATGGTTTTCTCCTCGTAGTAGAGCTCGCCGTTCTTTTTCCGGTTGATGAGCACGCCGCGAAAGACTTCCCCCGCGCGAAGCGTCTCCCACAGTTTCTGATAAAATTCAGGCCTGTGGCGACCGGATTTGACAATCCGGGATGTTTTCCCGAGCACCTCTTCTCTGCTGTAGCCGGTTCGCTCCTCGAATGCTGGATTAACATATTCGATCAGGCCTTCTTGATCTGTGACGACGACAGAATCATCAGTCTGCTCAACCACGCGAGAAAGCATACGGAACTTATCCTCACTCTTCCTCGGATCGGATTCCTTCTGCGGGTTTAATATGGCCTCGTGGAGGTCTCTATGGCCCTCTTGCATCATTGGCCTCCTCACCGGTGGGGGCGCGTTCCCAGACCGATCAACCCGAAACCATGATGAAGCATACATTAAAAGTTGGCAATGCCCCCAAAGGGGGATCAGAGAGGCGGATTCAACGGAGGAGAGGCACAACGCATTGGTATCGCTAGACAATGTCTGCCGAGCCCCGAAGTCTGTTTCAGTCAGGAGGATAAACCGCCCTGCCTTCGCAACCGTCCTTGCGCGATTGAATGGAAGGATCGGATTCTCAAAACCAACACGATGGCGGCTTAAAACCTCAGATCGCCTCCTCCTCTTCTCAGGCGGGGAGCCTTTTCCGACGAGGGTATCCCTGAGGCTTCCGCAAAGCGGATCCGCGTTTCTGCGAAGAGGGCGCAGGAGAGGAGATGGCTTGCTCAGACCGATTTATTGGTTTTGTAAACAAATTTCCCGAGAAAATATCCAGCCACCAATCCTCCTGCCACCAGAGCAACGGATTTCGCGGCCTGATTGATTCCGAATCTGGGCAGCGCCTTTTGCTGAGGACCCACTTTATCTACGGTCTGCTTCAAGTCCTTGACCGATCTCTCCACTCCGCTCTTAACATCGAGCCCTGGTTCACCGCTGGCTTGCTTGAGTTCCCGAAACATGTTTTCCGCGCTTTGCTGCTTCTCCCGCAGGTCTTCAGTCCATTTATAAAATTCGATTTTGCGTTCGCTCCCATCTCCTCGATTTTTTCTTTAAATTCATCGATTCTTAATCCGAGGGGGGCGAGGCGGGATTCCATCCCCTCTTCATAACTCTCTTTTTGTTTCAATGGGAAAGTTCGTCATTTTTTTTCTCCATTTTAACGAAACCTTTAACTGATGGGCTAGCAATACCGCTTAATATTTCTTGAAAGAGCTTCCGATTTAGGGGCGCGTCTTAATCGACAGGCCTCTCCTTGATCTCACCCGTATTATCGACTTCCCGATCAGTTCATCGGATTTGGAATCTCGATCTTGAGTTTTTCACCGGTCAGGGCCTTTAAGAACTCCACAAGATCCTTCTTCTCCTGAGGTTCAAGGTGAAGGGGTTGAATCAGAGGATCCAGATGTGGGTTCGTTCCCCCGCCCCGATCGTAGAACTCAACAACCTCCTCGAGGTTGTTGAAGGCTCCATCATGCATGTAAGGCGCAGTCTCGATCACGCTACGGAGGGTGGGCGTCTTGAAGGCGCCGATGTCAGCGACATGATGGGTGATCTGATATCGGCCTAGGTCCTCCTTGAGAGGACCCCCCTGCGGCACCCCTAGGTTGTGGAACTGGTTGTCAGTGAAGTTTGGACCGTTGTGGCACATGGCGCAGCGGGCCTTTCCGGTAAAGAGCTTCATTCCCCGCTGGGCCGGTGGGCTCATGGCTTCGGTGTCCCCCTGCATAAAACGGTCGAACTGGGAATTACGGGAGACAATGGTCCGCTCGAAGGCGCCGATCGCGTCGGCAATTCCCTGGGCCGAGACTCCGGTCCCGAATGCGAACTGAAACATCTTCACGTAGCCGGGGATACCTGAAAGCTTTTTCACCAGGTCGTCGAGGTTCCCCTTCATTTCGTTAGGACTCTGGATGGGTCCCAAGGCCTGTTCTTCCAACGACCCGGCCCGTCCGTCCCAGAATTGCAACGGGTTGTAAGAGGTGTTGTAGACCGTAGGCGAACTACGTCCTAGTTCCCCGCCCAGGCCGAGTCCTCGAGGCCGGCCATCGGAGAACCCGAGGCCCGGGTTGTGGCAGAAGGCGCAGGAGATCGAGTCATTTCCGGAAAGGCGCTTGTCGAAATAAAGGTACCTCCCCAAGTTTACCTTTGCATCATATTGAAGGTTCGCGGCAGGGATCGGGACCGGCGGAAGGGGCCCGATCGACCGGTCTTCCGCAAAGGAGCCGCTCCTTGAGAGCATGAGGACGAAGAGAATTACAAAGATGATCGCTGGTCCGGTTTGGATGTTGAAGGCCTCTAACGGCCTGCGTCTCGTGTCCATGAGAAAACCCTCCTTTCAAAGTGGCTGGCTATACCTTGCAGGGATTCCTGCAAAAAAGAATACCCCCCGAAAGGGGCGATCTCGAGCAATTCCCAAGAATAGTTCGGTAGAGGTCGGCGGGCAGGGAATCGGATCGCAGCTTTGTTCGCTGGAAGCCTGAGGTTCGCCTTTTCCATCTTCCGGATGATTTCCTACCTCTCGTCTTGGCGCCCGACCAGATTCGATAGCGACCCCGGTGGCCACTTCAAATGCCTCTTGCCCGCAGCCACTTCAAAATTCCCCAACCTGAAGTAGCGGATGTAGATAAGTTTTCGGTCTTATCCGTTCTTTTTCTGAAAAAGTGTTTTTGACCCTCTTCTCTCTAAAACGACCTCTGTATTGGCCTCAGTATCAATGATCGCCCACCCCATGGGTCTATGCTTCAGCGCTTTTGAGGTCTGCTCAAGCAGGCCGAGAGCCTGATCTTACACAGTCGAGCCGTTTCTAGCAAGGTGCGCCGCGGCTTCTTCGAGCCACCAACTCTTGCCTCGAATTTGATCAGTTGCCCATGATAAATGATCCGGTAGAGCATCGGGGCCGCCGCCACCGCATCTAGAGCAGGTTAGGGTCCCGCTCGTAGAGGTCCGGCTTGATGACTCCCTCCCGACGATTGTCGAGCAGGATATATCGGTATGCGCCTCCAAATCGAAAAGCCTCTTCATGCAGCCTCGCCCCCACCTGCTGATTCGTGTTCCAGACGACCTTGCGAAAACTTTCTCTGGAATACTTCAGCGTCATCACAAAGAGATAGGGCTTCCGGTATTTGCCCGTCACCGGATAGCGCGTGGGCGCTTTGTCCGTAATCGACCTGGGTTCGTTCAGGTCTAGATACGTCAGTCCATTGTATATCTCATCGCAGGGGTTCCCCCCGTCTGATTATTAATGCCCATTTTGGGGGGTTGCTCTTCTGCTCTTTATATACTCAGAATGAAGCTGCACGCAACAGGTCAATAGGGCCGTCGGTGACGGCTCGATCGCGGGGGGAGCATGCGGGTGAACCTCCGTGAAGGGAGAGCGCTGCACAACCCGTAAAGGAGATCGAAGATGGAAATTGCACGCTGGGATCCGTTTCGAAGAATCAGAGGCTGGGATCCGCTCCGGGAGATCGAAGAGATGTCGGAGCGTTTTAACCGCCTCGTGGGTCGGGGAATGACAACTGGGAGCGGGGGAGAAGAGACCCTGACGTCCGTAGACTGGGCGCCGAGTGTGGATATTATCGAGAGCGACAAAGAATATCTGGTCAAGGCAGAGCTTCCCGAGGTCAAAAAGGAGGATGTGAAGGTTTCCGTCGAAGACGGGGTGCTCACGATCCGGGGGGAGCGCAAGCAGGAGAAGGAAGATAAAGGAAAAAAATTTCATCGTGTCGAACGTTCTTACGGCGTCTTTGAGCGAAGCTTTACTCTGCCCGAAGACGCCGATGACGGCAAGGTCTCCGCTGAATTCAAAGAAGGGATCTTGAGCGTTCATCTGGCAAAATCGGAGAAGGCGATGGCGAAACCGAAGCAGATCGAGGTGAAGGTCGCCGCTTAACCACCCAGGAGAGGACCGCGTCCACGCGGTTTTCTTGTTCGCGTCGATCGAAGGAGCGGGGCTGTCCTTTTCCTTCATTCGGGAGAGGACAGCCCCTTGTCCTTCTAAACATTGGAGAGTGCCTGATGACGGGGAAAGAGGCTGTCTTATATCTATCTACTGCGACTTCTGGCGACGGGAATCATGGGGAGCCCAATGTCGCTGTTCCCTTCGGAGGGGAAGAACCTATGAGACTCCAGTCCGCCTGGGTATCGAATTCGTTCAAACCCTCGATCGATCTGTATTGGCCTGAATAGGGGTTCCGGAAAGGAGAATTTAATCCTAATGATCGACCTCGCCGCATTTTCTAAAGCCGTGGCAAGCCTTTTTGTCATTGTGGACCCCATTGGAACGATTCCTATCTTTCTCAGCGCCACTGAAAAGTGGGCCGTCGAAGGACGCATCCATGCAGCTCGTATTGCCGCGGTGACGGCGTTTGCGGTCCTCTCCGCTGCAGCGCTTCTGGGCGAGAAGACGCTCAAGCTCTTCGGCGTCAGCCTCGCCTCCTTTTCGGTGGGAAGCGGCCTCCTGCTGTTAATGCTGGCGATCTCCATGCTTCAGGCCCGGACGAGCTTTCTTCGTCAGACTCCGGAGGAAGCGGAAGAAGCTGCGGAGATGGACTCGCTCGGCGCGGTGCCATTTGGGGTGCCCCTACTGGCAGGACCCGGCGCCATCAGCAATGTGATGATTTCGGTCCACCAGCACCCCGGATGGTGGGGTCTGCTCTTGATCGTTACTTCCATTGGCATCGTCTCCGTAGCGGTATGGGCATCCTTCGTTTTTGCGCTGCCGATTGCCCGACGTCTAGGTCACACCGGGATCCATGTTGTGACCCGGTTAATGGGGTTGATCCTTTCCGCGTTGGCCGTGGAGTTGATGGCCCGGGGTTTGATGACTCTGTTTCCCGTTCTGGCGAGGTAATCGTTCGAGATCTGTGACGAGGAATATGAGAGCACGAGAGTCAGGCCCGCGGCCGGGAGTATTCCCGAATTTAATGGCGCGATCAAGTAACCGGCGCTCCGTGCGCGCCAACCGGTCTGCGCGGTAATTCTGTGTGGGTTATGCGGCACCCGGAGATCGCCCGTCGATCGGTTAAACGCAAGGGATCATGAAACCGTCACACTTTCACTATTTTCCTCTCGCACTCCCGTATCTCTTGACATTCTTGTTTCTTTTGATCTTCGTGATCGTTTTGACCGGAATGGGTTTACTTGAATATGCTTATGCGAAAATTGGGATCAGTCCTCAATATGTCTTAAGCGTTCTTCTGCTCTCTCTCCTCGGAAGTGACATTAATATCCCTGTCGCCGAGATGCCGGCCAAGGAGATCTTTCCCGGTCAGGAGGTTCCCTTCTTTGGGATCCGATATGTCATTCCGGTCGTGGAGGAGTGGCCTCGGACGGTCATTGCGGTGAATCTCGGGGGCGCGGTGATTCCTACCCTCCTCTCCTTTTACCTTCTGGTGAGAAATCAGCTTTGTATCCAAGGGTTCGTCGCCGCGGTCATCGTGGCGGCCATCGTGCATTGGATTGCCAGGCCTGTGCCGGGCGTCGGCATTGCCGTTCCGACCTTGGTCCCTCCTTTGATTGCAGTGATCACATCGGCGGCGCTTTCGCAGCAATCGGATCCTGCACTGGCCTAGATTGCGGGAAGCCTGGGGACGCTGATCGGTGGTGATCTGATGAACCTCGGAAAACTGTAGGGGCTCGGCGCTCCGATCGTTTCGATCGGAGGGGCCGGTACTTTCGACGGAATTTTTCTAACGGGCATCATCGCGGTCCTCCTGACCTGATAAAAGGGACGATCCATCAATGTGCTCCCCTGATCCGACTCTGGTTGAAATGGGACGGAAGTCTTGTCCGAACAGGATGATCAGGAGCCCGCTTCGGGAACGGCCCGCTCGTCCAAATCTGGAGTGAGTCTTGGCTGGGCTATCGACCGCTCGAAACAAGATCGACCAGGTTTCCGAAGGGTTCACCCGGGGTGGTGAGGTCGCACGGGGCCAAGGAGGGAGGCAGACCGCAGCCGCAACGATAGGGAACATTCAATGAAACCCGCGGAGGGGGCGGGGAGAGTCATTGCCGGAGATTTTATATGAAAATGGAAGTTCGATCGAGGAACAGTCGGCCAATGTAAAGGGTCTCTACGCATCCCGCTCCGATTCGCGGCGGGAAAACAGCCCGCTCAAACAAAATGCCAGGCCCCATTTACGGAACCCGGCATTTTGCTCTGTTCGATTGATGGCGTTGCCCCAGACGCGAACCTTCCATCCGTTGGCTTGAGACGACCCGGACCGGTTGTTCGGCCCTTAGAGGGCTCCGCCGCAGCCAAAGCCGGAGGCGTCTTTATCGCCCGTTACGCGCTCTCTGGCGCCACGGATAGGTCGATAGGTCAACGGGCGTTCTCTGAGCAGCTCCATTCTGACCGCGATAGTGAATCCCCTTCAGCCAATCCCCGCGCTGATGTCAATCTGGGCGCACTTCTTTGCCGCAATCCGCCTCTGGCCAGATTGCGGAAGGCCCCCTTTTCTGCGGCTGTTCCAGGGAGTGGCATGGGTTCCTCTCTACCACTGTCATACTGCTTCGGGACGCGGCAAGAAGAGCGCCCCGAAAATCCTCTCTTCCAAACCTCTCGATCACGATTAAGAGCAAAAGGCATGCCCGCAACTTTGCCGCAGAGGGTGCCGGATATCTTCCTTTTCGACCCGACCGGATCGAGCCTGCCGGCCAAGAGGGCAAATCGCCACAGCCGTAAGATGATCCTGTCCGAAAATTCATCAGCGACCTTCATATACCAGGTCGAAAAAATCGTTACAAGACAGAATCAGAAATAGGGTGCAGCCGGCCGCAAGTATTTTATGCCGAATGCCCCAAACGGGGTGTTTACGGCAATCCGGGGAAATGTTCTGATAACTCAGGTTGTTGGGAGTCCAGATTCAGGATGCTCTCTTGGGGCGGAGAATGGAAGCTAAAACACTCCTTAAATCGCGTTGGGAAAGGGCGACGTGGAATCTTGTCGATTATCATCAAGCCGTTATTTCGGATCGGGTTTTCTCGTCCTCTGTCTCTCGATCGCTCTTGGGCGGAGACTCTGCGCCGATAGGTGCGAATCTCCAGAGGTGCGTGGTTTCCGGATGTCCTCCGACCGCAGGCATCGCCTGGTCGGGCTATGCTCCCGGGGCTGCATTCGCATCCATATGCGGCCTATGATTTCGTCTTTCGACGATGGAGGGAGTAAAAGAAAGTGGAGAAAAAGCAGCAGTTTTCCCTCTGGTACTTCGTCATCTCATTGGTCCTGATCATGATGGTTCAGTATCTCCTTGTGACCCCCCACGTTGAGAATCTCTCGTATATTAATCAGTCTATAAGTATATTCATATTCATGCAGCATATCTGAGCGAGGGTTTCTGGT
>Ga0209167_10000850_pt1 | contig 20099 bp, 19 predicted proteins | sample Coa_R1_9_FD_187154 | JGI IMG/M metagenome (GOLD analysis project Ga0209167, IMG submission 187154) | Surface soil microbial communities from Centralia Pennsylvania, which are recovering from an underground coalmine fire - Coalmine... | ecosystem: Environmental > Terrestrial > Soil >... | reverse complement strand
GATCGGACATTCGTTTTTCCTCTATCGACGGCGAGAGACTTTCTTAAGTCACGGATGTGACGGACAGACGGCTTGGCACCCTCATGGTTGCAGAACGCGCGTGGAAGTATGCGACATTGGATTGACGGGTCCGGCCGCGCTGCGCTCGCCCTCGCCCGAATTGCTTCCGGGAACCGGAAACGCGTAACCGATGATGGTCTTGATGACCCAGCGGTCGGAGGAGGGGGTCAGTCCGTAGCCGACGCCGAAGTCGACGTCGAACACGCCGAGTTTGAAATCGGTAACCAAAAACAAGGTGTGTTGCTGATCGGCGAGCTTTGGAAAATTTCCGACCTCGCCGTAATCCGAATAATATTCAAGCCCAAGATAGCTGTCCTTGTCGAGCTTTCGCGCCAGCCGCGCCGCCGGCAAAAAGTCGAGTTCGCCGAGCTTGCCGAAGCCGGCATCGACAATCGGGTTGACGATGAATTCCCACTCTGCGTTGCGCGTGCCGATAATCGGGCGGACCTCCAACACAAATCTTGTCTGCGCGAATTTCGGCGTAGTGTTGCTGAATTCCAGATTGACGCCATAGAAGAAATCACGCTGGTCGGCATGGGGCGACACAAACAGGCTCCGCACCTTGAAGGCATTGGACAAGAATTGCTCATTCTGCACCGCGAAGGGCAGATAGAGGCCAAGCTCCCACCAGTCGGCGACGCCATAGGCGAATTCCGGCGTGCCGTTGAGGCTATGGTTGGAGACAAGACCGCCGGGAAACGGCGGATCCTTTTGTCCAAGCGCGACGTAGTTGAGGTGTTGCTCGATCGTGAACTGGCCGACCGCCGCGATGGCCGCGTTGTATACCTGGATTTCGTCGGTAGCTTTCGCCGTCGTGCCGAGCGCGGCCAACAGCGCCACGCCAGCCAACGTGCTAAGCGGACGGCGTGAGCCACGTCTCGACGCTCGATTGGGCATGGCGGTTCTTTCTCGATCATGATGCGATTAAGTGGAATCGCATCATGATCTCATCTCTTTGATTGAGCATGATCTCCGCGCAAACGCCTTCGCGTTTGTCGCGAGGGAAAACCGGTTCCCACTTTGCGCTAACGCGGCCCTTTGGGTCCGGATCATGTTCTAAGCCGCGCCGATGAGAATGCCGACTCCCAGCACGATAACGCCGCCGAGCACGATCTGGAATACCGCCTGCAGGAACGGCGTATCCATATAGCGCGCCCGGATATAGGCGATCGCCCACAATTCGAAGAACACGACCGCGCCGGCGATCGCGGTTGCGATCCAGAACGCATTGGCCAGCGAGTCCGGCACCAGATAGGGCATGGTGTGGCCGAGACCGCCAAGCGTCGTCATGATGCCGCAGGTCAATCCGCGCAGCCATGGCGAACCGCGTCCGGTCAGCGAGCCATCGTCCGACAGCGCTTCCGCAAAGCCCATGCTGATGCCGGCGCCGATCGATGCGGCGAGCCCAACCAGGAAGGTCTGCCAGTTGTGATGCGTGGCGAAGGCGGCGGCAAACAAAGGCGCCAGCGTCGACACCGACCCGTCCATCAATCCGGCGAGACCCGGCTGCACATATTGCAGCACGAATACACGCCGGCGGGTATTGTCTTCCTCCGCGCGCACGTCCGGGCTCAGTATCTTGTCGGCCAGTCTCGCCGCGACGTTTTCGTGGCCTTTTTCCGCTTCGGCTAGATCGCCGAGCAAGCGGCGTACCCCGACATCCTGGGTCCGCTCGGCGGCCTTGACGTAGAACCGCTCGGCCTCGAACTCCATCGTCGCCGCTTCCTTGCGGATCGTGTCGAGCGAAAGATTCTTGGTCAGCCAGATCGGGCGGCGGCGCAAGAACCCCTTGACGTTCTCTCTGCGGATCGGCGGCAGATTGGGGCCGAAGCGCTTTTCGTACATCTCCAGCAGCATGTGGCGATGGCCCTTTTCTTCCTCCGCCATTTGCTCGAACAGCTTGGCCGAGTCCGGATAGCGCCCTGCCAGGTCCTCCGCGAAGGTCATGTAGATGCGGCTGTCCTCTTCTTCCGCGGCGACCGCAACCGCCAGCACTTCCCGCTCGGTCAAATCGGCGAAATTCTTCACGGCATGCCTTCCTGATCGATTTAGAATTATTCTAAATTTATATAGCCGCAGCGTGCTGCGAGGTCAATTCGTCGGGTCTTGCGTCGGCGGCCTTGCGTTTTTGGCGTGGCGAGCGGGAACCGTTGCAATTGCGTTCGAGTTTCAATTTTCGATCCGCCGCGGGGGAGCATTCATGGACAAGGTCAAATATCGCTTGAACGATCCGCGGCTCGCGCCGCGTCGAACCAAGCTTGAGATTCCCGGGTGGGCCGGAAAACGGGAGCCGCGCGCCGATGGTTCGCGCGAACAGGTGTGGCATTGCGTTCCTTTTTCCGAAGGCGCGCAATATGGGATCGAGCTGTTCTACCCGTATGACAACGAGCTGCACGTCACCACCAAGGACGGCCGCTTGCATTTGCAGAGCGATTGGGGCGAGGCGCCCGACGGCGGCCTACAGTGGCCGCCGTTCCGGAATTTCGGCGACATTTTCTATACCTACCAGATCCTGCTCGATCTCAAGGTCGAGAAGGGCATGGCGATCCGGACCGAACCGCATCCAAGGTTCTACACCGATTGCACTGACACCGTACCGATCGCCGTGCCGGCGCTGATACGAAACTGGTGGCCGATGATGTTCTTTTGCGTATTCAAGGCGCCGGCCGAGGGCCGCACCCACATTTTCCGGCCGAAGGAGCCGTTCGCGCAGATCATCGTGATTCCCGAGGAGGCCAACTTTGAACTCGAGCCGATGAACCTGGAAGAATTCTCCGAGCGCGAACTTCAGGCGCGCCGCATCTATGGCAGCCGGCCGACGCTATCGGCCGGCACCGAATGGACCTCATCCACGGACACGGTGTTTGACGGAACCTATCGGCATCTGCATCGCGCGGCGAAAGAGAAAGCGCGGCAAGAGTAGTGGGCCGCACGCCAACGGCAGACTCAAAAACAGGACCGTGAAGGTCCTGTTAGATGAGTCCCGATGGATTGTCCCTCCGCGGCTCGCTAGTAGCGGTAGTAGCTGTGATGATGATGATGGTGGTGATGATGGTAGCGGCGATATCTCGGCACCACCACGATGGGCCCATAGCGTCGATAATAGCCGTTGTGGTGGTGGTGGTGATGGTGATGGTGGTAGTACTGGGCAAGCCTGACGTTGTCGTCGGCTGACGGTCTCGGTTGCGATTCATCGACCGCCTTCAATAGCGCCGCCGCGTTGGGAATCGGCTCCAGCAATTCGGCAAAGGAATTCGCCCTCATGACGTCGCCCGGGGCCGGAGCTGGTGCGGCCTGTGCAGCGCCGAAGGCTCCGAGCGTCGCCACAGCGCCCAGAAGTCCCGCGATCTTCTTTTCCATAGTCTCTCCTTCAATTTCTGGCACCGGGCGCAATACCCGGTAGCCAGAAACGCCGGCATCAGCGGAAAGGTTCCTGCGACGTGTCAGCTTCAGGCCCGAAATGGTTCATCGGCCCACTTCCGTTGCGGCCGATTTCAGAAATTGCAGCAGCAGACGGCTCACTTCGGCCGGCTGCTCTTGCTGCACCCAATGCCCGGCGCCGTCGACCAGGTGGCAGCCGAGCATGTTGGTGCAGGCGGTCTTTTGCATCGCCTCGAACACGCCGGGGCGCTGATAGGTGCCCCAATCCTGCTTGCCCGAGATGAAACACGACGGCACGTCGATCGTGCGGCCCGACCAGGTTCCGAGCTCCGCGTTGAACGCGGCGGAAGTACTGTAGCGATACCATTGCAACCCGCCCTGGAAACCGGTGCGTTGATATTCGGCGCTATAGAAGGCGAGCTCGCGGTCCGGCAGCCACTGATTGGCGGCGATTTGTCCGGCTGAAGGCATTTCTTCCGCCACCGTCTGCGCCATGTTCTTGTTGAGGTCCATCACGTAATAGGTCGGCAGCTTGGCGAGTTCGCCCGCCGACCACGATTTGAGCGGATGAGGCTTGTTGTCTGTCCAGTCCGCGCTCTTGTGATGGTAATAGGCGCGCAGGAAATCGCGCACGCCCTGCGGCGCGTGCCACATGTCCGCATTCGCCTCGCGCGTCGAATAATACCAATAATAATGCTTGCGCGGCCGCGGCAACGCCGCCAGCTCGCGATGCACGGGGTCCTCGGGTTTTGGTCTTTGCGGCGCATCTGCGGTATCGAAGGCGAGCTGCGGCGGTCCGCCGAATGGCGCGCTCATCAGCACGACCGAGCGAAACACATCGCCCCGGATCAGCGCGCACCACGCCGCGACCGGCGAGCCGAAATCATGCCCGACTACGGCCGCGACCGAGCGATAGCCGAAGGCCGACACCAGCCCGAGCGCGTCGCGCACCAGATTGGGGAGCCGGAACGAGTTCAAGTCGCCGTCGTAGCTGGCGTCCCAGCCGGTGGTGCGACCATAGCCGCGCTGGTCCGGCGCGATCACGTGATAGCCGGCCTCCGCGAGCTGAGGCATTACCTTGCGCCAGCTAAAGGCCAGTTCGGGAAAACCATGCAGCAACAACACGCATGGCCGGCCTTTGCTCTCAAAGCCCGCCTCCAGCACATGCATGGAGAGACCATTGATGTCCTCGACGAAGCGCGAACGAATGGTGGGGGGAAGCGGAATGGCGGGGAGGGTGGCGGTGGGGCTCATTCTGTCTCCTCTATGGGAGCAGGCGAATAGCGAATGGCGAGTAGCGATCCGTTCGCTACTCGCCATTCGCCATTCGCCTGTTCTTACAACCGCTCCACGATTGTCACGTTCGCCATGCCGCCGCCCTCGCACATGGTTTGCAGGCCGTAGCGCTTGTTGCGCTGCTTGAGCGCGTTGACGAGCGTGGTCATCAGCTTGGTGCCGCTTCCGCCGAGCGGGTGGCCAAGCGCGATGGCGCCGCCATTGACGTTGAGCCCGGCGGGGTCGGCGCCGGTGGTTTTCAGCCATGCGGTCGGCACCGAGGCGAAGGCTTCATTGACCTCGAACAAATCGATGTCGCCGATGGCCATGCCGACCTTCTTCAGCGCGCGCTCGGTGGCATGCAGCGGCGCGTCCAGCATGATGACGGGATCGCCGCCCATCATGGTCATGTGATGAATCCGCGCCATCGGCGCCACGCCGAGCGATTTCAGGCCCTTTTCATTGACGACCACCACGCCGGAGGCGCCGTCGCAAATCTGGCTGGCGCTGGCGGCGGTGAGCTTGCCGTTCTCGGCGATCAGCTTGACGCCCTTGATGCCGTCGAGGCTGACATCGAAGCGGATGCCCTCATCGACGGAATGCACATCGGCCGTGCCGTCGGCGCGGGTGATCGGCAAGGGGATGATCTCGTCCTTGAAGCGGCCGCCTTGGGTCGCGGCAATCGCGCGCTGGTGGCTGCCATAGGCGTATTCGTCGAGCTCGTCTTTGGAGAGGCCGTATTTCTCCGCCATCATCTCCGCGCCGGTGAACTGGCTGAATACGATGTTCGGGTGGCGCTTCTCGATGTTGGGGCTCTTGTAGTGGCCAAAGCCGTTCTTTGCCGGCAGCGAGGAAGCAAGCCCCATCGGCACCCGCGTCATCGACTCGACGCCGGCGGCGATCACCACGTCCATGGAGCCGGACATCACCGCTTGGGCTGCGAAATGCAGCGCCTGCTGCGAGGAGCCGCACTGCCGGTCGATCGACGTGCCCGGCACGCTCTCCGGCAGTTTTGAGGCCATGATGGCGTTGCGCGCGATGTTGTTGGACTGCTCCCCGGCCTGCATGACGCAGCCCATGATGACGTCCTCGATCTGGTCGGGCGCGGCGCCCGAGCGCTCCACCAGCGAATCGAGCACGGAAGCGGCGAGATCGGCCGGATGCCAGCCGGCGAGGCGGCCTCCCTTGCGGCCGCCGGCGGTGCGCGCGGCGGCGACGATATAGGCCTCGGCCATGGGCTCTCTCCTGATGGTTGTCGGTGGGACTTGCTTGATGGGCAGGATTTAAGTGTCGCAGCCGGATTTAGTCAATCATTCAATTAACCCTTGAGTGAGGACGGGCCATGGGGTTAGCTGAACCGGTCATTCCGGGCAGGCAGGTCATGGATTCACAAGTCGAAAGCGTCATACCGACCGGGTTACCGCCGGCGAGGAGCGCCACCGCCGACAAGCTCCTGGTGGCCGCCAGCGAATTGATGATCAAGCGCGCCTCGATCGAGATTTCCTTGAGCGACATCGCGCAGAAATCCGGCGTCAATGCCGCGCTGGTGAAATACCATTTCGGCAACAAGGACGGCCTGCTGCTGGCGCTATTGGCGCGCGATGCCGCCAACGAAATGGCGCAGCTCGAATACCTGCTGGCGCAGCCGATCGCGCCGACCGCGAAACTGAAGCTGCATATCGCCGGCATCATCCGCGCCTATCATCAATTCCCCTATATGAACCGGCTGATCCACTATTTGCTGCACGAAAGCAGCGCGGAGGCCGCCTGCGAGGTTTCAAAATTCTTCGTGGCGCCCTTGCTCGAATTTCACCGCCGCCTGCTCACCGAAGGCATCAGAAGCGGCGAGTTCCGCAAGGTCGATCCGGTGATGTTCTACACCAGCCTGATCGGCGCCTGCGACCATCTGTTTTTCGCGCGGCACGCAATGTCGCGTGCCGCCGGCGTCGGACCGGTGACCGAGGAGGTCTGCCGTCAATATATCCGGCACATGGAAGCGCTGATTTGCGGAGGTGTGCTGACGACGGGAAGAAGCGAATAGCGAATGGCGAGTAGCGAGTAGCGAATAAGGGAGGAAAGTCAGATCGTGGACAGCGTTTTCCTTTATTCCATTCGCTATTCGCCACTCGCCATTCGCCATCAAAAGAGACACCCAGGGAGGGGTTGATCATGCAGTTGAAAGACGTTGCCGTTCTCATCACAGGCGGGGGTTCCGGCCTTGGCGCCGCGACCGCGCGGGCCATGGCGGCCAAAGGCGCCAAGGTCGCCGTGCTCGATCAGAGCAAGGAGAATGCCGAGAAGGTCGCTGCCGCGGTGAAGGGCATTGCGGTTGTCGCCGACGTCACCGACGAGGAACAGGTCAAGGCCGCGATCGCCAGGGCCGAAGCCGCCCATGGCATTGCGCGGGTGCTGGTGAATTGTGCCGGCATCGGCGGCTCGCAGCGCATCGTCGGCAAGGACGGCGTCTATCCACTCGCCAAATTCGCCCGCATCATCAGCGTCAATTTGATCGGCACCTTCAACGTGCTGCGGCTGTTCGCCGAGCGCCTGTTGACCGAAGCCCCCATGGGCGAAGAGCGCGGCGTCATCATCAACACCGCCAGCGTTGCCGCCTATGAAGGCCAGATCGGCCAGATCGCCTATTCCGCTTCCAAGGGCGGCGTGGTCGGCCTGACCTTGCCGGCGGCGCGCGACCTCGCCCAGCACAAGGTTCGGGTCAACACCATTGCGCCCGGCCTGTTCCTGACGCCGTTATTGATGGGATTGAACGAGGAAGCGCGCAAGAGCCTGGGTGCGCAGGTGCCGCATCCCGCGCGCCTCGGTGACGCATCCGAATATGGCAACCTCGCCGTCCACATCGTCGAGAACGCGATGCTCAACGGCGAAACCATCCGGCTCGATGGCGCGATCCGCATGGCGCCAAGGTAAGGATTTTGGACCCCGGATCAGCAGCGCACCGCTACGCGCTGCGCAGCATCCGGGGAACAAGGAAACGTTAGAGCAAGGCCGTGTCCCGGACGCGGTGCAGCGTTCTTCACGATGCGCCGCAGAGCCGGGACCCAACTCAACAAGGGTTACCCGCCATGAATTTCGATTTCTCCGACGAGCAAAAGCAGATGCGCGATGAGGCGCGGAAGTTTCTTGCCGAAAAGTGTCCGCCCAAAGCGGTGCGCGCCGTCCTCGACGGCAACGCGCTGTATGATCGCGAGTTGTGGAAAGGCCTGGCCGAGATGGGTTTTCTTGGCGTCGCGATCCCGGAAGCCTATGGCGGCGCGGGCGCCGGCCATCTCGAGCTGTGCGTGATCGCGGAAGAAATGGGACGCGCGCTGGCGCCGGTGCCGTTTTCTTCCACCGTCTATCTCGCCGCGGAAGCCATTCTGCTCGCCGGCAGCGAGGCGCAGAAACAGAAATGGCTGCCCTTGATTGCGTCGGGCGAGGCCATCGGCACGCTCGCGCTGTTCGAAGGCAAGAGCAATCCGTCGCCGCAGGCGATCAAGCTTACTGCGTCCGGCAACATTCTCAACGGCGCGAAGAAGCCGGTGCCCGATGGCGCGACCGCCGACTTCGCGATTGTCGCCGCCCGCGCCGGCTCGAGCGGGCGCGACACCGACATCTCGCTGTTTGTGGTCGACATGAAGGGCGAAGGCGTCGAGGCCAAGGCGCTGACCAATGTCGATCCATCGCGGCAACAAGCGGAGGTCACCTTCAAGAACTGCAAGGCCGAGCCGCTGGGTCGTCCCAATGAAGGCTGGAGCATCGTTTCGCAGGTGCTGGACCGCGCCGCGGTGCTGTTGGCTTTCGAGCAGGTCGGCGGCGCCGACCGCGCGCTGGAAATGGGCCGCGATTATGCGCTCGACCGCATCGCCTTCGGCCGGCCGATCGGCTCGTTCCAGGCGATAAAGCACATGCTCGCCGATATGTACGTCTCGGCGACGCTGGCGCGTTCGAATTGCTACTACGGTGCCTGGGCGCTCTCGACCAACGCCTCGGAACTGCCGGAAGCCGCCGCCGCCGCGCGGATTAGCGCGACGCAGGCGTTTCAGCATTGCGCCAAGAACAACATCCAGGTCCATGGCGGCATGGGTTTCACCTGGGAGTTCGACTGCCACCTCTACTACCGGCGCGCCAACGCCACCGCGCTGTCGCTCGGCTCGCTCTCTTATTGGGAAGATGCGCTGATCGACCGCATGCGGAAAAGGAACGCGGCTTAGCTACCCGTGTCCCGGACGCGGTGCAGCGTCCTTCACGCTGCCCCGCAGAGCCCGGACCCACGGGACAAATTGGATGGACCCCGGATCAGCGGCGCGCCGTTTTCGCGGCGCGCGCAGCATCCGGGGAGCGTATCGAGAGAGAAAGAGCCACCCATGAATTTCGACGACACCCCGCAGGAAGCCGCGTTCCGCGCCGAGGCAAAGGCCTGGATCGCTGCCAACGCACCGAAGCAGTATGAGGAGGAGCTCGAGAAATCCTCGCTCGGCCGCACCCAGCTCAAGGACGCCAACATTCTGGAGGTGGCCAGAGCCTGGCAGAAGAAAAAGGCCGATGCCGGCTGGGCTTGCCTGCACTGGCCCAAGGAATATGGCGGGCGCGGCGCCTCGCCGATCGAACGCGTGATCTGGCAGCAGGAAGAAGGCGCGTTCGGCAAGCTCAGCTACATGTTCATCATCGGCCACGGCATGTGCGGCCCCACCATGATGGCGTTTGCGGGTGAAGAGCATAAGCGCCGTCTGCTCCCGAAGCTCGCATCCGGCGAAAACATCTGGTGCCAGTTGTTTTCCGAACCCGCCGGCGGGTCCGACGTCGCAGGTCTCCGCACACGTGCCGAAAAACGCGGCGACGGCTGGATCGTCAACGGCCAGAAAATCTGGACCTCGGGCGCGCATTATTCCGACTACGGCATCCTCTTGACGCGCACCGATCCCGCCGTGCCCAAGCACAAGGGGCTGACCATGTTCTTCCTCGACATGAAGAGTCCGGGCGTGGAGATCAAGCCGATCAAGCAGGCCAATGGCGCGTCCGACTTCAACGAGGTCTATTTCACGGATGTTAGAATTCCCGATGCCCAGCGCCTCGGCGCCATCAATGACGGCTGGAACGTGTCGCTGACCACGCTGATGAATGAGCGCATGTCGATCGGCGCCGGGGTTGCGACCGGTTTCCCGGAACTGTTCGAGCTCTGCAGCAACCTGATGCTGGAGGATGGACTTGCGATCGACGACCACAACGTTCGCTCGAAATTGGCTAATTGGGCGGTGCGCGCCAGCGGGCTCAAATACACCAGCATGCGCGCGATCTCGGCGCTGTCGAAGGGCGAGCGCCCGGGGCCGGAGAACTCGATCGGCAAACTGGTCGCGGGGTCGATGATCCAGGATATCGCGGCGTTCGCGATGGACCTGCAGGGCGCGGCGGGCGCGCTCAGTGGGTCCGAGGACGCGGAAGCCGCCGGCAAGTTCCAGGCGATGTTGTTGCGCGCGCCCGGCACCCGCGTCGAAGGCGGCACCGACGAGATCATGCGCAACATCATCGCCGAGCGCGTGCTGGGGCTGCCCGGCGATATCCGGGTCGACAAGGACGTGCCATTCAATCAGATACCGACGAAGGGAAGATAGTTTTGGGTGTCCCGGACGCGGTGCAGCGCCCTCCTGGCGATGCGTGGCATCGTCCAGTACGCTGCCCCGCAGAGCCGGGACCCACCGAAACCGGTTGATGGACCCCGGATCAGCAGCGCATCACTTCGTGCTGCGCGGCATCCGGGGAACGTTTCAGAGACAGGGAGAAGGCGCCATGAATTTCGACGACACCCCGCAAGAGGCCGCGTTTCGCGCCGAGGCGAAAGCGTGGATCGACGCCAACGCGCCGAAGGAGTTCGAGGCGGAGCTTTCCAAAGCCTCCCTTGGCCGGATCAAATTGAAGAAGCACGATATCGTCGAGGTCGCCAAAGCCTGGCAAAGGAAGAAGTCCGAAAGCGGCTGGGTCTGCCTGCATTGGCCGAAGGAATATGGCGGCCGCGGCGCCTCGCCGGTGGAGCGCGTGATCTGGCAGCAGGAGGAGGGCATCTACTTCAAGCTGACGAGCCCGTTCCAGATCGGCGAGGGCATGTGCGGACCGACGCTGATGGCCTATGGCAGCGAGCCCGCCAGGCGGCGTTATCTGCCGAAGATCGCCTCGGGCGAGGAAATCTGGTGCCAGCTCTTCTCGGAGCCATCGGGCGGTTCCGACGTGGCGGGCCTGCGCACCCGCGCGGAAGCCGACGGCGATCACTGGATCATCAACGGCCAGAAGATCTGGACATCGGGAGCGCACTACTCGGACTACGGCATCCTCATCACCCGCACCGATCCCGCCGTGCCCAAGCACAAGGGCCTGACCATGTTCTTTATCGACATGAAGAGCGAGGGGGTCGAGGTCCGGCCGATCAAGCAGGCCAACGGCATGCAGGAGTTCAACGAGGTGTTTTTTACGAATCTGCGCGTTCCGGATTCTCAGCGGCTCGGCGCGGTCGGCGACGGCTGGAACGTGTCGTTGACCACGCTGATGAACGAGCGGATGACGATCGGCGCCAGGCTCGCCACCGGGTTCGCCGAGATGTTCGAATTCTGCAGCAATCTGATGACCGAGGACGGACTTGCGATCGACGACCGCGCCACGCGTGCGAAGCTTGCCCACTGGGCGGTGAGGAACAGCGGCCTGAAATACACCAGCATGCGCTCGATCACCGCGCTTTCCAAAGGCGAGCGTCCGGGGCCGGAGAATTCGATCGGCAAGCTGGTCGCGGGCTCGATGCTGCAGGATATCGCGACCTACGCAATGGACCTGCAAGGCGCGAGCGGCATGCTGAACGATCCGGAGACCGCCGAGGCCGCCGGTCAGTTCCAGGCCATGCTGTTGTCGTCGCCATCGACGCGGATTGCCGGCGGCACCGATGAAATCCTGCGCAACATCATCGCCGAGCGCGTGCTCGGCCTGCCCGGCGATATCCGCGTCGACAAGGACGTGCCGTTCAACAAGATCCCGACCAAAGGGCGGTAACGTGCCCGGGACACTGCGTTGCTGATCCGGGGTCCATGTAAGACGCTAAAGGCGTGGGTCCGGGCTCTGCGGAGCAGCGTGAAGGACGCTGCACCGCGTCCGGGACACGAGCTCCAACAGAGGCGATAATGTAATGGACGACACGACCAATCACGCACCGATCGAAGTGCTCGAGGAATTACTCACTGAGCGTTATTCCTGCCGCGCCTTCAAGCCCGAGGCGGTGCCGCGCGCGACGATTGAGCGGATATTGAAGGCGACGCAGCGCACCGCGTCCTGGTGCAACAGCCAGCCATGGCAGGTCGTGATCGCCAGCGGCCAAGCCAAGGAACGCTTTCGCAAGGAGATTTATGCAACCGTCAGTTCCGGCGCGCCGGAGGATGGCGACTTTTCGTTTCCGCGCGAGTATCGCGGCGTTTATCTCGAGCGCCGCCGCGAGAGCGGCTTCCAGCTCTACGATACGCTCGGCATCAAGCGCGGCGACAAGATGGCCTATGCGAAACAGACGCTGGAGAATTACAATTTCTTCGGCGCGCCGCACGTCGCCATTATCCACACCGACGAGGCGCTCGGCATTTATGGTGCGATCGATTGCGGGGCCTATGTCGGCAACTTCCTGCTCGCGGCCCAGGCACTGGGTATTGCCACCATCCCGCAGGCGGCGCTGGCGCGCCAGTCCGGCCTGATCCGCCGTCATTTTGGGCTTGGCGACGACCGGCGTGTGGTCTGCGGGATATCGTTCGGCTTTGCGGACCGCGATCACAGGGTCAACAGCTACCGCACCTCGCGCGCCAGCGTCTCGGATGCGGCGACATTTGTGGAGGATTAGATTGTCGCGTGTCCCGGACGCGGTGCAGCGCTCTTCGCGCTGCTCCGCTGAGCCGGGACCCACCGCCTGCCGTTACATGGTCCCCGGATCAGCAGCGCAGCGTTAGGGCGCCGCGCTGCATCCGGGGAACGCAACCAGAGACCAACTAAAACTTCGGCGGGCGCTTTTCCGAAAATGCCTTGATGCCTTCCTTGATTTCCTCGCCGCGCATGCTTTCGCGATGGCGACGGTCGGCGGCCGCCTTGTCGAGTGTGCCGCGTGCAATTTCGTTGATGGTCCGCTTCATGCCGCGCATCGCCACCGGTGCGTTTCCGGCCAGCAAAGCGGCGAGCCTGTCGACTTCCTGGTCCAGCGCCTCGGCCGGCACCACGGCGGTGAGATAGCCGATCCGAAGCATCTCGGCCGCGCCGATTTTTTCGGCGGTTAAAAACAGCCGCTTGGCATTATCGACGCCGAGGCGCGTTACGTAACGTGCGATCCCGCCAGGGTAATAGTGCAGGCCGCGCAGCGCCGCCGGCATGAACATCTCGCAAGCGTCGAGCCCGATGCGGAAATCACAGGCCAGCGCCAGATCGGTCGAGCCGCCATAGACCCCGCCGTTCAGGCGGCAAATGGTGGGAACGCCGATATCCTCGAGCCGATTGACGACCGCTTCGAACGCCGATCCGACGCTTTTCTCTTCAACGGCGCTGTGGGCGCGCTCGGCAACCGAGTTGAGATCGTAGCCGGCGCTGAAGGCGCGGCCGGTGCCGGTGAGGATCAAAACCCTGATCGCGGGATCAGCCTCGATCCGGTCGAACAGGCTCAGCAGCACATCGAGATCGTCGGCCTGCAGCCGGTTCAGATGTTTCGGCCGGTTGAGGCGGATGGTCGCGCGCGCGCCATTGAGTTCGAGCACCGGCGGGCTTGCGGTGGCGTTCGGCATTCTTCTCTCCGCTAGTTATTTTCCTGCACGCGCCGCTTGGCCTCGACATCGATCGTCTCGGCAAGATCGGGATGCCGCGCCATCAACATGCGGAAATCCACCAGATCGAGCACCAGAAGCTGCGATACCCTCGTCGTGGTGACATTGGCCGAGCGCAGATTGTTGCCGAGCAGCGCCATTTCGCCGAAGAATGCACCTTCGGCGAGGGTCACTTTCTTGCCCGGCAAATCGACCTCGACCTCGCCGCCGGCGATGAAATACATGCAGTCGCCGGCCTGCCCCTTGCGGATGATGCTGGTGCGCGCCGGCAGATCGATGGTGCGCAGCATGTGGGTGACATCGGCGATCGCGGCGGGCCCAAGCGTTGCGAAGAACGGCACCTTGCTTACCGATTCCCAGGTCCTGAGGAAATTGTCGCGTCGGGTCTCCGCGGCGAAGCCGGTGGCAAGGATACCGGTCCAGAGCCCGAACACGCCGAGGCCGCAGATCATGACGAGTGCCGCAACCATCCGGCCGAGCGGGGTGATCGGCACGACGTCGCCGTATCCGGTCGTGGTCAGGGTTGCCACCGCCCACCATAGTGCCGACGCCACGCTGCTGAAGCCGGCCGGCTGGACGTCGCGCTCCAGGTAGTATTCCGCCACCGAGGCCAGGAACAGCACCATCAGGAAGATCACGAGCACGCTCAACAGCGGTCCCGATTCAAGCACCAGGACCCGGCGCAATTGCCGCAAGCTGGGTGTCCCGGGAATGACCTTGAACATCCAGAATACGCCAAGCAGCCACGCGGATTTTGGGTTCAGGCCGAGCATCATCGCGAGCGGCACGGCGGCCGCAGCACCGGCGTCCACCAGCCCGCGAGGCGATAGCGCGTAAGCCCATCCGTGGCCGGTGCGAAAAGCATGGCGAAGCCGGACCACCCATTCGAATACGAAGAAAGCCAGGCACCCCCACAGCACGGCGTCGACATAGTGATGGGCCATCTCGTAAGCCGGATCGACCGTCAGCAGAACGATCATGGCGACGCCACAGACGACCGCGGCGTACGCCGCTCTGGTCATGTTGCGGCCGATTGTCGCGGCCACAAATTGCGCAAGACGAGGGGAAACAAGCAGCTTGGACATCGTGACGCGGGCGCCTGTCGCTGAAAGAAATTTCAAAACGGGTCTGACAAAGTGCCCGCGCGGGAGGAGGCCGTCAACGAGCTGTGGAAAATAACGTCAATGCGGGGCCCGAAGCCTTCGGTCCCGGATGGGGACGGCCTTGGCCTTCGCGGAATGTTGACGATCGAAAATGTCCTCACGCGCTGTGTGCAGTTTTGACGATGACCACATTGTCGTCGTGACCGGCCTGCCGCTTCAGGCTCTCGCGCCGCATGCCGATCTCGTCGCGCACGAATTCATATCCAAGCTTGAACGTGTCCAGCCCGTCGCTTGAAATGGTGCCGTCGCGCAACCCGATTACGGCGCCGCGAAGGATAGCTTCGAGTTCATCCTGCAGCCGATCGATCGTATCCAACGAGTTGGCATGGGCGATCCGCTCGCCGATGTCGAGGATCGCGGTTGCGAGTTCGCTGGCTTTCTCCGGCGCAACCCGCGTCACCTTGGTGTAGAGCCCGACAAAGATCGAGCCGATGACGCTGAGCGCCGCCGCGCCGAGATAAAACAGGTCGCTATAGCGCTCCAGAAACGATTTGGCGGTGTCGTTGATGTATTCGGAGACGCCCTGATGGGCGACGATGAAGGCGGTCTTGTCGACGTCGGCCGGCTCGATTTTGGAGGCGAAACCGTCGTCGAGCGCGAGCTCCGCCTTGTTCTCATAGATCGTGCGCGCGAGTTCGCCTGCCGTTGCCGGCGCCATCGCGGACTGGCCCACCAAGAGCCATTGCAGTCCGACCGTATCGACATCGTCGTCGGGAATCTCGGGTGCCGACGACAGCGTGCCTGTCGCCACTTTTTCCTCCGAAATGCCGGGATTTCGACGGGTCAGCGCCGTCGAATCCTCGATGGCATTCAGGGTGAATGAGGCGCGCTTGGCGGATTGTTCGAAGCTCTTGTCCTTGACGAAGGCGGAGGCGTGGCCGACGGCGATCACGGCGCCATAGCCGCCGGAAGAAAACAGCTTGTCGAGCGTCGAATTCGGCGGCGCGAATTGCAGCCGCGAGCCGGCCTCCGAACCCTCGGGAATTTCGAGCAGGCTGCGGACGAATGCGACATTGGCGTTGCCGCTCGTCATGACCGCGATCTTCTTTTTCTTCAGCTCCGCGAGCGATTTGATTTTCTTTTCTCCCGGACTGATCAGCAGCAGCAGCTCGTGCTCCAGGATCGCGAGCGAGCGGGCGCGGGGTGGGATTTTGGTGTCGGTGCGCAGCACGGCAAGGTCGGCCAATTTCCGGTCGAACAGCGCCAAGGCCTTGCCATTGTCGGCGTTGGAGATGATCTTCAGATGCAGGCGCGACGAAGTGGCCTTGAGCATAGCGGCGAGCTTGGCGGCAAATCGCGCCTCCGGCCCGCCCGCCTCGCCGACGGCAAAGGTCAGCGTCTCGGAATTCCGCAGCCATATGCGACTGCCCCATACGGTTGCGACCGTCAGAATGACCGTCAGCACCGCGAACAGCAGCATTTGTCCGCGGTTGCTGGCGATAAACCGCCTGCGCGGCGCCGGCTCCGGCGGAGGCGTTGGGACTTCAGCGCTCATGGCACATACCCGCAACCCCAAGCGTTCTCGCCGCTATGAATGCACCGAGATCCGCCTGGACACCATCGTAAATATCTAAAAAAGAACGATAATTTTCCTATCTCCCGATGATATCCGCTGCGATGGGGATTGCAAATAAGCCGCCCGCGCTAACCTTACCGGCGATGCCCGGCTCCCCGCCGCAGCGTATCGTCGTCGGGCCACTTGATGATTTTCTTGGTGTTTTTCGAGTTCCCGGCAGGTGCATTCTGCGCCGGGAGATGTCATAAAAGGACAAATTTGGACAAATTGTCCGGGCTTAAGAAGTCGCGCTGAACGCCTCCGGTCGTTTACCCGCCATACCAGGTTAGTCTTTCGAGGGCGTCAGTTTGTCGTTTCCCCCCATGCCCGTGTCGGTTCCGGTAGCTGCGCTGATCGGATGGATGGTGCTGCTTGCCGTCAAGCACATCATTGCCGATTTCGTCCTGCAGAATTCCTGGATGGCCATCGGCAAGGACCAAAGGAAGGGATGGGCGCTGCCGCTCCTGGCCCATTGTCTGGTGCATCTGGCCGTTGCAATGGCGCTGATCCTCATCGTGGCGCCGCAATTCTGGTTTGTCGCCCTGATCGATTTTGCCATTCACATCACGGTCGATCGCGCCAAGGGGTTTGTTGCATCGCATTTTGGTGTGACCCAGGAACGTCACCATCCGTGGTTCTGGACCCTGATCGGCGTTGACCAGACGCTGCATCATTTGACCGGCTTCGGCCTGTCGATTTTCATGGCCGCGAACGGCTGATCGCGTCGGTGCCCCTGACAAACACGCTCAGGCGGTGCGGTCCGACATCTCGCTCGATCGGCGACCAACCCAATCTCTCGTAAAACGCTGAACGCGCCGGCCGCGCGCACAGGTAGGCGCGGTTTACACCCAGCGCGAAGCAATCTCGCGTGGCGCGGTGGACCAGCGCAGCACCCACGCCATGTTGGCGCGCATGCGGCTCGACCCACACGGCTGCGACCCACGGCGTGAGGTGTGGACGCTCGGCGAGGTCGGATACGATCACGGACGCGGTGCCGAGAAACGACGCACCGTCATGGGCGATCAGCGCAAACGGTATCGGGTCGGCGTTCAGATTCTCATCCCGCAAGCGACTAGAGATAAAGTCGAGGGGATGGCCGGAATCCATCCACCATGCTTGCCAGATGCGGTCGGCAACAGTATCGAGAAATTCCGGTCGCTGCCGCAGGTCGGAGATTGTGAACTTAAGGGACACCGGCTGATCGAAGGATAAGTATTGGAGAGCAGGCAGGTTGTACTTCACTCTCTCGCGGAGGGGGAGGGTAAAAGGAAAGCCGTTATTTGCGTCCGATGCCATTGCGCGGCATGCTGAACAAGCAATATTCACCGAGGGCTCGCAAATGTCAGAACAGCCGCTGACCAAGAAGACCGTCGACGTGCTCGGCGCCCGCATGGCCTATCACGAGCGCGGCGAGGGCAGGCCCGTGCTCTTCCTGCACGGCAATCCGACTTCGTCCTATCTCTGGCGCGACGTCATTCCCGAGGTCGAAGGTCTTGGCCGGCTGATCGCGCCGGATCTGATCGGCATGGGGGATTCGGCCAAGCTGGCCTCGCCGGGCCCCGACACCTACCGTTATATGACCCATCGGAAATATCTTTGGGCCTTCATCGATGCCGTCGTGGGTCCGGCCGAGTCGCTCGTGCTCGTGGTCCATGACTGGGGTTCGGCGCTCGGCTTCGACTGGGCCAACCATCACCGCGGTCGTGTCCGCGGTATCGCCTATATGGAGGCGCTCGTTCGGCCGATCGTCGCCTGGGACGAATGGAGTGCGTCGGCAACGCCGATCTTCAAGGGCTTTCGCTCCGACAAGGGCGAGGAGATGATCCTGGACCGCAATGTCTTCGTCGAGCGGGTGCTGCCGGGATCGGTATTGCGGAAACTGACAGAGGCCGAGATGACGGAATACCGAAGGCCTTTTCTCACTCGCGAGGACCGCTGGCCGACGCTGACCTGGCCGCGGCAGATTCCGATTGCCGGCGAGCCCGCCGACGTGGTGCAGATAGCCGCCGACTATGCGCAGTGGATGGCCGAAAGCGACATTCCCAAACTATTCGTCAACGCCGAGCCCGGGGCCATTCTGATCGGGAGCTTGCGGGAGTTCTGCCGCAGTTGGAAGAACCAGACCGCAGTCACCGTCCCGGGCTCGCATTTCATCCAGGAAGATTCAGGGCCGGCGATCGGGCGTGCGCTCTCCGATTGGATAAGAAAGAACGCGCTTTAGCAATGGGTCGAATCGCTCTCGCGCTGCCTGATCGGGCCATCGAATCAAGCGGCCCGTAGCACTACCGGGTGGAGTGGTTAACCTTTCGTTAGAGAGTTGCACTGCATCCTGCGTGTCAGGGGATACGCGATGTTTTCAAGCCACGACGCCTTCGAGAACGATTCCTGTCCGGTCCGAGACGAGTTGCTCGGCGAAATGTATCGCGCCAACGAAAACGGTCTGCCGCAACTGGTGGCGAGCGTGTCTCCCGACGCCCGGGCGATGCTGGCGCTGTTCTGCTATCGCCGAAGCCATCTTTATTCACTGGCGCTTGCGATCGCCGGAAGCTGCACCGAGCAGCAATTGGTCCAGTTCGGCGGGCGTGTCGGCTCGACCCTCTACGCATTGTCCCGCGAGCCTGCGGCGCGCACGCCGTCACCTTCCTTCGGCGGTCGCAAGCCGATCACCCTGTCGACCAAGCCGCTCTCCACCTTCGCTCCGATCGCGGACGAGCTTGATGAAGACTTCGCCGAAGCTGTGAGGGCTTAGCCTCTCTTACGTCGTCCCTGCGAACGCAGGGACCCATAACCACAAAATTCAAATGGTTTTCACAGGCGTCCACCACAGCGCCTTACGGATAGGTCACGCGGTATGGGTTCCTGCGTTCGCAGGGACGACCTCGTGATTATCCCAGAGGCGGCAGCCCACGCCGCCGCCGCGCCATGTTGCATTCAATATCGCCGGGCATACAGGTGCGGCACACTTCGGGACGGACGGCATAGATCGAGCAAAAGGTCTTAATGCCAATCCGCCCCGACAGCGCCGAGCAGCGGTCGCCGTCGCAGCGCATGCCCGATTGTCGATCGTTGACGAAGTTTTCCGGGATCAGATCGAGTGCGGCGTCATCCTCGGTCGTGAACCGCGGCCAGTTTTGCGAATACGCGCAGCAGGCCCCGCAGGCCAGGCAGGGGCTTTCGGCGATGGTTGGTTTACCCGTTTCCATGGTTTCAAGGGTTTAGCGCGGAAAGCTCCGATCGGCCAGCCAGAGCATGATCCGGAAAAGTGGAAGCCGGTTTTTCCTCGCGACAGACGCGAAAGCGTTGGCGCGGAGATCATGCTCATACAAAGAGATGAGTTGACGCGGCGCGCACCTTAGATGTCGCTCGGATGTTCCCAAACCAGGCTTCGCCGCCACTTCGCGCGCAGCAAATCGCGCCGCTCCGGATATTTCTCGTCGAGATAGACCGCATCGACGACTCGGTCGGTTCGAAAGCTGCGGAAGTCGCGGCGCAGTTCGCACCAGGCCGCGAGCAGCCGCACGGCTTCGAGATAGCCGATCGCGATCGGCCAGATCGTGCGTTCGCTGTCGCGGCCCTGTTCGTCGCGATAGCGCAACGAGATTTTCTTGCCCTCATGAATCTGCGTCCGGGTCCGCGCCATGTCGATGCGGTCCGGTTCCTTGCGCCAGCCCGGACGGGCGCGGCTCGCTGGTTCGAGCACAAACGGCCTTAAGCGCTCGGGGACGGTCTCGGCGATCTTGGCGATGAGATCGGCGGCCGCGCGGGACAGAACCACGTCGGCGTGACCTGCAACCCATTGCGCGCCGAGTACGGCTGCCTCGATCTCATCGGGGGTAAGCATCA
>Ga0209167_10000849_pt1 | contig 20101 bp, 17 predicted proteins | sample Coa_R1_9_FD_187154 | JGI IMG/M metagenome (GOLD analysis project Ga0209167, IMG submission 187154) | Surface soil microbial communities from Centralia Pennsylvania, which are recovering from an underground coalmine fire - Coalmine... | ecosystem: Environmental > Terrestrial > Soil >... | reverse complement strand
GGGAGCACGGGAGCTGCAAACGGCACATTTGGAGGACGCGTCGACTATGAGGCGGGGACGGGACCAAGCTCGATCGCGGTCGCGGACTACAACCTCGACGGCATACAAGACCTCGCCGTGGCCGATTCAGGGGGCAACGCCATCGCCCTGCTGTTCGGGCTAACCGGCGGAACGTTCAACGTTCCGTTCGTATTGAATGCAGGAAACGATCCGCTGTCCATCTTTACGGCGGATTTTGACGGGAACGGGACGCCCGACGCCGCTATCGCCAACAACGCCTCGAATACGGTCTCTGTGATACTCAACAACAGCACCTCTTCTCCGGGCTTGGGCTCGCCGGGGACGCAATTTCCCTACTCGGAATATATTGATCTCGGACTGAAAATCAAAGCGACGCCGCGCCTTCATCGGAACGGCGACGTGACGCTGCAACTCCATTTCGATCTCACGGGACTAGCGGGGGCGAGCTTCAATGCGATTCCGGTGCTCACGAACGATTCGCTGGAGCAAACGGTTCGTCTGAAAGAAAACGAGACCACGCTGCTGGCAGGCATCCTCCAGCCATCGGTTTCAACTGCGTTGAACGGAACTCCCGGACTGGCGGAAGTGCCCGGGCTGGGAGCGCTGGCGGGAAACAAGAACGTGGCGGAAAACGATACGCAGTTGCTGATCCTGATCACGCCTCGGATGGTGCAGTTCGCGCCGAGGAAGAGTATCACGATCTACGCGGGCCACGGCGAAGGCGGAGGATTGGGCGGCTACATCTCTCCGTTCCAGCGAAGATTTCCTCAGCCGCAGCCCCTTCCTGGGAACAACCAGAACCCGATCAAGCAACCTCAGCCCTAGCAGGACGCTGAAAAAGTCGAACGGCAGCTTCAGGGGTTAAAACCCCTGATACAAAACGCCCACTTACGGCGGGGTTAAAACCCCGCCCTCCCGAAGACAAGGCGTTTTTCGGCAAGCTGCTAGGGCGTAACACGCCAGATTGTCGCGGTTCGCTCAAGCAGTTCAGCTCTGAGCGGACGTTTCCAGAACAACCAGCGGCTGATAGATACGCGGCACCACCGGCTCGGCGATGGCGATCAGGTGGCCTTGCTGGTTGAAAACGCGGAGCCGGGCGGGTTTCCAGTCTCCTGAGTCGAGCTGGTCGGGAGCGCCCTGCGCGGCGGTGATTTTGGCGGGCTGGACCTGAGCCAGGGGCAGCGTGAATCTGGCGCCGTGACGAACGCGTTTTTCGACGATGGGTAGCACGGTGGCCCAGGGCAAATCGGGCAGCATATTCTCCAGAGGAATGACGCGGCGAGCGAGTTCTCCGGCCCTGGCGTCCTGCTCGAGTTCACCCAGCGGAACGGCGTGGTCGAGCGTGAATTCGCCAACGGCGGTGCGGACGATTTCAGAGAGGTGCGCGCCGGAGCCTTGCAATTTTCCGAGATCGTGCGCGAGCGAGCGAATGTAGGTTCCCGCGCCGCATTCGACCGCATACCGCGCGGTAGAACCTTCGATGGCGGTCAAGCGGAATTCGTAGACGTCAACCTCCACTGGATCGAGGTTCACCGGTTTGTGTTTGCGCGCGAGTTCGTGAGCCGGCCGGCCGTGAATCTTCTTTGCGGAAAAAGAAGGCGGAGTCTGCCGGATTCTGCCGACAAACCCAGCGGTGAGCGCCGCGAGCGAATCCGGATCGAGCGAAGGAGAGGAATCGGGCCCGAGCGGCTCGCCGTCGGCGTCGTAGGTGTCCGTGGCGAATCCGAAACGGATAGCGCAGGTGTAGCGCTTCCGGCGGCCGGTGTAAAAGCGGGCGAGGCGCGTAGCGCGTCCCAAAGCGAGAACGAGCACGCCTGTAGCCAGCGGATCGAGCGTTCCGAAATGCCCGATCTGGCGGAAGCCCGCGAGGCGACGAACCATCTCGACGACATCGTGCGAGGTACGCCCGCGAGGCTTATCGACGACCAGAATTCCGTCGAATGGAGGAGGTTTGGGAGGTCTGGCCATCACAGGAGAACGCACAGGCGTCGCGCGAACGGGACGCGGCTATTCCTTTGAGCCGCGCGCCTGCCGCAGCAAGTCGTCAATATGCCGACCGTATTCTTCCGACTCATCGACTTGAAACAAAATGTCCGGCGCGCGCCGAAGCTGGAGACGTTCGACCAGTTCGTGGCGGATGAAGCCGGAGGCTTTCTTCAACCCATCGAGAGTGGCCGCGCGTTCGTGCGCTTCTCCGTCGATTTGCACGTAGACGCGCACGGTGCCCATGTCGGGGCTCACGCGCACCTCGGTAACGCTGAGCGGGCCGCAAAGGCGCGGGTCCTTCAACTCTCCCGCCAGCATCAGGCTGACTTCGTTGCGAATCTCTTCGGCCACGCGTTCGGAGCGGTAGCCGTGTCCACCGACGCTCATGGCGACGTTTCCTCGAAGTATTCGATTTCCTGCGAAACGAGGTCGCGGCCAAGGATGCGCTCGGATTCGGCAAGAATCGCGGCGAACGATTCCTCCAGATGCTTGCCGTCGCCAGAGAGACTGACGACGCCCACGCGCGAACGCTGCCACAAATCCTGATAGGCGAGTTCGGCGACGGCCACGTTGAAGTTGGCGCGCAGACGATCCTTCAGGCTGCGCAGCACCTGTCTCTTGTCCTTAAGAGATCGTGCGTCGGGAATGTGAATTTCGAGGGTGAGAAAACCGATCGGCATTTTGCGCTCCCAGCGTCTTCCGACACGCAGGCTGAAAGCTTAACTGCGGCGAGCTTCGGCCGTTTCCGGCGCACGCCCGCGGTCGATGATTGCCGCTTCGACCGGCGCGGTCTTTTCCACCTTGAAGCACTCGAGGACGTCGCCCACTTTGACGTCGTTGAAATTCGAAATGCCCGCGCCGCATTCGAACCCGGAGCGAACTTCGTTCACGTCGTCCTTGAAGCGACGGAGCGAGATCACTTTGCCCGTGTAGATCACGACGTTGTCGCGAAGCACGCGCACATCGGCGTCGCGCTTGATGATTCCTTCCAGGACGTGGCATCCGGCAATCATGCCGGCGCCCTTGACGCGGAACGTGTCGCGCACTTCCGCGCGGCCCAGGAAGGCTTCCTTAATGACGGGCGACAGCAGCCCGGCGACAGCCTTCTTCAGCTCGTCGAGGAGTTCGTAGATGATGGTGTGCAGGCGAATGTCGACGTTTTCGCGTTGAGCGAGATCGGCGGCCTTGCGCTCGGGGCGCACGTTGAACGCGACGATGATGGCGTTCGACGCGGAAGCGAGGAGCACGTCGGTTTCCGTGACGGCGCCGACGCCTGCCTGGATCACTTTCAGTTTCACTTCGTCGTTCGAGAGCTTCGGCAGCATCTCGGTGAGGACTTCGACCGAGCCCTGGACGTCCGCCTTCACAACGATGGCAAGTTCCTTGAGTTCACCAGCCCTGAGCTGTTCGTGCAATTGATCGAGCGTGAGACGCCCGGAGGATGCTGTCTTGGCGAGCGAGGCTTCGCGCTGCTTGCTCTGGCGGTACTCGGCGATGTGCCGCGCGCGAGCTTCGTCGGCCACCTGGAACTGGTCGCCCGCTTCAGGCACGCCCTGCAAACCGAGGACTTCGACCGGAGTCGAAGGAATGGCTTTCTTGATCGCTTGCGCGCGGTCGTCGAACATCGCGCGAACTTTTCCATACACGGCGCCCACGATGAAGAAATCGCCCACGTGCAGTGTGCCGTTCTGGACGAGAACGGTGGCAACCGGTCCGCGGCCTTTGTCCACGCGCGATTCGAGAACGGTTCCGCTGGCGGGGGCGTCGGGATCGGCTTTGAGTTCAGCGAGATCAGCGACCAGGAGGATCATTTCGAGCAAGCGTGGAATGTTCTGTTTCGTTCGGGCCGAGACTTCCACCATGACCGTGTCGCCGCCCCATTCTTCGGGCATGAGACCGCGGTCGGCCAGCTGCCGCTTTACGCGTTCCGGCTGTGCGTCCGGCTTGTCGATCTTGTTGATGGCGACGATGATTTTGACGTTGGCGGCCTTGGCGTGAGAGATGGCCTCTTCCGTTTGCGGCATCACGCCGTCGTCGGCGCCGACGACGAGGACGACGATATCGGTGACTTTGGCGCCTCGGGCCCGCATGCGTGTGAAGGCTTCATGGCCGGGCGTATCGATGAAAACGATACGGCGGTCGTCCACGTGCGCTTCGTACGCACCGATATGCTGCGTGATTCCGCCTGCTTCTCCAGCGGCAACTTCCGTTTCGCGAATCGCGTCGAGCAGGCTGGTCTTGCCGTGGTCGACATGGCCCATAACGGTGACCACCGGAGCACGCGGCTGCTGATTACCGGTGCGCTCCTCGCTGATTTTCTCTTCCTGCGCCATTTCCTCTTCGAACGAGACCACCTGTACGATCCCGTTGAAGGCTTCGGCGAGGCTGGTGGCTGCTTGCACGTCGAGAGCCTGGTTGATGCTTCCGAACACACCTCGATCCATAAGGGTCTTCAGCAGGTCTTTGGCGCGAATGTCGAGCTTTTCAGCCAATTCGCGGACTGTTATGCCTTCGGTGACCGTCACGGCTCTCGGTTCGCGCTGAACCGGCGCGACGGGTTCGATCTGAGCCGACTTACCTCCCGGTCCGACGCCAGGGCGAGTTCGAACCGGATGGAGCTTGCGCTCGCCTTCGGCAAATCTCTTTTCAATCAGCGGCCGGGACCGCGCTGGCATGGGGGGCTTGCGCGCGTAGAGCGGCTTGCCCGGCTCCGCCTTCGGGATTCCGCCCAAACCGGGTCCACCGCCCGGCCTCTGACCGCCAGGGCCACCGGGGCGAGGGCCTCCAGGACGCTGCGGAAAACGTGAGGGCGGTCCGCCAGGGCGTTGGCCTTCGGGCCTCGGACGCTGCTGCTGGCCCGGCACCGCGGGGCGCATGCCCACGGGCGCTCCGGGACGCGGCGCGACTGGTCTACCGGGCACGTTTTCGGGGCGCGAAGAAGGTCTTTGACCGATTGGAGTTCCCGCCGGTCGAGGCGCACCAGGCGCGGCGGTACGAGGAACGGCCGGCGATGCAGCTGCCGGACGTTGCGCTACGGTTCCCGCAGGTTGCGCGGGCGGGGCGCCCGGTGTCGCCGGGCGAATAGGGGTCACGGGTCTGGGAGCGGACGGCGCAGGCGCTGCCGGACGAGCGGCGGCGGGAGCAACAGGATGCTGAGCTGCGGGTGCCGTCGGTCTTGCCGGAGCAAGCGATTGCGAAGGCGACGCTGCAGACGCTGGCGGAGGCGCGGTTCCAGGAGTGGTCGCCGGTCGCAAAACGGCTGGAGCGCCTGGACCCGGCGGCGGTACGCCTGCGGGCGGGGCCGCAACCGTAGGCCGTTGTGCCGCGGCAGGAGCAGCGGTCCGTGCAGACGCACCTGGACGGGCTCCCTTTTTTGCCGCTTCCTTCGCCGCTTCCGCGGCAGCTTCCTGCGCAGCGAGGTCCTGGAAATGCTTGCGCGCCAGTTCTGCGTGCTCGATGTCGAGCGAGCTCGAGTGCGTCTTCTTCTCCGTGACGCCGATTTCGGGCAGGTACTCGATCAAGACCTTGGCCTTGACCTCAAGCTCCCTGGCCAGCTCATTAATCCTGATTTGGTTCGAATCTGACATTAAACTCCCGTAAACCTCTGTTCAAAACTCGACATCGGCGCGCGGACTCTTCTGTTTCGGCCTTTATGTCCCCGCTGAATCGTCTTCCGGCGGCTCCTCGTCGTGTCCTTGTTCGTTGCGATCGTGCGCCGGCGCTGGGGCTTCCTGCTCCGCTTCCGATGCGGCAGGAACCGCTTCCTCCGACGACTCCTGCGGCTCAGCGCGCTCGGCGGCTTCCACCGGGATCTCCACAGACGCGGAAAGCTCCTCGGCATTTTCCTCGACGTCGGGCGCTGCTTCCGCACCTTCAACCTCGGGAACCACAGCTGCTTCCGCACCTGTTTCTGCGCGTTCAACGTCGGGCGCAACGGCTGCTTCGCCTTCCTCAACAGGAGCGGGCGGCGTTTCGAGCGCCTCGAAGTGGGCCGCGACGGATTGATGGATCTTCTCGACCATCTTTTCGCCGATTCCGGGAATCTCGACGAGCTGCTCCGGCGTCATGTCCGCGAGCTTCTCGATGGAAGTGATCCCGGCAGCCTCAAGTTTTTCGATCGTCTTCGGCCCAACGCCCTTCAGTTCCGCGAGCGGAGTGCCGGGCGCGGTGAGCGCGGCCATTTGCGCTTCAATCTCGCGGCGCTTCTCTTCCTCGCTTTTGATGTCGATGTTCCAGCCGATCAGCTTGCTCGCCAGCCGGACGTTCTGCCCCTTCTTGCCGATGGCGAGGGAAAGTTGCGTGTCCTCGACGATCACCTCGAGGCGCTTCTCCTCGGGATCTACGATCTGTACGCGAGTGACTTTGGCCGGGCTGAGAGACTTCTGCGCGAATGCCGCGGTTTCCTCGCTGAACGGAATAATGTCGATTTTCTCGCCGCGCAGCTCGCGAATGATGGACTGCACGCGCATGCCTTTCATGCCGACGCACGCGCCCACGGGATCGACGTCCTTGTCGCGGCTTTCGACCGCGATTTTGGTTCGCTCGCCGGCTTCGCGCGCCACGGCGCGAATCTGCACGGTTCCGTCGTAAATTTCCGGGACTTCCATTTCGAACAAGCGTTGCACCAGCACGGGATCGGCGCGGGAAACCACAACCTGCGGGCCTTTCGCGGCGCGCTCGACCGCGCGAATCGTCGCGCGCAGGCGGTCTCCGATGTTGTAGGTTTCCAGACGCGACTGCTCGCGCTTGGGCAAGCGCGCTTCCGTGCGCCCGAGGTCCACGATCACGTCGGGACCTTCGACGCGTTTGACGATGCTGTTCACCAGTTCGCCGACGCGCGTGTGGAACTCGTTGTAAATCGTGTCGCGTTCCGCTTCGCGAACCTTCTGCAGGATCACCTGCTTGGCCGTTTGCGCCGCGATTCTTCCGAGGACGTCGGTCGGCTTGGTGTGCACGATCTCGCCGCCCACTTCAATGGTCGCGTTTTGCTTGCGCGCGTCCGTCAAGGAAATCTCGCGCAGGGGGTCAGCGACCTCCTCGACAACGATGTGAACTGAAAACACGTCCACCTGGCCGGTTTCCGCATTGAACTTCGAACGAAGCTCTTCCTCCGTGCGGTAATACTTCCGCGCAGCCACCAGCATCGCGTCCTCGATGGCCGCGACGATCACGTCGGGCTCGATATGCTTTTCCCGGCTGATCTGCTCAATTGTCTGATATAGCAGACTCGCCATTTCCTTCCTTCCCCACGAAAATCACCTTTACATCCAAATCCTCGTCTAGAACTCGACGACCAGGTTCGCCTTGCGAATCCCGACGAACGGCAACGCAATCTCTTTGTCCTTCACCTTCAGCTTCACCGAGCCGTCCCCGTACCCGCCAAGCCGGCCCTCGAAGTACTTCTGATTCTCCACCGACTCATTCAACCAGATCCGCGCCAGGCGCCCGCTGAAGCGCTCGTAATCCGCCGGGTTCCGCAGCTTGCGATCGAGACCCGGAGAACTCACTTCCAGCACATAGGCGGGACCCGGAACGAGATCCTCAACGTCCAGGATCACGCTCAACTGCTCGCTGACCCGCTCACAATCCTTGTGGCTGATCCCGCCCTCAGGTTCGCCTGAAGCGGGCGGCCGGTCGATATAAACCCGTAGCAGCCTTTGCTTTCCGATCTTCCACTCGACGTCGAAGATTTCTAGGCCCTCGGAGTGCGCCACTCGCTCCGCGGCCGCTCGAATCTGCTCCAGGTCCATTTTGTTCGATTTGCAGGACCTACTCCGCCGGTCCTTCGGCGGCCCGCTTCATCGTCCGCCGAGACGCCCGCCAATAAAAAAGTGGGCTCGCGCCCACTCGGCCGTGCGACCTAGATGAAAGCTGATTCAGTATAGTTTCCTCAGCGGTAAAACGCAAGCCGCCTTTCGGGACGAGCGAGCGGCACCGTGGACGCTCAGGATCCTGCTGAAAATACGCGGCTTTTACTGGGCGGGCGCTGGGTCCCGGGGTGGGCAGGCCCGTCTCGGCACATTCCCTGCGCCACAAACAATTTGCGTCGCTAATCGCGCGACTTCCGCTACAATCGCGGGCCGGTTGGCGCGGCATTCATTCCCCGAGACGTAGCGCCGAACCCCTCGGCACGAGGAGACACGATTGCCTCTCAGCCAGCGATTGCACGAAATCCGCACCGGGTTCGAGTCCTCGTTCTGGGTCGCGAACATCACCGAGCTGTTCGAGCGGCTTGCCTACTATGGTACGACGGCCGTCCTGGCCATCTTCCTCCACGAAAAACTGCAGCTCTCGCTCGGCCAGACGGGCCTGCTGATGGGCATCTTCGGGTTCGTCGTGTGGTTTTTGCCGGTTCTTGGCGGAACACTGGCTGACCGCTTTGGCTTTCGCCGGGCTCTGCTCTTCGCCTACGCCGTGATGACGGTGGGATACTTCCTGCTCGGCTCGCTCTCGTCGCCGTGGATGGAGCCGCTGCGGCACGCCATCGACCTGAAGTGGCTGGTCGGAGTCGTCCTGATGGTTCCGGCGCTGGGCCCGGGGCTCGTGAAGCCGTGCGTCGCGGGGACGACGGGGCGCGCGTCGAAGGAGAACGTCCGTTCGATCGGCTATTCGATTTACTACACGCTGGTGAACGTGGGCGGAACGCTGGGACCGATCGTGGCCTCGCTCGTGCGAACGCACGTGGGAATTGAGTACGTGTTCCGCGTCTCTGCGCTCAGCGTTTTCCTGATGTTCTGGGTGACGCTCTTTTTCTTTCGCGAGCCGTCGCAAACGAAAGAAGAACAGGTCGCGAGCGTTCCTGCCGCTATTCGCAACATGTTCGTGGTTCTCGGGAACTGGCGATTCGTCGCGTTTTTGCTGATCTATTCCGGCTACTGGGTGATGTTCTGGCAGGAGTACGTTTCCGTGCCGCTGTTTGTGCGCGGCTTTGTGGACCCGAAAGCGCACGTCGATGCCTTGCTCTCGATCGACGCTTTCACCGTGATGTGTCTGCAGATTGTCATCACGTACCTGACTCGAAAGATTCCAACGTTTCCCGCCATGACGCTTGGAATCTTCGTTTCGAGCCTGGCGTGGATTCCCCTGGCACTGCATCCGGCGATTTCGACGACCGCAGTCGCCCTTGCGGGTGTCGCACTGGGCGAAATCATTCAAACGCCGCGCTACTACGAGTATATGTCGCGGCTCGCCCCGCCGGGCCAGCAGGGATTATTCATGGGGTACGCGTTTCTCCCGGTGGCGATCGGCTATCTCATTGCGGGCCCGTTCGGCGGCTATCTGGTGCACCTGTTCGGCGACGTGCTGAAGCAGCCGCAAAAAATGTGGTGGGTCATGATGGGCGTCGGTATCGTCACCACATTCTTGATGTGGGTTTACAACGTCATCGCCCGCCCTGCAGAGCAAACCGAGCGCAGCTCATGAACGAGCCGACGATCACCGAGCCCTTGGCTGGACGTGTGATGGGATCGCCGGAGAATGCGTTTGTCGTCGCTGAATGGCGCGATCCGGGCGCGCCTCCCGGGCCGCCGCGCTACATCGCGCCGCTACACGTCCATCATCGCGATGACGAAGCCTGGTATGTCCTGGAAGGCGCGCTGCGCGTTCAACGCGGCGACGAGATCGTCGAGGCGAGCGCAGGCTCCGGCGTCTTCGTTCCGCGTGGAATCAAGCATACGTATTGGAATCCCACGGCCACACCCACGCGCTATCTACTCGTCATGACCGCGAATATCTACGCCTTGATCCAGGGAATCCACGCGATGAAGGAGCGCACGCCCCCTGCACTCCGCACCCTCTTCGCGAAGCACGATTCCGAACTGGTTGATTCGTAGGGCGACCATGGGTCGTGCCTGCAAATCCACCAGCCACGCAGCTCAAAACTCGTAATCGAGCGAGAATTCAATCTGACGCCCGCCGAGTCCCTCGATGGGCTGATCGAAACCAGCGATCGGCGTCAATTCTGATCCGAAAACAGGATTGATCTGTGCAACGTTTGCGCGATTGAACAGATTGAACGATTCCGCGACCACGTCCAGATGCCTGGTCCCGCCGAACGGGAAATACTTCAACACACGGAAGTCCACGGCCACGATTGCCGGCGTCCGGATCGAGTTCCGGCCGAAACCGAGAGGCCGCGACGAAAGAGGAAAGGCATGGTTACGACTCGCATCAACGCCCACCAACGGATCGGCGGGACGACCGCTCTCAGCCGTGAAAATGGGCGCGACTTCGATGTGACTGAATGCTCGAGTAAGCCAGCCGGAGGACGACGGAGGTTTTTGTCCTTGGTCTTCCTCGTCCTCTCCGATGGGCAAATCCCAAAGCGCGTTAAGGACAAAGCGCCGGGGCTGGTCCTGGAGCGACAGGGCGTGTTCCGCGGCGAAGCTATACGGATTTTGCGGCTGCTCGTCGTAATCGGAGGCGTCGTCGTAAGTCCGCGAAAGCGTGTAACTCGCCGAAAATTCCAGCTCTTCGTTCATCTGGCGGCTCAGAGTAAACGAAACGCCATTGTAGGTTGAGCCTGCCGAGTTCTGCAGCTGATATACACCGTCGAACGACGGATCGATCCTGCTTGGGGAGAAAACATTTCGTCCGAGTTGTTGCGGCGCCGGATTGGGAACGCCAAGGACGGCGGCATTTCCCGGCGTGAGAATTACCGGAGGAGGCAGATTAACGTTGAGTGTTCGCGCGAGCTTCACCCCATGCACAAATAGATAGTCCGCCCGCACAGTCAGGTTCTTCGCTATCAAGTACTCGACGCCGGCGCTCGCTTGTTCGCTATACGAAGTGGGCAAACGTGGTTCCACGCTGAAAATCGAGGGGAATATGCCGGCCGCCGGTGCGACGAGCGGTCCGCCTTGCGCCCCGGCAAACAGGTTGGCCGCCGCTTTTCCGTCAGCCACTTGCTCGAACGATTGAGAACCGTTCTTCTCGATGGCTCGCGCGAGATTGGCGAGGACGTAGCGGTCGAAGAAAATTCCGTAACCCGCTCGAAAAACCCATTTCGAAAAGGGGTTCCAAGCCAAGCCGATGCGCGGGCTGAAATTGTTCGTATCCTGATTAAATCCGGCGGGTAGATGCTCGAAGTCGTAGCGCACGCCGAGGTCCAACGTGATTTGCCGCGGCAGCGACCAATGGTCCTGGAGGAATCCACCGAGGTTCGTAACGGAAAAATCGACGCGGGGGCTTCCGAACGCCTGCCGAAATTGATCGGGACTGCCCGCAAGAAAACTCTCGAGAGAACCAAACAGGTAGACGCCGGCAAAACCATCCGGGACATCGGCGCGCAGCCGTACTCGGTTTATCGTCCCGCCAACCTTCCAGAGGTGTTTGCCTCTCGTGCGGCTGTACGTGTAAACGCCCTGATAGTGATTTTCGCGGCGCTCGCTGTTCCCACCGTAAGTGCGTCCGAAGGTGATAAGGCCGGCGATATCAATCTCTGGCCCGAACGGCTGATTCGTGCGCAAGACCGCGCGCCGCGTGGCCGCCTGGAATCGCAAATCGCCGACTGCTTCCGATCCCAACACCGTCGTGAGCGCGCCCGACAGGGAATTGTCGCTGATGAAGCTGCTGCCGTGGGCGCTCGGGTCAAAGAGCCCACCCGTGTTAAACGCGTCTCCGGATTCTTTGTTGTTTGTGAAGGCGTACCGCAGCATCAGCGTAGTATTCGCCGTCACGTCATGGTCGAGTTTTCCGGCGGCTTCCGTTTCCGCGCGCGCAATTGGCGTGAACCCAGTCGTTATTTCGCGAACAGGAATGTCCGGAAACGCGCTGCTTGCGAGCGCCAAGTTGATGGCGGATGCCACTGCCGGGTCAATGTCCGCGTCGATCTGACCGCGATTGTGCTCCTGCTCGGCCGCCACATAGTAGAAAGTCCGATCCTTCACGATGGGACCGCCGAGGGAAAGGCCTCCCCGAAAACGTCGGAACGCCGGCTTCTCCGGTTCCGCTTGAAATGGTTCCGTTGCGTTGAACGCGCTGTCCTGAGCGAAAATGAACGCGTCGCCATGAATTGTGTCGGTTCCGGAACGCGTGACGACGTTAATCGACCCGCCGGACGCTCCGCCTGATTCGGCGGACAACCCGTTGTTGACCACTTGAAATTCCTGCACGATCTCAGGAGAAAGTTCCGTGCGGCTCGAGCCGCTGTACTCATCATTGTTATCGAGCCCGTCGATCGAAACGCTGTTGCTCCGCGCCCGGAGGCCGCCGAACGTGAACCCGCTGGCGGGCAGAGGCGTGGCGCCGCTCGCCGAGGCGTGCGGGGAAGATTCTGATACGCCGGGCGCGAGCAGAACGAAATCCAAAGCGTTTCGGCTGTGCACGGGCAGTTCTTCGATGCGCTCTCGGTCTACGGATGAGACCACGGAGGTTTGCGACGGCTCGAGCGCAGAAGGCTCCGCGCTCACTGTCATTTGCTGCGATGCCGAAGCGGGCGCGAGCACGATATCGAGATGGATGGTGTCGCCCAACGTTGTCTCAATACCTGTCTGGCGATAGGGCGCGAATCCCGGCTGCTCAACACGAAGGTCGTACCGCCCCAGGGCCAGCTGCTGGGCGCGAAAGAAGCCTCGCTGATCGGTCGAAACGGTGCGGGATTGGTTGGTCAAGACGTCGCGCAACGTCACCTTCGAATTCGGGAGCACACCCCCGGTGGCGTCGCGGACGGTTCCTTCAACGGTTGCGCCGATTTTCGATACCTGAGCGAATGCAGTTCCCCCATAGATCATACAAAAGGCGAACGAGATGATTGCGACTGCCAAAGAGAAAACGCCAGAACCAAAGCGGGAACAACGCATCTGGGGCCCCCAATCCTCCACAACTCGAGGTGTGTTCGTGGTTTGGACGCGTAACGGCGGAGTTCTGCGGGAGGCAGAAAGAGCAGCCCATCGGAACGGTTGCCACAGGGGCCCCTAGCCTCGGGAGTTACGGATTTTCAGATTGTCTAAAGGCGCAGTTCGAGAACGGGCGGACTTAGCGGAATGAGAAATCCAAAAAATCCAAAGAATAATGAATGGTCACCCCACCGAGGATGTTCGGTGGCGCCCAACTCCGACTTCATTTCGGCATCCGGCTCTGCGCGGGGAACGTCGGCGGCCGAACGCGCGATCGAATACATCGCTCCAACGCACAACGCAAGGACCACCATCGTATACTCGCCGTCGTTCCCGGTCTGAAGGGTGTGATCCCAGCGATCGAATACTTCAAGCAGCGGACAGATAACGCAGATGATCAGGATCGATGCAACGACGATTCTGGAAAACTGGGACCGCACCGCCGAATTATACTCCAAGCTGAGCAGCCGCGGCCAAGGCTTCATCGGTCGCCACAAAACGGGCGCCGAGGAAGCGCAACTCGTCGAGGGCTCGGCGGCCGTCCTCCGTTTTCAGCGTTTCGATCGCGTCCGTCACGAGCGAGACATGGCGGCGGCGTTCGAGCAGGCCCTTCGTGGCAAGCCCCACGCAATACTCCGTGACGACTCCGAAAACGAAGTAGTGAGCCTCTTTCGGAAGGCGGTTCACGATTTCATCGGTGAGCGGGTTATCGAAGACGTTGAGCGTCTGCTTTTCGATCACGATCTGCTGGTACGCGAAAAGGTCTTCCGGCAGTTTGAATCCGCGCTCATTCGGCACAGTGAAGTACTTGTCCGCAAGTCCCTCGGGAACGATCTGCGCGCCGGGTGTTCCACGAACGCAATGAGGCGGAAACGTCGCAAACTCGGGGTCGTCCGGCGTGTGCTGGCATGCGTCGGAGACGAGCAGCACTCGTCCCTGACGCGCTGCATCAACCAGCCGCTTCAGATTCGGAATCGTCTTTTCCGCGCCGGGGACGTATAGCTTTCCGCCAGGCAGCATGAAGTCAGCCTGCGTATCGACTTCCCAGAAAATGATCTTGCGCGTAGGCATTCGCGTCTTTCGGAAAATTTCAATGCGAGTCATTTCGGCGCGGAGCGCCGGATCCGACGGCGAACATTTTCGAGCATGGCCTTGAGCCGCTTGCTGTAGCGGACGGGATACTCGGCCGAACGGGAAATCTGGCGGTATTTCTCCGGAAGACGTTCGAGACCGACGAAGGTGCGGGCGCGAAGTTCCGTCACCAACTCGACACCGCGAGTGCGCCGTCCCCCGCGCATCACCTCGATCAACAAGGGCTGTCCACCATTCGCCGGCTCTCCCTCGAGCGCAATTTGATCGTAGGTGAAGTCACCCGTGCGGTTCAAATAGCGCAGCACCTGTTTGCGGCCGGGATATGTCACTTTGGCCTCGCTGAACTTGGCTGCTTCGCGAGTCTCTCCGCCACGTTCGACTTCCACCAATTTGTAGACCAGGTTCAGGTGCGGCGCGTCGCCCGGCGTCGCCAGCGCCGTGCCGACACCGAACGAATCGATTGCCGCGCCCGCTTTCAGCAAGTGTGCGATTTTCGTTTCGTCCAGATCGCCTGAAGCAAAAATCCGGACGTCGTTCCATCCTGCGCGGTCCAACTCTCGCCGGACCCACCGGCTGTCTTTCACCAGGTCGCCGCTGTCGAGCCGCACGCCGCCCGGCTTTCGCCCCATGGCCACGATCGTCTTGACGGCGTTGCGCACATTGTAGGTGTCGAGCAGAAGGACGGCGCCTTCAGGAAATGCGTCGAGAAAATGGCCAAAGGCCTCGGCTTCATTTTCATGCGCCATGACCCAGGAGTGGGCCTGCGTTCCGTAAGTATTCATCCCGAAAAGCTGGCCGGCAAGCACGTTGGACGTGCCGATGCAACCACCGATCGCGGACGCCCGCGCGGCCCAAATGCTGGACCCCGGCCCGTGGCCGCGGCGCGCGCCGAATTCGACCACTTGGCGGCCCTGCGCGGCCGTTACCACGCGTGCCGCCTTGCTTGCGATCAACGTTTGATAGCCCAGGGTCGCGAGCAGATAGGTCTCCATGATCTGTCCCTCGATGATCGGCGCCGTGACGCGCAGGAGTGGTTCCCCGGCAAAAGCGAGGGTTCCTTCCGGAAGAGCATGGACGTCCCCGGTGAAGCGGAACTTGCCAAGATAGTCGAAGAATTCGTCGCGGATGTTGCGGAACACCGGGTGACCCCGCAGGAAGCGGATCTCTTCGGCAGTGAAACGGACGTTTTCGAGGAATTCCAGTCCCTGTTCGAGCCCCGCCGCTACGAGGTAGTTGCGGTCTCGCGGCAGATTGCGGACGAACAGTTCGAATGTGGCGCGGGCATCGAAGCGGGTCTGGAAATAACCCGCGGCCATCGTCAATTCATAGAGGTCGGTTAGAAGGCCTGAATATTCGCGCATCTCTTGAATCTTACGAAAGATAGACTAGTTGTGGTGCGCCCCTGCCGTGGACGGAAGCCGCTGGACGATCGGTTCGGTGTGCTCGGCTGCACCCTCGGCCGGAAAACTGTTGGAAAGACAAAACCCCCAAGTCCCCGTCCCATTGTGGAACGGGCGCACTTGGGGGTTTTCTGAATTTCGCGCCCGGAAACTACTTCAGCACGGCGTCTTTGAAGGCTTTTGCTGCCCGCAGACGAACGACCGTTTTGGCCTTGATCTTGATCGCCTCACCCGTCGCTGGATTGCGACCCATCCGCGCCTTGCGGTGCGCCTTTACCGCGCGCCCGAAGCCCGGGATCACGAATTTGCCCGCAGACCTTGCTTCCTTTACCGCGAGCTTGAACAGCTCGTCAAAAAACGACACGATCTGCTTCTTGGAAACGGGCTTTTCCGGCGTGCTGACCTTATCGGCCAGGTGGGCAACGATCTTCGACTTGCTCATCGGACTTGCCATTCACTTCCTCCTCGCACCTGAGTGCTCATGGGCATCCGGCATACCGGATACCGCGAGGCACTATAAACGTCCTTCCCATGCAACGCAAGAAAAAAGCACTAAAAACCCCGCAAAAGCGGGCTTTTTCCTCAAGGTGAATGCAATGCCCATTGAATTCACCTGCCAGGGTACACGCGTGGGAGTCACAACGAGCGAGGAGCGGGCGCGACAACCGCCGCCAGAGAGTCTCCCGAGTCCCCGATTCTCCTTGACAGGTACGGTCTCGGAGCACACGATGAACTCGACGTTTCGTCGTTTGAAGCGAAACTCCCGCTCCGTAGTCCGAGCGCAGTTCCCGTAAGGGCCAAAGCTCCGCATCGAGCGCCAAGAAGCCAGCACCTTCGGGCCTCCTGATTTTCACTCCCGCGGAGTCAGCCTCCTGTTCGACGTACAGGGCCGCACACCCAGGACGCCAGAGTCTGCAGAGATAACCACGAACTCGCTTCAACGCGAGGAATCGATCTCGAATTTCGCACACAAGGAGAACACATGTCAGAAGGAAACAAGAATGCGGTACGCCACGTGTTTGACGAAGTCTGGAACAAGAACAATGTGGCCCTGATCGAACAGCTTTTTGCTCCCACATATACACACCACGACCCGTCATCGCCTGATGTGGGGCGAGGCCCAGAGGGCTATAAGAAGCTGGTGGCAATGTACCGCGGCGCTTTTCCCGATCTTCGATTCACCTACGACGACTTAGTTGCCGAAGGGGAAACGGTGAGCGTCCGCTGGAGCACCCGCGCCACGCATAAGGGCGATCTCCACGGCATCAAGCCAACCGGGAAGGAGATGTCCATTTCGGGGATCAGCGTCTGCCATTTCGCAGGCGGCAAGATAGTGGACGAGTGGGTCAACTGGGACAGTCTGGGCATGCTGCAGCAGCTCGGCGTCGTGCCTCAACTGGCCAGCGCCAAAGTCGCAGCGAGGTAGCTTTCGCGGCTTCTTCCAAATCGCGAGGACCGACCACGCGTCGGTCCTTGTGTCCTCACGCCCCGTCAGAACCTTCTACTGCGAGGAGAGGCTTTCGTAAAAGAGCGCGACGGCCTTTATGCCGGCGAAATAGTTTTCGAGCGCGATGTGCTCATCGGGAGCGTGGGCATTCTCGTCGGGGAGACCGAATCCCATCAGGACACAGGGTATTTTGAATGTGTCGTGCATCTGCGTCACGAACGGAATCGATCCGCCCTCGCGAATAAAGACAGCCTTTTTGCCGAAACCCGCTTCTAGAGCGTGAATCGCCTTCTGAAAAATCGGGTGTGTGTACGCGGCGACCCACGGTTTGCCGGTGCTCAGCACCTGGAAATTGCACCGGACGGTTTTCGGGAGCAACTTCCGGATATGGCGTTCGACCAGCTTCGCGATTTTCGCGGGGTTCTGATTCGGCACGAGCCGCGTGGATATCTTCGCGTAGGCCTTCGACGGGATCACCGTTTTTGCACCTTCTCCCAGGTATCCTCCCCAGATACCGTTCAGCTCGAGAGTTGGGCGGACCCACAACTGTTCAACGGCGGTGTAGCCCTTCTCGCCGCAAAGATCAGGCGCACCCACCATACGGCGGAAATCCTTCTCTTTCCAAGGCAACGAATTCAGCGCTTTGCGCTCGGCGCGGAAGACGCTCGCAACGTCGTCGTAAAAGCCCGGGATCGCCACGCGAAAATTCTTGTCGTGCAGCTTTGCAATCATCTCCGCCAGAATCGTGATGGGATTCGGCACCGCACCGCCAAAAGCGCCGGAATGCAAGTCCTGCGCCGGGCCGATTATTTCGAGTTCGTAATAATTCAGTCCGCGCAGGCCGTACGTAATCGAGGGAACGCCTTTGGCCAGCATGGAAGTGTCTGAAACGACCAGCGCGTCCGCTTTCAAGCGCTCGCGATTCTGTTGCACGAAATCCCAGAGGCTCACGCTTCCCACTTCCTCTTCGCCCTCGATGATCGCCTTCACGTTGATGGGCAGCTTCCCAGCTGTGTTCTGCAGGCATTCGAGGGCTTTGAGGTGAATGTGTACCTGCCCCTTGTCGTCGGCGGTACCGCGTCCGAAGAGATTATTGCCGCGGACGGTGGGGTCGAAAGGCGGGCTGGTCCAAAGCTCGAGCGGCTCGGCCGGCTGCACGTCGTAGTGACCATACAAAAGTACCGTGGGCTCGCCCGGCGCGCGCAGGGATTCGCCATAGACAAGCGGATGCATCTTTGTGGGCTCGATTTCCACGTTCTCGAGACCCGCGGCGCGGAGCTTTTCCGCAACCCAGCGTGCCGCTTTCTCAACATCCGGCTTGTGTTCGCTCTTTGTGCTGACGCTCGGGATGCGCAAAAATTGCTTGAGTTCGTTGAGATGCTCTTCGCGCCTGGATTCGATGTACTCGTTCAGGTTCATCTGGAAGACCTCTGCACATACGCTGTCTCGCCGCTGCTAACCACAGCTGTGTCTCCATGGAACTGACCTGGGAAATGTCCCTTCTGAATCGTCTCACCAAACTGCCGGTGCCGATGCGGCCGGGCTGCCGATCGCGGACGCCATATTAGGTTGCGTCCCGCGCCAAGTCAATGCGAAGGGGGCCTTTGCGTCAGTTTCCGCGCCGAAGATAGCAACAAATCATTCCCGGATCGCGTGCCGCCTTGACCCCCGTGCTAGACTTTTTCGAGTGGCTTCGTCCGAGCTGGCACGAACTCCGCAGCGGCCCTCGGCGGTGAACCTCCGAGTTAGTGTCGGCTCCGTTTCTCTCAAGAACCCCGTCATCGCTGCGAGCGGTACGTTCGGCTACGGCATCGAGTTCTCTCACCTCGTCGATCTGAACAAGATAGGTGGAATCGTCGTCAAGGGACTGTCCTTTGAGCCGATGGCGGGTGCGCCGGCTCCCCGGATGTGCGAGACGCCGAGCGGCATGATCAACGCTATTGGCCTCCAAAATATTGGAGTAAAGGCGTTTGTTGCCGAAAAACTTCCGCGGCTGCGCCGATACGAAACCGCAATCATCGCGAACGTCTTTGGCCGGACGATCTCCGAGTATGTTGACGTGATTCGTGTCTTGGAGGAGACAGAAGGCCTCGCAGCGTACGAGCTGAACATCTCGTGCCCGAACGTCGAAAAGGGAGGAGCGGAGTATAGTACCGATCCCGGCGTCACCGGCGAAGTGGTGCGGGCTGCACGGCGAGCGGCGAAGCGCCCTCTCTGGGTCAAGCTATCCCCTGTTGTTGGAAACATTGGAGTTATAGCGAAGGCTGCCGAGTCGGCCGGAGCAGACGCACTGGTCATTGCGAACACATACCCGGCAATGTGTCTGGATGTACACAATCGAACGTCACGTCTAGGTAGTACGACAGGCGGGTTGTCCGGTTCCGCGATAAAACCTATAACGGTGAGGTTGGTTTACGAGGCCAGTCGGGTAACAAACATCCCGATTGTGGGACTTGGCGGTATCGAAAGTCCTGCCGATATCGCTGAATATCTGCTAGTTGGCGCCTCCGCCGTAGAAGTAGGCACAGCGCATTTCGCGGACCCGCGGGCCTCGGAGCGGTTGGCAACGGGCCTCGAAACGTGGTGCCGAGCCCAAAAACTATTTGAAATCAGCGAGTTACGAGGGGCATTTCGAGCCGAAAGTGCTGTTCAAGAGCAGGCCCTTAAGCTATAATTTGCTGATTCAAATAAAGATAGGTGACCATGAGAGCCAAGGCATTCGTTGTGCTTGAGTCGGTGTTCTTAGGTGTGGCTTTGCTCGTGCTGACCCCGTCCGCGAATCCGACGGCGGCAGTGAGCGCGGACACAGCCCATCCATCTGCAGCGTCTCTGCAAAACAGCCTTCTCCCGACCGTGTCTGAACTGCAAAGGAGCAGCAAACTCAAGCCTCTGGCAGTCTGGGAATGCACCAGCAGCTGGTATGGCGAGGATTTTGACGGGCAGCCGACCGCCACAGGCGAGCCGTACGATATGTACGGCGCAACAGCGGCCCACCCCACGCTTCCGCTGGGCTCGCTGGTTCTCGTAACGAATACAAAGAACCACCGAAGTGAAATCGTCCGCATCAACGACCGCGGCCCCTACGTAGAAGGCCGCGAACTGGACGTCTCCTACGAGGTAGCACGGAACCTGGGTTTCGACCAGCGCGGGCTGGCTAAGGTCCGCCTGGAGCTCCTGGAGGTCCCTTCACGACCGAACCAGATTCACGGCGAATAATCGTCGCGCTCGACTACGACCGCCTGCGCCCGGCCGTGGCTTTGGCCCGGCGGCTGCGCGGGGCGGCTGGGATGCTGAAAGTCGGCAGCCAGCTTTACACGGCG
>Ga0209167_10000848_pt1 | contig 20102 bp, 16 predicted proteins | sample Coa_R1_9_FD_187154 | JGI IMG/M metagenome (GOLD analysis project Ga0209167, IMG submission 187154) | Surface soil microbial communities from Centralia Pennsylvania, which are recovering from an underground coalmine fire - Coalmine... | ecosystem: Environmental > Terrestrial > Soil >... | reverse complement strand
CCACAGCGCTTTCGGATTGCAATAGAGGCGGCTCGAAAGAACGTGCTCGGAGAACCGGCTGGGCTCAAGAACAGCCAGACTGAGAGTGTAGTACGGCTTCTGAGCCTGCCGCCGAAAATAGACCTTCTGCACGCGAACCAGAAAGATTCCGTCTGGGATCTGATCTGCGGCACAGCGATCGGCAGCGTGCAATCCAGTGATCTGGCGTTTCATGCGACACCTTCTTTCTGGATGGGATAGCTGTTGAGTTGGCAGAGCAACGCGTTGCGGTCCTTCTCGGCCCAGTCGGCCAGGTGCTTGACGAAATTCTCAACTTGATCGCGGGTTGCGTCGCGCAAGGCCTTGACCCCGCAGAAGTCGGCCGCATAGGCCTTGACCAAGTTGGGATCAAGCTCATGCTGACGGATGAGTTGGCATAATCGGTCCCGGACTTTAGGGCTACCGCCGTTCCCGTTGGCGGGTTGCGGCGGCAACTTCTTCGGCTCTCGGGAGGGCTGCGGTGGTTCCGCGAGGGCCCCAATCTCTTCGACTGAGCAGATGCCAATTCCGTATGCCTTGCGCAGCGCACGGTTGACGGCGCGCGTCTCGGCCACGCGCATCTCGGCACCGTGGACAAGGAAGGACACATTGGATGGATCGGCGTCGCCGTAACCGACAAATCCCTTACATGCTCGTGATTTGAAGACGGTAGCTTTGAAAGCCCATCGTGAGGTCGCGGGATCAGAGAACTGCGCAACCGGTTCGACATGAATGCCGGCGCAACGATTTTTTCGGGCCAGGCGAATGAGACCCGAATGAGTCACATACCAGTGTCCATCAAGCCAGAGCAAGTCGCCCGATTCGACGGAAAGTTGGTACCGCTTCGTCACGGGAGTAGTTGCATCTTTGGATCCGCCGGAAGCAACCTTGTGGGCTCTCATGTGTGTTGAGTTCCTCTCCATTTTGACCATCCTTCCGCCCAGCACCTAGCTGGGTGATGTCTTTCGAACCGCACATCGGGTATAAAAGACCAACAAGACGACCCATAGGTCATCAATATGCATGTACGCATTTTATATGCGTTCATGCATATTTGTCAAATTCGCATGTCCGCCCAGAGAAAAGTCGAGATCGATTGGAAGGCTGTCGGACGCCGAGTACGTGAGATTCGAGGGTTCGAGGTTAACCAAGCAGTATTTGCGCGGGAACTCGGAGTGAGTCAGGGCCAGCTCTCAAGATACGAGCAAGGGGACAGCGAGATTGGAGCTGGTGTCCTCCTCCGATTAGGCCGCAAGTCAGGAAAGACGATCGAGTGGCTGTTGACCGGAATCGACGAGTCATAGGCCTCTTCGGCGCCGCCGAAATAAGTCGGAGCCACGTGGAGACCCGTTGTGTCGTAAGCATACGAAAATAGTGGACACCAGGCGCATTCTGGATCCCATTGGACATGACCGGCCGTAGTTCGTCGAGCAAAGCTCGCGGATTTGCTACGGACTCGCGCTTGAATATCAGGTCTTCGAGCGGCACGTAGCGGGCGTTCGAACATACCTTGCGCAAGAGGGCGGTCGTTCCGTCTGCCTCGCTTCGCAAGAGCTGGACTACCAAACGAACCCAACCCATTCTCAGGAGGAACATTACTATCGGACCTGTGCGCCCGTAATCCTTGGATTGCCCGAGATGGGAGCAACATTAGGTTATGCGACCGACCCCATGAACGTCGTTCCCCCCACGGACAACTCACTGTCTCTGTGCCATACGACATCAAGGTGCCAGCAAGAAGAGACGGATGATTCAAGTTCAAAGAGGCTAATCGGACTTGCAAGAAAAGCGCCTATCGAAGATATGAAGGACCCGATCTCAGAACGCAAGCTTCGGGCCAATCGGGCTAATGCCAAGCGCTCGACCGGGCCGAAGACCGAGGCAGGCAAGGCCACCTCGCGCAGAAACGCGCTCAAACACGGAATCCTGAGTCGATCCGTCGACTTGCCCCTCGCGATTCCAGGAATTGACCTTGCCTCTCTGAGGTTGAACAGGTCGCTCGTGTCGGAAGCTTTTGGAACAGATTCAGCATTATTGGAAATAAACCGCATTTGGGACAAACTGACGAAGGTTGCGGTCTTCGAGAACAACTGCGCCCATCACCCGGATGGTCTGGAGCAAACCGGACGGCTCATTTGTCGCTATGAACGGATGCTGACCAGACAGTTGCATGCACGCATTCGCGAACGTGCCGGCTTGTAAAAAGGTCCGAAGCACTTGAGGAAGAGCTTGTGGCGAACAACGCAGGTAAAGAGTGGAGCGTATTGAACGACGGAGTTTGGAAGAAAGTCGCCTTTGGTGCTGGAAGCAAAGTCTCTAAGCAGGCAGAGATCTTCGTCGCGCAACTGCAAGAGTCAGTTCGGCCGACGGATATGCTGCAGAGCTTGTTGCTGGATCGCATCGCAACCGGCTGGATACGCCGGCAAGTCCTGCTTGAAGTTCAGGGTGCAGCGGCGCTATCCGATACGCGAAAACCGGAAAAAGATAACATTGATTGGTTTGCCAACTTGTTAAAGTATGAGGCCGTTCTAGACCGGAGCTTCCATCGCGACTTGATTCTGCTGCTGCAACTGAAGAGTGCGGCTTCTGCCGCGCCCACTCTGAGCGCCAAGAAGCCACCGAAGTCAGAACGGAGCCTGATCGGCGATCAGGAGAATTCTAACGCGGCTGACCAAGCCGTTGGATCCCCTGTGGTGACAGTGCAGGCGCCAGCGGTCGCTCCCGGAAGTGAGGTTGAATGCTCCGAACGGGTGCGACGAAATGATGGCTACGTGGATCTCGAATGACTTCTCGTCGGTGGGGTCCCACTCAAGCACTCGAACGCCCACAGCAATGCCGCACAGAAAAACTGGTCTTGTCGCCAGTGAGTGTACGCTTGACGCAATGACTCTCGATAGGTGGAGGCGCGCTCTAAATATGCGACTGGATCGCGTGTGTCGCATTTATGGATTTCGAATCGTCGTCTCGACTACCGACTCCATCGGGGTCGTTTTCCGCTGATCTTCCGTCAAGGCGAGTACGGCAAAGGCGGTCGCCGCATCACTCATGAACAGTCCCGTGCCGGAAGACTGATGTCGTTTCTTATTCACAGAGGAAGCAGGCCAGGAACCTTCCGCGGCATTCTGATTGCTCATCAGCCAGGAAAGTCCTCGTCGGAGTTGAATGTTGTCCCGCGGCACTCCGGACTCTTCCAGCACAAGGATCATGAGGCTGGTGGCGACGCCGTCGCTCTTGCCTTCCATGGGCGTCCCATCTTCTCGGAGCCACATGTTCGCGAACGATTTAAGACTCCAACCTTTCCACTTCCAGGCGATGGAAGCCAACCTCCAGCCGCCGTCTGACTGCTGCTTGCTCAGGATTTCCTGAACGATCGCCTTCTGCTGGTCTGGCGATAGGAGTCGTGGAAGCTTGGTCGAAGCCCAGAGAAGGAAAACACGATTAATAGTGGATTGGGCGGCTTCTTCACGATTCAAATATTCTCGCAAGCGCGTAACGTTGTCCTGAATTTCAGGGGCCGATGCATAATCCCCGGGGGCCGTCCCCACTGCCATTGCAGCCAGGGTTGCGCCATAGTAGCCGGAATCATTCGCTTCCCAAGGCTCCTGGTCGAATTGAAGCCAGGGCCATGAACCACTCTGCTCTCCAGCCGTCTGCTGGAGTGCCCACACATTGCTGAAAGCGGCGCGTGTGTCGTCGCTGAGTTGTCCCTTCTCAGCATCGTGGCTGGCCAAAATCATCGCATTCAGAACCGCCTCAGTCCCACGGGACTCGGCGGTTTTTTTGTCGTATCCCTGGTCGATGTAGTAGGGCCCAATATCCTTCCAAAGCCGTACCCGCTTGGTGACATCATCGATCAGTTTGCGCTCATTGATTGACGGGCCTGGCTCCGCAAGTGCCGCGCGCAGGACCGGCCGCGCCAGAGCATAGGGCAAAGCCGTATGGCACGATACGCAGAAAGTCCCGTGATCCCGAGCGGACCCGGACCATTCTGACCACCAACCCTCGCGGTAGTCCAGGTAAGCCGCGGCGGCTTTCGGATCCCAAGAAGTGGAGACCTTCGCTGTGGGGCGCGAGCAAGCGACCGTGACCGCTGCCATCAGGCAAATCAGCGTGATGCTTATTCCTCGCAGGCCCACGTTCATCACGATCTCCTCTTTGCAGTTTGAACGATGTTCGGCAACACTGACCAGCAAATAAGGGGGAAGACTAGGCGCCAGAGCCGCCGCCGATGATCAAAAACTCTCAATCAAATTATAGTGATTCGCGACCACTCTCCGCCAATTGTCGAACCCCGCGGATAGAATAGTTACCGTGAACCACATTCTTCATGTTGTCGGCGCGAGGCCGAATTTTGTGAAGGCGGCGCCGCTGATGCGGGCCATTCGACAACGTGGCATCCGGCAGACGCTGGTCCACACTGGACAGCACTATGACCGAAACATGTCGGATGTGTTCTTCACCCAGCTTGAGATTCCTGAGCCGGATTTCAATCTGGAAGTCGGCTCGGGCAGCCACGCTTCGCAGACGGCAGAGATCATGCGCCGATTCGAGCCGGTGGTCCTCGAAAGCAAGCCAGATATGACTCTGGTCTATGGCGACGTGAACTCCACCGTTGCCGCTGCGTTGGTCTGTTCGAAACTCCTCATTCCGGTCGGCCACGTGGAAGCTGGGCTTCGTTCCTTCGATCGAACCATGCCGGAAGAAATCAACCGGATTGTAACGGATCGCATTTCCGACCTGCTATTCACGCCGTCGGAAGACGGCGATCTCAATCTGCTGCGCGAGGGTGTGCCGAAGGAACGCATTCACCTCGTTGGCAATGTGATGATCGACTCGCTCATTCAACTTCTGCCGGCTGCGAGGAGCTGTTCGAAGAACGGATTTCCGGATCGATTTGCCCTGGTTACTCTTCACCGTCCGTCCAACGTCGACGACATCGAGACTCTTCGCGGAATATTGGACTGCCTCACGAAAGTCAGCCAGGATCTCAATATCATATTCCCGGTGCATCCGCGGACACGGCCGCGCATAGCCGAGTTTGTAATCAATTCCAAGAATTTGCGATTGCTTGACCCCATGCCCTACATCGAGTTCCTGTCGCTTCAAACCCGCGCCGCTGTCGTGATTACAGATTCTGGCGGAATTCAGGAAGAGACAACCTATCTGGGAGTGCCGTGTCTGACCTTGAGACAGAATACAGAGCGTCCGGTCACTGTGACCCAGGGGACCAACCTTCTGGTCGGCGACGACCGGGGGAGCCTGGTTGCTGAATTAGGCAAGGTCCTTGAAGGCAAACAAAAGAAGGGTGGTATTCCCCCTTTGTGGGATGGTCACACCGGCGATCGCATCGCCGACATCCTGCAGCGGATGTGACGCGAAGCGTGTCATTTGGTGGGAGTCTTCCTTGTCGACGCCCGACCATAGTGCGCAAATTCCTGCATCGCACATGACCTTTCCATTCTTGACAGCGGTTCACCGGCGTGAGAACCTCAGGGAACTTCGGTACAGTTTCGCCACAAGTCGAAAGATTTCGCCACGAGTCTAGAGTACGAGAACCCCCAAGATTGCAAATCCAAAAGATGAGGTGTGCCAATTATGAGACCAGCGTCGATGTTGTCTGAAGGCAAGCGCGCGTTAGCTTTTGCGTTCGCGCTAGGGCTGGGCGCGATCACGGTGCCGCAGGCGCACACTCAGACTTTCAGCGTGATTCACAACTTCACCGGTGGAAGCGATGGCGCCAATCCACTTTCGGGCTTCATCGTCGCAGGAGGGGATCTCTTCGGCACTGCCAGTTCCGGAGGCAGCTCTGGAGTCGGCGTGGTGCTCAAGTTGACCACCAGCGGCACGGAGACTGTGCTGCACGAATTCACTGGCGGAGCCGACGGCGCGAATCCCGAAGGACGTTTGATTGCGAGCGGCGGCTACCTGTATGGCACGACTACCTCCGGAGGGGCATCCAACGCGGGAACGGTATTCAGAGTTACTTTCGCTGGCAAGGAGACCGTGCTGTACAGCTTCACTGGAAAAAGCGATGGAGCAGGCCCGGTCGCCGGTTTGGCCGTCGACAAGGCAGGAAATCTTTACGGCACAACGAAGGCAGGCGGCGCGAGTGGGAACGGCACAGTCTTTGAGTTGGCCATTCCAACTGTGGCCGGCGGCAAGTGGACGGAAAAGGTGTTGTACAGCTTTGGCACCGGCACCGATGGAACCGCTCCCGTCGCAGGTGTCACCTTTGACCTGTCCGGCAACCTGTATGGCACAACTTCTGCCGGAGGCACTTACGGAAACGGCACGGTGTTCCGGCTGGCCCCGTCAACTCCCAGCTGGAAAGAAACCATTCTCCATCATTTCGAGCTGCAGGCCGATGGAGGTGTTCCCTATGCCGGACTGGTTTTTGGCGGTAAGAACTTTTATGGAGCCACCAGCGACGGAGGTGCCGGCGGTTCAAACGGCGGCGGAACAGTTTTCGCGCTTTCGCCCACAACCGCAGGTGGCTGGAAGTTCACGGTGCTCTACGGCTTGTCGGGGTGGGGCATTTCGGGCAGTTTCCGCAACCTGCTCCTGGGCTCCGGCAAGATCTATGGCACGACGCATTGCGACGGCGCCAATAATGCCGGAACAGTTTACGAACTCACTTACTCAGGCGGAGCCTGGACCTACAACTCCTTGTACGTTTTCACCGGCGGCACCGACGGCCTGTTCTCATTCAGCAATCTCGTCGCCGACAAAGAAGGCAACCTCTACGGCACGACAAATGGAGGCGGCGCCAACGGCTACGGGGTCGCCTTTAAAGTCACCCCCTAGCTTGAGCAACCGGTTACCTTCGGCCCTGCGCCCCGCGGATCGGCTATCCCGAGCGGCCATGAACGGTTGCGTGACATGTGCAGCATAGCGTGATCAGATTTTCTTTGGCGTCATCGCAGGACTGACTGCGGTCTTTGTGGACCGATGCGTGACACGTTAAATCGGTGTCAGGTTCACTTCCTTCTGCGCTGGGGGGGAATCGCCAAGCCGTTACTTACTTTCTAAGCGTACGCACCGGCATTAGTGAAGTTCCGCGAACTCCACTTTCGCTTGTTTCAGGATAGGAACGTCAGGATCGGCGTCTTTCCAGAGAGTGAAGAAATCTTGATATGCCGCCTTGGCTTTGCTCGTGTCACCTTGCAGGGCACAAGCTCGACCCAGTTGGAGATGAGCCAGCACGCCGATAGGATCCCCGACCATTATGCCGGGGGCATCCAGAAGTTTCTGAAATTCCCTGGCAGCCTCAGCGCCTTGGCGCGCGGCCAAATACGCCTGTCCGCGCGCATAGATGGGATAGAGGGCGCCGAAGAAACCCGTTTGACTGCTGCGCGGCTGGCCCAGTTCGTAGGGGACGGCAACTTGCAGAAGTTCGATCGCCTTTGCGGGATCGCCGTGGTTCAGGACAACAAACGCACGCACAGATGGCAGGTAATTGAACTTAACTGACGTATCTTCTGGGAAGCTGTTTTCCAGATCGTTGGCCAGTGTTTGGGCCTGCGAAGAATCCCCCGCCATAGCCAGGGCAAGGGCCGAGCCATACTGCACCTCGCGGTTCTTGGCAAGCGCAAGGGCTGCCATTGCCGCCGTCCTTGCGGAGAGCTTGTCTCCGTAGAAGGCTTTCCACAGCGCCGCTCGGGTTTCAAATCCAGCCGCCTCTTCTCGATGAGCCGCCTGCTGAGCCAAATCGCTTGCCCGCCGTAACATCCTCGTGGCCTCTTGCAGCTGACCGGTGTATGCGAGGGCAAAGGCTTGATGGCCGGAAATCAATTCTTCGACTCCCGCTTTCCCCCGAGCCGCGGCCACTTCGCGCTGCATGCCCCCGATGTCACCATTCAAGAAAGCGACATCGTATCGCAGGAGGGCCAACAAAGGGATCTCAATTTTTCGTTCGGAGGCCCTGCGAAGCGCGTCTTCGGCCGCTCCCAGACGACCAAGGCTAAGAGAGTTGGAAGCAAGAAGTGCATAGCCAACGCCGAAGTCCGGTGCCAGTTCAATCACCTTTTGGGCCTCTTCGGCTGCCTTTTCATGGTCGCCGAGCACAGGATAAATGAAGCCCGCTAAGAAGGAGTGCGGTGTCCACTGACGAGGATAAGCCTGTGCCCACGCCTCGCACGTCTGCTGCGCTTTGTTCTGATTTCCTGTCCCCCGTCCATCGTAATAAGCCGTGATAAAGAACTTCTCGTTGTCGCTGGCACGGTTCCGCAATCCGTAGGCTTTTCTAATATTTTCCGTACCAAGTTCGGTTTCGCCACTGGAACCGTACATGAGCCCGAGCGACGCGTATGCGATGGCAAATTTGGGATCGATCTCGACGGCGTGCTCAAAAAAAGGAATAGCGGCATCCCCACCCGGGGAGGCGGCAACTTTCCAGCCCATGCTGTACGCTTTTAAGGCCTCCAGTGACGGCGTTGTAGCCTCGGCAAGGGGAGTATCGTGTTTTTCGACGGTCACCAGGGATTCTCCGACTCGTTTTCTGAACTTACTCGCAATTTCAGTTAGAGCATTCAGTACGTCTTCTTTCCTTGCCACTTCCACCTGCTCCTCATCAAGGATGTCTCCCGTGCGACAGTTCTTTGCGCGTAATCCCAAGACGAACTGGCTTCCGAGACTGGCAATCGAGCCGTCGAGGACGGCAACGCTCCCGGTGCGCTCGCAAACTTCGTGGGCGAGCTCCGGAGTAAGCCGCGCATCGGATGGCTGGCCCATCAGGGACAGCGTGTGCAAAATACGCTCCTCTGAGATGAGGCTTAGAAAAGGCGACTGTTCCAACTGCACGGCCATGCCTTGCCGCAGCGTCCCGTCAAACACAGGATCGCCCGTCGTGTTAAGGAAATCGGCGAGGACGATGGTGTCCTTGTCTGTGAGCTTTGGATGTGGCTGGAGATAGAAGTAGGCGCCCCCTGACAACGCGACTATTGCTGCGACGGAAAAAATGATGGCCTTCCATCTTCCAAGACTAGCTGCGGCTCCTTTCTCTGCACTCATCATCACCGGAGCCGAATCCGAGTCCCGTTTCATCCGCCGCAGGTCGGCTCGGATTTCGGAGGCGTGCTGGTAGCGAAGATTCAGGTCTTTCTCTAAACACTTACCGATGATTCTTTCCAGTTCGGGTGGCAGTCCCGGATTCAGTCGCACGGGAGGAACAGGCGCCCGGTTAAAGATGGAATCAAAGATCACTCCTGTTGTTTCTCCGTGGAAGGGCACCGTTCCGGTGGCGGCTTCATAGAGCACCACACCGAAGGAGAACAGATCGGAGCGGGAGTCCAATTCCTTTCCACGAACTTGCTCCGGCGACATGTAGGCCACCGTCCCCACCGCCGTGCCCGGGTTGGTAAGAGATTCCTCCTTCATCGAGGCGTTCAGGTCCATGGCTTCGTCGTTCAGGGAAAGCTTGGCCAGGCCGAAGTCGAGTACCTTCGCGTGTCCGCGCTTGGTGACAAAGATGTTCGCAGTCTTGATGTCGCGGTGAACAATGCCGGCGGCGTGAGCGGCGTCCAGTGCGTCGGCGATCTCGATGCCCAGCGATACAATCAACTCGGTTTCCATGGGCCGCCCTGCGATGCCGCGCTGCAGGGTCACCCCGTCGAGAAACTCCATCGCAATGTATGATTGCCCATCGTGTTTGCCAATTTCGTAGATCGTGCAGATATTGGCATGATTGAGAGCGGACGCCGCTCGCGCCTCTCGGCGGAAGCGTTCCAAAGCTTGCGGATCGCGGGACACGTCTTCGGGTAGCAATTTCAGTGCAACAAAGCGGCCAAGCTCGGTGTCTTCGGCCTTGTAAACAACGCCCATCCCGCCGCTGCCCAGCTTTCCCACTATGCGGTAATGGGACACGGCACGGCCAGCAGGAAAATCCTCATCCTCGTGCGTTTGCCTACGTTGCTGCTGCACGATGGCCAGTGCTGCCACCTCTATGGCGGGACTCTCCAGAAAGCTCCCTGCTTGATCTTGTGCTCTCAGCAGCGAGCGTACCTCGCGCTCCAGCGCTTGGTCGCCGGCGCAGGCGTCATGCAGAAACGCATCGCGCTCTCCGGGCGGACGCTCAAGCACCGATTGCAGCAAACTATCGACTTCTTGCCACCGATCAGAGTCCATCAGTCGCCCTGCCAGTTAGTTCACGATACAGCCAGGCCTTGGCGGTACTCCAGTCGCGCATTACGGTGACAGGCGACACCTTCAGCACCTCCGCCGTCTCCTCGACGCTGAGTCCGCCGAAGAAACGCATTTCGACGACCTGCACTTTGCGGTGATCAATACGGGCTAGGGCGTCCATAGCATCATCGAGCGCAACCAGATCCGCACCTCGATCGCCGCCCACCATGGCCGTCTCTTCCAGAGAAACGTGCTGCACCCCGCCTCCACGTTTCAGATTATGTCGGCGCGCATGGTCAACCAGAATGCGCCTCATCAGCTGTGAGGAAACCGCAAAAAAATGGGCTCGATTCTGCCACTGCATGCTCTTGTAATCGATCAGTCGCATGTAGGCCTCATTCACCAAGGCCGTCGTTTGCAGGCTGTGGCCGGGGCGCTCGCCTCGCATGTAACGCCTCGCGAGGTGCCGCAGTTCGTCGTAGACGATGGGGGTTAGTCGGTCGAGCGCGGCTCGATCTCCATCGCTCCAGGCCCGGAGCAAGCCGCTCACTTCCGCATTATCGGGAGCCTGCGCCTGTTTGTGCGCCGGTGGCTCAAAGTTTCCCATGCCTGCACTCTGGGGAATCATACCCTGCCCGGCCAGCCCTTCAAACATAAAGAGATCTTCGGATGATAGTTTCGCGCCACCAATTACGCCTACTTAGACGAGAGCGAAACGAGCTCAAAGATCAACCGCTTTCAACGCGGAAAAAATTTAGGAGGCCACATGAAGTCCCAATCTCTGCTGTCCCTTTCGGCGTGGTTACTTGCGGCGCTGGCGGTTCCACTGACCGCTGCCGCGCAGGACGCCCAGCTACGTCCACTCCCAGCCGCTCATTACACCGTGACCGATCTCGGCACATTGTCTGGCGGCAATTTCAGCCAGCCATTCTCTATCAACAGGTTTGGTCTGGTGAGTGGCTCGTCGAGCCTCGCGGATGGCACACAGCACGCCGTTCTCTGGTTGGACGGACTAATGGGCGACATCGGCGCACCCGGACTCGGGGGACCGAACAGCATCGCATTTGGCGACAATGAAAGATTCCAGTCCGCCGGTGAAGCCGAAATCTCTACTGCGGATCCCAAGGGCGAAGATTTTTGCGGATTCGGCACCCACCTCACCTGTCTACCTTTCCTGTGGCAGGACGGGAAGATGGTTCAGCTCGCTACACTCGGTGGCAACAACGGCGCGGCTAATGCGATCAGCAATCGAGGGGAAGTGGCCGGATTTGCGGAGAATTCGACACCAGACTCAGCCTGCCCAGTTCCCCAAGTTCTCCATTTTAAGCCCGTCGTCTGGGAAAAAGGAGTGATTCACAGGCTGCCCACAGTTGGGGGAGATCCAGACGGCGTCGCCTACAACATCAACGACAACGGAGAGGTCGTCGGCGCGTCGGGCACTTGTACAACGTTCAATCCGAATTTCCTGAACAGCCTGCTGGCGGTTCATGCCTTGCTCTGGGAAAACGGCAAAGCGACGGACCTCGGAAATCTCGGCGGCCCCACCGGACAGGCGGGCGGAAACACTGCCTATGGCGTTAATAACCGAGCTGAGGTCGTCGGTAGCTCGGACCTGGCGGGCGACACAACTTTTCACGCTTTTCTCTGGACCAGGAAAACTGGGATGCTGGACTTGGGCACGCTCTCCGGTGACGTAGCGAGCAACAGCATCAGCATCAACGATGGCGGCTCGGTGGTTGGCTTCTCTCTCGACACGAACTTCAACCCGCGGGCGTTTCTGTGGGAGAAAGGCGTAATGACCGACCTCAACACCCTGATCGCAGGTGATTCTCCGTTGTATCTACTCACTGGTTGCTCCATCAATTCGCGCGGGGAAATCACCGGCTTGGGTCTGACCAGCACGGGTGAAATTCACACTTATCTGGCGCGCCCGACACAACAGGTCGCGACCAGCGAAAGCGCTTCACAAGGCGTGATCACCCACAGGATTCTGAGCGACGATGCCCGCAAGTTGGTTCAGCAACAACTGCGCGTTGGCCGATCCGGAATTCGTCTCATCATGGGGCCACAATAACCACCGGAAGCACACCCATAGCGATTGTCGTATAAGCCCACGAAGTCCAGGAGCATGAACTGAGACCGAGAGAGCAGGGGAAGTTCCTGCTCTCTTTTTATTTCTATTCCTGCTGTCACTTCGGCGCCGAAATGTCGGGGAAACTGATGGGGAAAACGACAGGCATCAGTGGATCTGTACTGCCGATTTCAATTTCTTCAAATGCTCAGTCCCCGAGTGCGGTCTACGCTGGCGAACTTCCCCTAGGTCTTTCCGGTGCCTCTTGGACGGAAGCCCGTCCGAACCGAGTGATCCGATCACTGTTGAGTAACATCGATCATATTGTCATCCGCGTTCCGGTCGATGAGCTTGTTGTAGGGGTCGATGCCGGCAAGTGTAGGCGGCTGGTCGACGATGATCTCGAACGTTCGGTGTCCCTCGGTGAATTTCTCTTTCTTCAGATATAGCGGTTTTTCCTCATCTTTTTTCCCGCTGAACACGCCCACCTCGATGTAATCGGCAAGTGGCATGGGAGTCTCTGCGCCGTTGCCGTCGGCCTGAACCTTCCGTGAGTCGACTTCAAGCGTGACCTTGTATTTTCCGTCGGCGGTCTTCTGTGAAGTTGCGGAGACGGCTTTATTGTCGTAGAGGACGATACGATTGAAGTCGTCGTCGACCAGGTACTGGAGTTCGGGCGGCGTTTGCGCTCGGATGGCATCCACCAGCATGCGCGTATCTGGATAGGCTTCGTCGACCGTCGTGGAAGCTCGCGCGTTGTCGTGGGCATCGACCTGATTGTTCGCATTGGCGTAACGATATTGCATCAGAAAGTTGTGGAGCGCGAGGTTGAGCTTGTCTTCGCCGATGTAGTCGGCCAGCGTGTAGAGGATCTGGCCACCCTTCTGGTACCAGACGTACGACTCCCGCTGGACGAGACCAAGAGGCGGCTCGTGGCGAATCTCGCCGGCGCGGCCGCGCAGGTAAGCATCCAGCTCGTGGCGCAAATACCGATGCATCAGGTCACGGCCATACTTGTGCGCCATCACCTGCAGAGCGGAGTACTCAGCCAGGCTTTCCGACATCATGTTCGAGCCTTCCACATCGGCCCCAACCAGCTGATGGGCCCACCACTGGTGGCCGAGCTCGTGGGCGGTTACGAAATAGGTGAAATCGATGTCGGTGGGCTTCTTCAGTCGTTCGATGAAACCGATTCCTTCGGAATACGGGACGGTATTGGGAAAGGATTCAGCGAAGGTCCGGTAGCGGGGAAACTCGAAGATGCGGAACTGCGAGAACTGGTAAGGGCTATAGATGCGTTGATAGTAGTCGAGCCCGGCGCGAGAGCTGGCGAGCATGTCGTCGACGTCGTAAGGGTGCGCCGGGTCGTAGTAAACCTCGAGCGCTACGTCGCCATTCGGCCCGTGGTAGGTCTCTTTGCGGGTCTGATAACGGCCGGACATGTAGGCGAAGAAGTCGAGGATGTGAGTCGATCCCATACTGTATTCAAAGAAATTGCGGCCATCGGCTTGCCACTGGCGTTGAAGATATCCCGGAGCCACGGCGATCTGCTCGCCAGAGGTACTGACGATGGTGTGGTAGGTGACCCAGTCCGACTCCCCGCGGAAGAAAATGTTATTTACGGAGTGAACGGGGTCGCCGCGGTGAGGCATCTCTTCGAGAAGCGGGAGATGCTCTTCACGGCGGCGACGTGGATCGTCAAGCTCGATGCTCGTATTGTAGCCAATGTAGGGGACGTAGTCGGAGTCGAAGAAGGTGCCGTTGTAGGCGAATTCCGGCAGTTCATTGCCATCGCGGAAACCGCGGCTCTGGTGGGCGACGTTGCAGGTAAGCGTGATCGTTTCGCCCGGCGCCAGAGGCTGATCGAGGGAGTAGATTGTGTACAAAGCGCGTGGCGCGGCGCTGACCAGGTGGAATGGCCGGTCGAACCGGAGATTACTGACCGACTGCCTAAGATCAGTGACGTGGATTTGCGCAATCGGCTGGTTGGTTTTGTTCTCCAGTGTCATGCGGACGTTTCCGTCGAACGAGCGACGGTTGGGATAGATATTGATCGTGGCGTCGACCGCAGTCACTTTGGGTTGTAGCAGGTTCTCGTACTGTTTGAATTTGCGTTCGTAGTCGGCCTGAATGTCGCGCCGTGCCTTGGAGTCGAGATACTCGTTGAGCACGTGGGCGTTGTAGTAATACCAAGCGCCGGACCCGACTGCGATGATGGCGAAAAAGAGTGCAGCCGGGACGAGCCGCGGCGCGCGCTGAAGGGCCAGCCGAGTGCGGGCGCGCAGCGACTCTTCCGCGCCACGCCGGGCGAACGCGATCGAAATGACACCCATCACCGCACAAATCGCGAACCAGTACGTGATCGACCAGAATAGACCCGGAACGAAGTGGCCGTAGCCGTTCATGTCGGAGTAGGTATAGGCGGGGGTCTGGCCGAGCAGGTAAAGAGTGTTCTCCCAGCCGAACGCGTAGAGGACCGGCATCAGGACGAACAGGCCGATCAGGATCGCGTATCCCACAAACTTGTTCGACACCACGGTCTGAATGAAGAGTGCAAAGAGGACAAAAGTGAGGATCTGGGGGAAGGTCACGACATAGAGTTCCTTGAAGTACTGCAGCAACTCGTAATGGTAGTAACCGGCGATCGTCTGCATTACGACGCCAATGAGCCCGGCGAACGCGAGCAGGATAACCTCGACGACAACAATGGCGGTCAGACGAGAAAGCCAGTCGGTGGACTCTCGCATCGGTAGCGCGTCATGGATGCCGTCAAAATGCGTGTCGCGCTCGCGCCAGAGGAGTTCCGCCGCATAGAGGGCGGCAACAATGAAGAGAAAAAGGAGGGCACTGCCCTCCACCGCCTGCACCATGAGAAAGGTGACGGGCCATACGTTCTGCTCGGCGACGCGGCCAGCGAAATAACCGTTGTTAATGCCAAAAGCCACGATAAGGACCACAAGGGCCCAGAACGGTATATCGCGGAAAATGTTTCGCAGCCTGAGACGCGAAAGCGAAATGTATTGCGCAAGGGTCGTGGCGCGATCGAAGACTTGATGGACCTTCGGAAGCTGCGCGGGCACGAGCGAGCGTACGGGCAAGGCTTCCGTGAGTTCCTGTTCTTTCGCCTTGGCTGCGCGGCGGCCCTGCGAGCTCGCCGTAAGCGCCTCCACCGACATGGGAAAAAGCGCCCAGACCGATACCAGCGACAACACACCGGCGCCGCACCACAAGAGCCGGTTGTAGAGGAATACGCCATTGACCAGCGTGGGCGACCAGGTCAGGAACAGCGTGTTCTTTTCAATGACGGTCCAATAGCGAGTGACATCGTTGAGCAGGATGAATCCCACTGGATCGAAAATGCCCGACCAGAAGCGTTCAAGCGAGCGCGTGGCCGAGAATACGGTGATCCCGATGACGTAGATCATGAACAGGGCGACGCCTGCAGATAAACGATGAAAATTTTGCGGGTGAGCGCAGCGACTGCGAAAAAGGCCGAGCCGATGAAAAATATCTGCACAACGAAGATTGAAAAAAACGGCTGGACGTAGGTCCACAAGTGATTCGGACCGATGCGCGTGTGATCTGCCCAGGGCGCGAAGGTGCCGAGGAAAGTTCCCAGCATCATGCCGGAGAAGGCGAATACGGTGGTGACGAAGGAGCCGGCCCAACGTCCGCCGAGGTAGGCGAATTTGGAGATGGGCTGAGTAAAAAGAATCTGATAAGTGTCGCGCTGGAAGTCGCGGAGGATCGACGTACCGAAAATAGCGGCGACCACGATGATGCCAAACAGCGAGGCCCAGATGTCGTTAAGAACGTTGGCGTAGGGCCCATTGAGCAAGACCTTGCCGTTGCCGCTGCCCACTGGACCGAAACTCTCAGAGGCAACGCAGAAAAAAGAAAACGCGAGCCAGAGGAGAAAATACATGTAGGTCGAGAGGCTCTTGAAACGGAACTTGAGTTCAAAGGTGAAGAACTCCCAAAAGAGGGCCATGTCAGATTCTCCAGGGTCGACAGACAGGATCGACAGAAGTAGATCGCAGGTCGCGCCTTGTTAATTTGGAAGCTCGCCCTTCGCCTGCTTTGACAAGTTGAGGAAATAGACGTCTTCAAGTCCCGAATCGACGGAGCGGAAGCCGTCACCCGGCGAGGTGTCGGCGTAGACCCGAATCTCGTGCCCTCCGCCAACCAGGTGCGTCGAGATCACATGGAGCTGAGTCTCCATCGAGCGCACCTCGCCGTCGGTCGTAACCACCTTGGACCAGATCTTCCCGTTGAGCGCGGCCAGGGTCTCGCTGGGAGCGCCCTCCAGCAGCAGCTCGCCCGAGGCGATGATGGCCATGCGCGGGCAGAGCTGGCGCACGTCATCCACGATATGCGTGGAGAGGATTACGGTGCGGTCGCTGCCTAAAGACGAAAGGAGGTTTAGAAAGCGATTGCGCTCTGCCGGGTCCAGACCTGCCGTCGGTTCGTCGACAATGATGAGCCGCGGGTTGCCGAGCAAAGCCTGGGCAATGCCAAAGCGTTGCTTCATACCACCGGAAAAAGTCGACAGCGCTTTTTTTCGGACATCCCAAAGATTGGTCTGCTGCAGCAGCGCATCAACCATCTGCTTACGCTCTCCCGACGACGTCATGCCCTTCATGATGGCGAGGTGCTGCAGCATGTCCAGCGCCGAAATCTTCGGGTAAACCCCGAACTCCTGCGGCAGATAACCCAGGACACGCCGAACCGCGTCTTTCTGCCGCAGCACGTCAATGCCGTCGAGGTTGATCGTGCCCGAGTCGGGGTCCTGCAGCGTCGCTATGGTACGCATCAGCGAACTCTTGCCCGCGCCATTAGGCCCCACCAGGCCAAACATGCTGTTGCCGATGGAGAGTGAGAGATTCTTCAGTGCCATTACCCCATTCGGGTAAGTCTTGGAAAGACCATTGATCGTAAGTGCCACCGTTACCTCCACGTTCGAAAATGCGTCTCGGATCGCACAATCTGCTGCATCGCGGGATGGGGAGCCATTTTACTATCAACTGAAGCCGCGAAGATTGTCCTGGGATCTCCCTCTCATGGCGGTGTTTCTAGGCGTCGCACCGAGAGCGTCTAACAAAACACTTCGCCACAATGGGATAGGAAGAGCGTCCCAAAGAGATCACTACCGCGCCGGGCTCCGGATTGTCGGATTCACGGTTCCCAACCCATAGGGGGTGGTCCGGACAAACAGGTCGGGACTGCCATGTTTGTGTGAAACGAAGCCACCAACCCGCACCAGTGAAACCGACTTCAACCCCTATCCCGAAGCATTCGGACCCGCCAGAAACCCGCCGTCGAGGATCAATGACTGCCCCGTCATGAATGACGCACGATCCGAGCACATCCATACCACCCCCTCGGCAATTTCCACTGCTCTTCCCAGACGACCTATGGGATGACAACTAAGGGCGTACTTGTGAACCGTAGGAACGCGAAAGACCCGATCCGACATAGGTGTTTCGACAAAGCCGGGACACACAGCGTTGATCCGAATCCCGCTTTTGGCATTTTCCAGCGCCGCGGACTTCGTCAGACCGATCACTCCATGCTTGCTCGCGGTATACGCCGCTGCCCCGGCAGCGCCAACTACGCCCGTCACAGACGACATGTTCACAATCGCGCCGCCCCCGCCTTGCTTGAGCATTTGCCGAATCTCATATTTCAGGCAGAGCCACACACCCTTGAGATTGATGTTGACGGTTCGATCAAAATCTTCTTCGGACTGCCGAACGATCGGTGCCCAGACGCCCTCGATTCCGGCGTTGTTGAAGGCGACGTCGACGCGGCCAAAATTCTCCACAGCCTTCTGAACCAGCGCCTCAACTTCAACCGCTTTCGCAACGTCGGTTCTTACAAACACACTATCGCCGCCGGCGGCCCGGATCAGTTCGACGGTCTCATTTCCTTCAAGCTCACGCCGGCCGGCAATCACTACTTTCGCTCCCGCCTTCGCGAAAAGCACCGCAGTTTCCCGGCCAATGCCAGACGTCCCTCCGGTCACGAGCCCAACCTTGCCTTCCAGTTCCCCGCTCATTAGTTTTCCTTCGTGAATCGGACTTTTCAACAGACCGCAGGTTATCATTTGTCGTGAAATACGGCGATTCGGACGACTCGCAATCAGGAACACACAGGGCCAGTACGAGGCTGGCAGGTGCATTGCGCGAAGCGCGCGCATACTCGTGGCGGGACAATTGACGACGGAGAATTAGGATGGAGCAAACAAGCGACCGACTTGTAGGCACGTGGAGACTGTTGTCCGCATCGAGTACAACCTCAGCCGGCGAGCGAAATGAAACTCCCTACGGTCTGCACCCGGTGGGTTTTCTCACCTACACTGCCGATGGCAGAGTAACCGCCATGATCAGCAATGGCGGGCGAAAGTCGCTCGTCGGCGGTGGCACTCTGGAGGAACAGGCAGAAGCATTCAAAACATTTCTTGCCTACGCAGGACGTTACACTCTTAGCGGCGACACGATAACACACACGGTCGACATCTCGTCCATTCAAACCTACGTCGGAAAAGATCTCATCCGCACCGTTACATTCCACGACAATCAAATCACGTTAGTTACACCACCGACGCCGATGAATGGAAAAATCCGAGTCTTCGAATTGATTTGGGAGCGTCTAACAGCTGTCCCCGAATAGGCACACCAGTTCAGGCCAGGTTCTCACAGAATTACCGGAAGACTCTTCAGCCCCCTGAACCCAAACGTAGAAGCCCATTCCGGCCGTGGGCCCGTGAGCTTCATCTGCGGAAAGCGCTGCACCAGATTCAGGATCGCGATCTGTCCTTCGAGCCGCGCGAGTTGGGCTCCGATGCAGAAATGCAACCCTGCGCTGAACGCCAGGTGCTGGTTGTTCAACCTCTTCAAGTCCAGCTGATTGGGATCTTTAAATTGCTTTGGATCGCGGTTCGCCGCGCCGAGCATGCAGAGGACTGTCCATCCCTTCCGTATCTGCTGGCCGCAAACCTCGATATCTTCCTTCAGCACGCGGGCCGTGAATTGCACCGGGCTCTCAAAACGTAGAAGCTCTTCGACCGCCGAACGGATCATCTCCGGTTTCTCGCGTAACTCTGCTGTCTCTTGCGGGTTCTTCAGCAGCGTGTACATCCCGTTGCCGATCAGATTTCGCGTCGTTTCGTGCCCCGCGAAAAGCAGCGCGATACATTGCGCGTACAACTCTTCTTCGGTCAGCACTTCTCCTTCTTCCTCAATGTCTATGAGCAAGCTGATCAGGTCGTTTCCTTTATTGCGTCTCCGTTCCGCCACGGTCTTGCGGAAGAACTCGGTCAGCTCAATCAGCGCATCTTGCGCCGCTTGCGCCTCGTCCACCGTGCGATTGGGATTGCCTCGAAACACAGCGATTGCCCGCGATGCATCGACGAACGTGCCATGCAATGCCTGCGGCACTCCCAACAGTTCCGAAATGATGCGCACCGGCATGGGGTTGGCGAACTCCCGCATGAGTTCGACTTCCGAACCCTGCTGCAGCGGCCTCAACATTCGGTCAACGATGGCTTCGACTTGCGGGCGCAAGCCCTCGACCGCTGCCGCCGAAAATCCCTTATTCAGAAGTTTGCGCAGCCGGGTGTGCTCCGGCGGGTCCATGAAAATCAGCCATAGGCCCAGCATGCGCGCCAGTTCGCTGAATTCAGCCTGGCGGCTGATCGGCAGGGGCAACAACATCTGCTTCGCACGCTTTGCGGAGAGCCTGGGATCTTTCGCAATCGAGGAGCACTCCGCATGGCTGAAAATCGACCATACCGACCATTTGCCGCCGGCGTCCACGTAATGCAGCGGACCTTCCTCGTGCAAGCGGGCGTACGTGGGATACGGGTCCTGCAGAATTTCGTCGCTGAAAATAC
>Ga0209167_10000847_pt1 | contig 20109 bp, 16 predicted proteins | sample Coa_R1_9_FD_187154 | JGI IMG/M metagenome (GOLD analysis project Ga0209167, IMG submission 187154) | Surface soil microbial communities from Centralia Pennsylvania, which are recovering from an underground coalmine fire - Coalmine... | ecosystem: Environmental > Terrestrial > Soil >... | reverse complement strand
GGTCGCGCCGTTTCACATTGTTGGCAACATCTATTACGTCGGCGCCAGCGACGTCACTTCCTTCCTGATCGTCACGGCCGCGGGCGATATTCTTCTCGACGGCGGCTTCGTCCAGACCGCGCCGCAGATCGAAGCGAACATCGGGAAACTGGGATTCAAGCTGTCGGACGTAAAGATCCTGCTGAATAGCCATGCGCACTTCGACCACTGCGGCGGACTTGCCGAGTTGAAGCAGCGGACGGGCGCGCGTTTCGTTGCGATGCAAGGCGATGCCGCCCTACTCGCGCGCGGGGGACGCGGCGATTTCGCCTTCGGCGACCGGCTTACGTTTCCGCCGATCAAGCCTGACCGCGTTGTACGCGATGGCGACTCGGTCACACTCGGTGGCGTCACCCTCACCGCGCATCTCACCGCCGGCCATACGCGAGGCTGCACCACCTGGACGATGACAACCGACGATCACGGCAAACGTCTTCACGTCGTCTTCATCGGCAGCATGAGCGTTCTGTCAGACTACCGCTTGGCGGGAAAAGAAAGCTATCCTGGAATGACTGCGGACTACGAGCGCTCCTTTCGCGTTCTACACTCGCTCCCCTGCGACGTTTTCCTGGCTTCGCACGGCCAATTCTTCGATCTTACCGCCAAGCGAGAAGCGCTCGCCCGTTCGCCCAGCGAAAATCCCTTCATCGATCCTGCCGGCTACCGCTCCTATGTTGATCGCGCGCAGCGAGCCTTTCAGGCAGAACTGCGCCGCCAGCAGGCTGCAAAATCAGCCGACCCGCGTAGCTCCCCCGAGCAAGCTGATCCACCGCAGGCTCCCGCCGGCGAACGAACTGCCTCTGCGGTCATGAAAGTTGAGCGCGAATGGCTCGCCGCCCTCGAGCATCGCGACGTGAAAACGCTCTCTCGCATCCTCGCCGCCGAATTCATCGACAGCGATTGGGAGGGCGACGCGATAACGCGCGGCGAGTTTCTTGCTTATTTCGCCCGCCCGCTCGCGCGTCCCCAGCGAGCTTTGCCGCAGCGCTTCGAAGACACGAAGGTCCGTTTCCTGGCAAACGGCGACGTGGCGATCGTCACTGGTGTGGTGGTTACCGAGGATGCCGCCTCGTCGGCTAAGGGGTCGCCTGCGGGCGGCTCATCGCCCTCCAACTCGGTTCGCCACTCGCGGTTCACCGATGTCTTCCTCTGGCGTGACGGCCGCTGGCAGGCCGTCACTGGCCAGGAAACTCATTTCTGACCCCTGACCTCTGACCCCGGACCTCTGATCTCCAACTTCTGCTCTCACGGATTCGTCACCTGCACCGAGATACTCTCCTGGCGGAGCGGAACGTACTCTTTCTCCCACGCGGCGTGAATCGGGCTTTCCGCGTACGCATCCGCGGCGTTGCGGTCGCGAAACTCGATTGCGTACGCCCAACTGAAATCGCGCGGCTCCAGCCGGTCCGCTTTCATCCAAATGTTCTTGATTCCCGGAATCCGCGCCGCCATCCGCTTCACTCCGTTCATCGCCGCCAGCTTTTGCGCCTCGCTGATGCCCGGATTCCACTTCACTTCCACCACATGAATGATCGTCTTTGGCTGGCCGAAACGATTCTGTCCCGCCACATAGCCGCCGCCAAAAAGCGCTGTCGCGCAAAGTGCTCCGGCAAGAACTCGCGCTGTCTTTGTCATGTTCGCCTTTCCATTTGTCTCAATATATTCCGCCCCGCCCGGCCAAGAGTTTACGTGACGGCTGCCGGGAACGCCAACCGTCCTCCAGGCGCTTGCGGTCATGTTATAAAGTAGCGCGTGAACGCGAACGCCTCCCGCCATCGCAGCAGAATCGCTCCCCGCGCCCTTCTCTCATGGCTGACGCTGGCCGTCTCCATGTCTCTCGCGAGCATCGCGGCCATCGCGCCGGCCGCCAGTGCCCAGTCGGCAGGCCGGACTTCCGCGGCTCCAGAACCTTCGCTTCGCAAAATCATCGTTGACGAAGATTCCGCCGGCCCCGGCGGCACCGCCATGCAAACGCTGCTTCTCCTGATCAATTCGCCGCAGACGCAGGTCCTCGGCGTCACCGTCGTCACCGGCGACGCCTGGCGCGACGAAGAAGTCCAGCACGCGCTCCGCCTCCTCGAAATCATTGGCCGTACCGACATCCCCGTCGTGCCGGGCGCTGTCTTTCCCATCGTCAACAGCAAGCAGGCGGTCGCCGAATGGGAGAAAACCTACGGGAAAGTCACGTATCAGGGCGCGTGGAACTACGGCCATCCGGTCCACGGTCCCTGGAACGTCCCTCAGTTGCCGGAGGGTGCACCCATCACGAAGCCAAGCTCCGAGGATGCGCCACACTTCCTGCTCCGCATGGTCCGCAAATACCCGCACGAAGTCACCATCTATGCGGGCGCCCCGCTCACCAATCTTGCTCTCGCACAAACCATCGATCCAAGGTTCGCTTCTCTGGCCAAAGAACTGGTCCTCATGGGCGGCAGCCTTCATCCCGTAACAACCGATCCAGAATTCCGGGCGAATCCGCACCGCGAATTCAATCTGTGGATGGACCCGGAGGCGTCGCGCTGCGTTCTCCGCGCGCCCTGGCCGCACATCGTGGTCACCACCGTCGATATTTCCGTGAAGACGCGCATGGACAAGCGCCTCATTTCCGAAATCGCGAAGGGAACCACGCCGTCCGCGCGTTATGTCACCAAGTACGCGAGTGAAGATTATCTATGGGACGAGCTCGCTGCCGCGGCCTGGCTCGACGCCGGCATCATCACCAGATGGAAGAAGATGTACCTCGATGTCTCCATCGACCATGGCGCGACATACGGTAACACGCTCGCGTGGGAGCCCGGTCAGGAGCCCGCATTGCACGGCCCGCTCGTCGAGGTTCAGGAAGATCTCGATCGCGCGAAATTTTGCAGGGAATTCGTCGCGCTCTTGACCGCCGCCACACCGCACCCGAAGGCAGAACATCGTTGACTTCCGCCTCTCGCCGCGCTGTCGCATCCGGTAAAACTCTGACTACTTTTTCTTCGCCGTTGACTTCCCGTTTCGCTGCGCTAGAATAAGCGCCTTCCAACCCTTAGCGAGGACATCAACTCCGTGGCTTCTCCACAAATCAATGTTATTTCGCAAACAGATTTTCGCGGCCTGAAACTTCGGGGCCGCGGCAAGGTCCGCGACATATATGAGCTCGGCGACCGCCTTCTGATCGTTGCCACCGACCGTCTCTCGGCCTTTGACGTCGTTCTCCCCAGTCCGATTCCGGACAAAGGACGCGTTCTGACGCAGCTTTCGCTCTTTTGGTTCGACAGGCTGTCGGCCGTCGTGCCGAATCACGTCATCAGCGGCAAAGATTTCGGCGGAGAGCTCGCGCCGTACGCTGCCTCTCTCGATGGACGAGCCATGCTCGTCCGCCGCACGGAGGCTCTTCCTATCGAGTGCGTCGTCCGGGGCTACATTTCCGGCTCGGGCTGGAAAGACTATCAGAAGACCGGTTCGATCTGCGGCATACCATTGGCCGCCGGTCTGCGCGAGTCCGACAAATTGCCCGAGCCGATCTTCACGCCCTCTACGAAGGCCACTTCGGGCCACGACGAAAATATTTCGTTCGACCAGGCTGCTCAGGCAATCGGGCGAGCGCTCGCCGAAAAGCTGCGCGATACGAGCATCACGTTGTACCGCAAAGGCGCCGAGCACGCTGCCTCCTGCGGCATCATTCTCGCCGACACGAAATTCGAATTCGGTTTGCTGAACGGCGAATTGATCTGGATCGACGAGGCCCTCACGCCGGATTCGTCTCGTTTCTGGCCCGCCAGCGAGTACGCTCCCGGAAAACCGCAGCCTTCTTTTGACAAGCAATACGTTCGCGACTATCTCGAACGCATCGGATGGAACAAGCAGCCCCCGGCCCCGGTGCTTCCCGCGGACATTGTCGCCGCTACCCGCGACCGGTACAGGGAAGCCTACCAGCGCATCACTAGCCACGCGCTCGACTAAACGGTAGTTCTTGTTTTTGGGGTTTGCCGGGTCGGGGCCCGGCTGGTGAGCGTTTGATTGGGAGGATAGGTTTCGTATTCGTGGAGCGTGTCACTGTGAAAGATCAACTCGAGGCCCTCGTCGGCATGATGGTCGAACGCGGCATTCTCCTCGAGGAAGCCGTCACCGAATTCGAAAAGAAGTTCATCAAGCGCGCGCTCGAATTCGCCAATGGAAACCAGTCGCGAGCCGCCAAGCGCCTCGGCGTCCACCGCAACACACTGAGCCGAAAGGTCGAAGTCTACAAGCTCGATCACGTTGGCCGTCGCCGCCGACGTTAGCCCTCCCCAGCCACACCTTTCGGAGCCTTTTGTCGGGCATTCGCTCCCGCGCTGCTACTGTGGACGAAGGGGGTATCTGGGGTCCTGCAACTCTCGCAGAGGCAGACGAGAACACGTCCCCGCCATTTAAGGCCGATTCAGGCGCGCTAATTGACTCACCACGGCAAGCGGATTAGACCGGAATTTGCGCTCGTAGGAAGCAGAGTACGAGCCCATTTTCTGGTTCGTACCCTGCTGAAACCAAAGGCTCTTGGCCGAAATTCCAGCCGCGTTGGAACGTTTGCCAGCCCAGCCGCAAACAGAGCTTGCTAGCCCTTCTTGGAAGGTACGCGGCGTTTCGCGGCGCCACCCTTTTCCGGAATGATGGTCGGATCCACCTTTACCTGGTCCCAATGCAACAGGAACGGCGATGGATCATAGCTGACGATCGTTCCGGAGAACCGGATGCCGTCATCCTTCTGCAGCCGCACAACGTCCGGCTGAGCGGGAATTTCAGAAGCAGTGCCGGCGGGGCCGGCTTCCGACCCGGCGGGAGGAGTCGTGGTCCACACCTTTACGTCCATGTTGGCCGTGGTGGCCTTTTGCATGTCGTCGGCAGTGGCGCCGGTGTAAACCATGAAATCCGTATAGGTGTCGCTCTTCTTGACGTCGATAATCTTCCCGACTACTTCCGGGAATTCCGCGTTGCAAATGGCGAGCCACGTTTGCTTGGCTTTGTCGCCGCCCGCGCTCAGGTCGGTGATCACGCTCAAAATATTGCTCGACTGGCGGATCTGATTTAGATCGGCCTGGCTCGGAACCGTCCAGGTGGTCGGGCGCTCCGGAGCATTCTGGGCGAGCTGCAGGAGTTCATTCAGCTGGTCCGTGGCTTGCGAATCGCACCCCGGCTGCTCGTAGGCCAGGATCTGTTTCTGGAGGTACTCCTTGATTCTGTCGGCGTCGGGAACTTTCTGATCGATCGCGCGGGCCAGAGACCAGAATCCGTCCATATACTGCGGCGGAGAGCTCTGCAGATAAGCGAGCCCGAGGCGGTACTCGGCAACAGGATCATCCGGCTTGTTCGCTAGAGAATTCTTGAACGCGGTAATTGCCGCGGCGTTGTCCTTCAACTGGAGATCGGAGAATCCTGCTGCGGAATAAAAGAACGCGAGCCCCGGCTTCTTCTGGTTCTGCCAGTCTGCGTCAGCGCCTTTGAAGCTGTCGGGTTTGGGGAATGTATCGAGCATGTGCGCGCCTTCGAGCGCCGCATCGCGCTCCTTCGTCCACTGGTCCTGGATATCCGACGCTTTCGGATTGACGCTGGCCAGAAACGCTTGCACACGGACCTGCAGCGCCTGGAGGCGCGCGCCGGCGTCGACTTTATCGCCCAGGGCCACCAGCTTGTCAGCGTATTCAATCGTCTTCGGCCAGTCTTTCAGCTGATTGTACGTCTGATAGTACAGCGTGTAGACGTAGGGCATCAGCGTCGAGTTCGGGTACTTCGCGACGAAATCGTCAAGCAGCTTGACGCGCGTCTGCAGATCCTTTTCCGTGTTGGCCGCCTGGAATGCGTTGTACTCCGGGAGCGTGTAGCTCGGCTTTTTCTGGCCTTCTTGCTGCGGGGCAGGTTTCGCAGCCGCCGGCAAGGGGTAGGACGCCACGAGCGCAAAGGCGGCGAGAGCTAGGGTGAGTCGGGTGAAACGTTTTCGCGTGATCACTTACCTGCCTCCTGAGCCAAATTCAGTTTTGGGAAAACGGTCAAACTCGGGAACGCAAACCTGCAGGCCGACGGGACTAACGAAATCCACGGGATTATAGGGAAAGCCTCCCGGACACGCAAGGCTAAATCCGAGTTTCACAGCAACGCGCGCTTCAAGTTGACCGCCATCTTGACGACTACAACCAAATGATAACATGGACAATGCGCGGGATAAATCATCCTCGACGGAGAGAGAGGAATCATGGCTAAGGAACGAACGCTCAAAGGAAAGACGGCGCTGGTGACGGGCGGTAGCCGCGGCATTGGCCTCGCCATCGCGCACACCCTGGGCGAGCTCGGAGCTAACGTGAGCATCTGTGCTCGCGACGCACACCGGCTCGAACGCGCGGTAAGCGAACTTAAGGCCAGAGGGATCAGCACGCTGGGAATACACGCAGATGTGACGCTGGCGGCCGATGTGGAGTTGCTCGTTCAAAAGACGCAGACCTCTCTTGGTCCCATTGAAATCGTCATCAACAACGCCGGTACCGGTTACTTCGGCCCGGTGCAGGCCTCTACCGAGGCGGTCTGGGACTCTGTGTTAGACACCAATTTGAAAGGAGTGTTCCTGCTGACGAAAGCGGTCGCGCCTGGAATGATCGAGCGGCGCGGCGGCCACATCATCAACATTGCCTCGCTCGCGGGGAAAAATTCGTTCGCGGGCGGCGCAATCTACTGTGCCTCCAAATGGGGATTGCTTGGATTCACCCACTCTGCCGCGGAGGACTTGCGCGCCTACGGCATTCGCGTCAGCGCGGTTTGTCCCGGCTCCGTCGCGACGGAGTTCGGGCCGCATACCGGTAAGGACGTAAATAAAATGCTGAAGGCGGAAGACGTAGCACACGCGGTCGAGATGCTCGTCACGCAAGCCCCCCAGAGCTTCGTCAGCGAGATTTCCATGCGTCCTACGCAGAAGCCCTGAAATGCTCTTCTACAGATCGACGTTGAGTAATTGAATCGAAGGCAGGCGGCCAAGCGGCTAGGCATTCTTGAACAAAGATTCGAGCCGCTGGCGCGACTTCCAGAAGTCCGCCCACAGGTCGCCCACCTTCTCCACACGGGCTCGGATCGTCTCCACGTTCCACCGTTCCGGTTCCAGGCCGCTGCGAAGTTCGTCGAGACGAACCGGCGTCGAGACCGGCGCGTGCGGAAACGCGCGGACGGAATAGGCGCAGGCGAGCGACTGCCCTCGCGAATTCTGGTGGGCATCGACGTAGATCGAGCCGCGCCGCCGTTTACTCACTGTCCGCTCGGACGTCAGCACGCCCGGATGCTTCTTCGAAACGACATCGGCCATCGCCTGCACGAACAGCCGCGCCTGCTCGAACGTGTAGCGTGGCTCGATGGGCACGAAGATGTGAAATCCCGTCGCTCCCGACGTCTTCGCGAACGCTTGGATCCCGAAATTCTCGAGCGTTTCCAGCAGCAGCTTCCCGAATTTGATCACCGTTGAAAACGTCGCGCCTTCCGACGGATCGAGATCGAAGAAAATGTAATCGGGATGCTCCTGGTCGTCGTAGCGGCTCGACCACGGATTGTGATCGATGCAGCCCAGATTCGACAGGTAGAGCAGCGTCGCGCGATCGTTGGCCACGATGTAATGGACGGCGCGACCGCCGCTGTCCGACGTGATCGGAACCGTTTTCACCCAGTCTGGCGTGCCTTTTCCGGCATCTTTTTGGAAGAAGGCCTTCTCCTCGATTCCGTTCGGGTAACGCCGCAGGACGAGCGGGCGATCCTTCAGGAACGGAAAAATCATCGGCGCGGCCCAGAGATAGTGGGCCAGCAGGTCGCGCTTGCGATATCTGTCCTTGGGGAAATAGACCTTGTTGAGATTCGTAAAGTGAAGACGGCGGCCGTCCAGTTCCACAAAGATGTTGTCCGAAGTTCCGGTGCGCAGTTCTTCCTCGATGCGCTTGTCTGTGGCCGGCGCGGCGGCGGGATCGGGGGCCGGACGCGTGCTCTTCTTTGCGGCTGAAGCTCTTGTCGGCTTCTTTCTCGATTGGCGCGCGGCGACTTTGCGCCCTTCCGTTTTGTCGGCATCATCTGTTTTGGTCGCGCCGGTTACATTCCTCGTGGCGTTCTTTTCTTTCGGGGCCATGTTTGCTTGCTCCTCGAAGGTGCAGGACTTCGGATCGTGGTCCTCCTGTAACCCGAGAAAACGCGGTTGGCGCAGGTGGCGCTCCTCAGTCCAATTTCCGAAGCGCACGCGCGCGACCAGTTCGGGTTTCACCCAATAGGCCTGTTCGCGTGTGGAAGGCTCTTCCGCGAAGGGGCACTCGCTGACGCGCAGGTTCTGCAGCTGTGGCCACAGGCGTTCCTGGACCTCGACGGAAAAACCGCTTCCCACGCCGCCGATGAATAGGAGCTTGTCGCCTTCGTATAGGCCCAGCAGGAGAGCGCCGAAGTACTCGCGTGTCCCTCGCGGATCGGTCCAGCCGCCCACGACGGCATCCAGGTCTCTCTCCAGCTTGATCTTCAGCCAGTTGGAAGAGCGGCCCGAGGGATAAGGCGTCGACGCCTTCTTGGCGACGATGCCCTCCAGATTGCGCTTCGCCGCGGCCTCGAATAGATCCTTACCCTTTTCAACCACATGGTCGGAGTAGCGGATCCGCGAATCGTCGCGAAGGATCTGCCGCAGAAGTGCCTTTCGCTCGACGAGTGGGACATTCCGCAAATCATGCCCGTCAAGATAGAGGAGATCGAAGACGTAGTAGACGACGGGGGCCTGCTCCATCAGTTTTGGCGACGGCTTCTGTACACCAAAACGGAGCTGCAGGCGCTGAAAATCGCTGCGGCCCTCGCCGTCCAGAACCACGATTTCGCCGTCGAGCCATGCCTCTCGCGCCGCAATGTTCTTTCCGATCCCGGACAGCTCCGGATACTCGCGCGTAATGTCCCGTTCGGAACGCGACCACAGCTGAACCTTGCCGTCCCGCAAGGCCGTCAGCGTTCGAACGCCGTCCCACTTGATTTCGAAGACCCATTCGGGATCGGAGGACGCTTTGTCGGCCAAATGGGCCAGTGCCGGACGAATGAAATGAGGCATCGGAGCGGGGCGGGCTCCGGCCGGCAATTTGATTTTCGATTTGGGCCGCGTTGCTTTATGCCCGTCCGAGTCTGACTCCGGCTGTTCGGCTCCCGCGCTCGCCGCCGGGGATTGCCGAGGCGGCAGAATCACCCTCGCTGGCCCGCCCAGTCGGCCCGCGCCGTCGCGGTGCTTGATCAACAGCCACTCGGGCTTCGACGAATCGCGATTGCGGAGTTTCACTAGAACGAAGCTGCCCCGCAGCTTTTGTCCATTGAGCGTGAACTTAAGCTCGCCTCGCTTCAGTTGTTCGCTGGCGGAGAGCTGGCCTTCCGGCTCGAAAGTGCCTTCGTCCCAGATTTTCACTTCTCCCGCGCCGTAGTGGCCGGCGGGAATCGTTCCATGAAACGACCCGTACTCGAGCGGGTGATCTTCCGTTTGCACGGCGAGGCGTTTGTCGGCGGGATTGAGCGATGGGCCCTTCGGCACCGCCCACGACTTCAGCACGCCGTCGATTTCGAGTCGGAAGTCGTAGTGGAGACGCCGCGCATGGTGTTCCTGTACGACAAAGCGATTTCCGCGTCCGGCGCGCGCTTTTCCCGAGGGTTCGGGAGTTTCCTTGAACTTCCGTTTCCGCCGGTACTCCTCGAGACGCGCCATAAGCCGATTATAGGCACTCCACGCGAACTGCGGAACACCCGCAAGCCATCTACACCAAGTCTCCGGGGACTCTAGGGCAAGGGCTGGATGGGAGACCGCCGGGAAACGGCTTAGACTGCCACCCTAGTTGGAGAGGAGGCGAATTATGCCGGCGTCAGTCTGGAAGGGGTTTATTTCCTTTGGGCTGGTTTCGGTCCCGGTGCGCCTCTACGCGGCGGCGCGAAGCACGAGAATCAATCTGCACCAGCTGCACACCGAATGCCACACGCGCCTCCGCCAGCCTCTGTTCTGTCCGACTCACAATCGCATTGTCGATCGCTCGGAAGTGGTCAAAGGCTATGAGTATGAACCGGCAAAATACGTCCTGATCGAGCCCCAGGACATCAAGAAAATACAGCCGCAATCCGCGAAAACCATGGAGATACTCAGCTTCGCAGACGCCGCCGAAATCGACCCGCTTGTTTTCGACGCCTCCTACTTCGTCGTGCCGGAGAGCGCAGGGCGTAAGGCGTACCTGCTGCTCGTCAAGACGCTCGAGGAAACCCGCCGCGTCGCCATTGCCAAGCTGACCATGCACCAGCGCGAATACACCGTCTTCATTCGCCCCTACCATCACGGGCTCACGCTGCACACCATGTATTTCGCGAATGAGATCCGCCAGGCGCCCGGATACGGCGAAACCCGTCACGTGAAGCTCGCGCCGCAGGAGATCAAGCTTGCGGAACAACTGGTTTCCAATCTCTCCGAGCCGTTCAAACTCGAGAAATATCACGACGAGTACCAGGAGCGCCTGAAAGCGCTCATCGAAGCCCGTCAAAAGGGAGAGGAAATCGCTGCAGCGCCGCAACCAAAACTCGCGCCCGTCATCGATATCATGTCGGCACTGAAGAAGAGCCTGGCAAGTTCGGGTGAAGCGGCGAAGGCCCCGGGATCATCAAAGCCAGGACCGGTTCGAACCGCGGTGGCTGCTGGCCGGCGGCGTGCTGCTCACCGCAAGGCGAGTTGAAGGGCGGACCGCGCTTCGCCATGGATTTGAAGGCGTGGTGAAAGAGGTTAAATCGCAGGTCATCAACGGGAGGTACGAGATGTCAGTCGCAAACGCACGAAATGCGATTCACAGCAATCGAAGAAACGCGGCGTTTGAATCTTTGCTGCGGAAGAAAAAGGATGAGCTGGCCCGGAAGTTGAATTACCGTCTGGATGACGTCACGGTGGAGCAGGGACCGGACGACGAAGGCGATATGGCGACGCGGAACTTCGCGAGGGATCTCGCGGTCGTGACGCTGGAACGAGAGCGCCGCGAGCTCGCCGAAGTCGAAGCCGCTCTGGCAAGAATCAAAAGCGGCGACTACGGTACCTGCGAGGTCTGTGAGAGCCCCATTCGCGAAGCGCGTCTTCAGGCCCTCCCCTGGGCCCGCCTGTGCATTCGCTGCGCCTCCGGCGCCAGTATGGCCGCGGATTGACCCGTGTCGAGTAAGCCGTTGGGCTTCCTGGTCGGCAAGGATCCGACGCCAGCCGGGAAGCCAGAATCAATTCGTAAGGGGCTGGCGTGCGCGAGAAGTAGACGACCGTCCCAAGGCACTGCCTGCGGTTTTTCGTTCAGCTCTTAACTCTCAGCATCTCCCGCCAAACCACTCAAGGGTTCTCGTTAGAGGCTGTTGTATAACCAAATTTAAACCAAATAGAATCCGTAGCTTAGCCCGGCCGTGCAATACGCTCGAATAAAAAAGAAGGCCCCAGACGCCCTCTCAAACGCGCGAGCCTGGGGCCTTCCTTAATGCGATCTGCCGCACGGGGGCGGCCTAGCGTGAAGAAGCAGCCTTGCTTTCCTTTAGAGACTTTACGAAGGAGTCCGCTTGCTTCTCGGCTTCGTTCCGCGCCCAGCCGTAGCGCTCCTGCAGGACTCCTATCAGTTGTTCCCGGCGACCCTCGATTACGTCCAGGTCGTCATTCGTCAGTTTCCCCCACTGTTCGCGCGTCTTGCCTTTCACCTGCTTCCAGTTGCCTGCTACCTGGTCCCAATTCATCGTATCCCCTTTCGGTTGTGACGTTTGCGCTTGAGCCGTCTGAACTTGATTCAACCAGATCATAGGAGAACACACCGTTCGCAAGTGTTTGAATACGCAGATACCTGCAGAAGGGAATCCGGGTTCCCCTAAATAGCGTAGAGAGTTCTCGCCTGCTCCCTTGTAGCGCCGGCCGGACCGCGGTCCGACCTTGTGGGCGGAAGCCGCGCGAACGCAGGCCGCTCCACGATTTCACCTCGCGACGTCATCGGCCCCGGCGTCGGAGGCGCCAGGACCTGGCCCGGCAAGCATCTGCATCGCCCGCGTGAATCAATAAGAGGCTGCGCGCGAACTCGCGGCGTCCGTTCCTTCAATTCTGCTGAGCTAGAAAAGACGCAAGCAGGCGCATTCCAAAAGTCCCGATCAGGACGAGAAGAAGTCCGAGAACGAGCCAATCGCGCGAGCTGTCCTGTCCGCCGGTCTCGGCCGCGAGGATCAGAGCCGCAAGCAGGAGCAACACGAGAGAAAGCCCGCGATGGAATCGGCGGATTTCCGATCGCAGCCATGAATCGAGCCGTTGTTCGATTCGCCGGCCATCGTCTGAATCCGTGCAGTCCCGTTTGCAATGGCAGGTATTGCAAGCGTGCGCCGGTGCCTGATAGACAACGACGCGCAGTCCGTAATCCGATTCCTTGCGTTCAAGATGGTGGCCGGTGGGGCACTTCCACGCATCGAGTTGGGGATGGTAGGTGAACCCGGCGATGTGGAACTGTTCCGACAGGCGATGCGATTGCCGCGCAGCCAATTCTAGAACGGCGGCCACTCCCACCAGGAGGACCGCGTATCCCGCGACCATCAAAACGTCGGGATGCATGCCATGAATCATGACTATCGCGTGCCCGATTCCACGACTTCCGTAAAGAGAACTTCCGAGGGTTCCTCAACCGTCAGTCTGGCGGGCGCGTGCCGAACGCCCAGCCATGCAAGGTAAAGCACCGGCAGAATTCCGCCGACAATGAATAGCACATCGCCGGGAAACCGAAGCCAGGTGATCAGGACATTGATTCGATTATTGAGGAACTCAAGCGATCGGGCATAGAAATACCCCTCGTTCACGGAGTGGTACAGCTGCATGATGCCCAGTGGAAATAGCGATGCAAACACCATCCACGCCAGCCCAATGTTCAACGACCAGAAGCTGACCTTCGCCGCCCGGTCCGACCACAGTTTCTCGGGAACGATGTACCTTAGACAAAACAGCGCCAGACCCACGGCCATCATCCCGTACACGCCCATCATGGCTGCATGCCCGTGGTTCGGCGTGAGAGCCGTCCCGATTTCATAGTACGAAACGATGGGAAGGTTGATTAGGAACCCGAATACTCCGGCTCCCAGAAAATTCCAGAACCCGACCGCGGCAAGAAACATCACGGACCAGAAGTGAGGAAACGTCGTGCGGGATCCTGCTTCTTGCACCGCGCCAAGCTGCAGGAAGCTCCACGCTTCGAGTGTCAGGAAGGTCAGCGGAATCACTTCGGCAGCCGAAAAGAACGCGCCGAGAGCCATATGGAGCGCCGGTTCCCCCGAAAAGTAAACGTGGTGCATCGTGCCGACCATGCCCCCTGCAGAGTAGAGAAGAACGTCGAGATAAATCATTCTGAGAGCCACGCGTTCGTGGACCACGCCCAGCAGAACAAACAGGTAGGCCACCATCACGGTGGTGAAAAGCTCGAGGAAATCTTCTACCCACAGATGAACGACCCAGAATCGCCAGAAGTCGGTCGTCGTGAAATTCTCAGCCGGCCGCGCGAGCAGGCCGACAGCGTAGAATGCCGGAATCGACAGCGCCGAGAAGAAAAACAGCCACGGCATATTGCCCATGTGCTCCCGTGCCAGGCGCGTCCGCAATCCCCGGAACATGATTGCCACCCAAAGCAGCAGGCCAACGGTGAGCAACACCTGCCAGAACCGGCCAAGGTCCAGATATTCAAAACCCTGGTCGCCAAACCAGGACCAACCATGTCGAATCCAGCCTTCCACCCCGGCATACTCGCCGGCGAGACTCCCGAAGACCACGATCGCCAGTGCTCCCAGGAGGCCGTAGGCAAGCCGGTTCTGATGGCGCGGCTCGTGTCCCGCCACCATCGGAGCCAGGAATATGCCCGCCGCCAGGAACGAGGTTGCCACCCAAAAGATAGCCAGCTGAATGTGCCAGGTTCGCGCAATGTTGAAGGGTAAGACTCGCGCGAGATTCAGCCCGAAAAAGCTGGCGACGTCCGCACGGTAGTGCTGTGTGGCTGCCCCGAGCAGAGCTTGCAACAAAGCGAGCAGCGCCATAACCAGGAAAAACCAGGCTGTGGCTCGCTGAGCGGAGGTCAAATTCACTTTTCCCGGAGCGCAGAAGGAAATGCGGGTCCGTTCCTTTCCATGCCAGCCGAGGAAGTTCCAGCGTCCAAAAGCGAGCAACAACAGCCCAACGCCCCCCAGCAATGTAATCAGCGAAAGCACGCTCCAGACCACCGTATCGGCGGTCGCGTGATTCGCGACCAGCGGTTCCGGCGGCCAATTGTTCGTATAGGAGTAAGCGAGCCCTGGCCGCAAGGCCGCTGCTGCCCAGGCCGACCAGCTGAAAAAAGCGGTCAGTTCGCGGATTTGTTCAGCGTCTGTAATTGCACCCGGGCGCAGCCCGGATCGCGTCGTTGGCTGCGAGAAGAACTGCCGGTAATGCTCGTCCAGTTTTTCGAACGCGGCTGCCTGGGCCGCTGTGTAGGTAAGCTTGCCGCTGGCGGGATCATATCGGTTGGTCTTGAAATCCGTTATCGTCTGCTGTTTTGCCCGGTCCGATTGCGGACCTCCATAGTAGTTCGTCACCACAAGAGCAGCGCGATGGAGATAATCCGCGGTGAAGTCGGGGCCCAGATATGCGCCATGGCCGAAGATCGTGCCGTACTCCATCAGGCCGTTACGCAAGAAAACTTCCTGGCCATGAATCACATCGGCGCGCGTAAAGACTACGCTCCCGCCAGGATCCACAACCTCGGCGGGGATCGGCGGTTCGTCCGTGTACGTTCGGTAGGCAAGCAGACCCAGAATCAAGAAGCCAAGGAGAAAGACAATCGCTACGGCCTGAACCCAGCCTCTTCCGACCAGAAGTTCCCGCTTCGCGTTCTGTTTCATACGCTCACTCCCGCAGAAGAATGGTTTCCTGGCGCGTCAGATTAGAACTGCTGGGCGCCCGGCGCAAGCTTTCTGAATTCCGGATGGACCGAAACTTGTGCCGTGATCAGGACTCGTGGGCCGAAGCCGCGCGAACCCCGATATAGTCCCGGACGTACGCTGCGAAGACCCGTTCGAGCGTCTGCACGATGGGGCCGGGCGCGGAGGCGATTTTGTGCCCGTTGATTTCGCCGACGGCGATCATGCTGCGGTTCGTGGAGGAGATAAAGACCTCGTCCGCCGAGTAAAGATCCTCGGGGCGCAGCATACGCTCCTCGACGGGCACCCCCACTCCGGCTCCGATTTCGAGCAGAATGTCGCGTGTGATTCCTTCCAGGCACCCTGAATCGAGCGGCGGCGTCGCCACACGTCCACTGCGTGCGCAGAAAATGTTTGCGGCCGTGCATTCGGCCACTTCGCCGCGCTCGTTCAGGAGAACCACTTCGTCACAACCGGCCTGTTGCGCCTCGTAAAGGTTCCAGACGTTGTTCAACCAGGAAGTCACCTTCACGCCGCTGAGCGGGGAAGCGGCGTGCCGCCCGTGCTCGCGAAGAGCCAGCCGCGCAGGCTCGCGATACGAGGGCAGGTCAGCGGAATACAGAATTAGATCGACCTTTGGAAAATTCTCGTCGCTCCGCCAGAAGCCGACCTGGTTATAAATAACGTAGACGCGCGCGCATCCTTCGCTCACACGGTTCGCGCGAACCACCTCGCCGAGTTGTGCTCGAACGGTTTCCATCTGAAAAGGAAACGGGCAGTGCGTGCGCGACGCGTCGCGCTGCAGGCGTTCCCAGTGCCGCTCGAACGCAAAAGCGATTCCTTCCGTGATGCGCACCGTGGTGAACAGGCCCCATCCGTTCAGGAGCCCGGCCTGCCCGGGCGATAGCCGCACTTCCTCAATCGGCCGTACGCGGTTGTTGTGAAAGACGAACCGGTGAATCATGCGATCCTCGCAATTTCGTGCGCCTCATTCTAACTCAGAAAACCGGATCGCATGTGGTCGCACGAAGCCCCGAGATTCTCGATGCGCGTCTCCAAAAATCAAGTAGAATGCCACGCGGAAATTGACGCGCGAAATGATTTCTGTCTGTGCGCGGCGGTTCGGGGAGTGAGGAATGATCGGATGATTGTTGGGGTGCCTCGAGAGATTTATCCCGGCGAGCGCCGCGTCGCGCTGGTACCTTCCGTACTTGCAAACCTGAAGAAAGCCGGCCTTGACGTCGTGATCGAACAGAATGCCGGGCTTGAGGCGGGCTATCCAGACGCCGACTATGTCTCAAAGGGCGCCAGCGTTCTGCCAGGCCGTGCAGACGTGTTTCGCGCCGCCGACATTATTATTCAGGTCCTCTGCTACGGTTCGAATGACAAGACTGGCAAATCCGACGTCCCTCTTTTTCGCCGCGACCAAATCCTTTTTGGCTTCCTGCGGCCCCTCGGCGCTGTCGACACGCTCCGCGATATTGCCGGTGCCGGAGTCACTTCCTTTGCGGTCGAGCTGATGCCGCGCGTCACCCGCGCGCAGAGCATGGACGCGCTCTCGTCGATGGGAACCATTGCAGGCTACAAGGCCGTCCTGATCGCGGCGGACACGCTGCCCCGCCTTTTTCCCATGATGACCACCGCCGCGGGAACGATCACTCCCGGCCGTGTCCTTGTAATCGGCGCGGGCGTGGCGGGCCTGCAGGCGATTGCCACGGCGCGGCGGCTCGGCGCGGTCACTTCCGCCTACGACTTGCGTCCCGCGGTGAAAGAGCAGGTGCAGAGCCTGGGCGCGCGATTCGTCGAACTGCCCGTCGAAGCCCAGAACGCCCAGGATGCGGGCGGCTACGCGCGCGCGCAGGACGAGGCTTTCTACAACCGTCAGCGCGAGCTGCTCACGCGGGTCGTGGCCGATCATGACGTCGTGATCACCGCCGCGGTCATTCCCGGCAAGAAGTCCCCGATTCTCGTTACTGCCGAGATGGTCAAGGGAATGGCGCCCGGCTCGGTCATCGTCGATCTGGCCGCCGAGCGCGGTGGCAATTGTGAACTCACGAAGCTCGGCGACAAGACCGTGGAGCACGGCGTCACCATCATCGGCTGGTTCAACCTGGCCAGCAGCGTTCCGCACGACGCCAGCCAGATGTACGCGCGCAATATGGTTGCGTTCCTCACGCACCTGGTGAAGGAAGGCAAGCCGCGTCTCGATGCCGACGACGAGATCATTCGCAGCACGCTGGTCACGCGCGGCGGCGAAGTGGTGAACGCTCGCGTCCGCGAATTTTTCGGAATGCCGCCCCTGACAGATCAGAAGTCGGATCAAAAGTCGGATCAGAAGTCGAATCAAAAGCAAGCGCCGTAGTGGTGGATTTAGTCGGATGGTTTTCAGGACGTCGGAGCTTTAGCAGCTTGCTGAAAAACGCCTTGTCTTCAGGAGGGCGGGGTTTTAACCCCGCCGTAAGTGGGCGTTTTGTATCAGGGGTTTTAACCCCTGAAGCTGCCGTTCGACTTTACAGCGTCCTGTTAGCTCCGACGTTCAGGCCGGCATTTTTAGGGGGCTTCAGCCCCTGAAGTAACCTTGCGCCGAGTTAAAGGAGGGATCGGGTGCCTGCGGATTTTATCTCCAATCTTTTCGTATTCATCCTGGCGGGTTTCGTCGGCTTCGAGGTTATCAAGCGCGTCTCGCCGCTCCTGCACACGCCGCTGATGTCGCTGACGAACGCGCTCGACGCCATCGTCGTCGTCGCCGCCATCATCATCGCCGGCCTGCATGAGACGACGCTCTCTACCGTGCTCGGTGCCATCGCCGTGGCCGCCTCGTTCAGCAACATGGTGGGCGGCTTCCTGATCACCGATCGCATGCTGCGTATGTTCAAGAGCGGAAAACCCAAAAAATCATGACTCCGATCGTAGTCGGGCAACTCATCGACTTCGCTTACCTCGCTGCGGCAGTCCTGTTCATTCTGTCGCTCAGGTGGCTGAGTTCTCCAGCCACTGCGCGCCATGGAGTGCTCGCCGGCGAAATCGGCGCTGCGCTCGCGGTCACCGCGACCCTCTTCAATCCCGCGCTCGCCCAGTATAAATGGATCGTTATCGCGCTGATTGTAGGGGCCGCGCTTGGCGTCCCGCTCGGTCTGGTGAAGATGACGGCCGTTCCCCAGCGGACGGCCCTCAGTCACGCCTTCGGTGCTCTCTCCGCCAGCATGATCGGTATCGCTGAGTACTACGTCCGCGCGCCGCACGTCACCAAATTCGGCATGGTCGAAATTGCCCTCGAAGTGATCATTGGCTCGCTCACGTTCACCGGCAGTTTGATCGCTGCCGGAAAACTCCAGGAAATTCTTCCGCAGCGTCCGATCGTCTATCGCGGCCAGAATATCGTCAGCCTCTCGGTCCTCGGAGCGGCCGCTGTGATCGCCATCATCCTCACGATTCATCCTGAGTACATGCGCCTCTTCCCGGCAATGGTCGGAGTCGCGCTGCTCTTTGGGATTTTGCTGGTCACGCCGATCGGCGGCGCGGACATGCCCACCGTGATTTCGCTCCTCAACTCCTACGCCGGACTCTCCGCCGCTCTCCTCGGCTTCGTCCTCGATAGCAAGGTCTTGGTCGTCGCCGGCGCCCTCGATGGCTCGTCCGGCTTCATCCTTTCCGTGATCATGTGCAAGGCCATGAACCGGTCGTTCACGAATGTGATGTTCGGCGCTTTCGGTCAGGTCCAAGTCCACGCGAAAGCCGCCACTGAGGAGCGCACGGTTCGCAGCGCCAACGCCGAAGAAGCTGCCGCGATTCTCTCCGCCGCCAGCAAAGTTGCCATCGTTCCCGGCTACGGCATGGCCGTGGCGCAGGCGCAGCACAAAGTTCGTGAGCTCTACGACGTTCTCACCAAGAAGGGCATCGACGTGAAGTTCGGCATCCATCCCGTCGCCGGCCGCATGCCGGGCCACATGAACGTCCTCCTCGCCGAGGCCGACATTCCCTACGATCGCCTCATCGAAATGGACGACATGAACTCGGATCTTCCTCAGACCGATGTCGCCCTGATTATCGGCGCTAATGACGTCACAAATCCCGCCGCTCGCACCGACCAGTCCAGCCCAATCTACGGCATGCCCATCATCGACGTCGATAAAGCTCAGACGGTGATGGTGATCAAGCGCAGCATGAGCCCCGGTTTCGCGGGCATCGATAATCCTCTGTATTATATGGATAAAACTCTGATGCTCTTTGGAGACGCCAAGGCCTTCGTCGGCGACATCGTTCGCGAGCTTGCCAGCGGGCATCATTCCTAGGCCTCCGGGCGCGTGTGTTTTGGCGAATACCAGGCGAATCAAACATCGCCGCAATGACATCAAGAATCTTGATTTGGCAGGCGCCTGGCGCCGCCGCAAGCGGCGACTTTGGGTCCAACCTGATTGTTTGGCTGATTCGCCGGTCGGATGGGTTCCCGCGCTCGGAAAGCTGGAGGAGCAGGTTTTCCGGTATTGACAGGGTGTGCGTTCTGCGCCTAGATTGATTCTGCACCTTTGCGAGGAGTCCCCTTTTGCGCTTCTATGCGCGCTGCACGCTGATCGCTGTTATCTGCTGCGGGATGTTGAGCCTGCAGATGCCGACGGTTCGAGCCGCGTCGACGGATGCCGCCCGCAAAGCAGAGGCGCTGCCTCCGCTTGCGATTATTGCTCTGGCGGATCACGCTCATGTCGGCCACGTGAATGCCTCCAGTGGTACGACGGTCTACCCCGGCGATTCACTCGATACGGAACCGGGTGGTGAGCTTCGCCTCGTCGTGGGCACCGGCCAGGTTTATCTTCTTTCGGACAGCGCGGCGAACCTCAATCGGCAGAGCGCTGTCTTGCACGCTTCGATTTTGCGCGGAACCGTAGGCTTCTCTGGCTTGCCTACCCAGCAGTGTGTGATCGATACTCCCGAGGGCGCAGTCCATGCCGCCAACGGCCTTCCAGCATACGGCCAGGTGACGATCACCGGCCCGAAAGACATCGTGGTTTCCGCCTATACCGGGGCCCTGGTGGTCGAGCGAGGCGACCAGAGACTTGTCGTGAACGCGGGCCAGTCCTACTACGTTTCGCTCGTTCCGGATCCCGAACCTCCGCAGAGGAAAGCCGGCGTGGTACCCGCGCTCAACGAGCACCTGGTGTGGCGCATCATTATTATCGGTAC
>Ga0209167_10000846_pt1 | contig 20119 bp, 17 predicted proteins | sample Coa_R1_9_FD_187154 | JGI IMG/M metagenome (GOLD analysis project Ga0209167, IMG submission 187154) | Surface soil microbial communities from Centralia Pennsylvania, which are recovering from an underground coalmine fire - Coalmine... | ecosystem: Environmental > Terrestrial > Soil >... | reverse complement strand
TAGGCCAGCGCGAACAGTACCGACAGCAGATAGCCGAGCGCGGCGGCCAGCATCCCGGTCTGCCAGCCCTCGATGAGGCCGGCCGGGAAGCCGATCAGGCCGGCTGGCCACAGCGCGGCACCGACGCCCATCGCGGCACGCCGGCGGGCCGGGAAGCGCACCTGATCCGGCACCAGGTGCGGGAATTCACCCTCCAGCCAGGCCGGCAGATCGCCGATCTCGATCGGGCCGAACACGGCCCGCCAGCCGGTCCGGCGGCGCAGCTCCTTTGTATCCACTCCGGGAGCCGCCAGCCGGGGCAGCACTAACCGGTGGTGGTCGACGAAGTCCTCGATGTTGCTGAGCCGGATGGCCGCCTCGACCTCGTCGGTGCCGAAATGACCCCCGGCCGACGCGCACCACACGTTCATGCCACCCGTCGGGGCGACCAGCAGATAGCAGTCATAACGGCCGAGCACCCGGGAGACCATCCGGACCGTATGGTCGAAATTGCAGGTTACGAACACCGGAGCCGACCGGCCGGGGGTGCCGAAGACGCGCAGTCCCGGCTCGGTATGGAAGGGAAACGAGCGGAACAGCAACTGGACCAGCTCACGCAGCCAGGCCCGGTGCGGTGGCACCGTGGCGGCGGCGCGGGCCGCCGTCACTCCTGGGGCTGCAGACGGCATGCCGGCTTCCTCCCCGCCACGATGGCGAACGAGCCGTGCTGCAACGTCGTCCGCTCGACCGCCTCCAGCCCCCGGCTGCGCAGCTTGCCGTCGATGTCGCGGAGATGATGGCTCGACGTCTGGGTCAGCAGGTAGGCCAGTGCCGCCACCGGCAGCCGCGTCGCATGATAGATCACCCGGCGCACCGGGTTCGCTGGCAGCACCTCGTCGGCGATCACCAGGCCACCGCCCGGGCGCAGCAGCCGGACGGAGCAGTCCAGCGCGTAGCGTTCCTCTGTGGCCGTCAGCTCGCTGAGTACCAGGCAGCTCACGACGTAGTCGAACGCGCCGGCACCGAACGTCCGGTCCAGGCCGGTGATCGACAGGGGCAGCAGCCGCGGGCTCGCGGCCGTATCGATCTCTGCCAGCTTGCGCGCGGCGATCGCGAGCATCTGGGGGGAGCGGTCGACCGCGGTCACCCGGCAGCCTCGGCCGGCCAGTTCGGCGGTGAGCCCGCCGGTGCCGCAGCCGATCTCCAGGACCTCGCTGCCCGGTGGGATGTGCCCGGCGATCGCCCGGTACAGCCCGCCGATCCGGCCGAAGGTGAGCAACCGCATCCCGCGGTCGTAGCGGGATGCCCGGGTCTCAAGGAGCTTCATGAAGACGAACGAGGACACCGGAGTCAGCCGTTCGTCCTGGCTACCTGACGGGAACCGGCTCGCGCGGTGAGCACCGGGACGGCGCCCCGGCGCAGCGTGTGCTCGGTCAGCGCGGCGACGGCCGCGGCCGCCGGGATGACCGGCTGCCAGGCGATGCCGGCGGCCACCGCGGCCACCGCGGCCAGCAGCCGCCAGCCGGGCCGCCCGGTGGTCATCGCCTGCCGGATCCAGGTGGCCGCAAGGCCGGACGCGCAGATGGCAGACCCCCAGCACAATCGGTGAGCGAGCGCCGCCTGCCCCACCCCTGACGCCGATATCGTGACGGCCGCCACAAATAGTGCGGCCGATACAACCAGGATCGCCCGGCGCACCATGACCCGGCGCCGCTCCCCGGTCAGGTACCGGTCGGCGGTGCCCAGGGAAGGTTCCTGGGCACAGCAGGAGCGGCCGGAACGCCCTCGCATGCGGCCTCCTTCATCCTGACTCATCCGGATAGGCGAATATCATGCCGCCATGATACTTCCGGTAAGGCGAATATGTCAGGCCTGAGCACGTCTGAGCCGGCGCGCGATCTCCCAGTTGTCGACAACATGCAATCCGCCGACGCACCATCTCCCGGCCGGCCGCCGGCCGCCGCGCAGCATGACGTACAACTCGGCCCACGCCACCTTTTCGCAGCCAGGAGTGCCGATCGGGATGGAGAGCACCAGGCTGGCGGTGGAGAAGCTCAGGTCGGCCACGTCGATCCACCAGACCAGGCTGCTCAGCGGCGGGCCCCACAGCGGCCCCGGGGACGCGGCGCGGATGGCCGCCGTCACGATCACCGCGATGACCACCGCGGCCAGGATGACCCCTCGGACCACGCGGGGGAACGGCAGGAACCTGACGATCAGGTCGACCAGGAGGATCGCCACGATCACGGTGAGCACCCACATGGTGGGCGATCGCACCTCGCTGGCCCGGCCGAAATGACCGACTCCGGTCTGGATGAAGGAGGACACCCCCAGGCCCAGCACCACGGCACCGAACAGCCGGATGGCACGGCCGAGTGGGCCGGTGCGCAGGCCCAGTGTGACGGGAGTGGCAACTGCCGGGGACTTTCTTTCGGCGACCTCGCTGCGCTGGGAACTCATGCCTTCTCCTCAGTCACACCTGCCAGCGGCTCGCTGCCGGCGACCTGCCGGGCGAAAGACGCGTAGAGATCACGGGCCGGGCCGGCCGGATAGTCCGGATTCCACGGCTTGAGCGGGCCCGCGAAGTGGAACACCGCGGCCGTGCGCTCGTCCTCGATGAGCCGGCTGAACGGCAGGACATCTTCGGCGAGGTATTTCCAGTCCTGGAACGTCTCGCTCAGCGCTGATACCGACAATGTGTTCCAGCATCTGTCCAGCCGCAGCCATGTGTCGTCCACTGCCCAGTTCAGCGCGTCCTGGTCCCAGAACAAAATGTGTCGCGGCATATCACGGGCGAATCGCTGGCTCGCTTCAAAGGTCCCGCGCCGGCGGCATTCGGGCAGGTTGAAGAGTATGACGCCGCCGTTGAAGTATTCCCTGGAGGCAGGCAGGCCAAGGTTCTGCCAGCCGGGCAGGCCGAATCCGGTGCCCAGCGTCGGGTTGAGCGGGTCACGGACCGCGGCCAGCGGGAACCCGTCCAGCCCGGTGGTCAGCAGGCGGCGCAGATCCCGCAGGACAATGAGATCCACGTCCATGTACAAGGCGAGCGGGTAGTCCGTGACCACATCCGGCAACGCAAGCCGCAGATACGTCGCGTCGGTCACCCACATGCTCACCGGGTACCTCGGGTCCACCCCCGGCGCCGCCCGCAGTTCGGCTCGCAGCCCGAGCCGTTCGGCGTGGAAATGGATTCGGTGGCAGTTGCCGTCGGTCAGGCCCTGGTGCATCACGATCACCCGGAGCGGCAGGCCGGGGTGGGCCGCGGACAGCGACTGCATGAAGACACAGAGCGGGCTGACGTAACGGTCGTCCACCGCGCACACGATCGGCGGCAGCTCCGGCGTTTCGGCCATCGTAAACTTTTCCCTGGTCATATCGCGGCAGTGGGCTGGCTGGAAAGAACTGACCGGCTGGCGGCCTGCGCAATGGCATCCGCGGCCCGCTGGTACCCGCCGGCCTGCCTGGCCGCTGCCGATATCCCGGCGAGCCTGGCCCGGTAGCCGGGATCGGCGGCGACCGAGTCCACCGCCACGCGCAGGGCACCGGCGGTGATGCCGGCTGGGTCGAGCCTGACTCCCAGGCCGAGCTGGGCGGCCCGGTCGGCGAACATCAGCTGCTCGATCGTGTGCGGGATCGCGACCAGCGGAACGCCGTGCCACATGGCTTCCATGACCGAGTTGACGCCGCCATGGGTGACGAAGACGTCCGCCCGGCGGAGCACGTCAAGTTGCGGGACGTGGCCGCGGACCAGGAAGTTGGCGGGCGGCGTGCCCAGCGAGGCCAGGTCGGTCCCGGCCCCGGCGGACAGCACCACCCGCCAGCCGGTACCGCCGAACGCATCGAAGCAGAGGCGGGCGAACCGTGATCCGGATCCGCGGCTGATGGCCGTGCCGAGCGAAATATACAGGCCGGGCCCGCCGTCCAGGTGATCGAGCGGGAAGCCGGGATCGGTGCCGCCGCCGCGGATCGATGGGCCGGTGAACAGGTAGCGCTCGTCCAGGCTGGCGGCATCGGGCTGGAACTCCCGGATGATCGGCACGATGTTCGCCGGCTCGCAGGGGGAGAACATGTCGCTCAGCCGCAGCGGTGGGACGCCGTGCAAGGTGTGCAGTTCATCGACGCTGCGCCGGACGTAGTCCCAGGTGGCCGCCATCTTCTCCGCGTTCGCGGAGGTGGCGAACATCTGCTCGAAGTCCGATCCGGGCTTCATCACGAAGGTCGTGGAGAAGGTGACCGCCGGCAGGCCGAGCATCCTCGCCAATGCGATGCCCCACGGGCACATGGGGTTGTAGACGATGCAGTCCGCATTCTCCGCACGGACCGCGTCTATCATGGCCGGCACCACCCGCAGGCCCTCGACGAGCAGGTTGGCAACCAACGGTCCCATCCGCTCGATGACCTTTCCGGCATCTGCGATGGAAGCGAGCGGATTCCCGCTGGAAAGCTCCCCATACAGGTCGACGGCGGGATCGAGCGGCCGGAACTGCGCACCGGCCCGCCGCACCGCAGGGGCGAATTCCCCGGTGAGGTAGAGGACCGGCTGATCGCCCCGGGCAACAAGTTCCTCGGCGACCGGGATTACCGAATGCAGGTCGCTGTGCGCCGGGATGACAAAGAACAGGACTTTGATGACGTCTCCAAGGCTTGTTCAGGTCACTGGATCTGGTTCGGCCGTGACGGCCTCGGCTCCCTTCCCCAGGCGCAGGGGGGACCGGTAGGTCCACAGCACGGTGGTGATCGTTCCGGCGGCGGCGAACCACAGCGCCCCCCGGATTCCGATGGTCTCGCCCAGCACGCCGCCGAGCAGGGCGCCGGCCGGCTTGACCCCCTGGGTCACGAACGCCATCGCCGACGCGGTCCGGCCCTGCAGCTCGTCCGGGGATATCACCTGGCGCAGCGCGGCAGTGTGCACGTCGAAGACGAACACCGCGAAGCCGAAGGCGATGTTGACGATGATCAGCGCGGTGGACTCGAACCACACCGGCCCGTGCACCGGCGGGTAGGCGAACAGGGCGACGGAGAAGACGGCCGACGCGGCGATGATCGTGCGCCCCTCGGTGAACCGCCGTCCCAGCATCGGGGCCAGCAGCGAGCCCCCCACGGCGCCCACTCCCCACGCGGCGAAGATCAGGCTGATCAGGTATGGCGGAATCCGCAGTGTCCGGTTGAGGAACAGGATGCCGAGCGCCAGGGCGACGCTGCTGAACAGGTTCAGGTTGGCCGCCGCCCCGGCGATCGCCCGGAGCCGCGGTTCGCTGACGCAGTACCGAAGGCCCTCGCCCACCTCGCGCCACATGTTGGGCTTGCCCTCACGCGGGGCGGGCTTCTGGCCGTCCCGGTAACGCATCCGGGCCAGGAACACCGCCGAGAAGGCGAACGAGACGGCGTCGATGGTCATCGCGTTGGGCGCGCCGAAGAGCTGCACGAGCGCTCCGGCCAGGCTGACACCGCCGAGATCGGCGATCGTCATGCTGGCCTGCAGCTTGCTGTTCGCTTCGACCAGGTTGCCGGCCGGAACCACCGAGGGCAGATACGCGGACCAGGTGATCCCGAACGACAGGCTGGCCGCGCCGGTCACGAACGCGATGCCGATCAGCAGGCCGACCGACAGGAAACCGGCCGCCCATGCCACCGGGATCAGGGCGAGCAGCACCATCCGGATCAGGTCGGCCCACACCAGCAGCGCCCAGCGCCGGAAGACCCGGTCGACCAGCGCCCCGAAATAGAACGAGAACAGCAGGTTGGGCAGGGTGGACCCGGCCGCGAGTATGCCCATCTCCCCCGCGCTGGCGTGCAGCAGCCCCGCGGCCGTCAGCGGCAGCGCCACCGTGGTGATCTGGCTGCCGAACGACGACACCGTCTGCGCTGTCCAGAGCTGCCGGAAGTCCCGGCGCCATGAGGTCAGCGGGGGGCTCGCGGTCTTCGTATCGACCATCGCGGCGGCACCTCCCATGCGGGCCGGTTGTGTGACGGGCCGGGTAAGCCCTGTGACCGCCGGGCCGCGTCGTCGAGCAGGCCGATCAGCGCCACGACGTCCGCTTCCGTGGTCGCGTAGTTCGTGATGGAGGCTCGCAGCACGTGCCGTCCGCCGGACTTGACCACGAAGATATGAGCGTCACCGGTGGAATTGATGGCCCTGGCGATAAGTCGCAATCTGTGCGGGTGCTGTTCGGCCCGGTCGGCCGGCAGGAAACAAACCAGCGGCAGTGGTGTGTCATTGACGATCTGCCAGCCCGATCCGGCCAGCCCTTTGCGCAATTCGTCGGCCAGCCTCATCTGCTGCCGCAAGGTTTCCTCGAACCCTTGCCAGCCGGTCACCGCGAGTGAAAGCAGCAGTTTCAGTGCTGCGAAGCTACGGGACCAGCGCAGCGACCGGCTGAATGGCTCCGCCTCCCGCCCATCGGCGTCGAGAAATGTCGGGCCGGCCGAGAAGGTCCTGGCCAGCAGGCCACGATGGCGGGTGAGCAGCATTCCCAGGCCAAGCGGCACCGACATCCACTTGTGCGGGTCGAAGGTGAGCGAGTCCGCCCTGGCCAGGCCCTGGAATGCCGGGTCGGGATCGGGCAGCAGCGCGGCCGCGCCGCCCCACGCCGCATCGACGTGCAGCCACAGCCCGTGCCTGGCAGCGATGCAGGCGGCTCCGTCGATCGGGTCGATGGCGCCCGCGCCGGTTGTGCCCGCGGTCACCACCACGGCAACCGGCGTCAGCCCGGCCCGCTGGTCGGCGACGATCATCTTCTCCAGCGCGGCCAGGTCCATGCGCTGCGCGCAGTCGGTCTCAACCTCGCGCACCGACTCGGCACCCAGGCCGGTCAGGCGGGCCGCACGCGGCACCGATGGGTGGGCCTCCGGCGAAACGTAAACGACCGGACGGCTGGCCAGCCCGATCAGGCCGGTCTGCGGATAGCTGGGAATCCGGTGGGTAAGGGCCATCAGCATGGCCGAAAGATTCGTCTCCGACCCGCCGCTGGTCAGGATTCCGTCCACCTCGCAGGGCGGATAACCGAATTTCTCGCCAAATGCGGCAACCAGCTTTTCCTCCGCGGCGATGCCGAACGGGCTCCCGTTGCGGGTGGCCAGGCATGGGTTGAAGGTGGCGGACAGCGCTTCACCGATAATTGACATGGTCGTGGGGGTGGCATCGAACAATCCGAAATACCGCCGGTGCCGGGTGCGCGGCTGCATATCACGCAATCCGCGAATGGCTAGATCCAGGGCATCGGCCGCGGCTACCGGCTGATCGAAATCAAAGGCGGCCAGCAGCTCGTCGACGTCCGCATCGGCCACCGGCGAGCGGCCAGTGTCATCGGCCGCGGTATCAAGATAGTTTTCGATCTCTTCCACCAGGGCATGCAGTAGCTTCGCCCGGTCCGCAGCACTGATTTCGATGCTCATCGGCTGACCATTCAGTTAACGGGCGGGGACGGCGGAATTCATTATTCCGCCGTCCGCGCGGTGATAGCGGCCAGCCTGGTGGGGTGGGCAGGGCTGGCGTCCTTTCTGGAATAGCATCGCGAGCGATTGGCCAAGATACGCATTGCGGAGTGTCGCACATCGGATGGGCAGGCGTCACCAGGTGACGGGAAGAGCGACCAGGCTGTTGAGCCATGAACCCACCGTCCAGGTCAGCTCGTCAAGCGGGACGTCCATCCGCAGGCCGGGGAACCGGGCCGCCAGCAGGCTGAGGGCGGTGCTGAGCTCCAGTCTGGCCAGCGGCGCGCCGAGGCAGAAGTGGACACCGTGGCCGAATGCCAGGTGCCGCTGGTCACCGCGGCCGGGGTCGAACACGTGCGGCTCGTGCCAGGCGTTGCGGTCGAAGTTGGCCAGGTGCACGCTGAGGAACACCTGCTCGCCGGCCTTGATCTGGACACCGGCGATCTCGGTGTCCACGGCAGCCCGGCGGAACAGGCCGGTGTCGATCGGCGTCTGGTGCCGCAACGCCTCCTCGACCACCTGCTCGGCGGTGACCTCGGCCGCGGCGAACCGCTTCCACTGACCCGAGTGGAGCAGGACCAGCACGCTCCTGACGATGGCGCGCACCGTGGTCTGGTGCCCGGCCACCAGCAACAGGACCATCGTGTTGAGCAGTTCCTGCTCGGTCAGGGCGTCCTCGCCATCGCGGGCGCGGATAAGATCGGACAACAGGTCTTCGCCCAGGTGCTTCCTGCGCCGCGCCGCCAGATCGAGCATGTAGGCGTGCAGCTTGTCGTTGGCGTCGGCGACTTCCTCCATCGTGTAGCCGGTGTTCATGCCGGTGAACACGTCGGACCAGCGCAGGAAGCCGGGCTGGTCCTCGGCCGGCAGATCGAGCATCTGGCACATCATGTGCAGCGGGAGGGGCACCGCGAGCGACGTCACCAGGTCGGCCGGCGGGCCGGCCTCCGCCATCGCGTCCAGCAACGTGGTGACCACACGTTCCACGCTCGGCACGAGCCCCTGGATGCGCCGGGCGGTGAAGGCCTTCGCGGCCAGCTTCCGTACCCGGGTGTGGTCGGGTGGGTCCAGCCCCACCATCGACACACCCGCGCGGGCCCTGGCGTCGGTCACCGCCGGATCGATGACGCTGGTGAACCGGGAGGGCTCGGACAGCGCCTCGCGAACGGCTTCGTGGCCGGTGATCAGCCACGCCTTGCCGCCTGGCCCGGCGACGGGCAGCACGGGGTTGTCCGCGGCCAGCTCGAGCAGCAGGGGATCGGGCAGGCCGTCTTGAGTCATCGGCCGGGGAAAGGCTACGGCATCCACAGTAATCACCAGTCCGTGAACTCAGTGAAATGTCAAGGCCCATTATCTGAGGGCCGGCCCAAAGCGGCCGGCGATCGACGGGAGTCTAGCGGCGAACCGGCACAGGTACTAGTGGGCTGAACCCCGTATTAGGCGCCGCCATATAGGTATGAGATAACGGCCGTGAGAGACTCTTGACATGTCTGATCGCGCTCGCACAAAGGATGCACTTTTCGATCAGCTGGCTCGCGTCGGTAAGGCGCTGGCGAACCCGAAAAGGCTGCAGATCATAGACGTGCTCGCGCAGGGCGAGCGTACCGTGGAGTCACTGGCCCAGGCCACCGCACTCAAGCTCACCACGGCCTCGGCACACCTGCAGACGCTGCGGGCCGGCGGGCTGGTGCGCGGCCGCAGGGACGGGGCCCGGATCTACTACCGGCTGGCCGCCGGCGACGTGGCCAGGCTTTATGTCATGCTGCGCGACGTGGCGATGATGTACCTGGCCGAGACCGAGCGGGTGGCCAGAGAGTTTCTCGGGGAAGACGAGGTCGAGGCGATCAGCCGGGACGACCTGCTCGACGGGCTCAGGAACGGCGAACTGGTCCTGCTCGACGTGCGGCCGGCGACGGAGTTCACCGCCGCGCACATCGAGGGTGCAATCGGAATACCGCTGGACGAACTATGCCAGCGGCTGTCCGAACTACCCGCTGATCTCGAGGTCGTAGCATACTGCCGGGGCGAGTACTGCGTGCTCGCTTATGCGGCCGTCCGCTTGCTGCGGTCCAATGGCTGGCGGGCCAGGCGGCTGAACGGCGGGATGCTGGAATGGAGTCTTGAGAATAGGCCGGTCAGCTAAGATTGTCGACTGTCAGTCAAGCTCTTTCTCCGCGGCGTTTCAACTGCTAGCGTCAAGCGCCCATCGGGTCATTTCTGCGGTGATCATAAAGACCGGTGATCATAAAGACCTTTGGAGTTTGACGATGAATCCTGCAGCCAGCAATGGATGCGTGCGCCCAGGCAGCACCATGGGCGGGAGTGAGCAGCGATGACGGATGGCACGCTGGAGACCGGGATTCGGCAGCAGCACGACGACTGCATCGCCGCCGGTGAAACCACGACCTCGCTGGTCGGGGGCGCGCTCGAAACCCGCTGGACCGGCCGGCCCGGGCTGCTGGCCTCGATCTGCCACTACGCGCTGGTCCCGACCGGCAAGCTCTTCCGGCCGTCGCTGCTGCTCGAAGCCGCTCTCGCGGTGGGTGGCAGCGCCACCGCGGTTCTCCCGGCCGCCGTCGGCGCCGAATGTGGCCACGTCGCGAGCCTGATCCACGACGACATCATCGACGGTGACGACCTGCGCCGCGGCCGGCCCTCCGTGCAGTGCGCATACGGGATCGCCGACGCGATCATCGCCGGCGATGCGCTGATCTTCGACCTGTTCGCCGGCCTGGCCGAGTGCCACCACAGCGGGGTGCCCGCCGCCCGGGTGGTCGCGGCGCTGGAGGCGGTGGCCCAGGCCGGCCTGGATCTGTGCCGGGGGCAGAGCATGGAAGCGGAGTTGCACCGCGACCGCAGCCTGGACCTGGATGCCTATCTGCTGATGATCAGCCTGAAGACCGCGGCGCTGTTCCGCGGCGCGTGCAAGAGCGGCGCCCTGCTTGGCGGCGGGCCACCCAACCTGGTGGACGCGCTGTGCGACTTCGGTGAGTCCCTCGGCCTTGCCTTCCAGATGTATGACGACCTGCTCCCCTATGTCAGCGACACTGAGGTCATGGGTAAGCCGCAGGCCAGCGACGTGAAGAACGGGCGCCCGACCTTGCCGATCATCCTGGCCTGCTCCACCGCAACCCCGGCGGACCGGCAGCTCATCAGCGACGCCCTGTTCGGTCCCGGCGATGCCGGGCCGGTCCTGGCGGTCGTGCGCGAGATCCTGGACCGCACCGGCGCGATCTGCGCGGCCACCGAGATGGCCCGGCAGTACGCGAAGCAGTCACGGGCAGCCCTCGACCAACTGCCACCCAGCCCGAGCCGCGACCGGCTCAGCATCCTCACCGACCTGGCCGTCGGCCGCAGCTACTGAGAGGCTTATTCAGAACCGCTGGTGAGCAGCCAGCTACCGCGGCTCACGAACCTGGCGTCAAGGCTGCCGGGCTGGTTTTGAATAAGTCTGCGAACCCGCTGGCCGGCAGGGCCAGCTCGGCCAGCAGGCCGGCCCAGGCACGGCGTTCACGTTCGGGGTCGACCAGGCCGGCCAGCGAGGCGCAGTGCTCGCGCAACGCGCCGTAGTAGCCGCCGGTGTCCTGCTCCGCGTCATACAGCGCACGGGCGAGGGCGCCGCCGTCGCCGACCGGGAAGTAGCCGGGATAGTCCTCGCCAAGGAGCCCGACCGAGCCCGGGATCGCCGAGCAGACAATGGGCAGCCTGGCGGCCAGCGCCTCGGAGATGACGTTGGCGCCGCCTTCGTGCCGTGAGGTCAGCACGAGCAGGCGGCTGCGGGCCAGCAGGTCCAGTGCCTCCTTCCGTGGCCTTGGGCCGAGCCAGTCATAGTGCGGGTTCGCGGCCGACTCGGCCGCCGCCGCGGCGCCGAGTTCGGCGTCCTGGGCTGCACCGAGGTGAGTGACCCGGATCCGGGACCCGGCTGGCAGCTCGCGCACCGCTTCGGCCGGCCGCAGCGGGTCCTTAACCGGCCGGAGATGAGCCAGGAAGGCCACCTCGAAGCAGCCGGCCCGCGGCGGTTTCCGCTCGATCGGGGGCACCGACTGCACGATCACCCGGGCCCTTTCCCGCGTGGCCGGATCGAGCTGATCCAGGCCACGTGGCTGCAGCAGCACCAGCCGGTCGGCCATGGCCAGCACCTCCGGATCCACACCGGCGGTGGCGAGGTCGGGATAGAGATCCGTCCCGGTCAGGGCGAGCACCACCGGGGTACCCGGATGGCTGGCCCGGAAGGCGCGGATGGCGTCCGCGCTCTTGCGGGCGTGCAGCGCGAGCAGTGCGTCGTAGCCGCCGCCGCGGTATTCGCGGCTCAGCTCCACCTGGTGGCCCAGCTCGCGCAGAAAACCCGCCCAGCGGCGCGCGGTGACTCCGTTGCCGGTCGTGCTGTCGGCGGCGGCCGGGCTGACGAGCAGAATCATGTCCGGCCGTCAGCGGGGCGCACAGGTGCGCAAGCCGGCCACGACATCCCTGCGCTCGTGGGTGAAGTAGTTGCGCAACGTGGACCGCAGCAGGCGGCCCCTGGTCGCCCAGGCTCCCCCGCGCAGCACCTTACGCTGGCCGAAGAACTGCTCGGAGTTCTCGAAGTAGGCGTCCCGCTCGAAGTTGGGGTAGGCGGTGAAGTCGCTGGCCGTCCACTCCCACACGTTGCCGATCATCTGCCGGCAGCCTGCCGGGCTGTCCCCCTCGGCGCAGGCGGCGACGTCGGCCTGGCCGAACCAGCGCCAGTCGGTCACGGCGTGCCCGGCGCCCGGCTCGGCATCACCCCAGGGGTAGACGGGCCTCGGCTTGAGATCGCCGGTTGCGGCGTACTCCCACTCGGCCTCCGTCGGCAGCCGGCGGCCCGCCCAGCGGCAGTACGCGTCCGCCTCCCACCAGCACACGTGGCTCACCGGCTGGTGCGGCTCGAGGTCCACCCAGGTGTCGAAATGCCGGCGCTGCCAGCCGCCGCCGTCGCGCCGCCAGTACACCGGGTGCTTCGCCCCGGTGGCCCCCAGCCAGGCGCCACCATCGGACCACCACCTGGTGTCGGCATAGCCGCCGTCGTCGGCGAACGCGGCGAACTCGGCCTGTGTGACCGGCGCCCGGGCGATGGCGAACGGGGCGATCTCGACCTGGTGGGCCCATTTCTCGTTGTCGTAGACGAACGGGTCGCTCAGCAGGGCTCCGAGCAGGAACCGCCCCCCCGGCAACTCGACGTCCCCGGGCAGTCCGCCCGCCCGGGGAAGGGCTGCCGCCTGCGGTGTGCCGGTGGACCCGGGCAGCACGGGAGGCGGGAATCCCAGGGTCTGCCTGGTGTATGTCAGCGCCTCGGTATGCATGTCGTAGTGGTGCACGGTGTACCGGGCGAAGTGCCGCACCACGTCGGTCGCGTCCGGGCGCAGCACCTCCTGCGCCACCCGGTCGGCCACTTCGCGCATGTAACTGGCGGTCTGTTCGCGGGACGGCAGCGCCAGCCGCCACCTGGTGTCGTGCGGGATCGCCCCCGAGTCGTACAGGGCGTCCCCGAAGCTCAGGATCGGCGGCTGGCCGCAGGCCTGGCGGAGGACGAACTTCTCCTGGAACCAGGCCAGGTGGGCGATCTCCCACAGCAGGGGATTTACCGTGGGCAGCAGTGGGCCCACCATCTGCTCGTCGTCCAGGTCCGCCACCAGATCCAGCGTCCGCTGGCAGCCGTCGATGACCCAGCCGGCCAACTGCTCCGCGCTCTGGGTTATTGCTCGCATGCCGTCACCCCTTCGCTCGATCCCATAAAAAGCGAAGTTCCCCGTTTGGCCGCGGCTAAAGACCGGTTGTCGCCATTGCCGCACATAAACAGGGTGCAACTTCACTTTTCCCAGACTCCGTGCAAACCTGACCCTACCCGAGCGCTCTGCCTCCTCCTCGTCCGCGCAGGCCGCGAACACGCATGCCGACAAACCGAGAGGAACGCTGTCGTGACTGTGAGGTCTCCCTATGGCCGTGCTGACGCGGGCTTCGCCGCCGGGCAACCACGGCTCAAGCTGCGGGACCGATTGGTGGCGCATGTCGAGATATGGCGGCTCGACCTGTTCTCTTACACCGGCTTGGTCAGCGTGTCCGGCGCGCTGCTCGCGTCGGGCGACAGGCCTGCCCTGCGATTGATCGGAACCTGGCTGGCACCCAGTCTCGGCTGGGTCGCCGCCATGTATGGTGGCGACTATTTCGACCGCGATCTGGATACCAAAACCAAGCCCCAGCGGCCGGTGCCGTCTGGCCGGGTAAAGCCCTGGGAGGCATTCGCAGGCATGGTCGTCTGCGTGCTGCTCGGAATGGTCATTGCGGTTCTGCTGAACCCATTGAACTTCTTTGTCGTCCTTGCCGCCCTCACGCTTGGCGTCTCGTACAGCAAGTACTTTAAGGCGCACGGCATTTGGGGCAATCTGGTCCGCGGCGGGGTGACGGCCATGGCCTTTATCCACGGCACGCTGGCCACCAGCCACGCACTGCAGCCCAGGCTGCTGCCGATCGCCCTGATCTTCTGGCTGCACGACTCCGGGTCGAATGTCATAGGTGCCATCTGCGACCGGGACGGCGACCGGAGCGGTGGCTACCGCACGTTCCCGGTGCGTCACGGCGACACCCCGGCCCTGTGGTTGCTGCTCACGTTCGACCTCGGCTGGCTGGGCCTGGCGGCCGGCTATCCGCTCACCCTCGGCGCGCGCTTCCACCTCGCCGGATACGTCCCCTTCCTGGCCGCCTCCGTGGCGATGAGCCTGGTCTCGGGTCTCATGCTGATTCACGCACCGCGGCCGATACCCCGGCTGACCTCGTTGCGCTCACACGAGATCATCGTGGTGGAGCGGCTGGTCCTGACCTCCGGATTCGTCGCCGCCGTGAGCAACGTGTGGATCGCCGTGGTGCTGCTCATACCGTCCGCGGGGGCCTGGCTGGTGGCGTCCATCGTGATGATGCGGCAGAGCTACGAACCGAGCCGGGTGAAGCGCAGAAACCAGGTCGTCCAGAACTGACGACGACGCACTCCGGAGGAGCCGGCTATGGAACGCCGCAACCTGCACAAGAGGGCAACCGAAGCGGTTGCCGCCGCCACCGGCCTGCTCTACGCCCAGCAGCGGGGGGATGGTGGCTGGACCGACCGGCTCTCATCCTCCGCGATGCCGACGGCGATCGGGCTGCTGGCCCTGGCCCAGGCGGATCGCGCCGCGTACCAGGACAAGATCGAGGCCGGGCTCGGCTGGCTGCGGGCCAGCCAGCAGTCCGATGGCGGCTGGGGCATGGCGGACAGCGATCCGCCCGGCGATCCGAGCGTCACGGCGTTCGCGCTGGCCGCGCTGAAGTCCCTTGATCCGGCCGGTTCGAGGCGGTGCATCGGCGAAGGCACGAAGTTCATCGAAGCCAGCGGCGGCGAGGCCGCGATCCTGCCGAACATCAGGACATGGCGGGAGCTTGTGGCGATCGTCTGGGCGATGGCCGGGCTGCGTGACGCCGATGATCAGCCGGTCCAGCCCATCGAGGTGATGCTGCTTCCGGCCAGGTTCCGCAACCGGGCGTCGATCGCGCTGCCCGGGGTCATCGGGCTGGGCGCCTGGCAGTCGCGGGTCATGAAGCTCAGCAGGCCGGCCAGGATCGCCCGCCGGCTGGCCGAGCCCAAGGGCCTGGCCTGGCTGCGCGCTGTTCAGGGGAGCAACGGCGGGATGGAAGAGTGCCCGCTGATGGCCGCACTGGTCTACCTGGGCCTCAGCCTGGCCGGCCCGGATATCGGCGCGGACATCCAGCGCGGCTGCCTGGACTACCTGCTGGCGACGCAGCGGCCGGACGGATCGTGGGCGATCGACCGGGACCTGGAACTGGCGGTGACCGGCTACGCCGTGGCCGCCCTGGCCGAACGTGCGGATGTCAGTGCTGACGAGCGGCTGGTGGCCACCAGGGACTGGCTGCTCTCGGCGCAATGGACGGAGCCCTTCGACGCGCTCAGGCTGCCCGCCGGCGGCTGGTCCTGGGCCAACCCGACCGGCTGGCCCGAATCGGAGGACACCGCGGTCGTCATGTCCACCCTGGGCATGCTCGGCGTCCCCGCGGAGCACCCGGCGATCAAGGCCGGCCTGCGCTGGCTGCTGTCCCGGCAGAACAAGGACGGCTCATGGTCGGAGTGGGTGCGGAATTCATCCATGATCCACGACGGGCCGTGCGCCGGTGTCACCGCTCACGTGATCAGTGCGCTGCGCCGGTTCGGCGCCGGCGGCGGCGGCCCGCGGTCGCCGGTCGAGCGGGCGTTCAGGTACTTCGAGACCGAGCAGGGTGCCGACGGTGGCATCCCGTCGCTGTGGTTCAGGGACCGCACCCATGGCACCGCCAAGGTGCTGGAGACGTACGCGGAGTTCGGCCGGCTGACCGATCCGGTGGCCACCCGTGCCCGGCAGTGGCTGCGGGCCACCCAGCGGCCGGATGGCTCCTGGCCGATGACAGCCACCGAGGGGCCGGATGGCGGCACCGCCGAGGAAACGGGCTGGGCTCTGTACGCGCTGCTGCGGGCCGGCCTGCCGCCGTGGGACGACCAGGTTGTCCGGGCGGTGGACTGGCTGGTCACCCAGCAGGACAGCGCGGGAACATGGCGGCCGGCCGCGGTCGGGCTCTACTACGACCAGATGAACTACAGCGACGACCTCATCGCGCACACCTACTCGCTGCGGGCCCTCGGCCGGTGGCTGAACCACGCGGAACTCGGCCAGCACAGCGATTGACGCCCGGCACGCTCGGGGGCCGGCCGCCATGGCGGCCGGCCCCCATCCATCTGCCTACATGAAGTTGCGGGTGTGCAGCGCGGACAGTTCGGTCGCCTCGTCAGCGGGAAAGCCGAGCTGAGCCAGGCGGCGCTGCCGGCCCTGGTCCATGTCGTACTGCAACTGCTGAACGGCGCTCCAGCCGTCGGTGATCGCGGCGGGCGACCAGGAATGCGCGGCCAGGACGATCAGCGAATCGAAGACGTCCTGGTTGAGTCCCGCGGTACTGGCCAGTGCGTCATGCCGGCGCTCGGCCGCCATCCGCATCCGGCCGAGCATCGACCGGTCGGCCTCGACCGCGTATTTCAGGTGCGCCATCCCGAACGCCACGTGCCGGCGCTCGTCCCGCTGGGCGAGGCTGGCCACCTCACGGGTCACCGGGTCGGGTGCGTGCCGCGCGATGAAGGACAGCAGATCCAGGAAGCTGCCCTCTCCGAGCACCGAAAGCAGGAAGGCGGCGAGCGAGAAATCCGGCTCGTCGAGCAGGGTCTGCAGCGAAGCCCGGCCACCGGCGCCGGACACGCCGAGTTCGCTGGAACGCAGCAGCGCCCGTCTGGTGAACACCTCGACGTGGCGGGCCTCGTCGGCGACCTGCACCGAGAGAACCTGCATCACCTCGCGATAGTGCGGGTGCAGGCGCCCGATGAACTTGGCCGGTATCTGCAGCGCCGCGTACTCGTTCTCGATCAGGTAGGTCATCACCTGAACGACCGCGGTCTCGATCTCTTCGGGCAGCTCGAACTCGGCGTCCCAGGCGATGGCGGTATCGGGGTTCCACTGCCGGGCGGCGCCGTTCACATAGAGCTGCCTGGCCGCGTCCGCCCAGACCACATCCTGGTCGATGAGGTCCACGTTGAGCGGCGGGCCACCTTCTTCCACCAGGGCGCCACGTGGCGCGAGGCCCCAGCGGACGTCCGCCCGTGGCACCACTCCATTGACGTCAGGACGGCCGGCCCGTTCGGCGCGGTGCCAGCGTGCGCTGCTCGCCGAGCCCTTGACCACGACGGGTGTTACGCCGGTCAGGTCGATGCCGTGACCCTGGCTGCGGCACCAGGCACCCAGGTGGGTGCGCAGTGCGGGATCCTGGCCGCGGACGGACAGCCGCCCGCCGACCGGAAGGTCCCGGAGGCCACGCTGCACGAGCAGGTGGCCTCCGGACTCCAGGCCTAGATCCTCAAGGTCGATAGTCGCTGGCGCGGACATCACCACCACTTCCGTAGAAGCCAATCTCGTCAACGGCCGTCTCCAGCGCCTGATACCCGCTGGTGCGGCCGGGACACCACAGCTTCAGGCCCTCCAGGTCAAGCAGCGGGCGCAGCGTGGCGTCGTCGTAGGACATGGCTAGGAGAAGCTCGCGGAACCGGCTCACCTCCGCCGGGTCGGCGGACGGCCCGATCGTCATGTTGCAGTGATCGAAGGGGTCGGTCTCGCCGATGACCGTGGTCGATCCGGCCGGCAGCACACCCTCGCGGGAGAACAGCAGGTGGTTCGCGTCGATCATGCAGGCCGCGTCCACCGCACCGGCCATGAGCGCGCGGGCGGCATCCCGCTCGCCCCCGATGTGGTCGCCGTGCAGCCCGACGCCCACGTCGAACCGCCGGACGGTCAGGTTCTCCCCAGGGATCAGGCCGTTCTTGCGCAGCAGCGACACCGGCAGCAGGTTGGCCTGCGGCGAGTCGACGGCGCCGACGGCGATCGTGCGGCCGTCGAGCTGGGACAGGTTCTCGATGCCCGAGCCCACCTTGGTGACCACCAGGGACCGCAGATCCCGGTCGGTGTCCCGCATGACCAGGGCTTCCAGCTTGATTCCCGCGGCGTCGGCCAGCCGCCGCGCCCGAATCCAGGCCAGCGGGGAGTTCCACGCCGCGTCGATCCGGCCGCCGACGAGATCCTCGGCCTGCCGCTCGTAGTGGGAGTACAGCAGATAGTCGAAGTCCAGCCCGCGCTCGGTGAAGTAGCGCCGGAACCCGTCCCAGATCGTGACGACCTTGGCATCGTAGGCGACGGCGCCCATGAGAATTGTCATTCGCACGTCCTCACATCAGGGGGAGCCCGCACAGGGCCCGCCCAATGAAGTCCTGCAACGCCTCGGTGGTCGGTGCCATGACCCGGGAGGCGCGGGCATCGCGGAACCGGCGCTCGATGCCCAGATCCTTGCGGAAGGCCGAGCCGCCGCAGACGGTCATAGCCAGGTCGGTGACGGTAATGGCGGCCTCGGCGGCGGCCGCCTTGACCTCAAGCAGCCGTAGCTGTGCGTCCTCACGGCCCGAGCCGAGTGCGCTGATCGTGTCGTTCAGCAGCGTCCGCACCTGGTCGGCGGTGATGCGCATCTTGGCCAGCCCCGCCCGGGCGGCCGGCTGCTCCGCGAGCGTCTGGCCCAGGTGCTCCAGCCGGGTGCTGGTCAGGTGCGCCGCGGTCTTCTCGATTACTGCATCCATCAACCCCACACTGTAGGCGGAGTTCAGGACCAGGAAGTACGGCAGCACGGCGGTGAAGGCGATGTCCAGGCCGCCGCCGTCGGCGCCCAGCATGTTGCCGGCAGGCACCCGGACCGATTCGGCTGTGACCGGAGAAGAGGCGTTGCCGCGCAGGCCGAGCCCGTCGAACTGCGAGGGAATGCTGAGCCCGGCAGCGGTCGAGGGGACGAACCAGAGGGTCATTGGGCCCTCGGCGGCGAGCGGGCGGCTGGACCAGACATAGCTGTCCGCCTGGCCGGCCGAGGTTACCCAGCTCTTCCGCGCATCCAGGAGCACCGAATCTCCGTCGGCGCTGGCCGAGCTGACCGGAACCCAGAAGTGGCTGCGGGAACCGGCCTCGGAGAAGGCCAGGGTGCTCAGGTGCCGCCCTGCCGCGACCTCAGCCAGGAGTTCGGCAGAGCAGTGCCCGTTGAGCACCGCCACGGCCGAGAAGTGCATCATCAGCACCATCGCCGACGACCCGCAGGCCCTGGCGACCTGTTCCACCGCGTCGGCCGCCTCGGCCAGGCCCTTGCCGCCGCCGCCGTGCTCCGCCGGGACGGTAAGGCCGAGGATGCCCGCGCTGCCAAGCGCTGTCATGCCGTCCCGCGGAAACTTTCCCTCCCGGTCGACCTGAACGGCCGACGGCGCTATCACGTCGGCAATCACCTGCGAAAGATTCTCGCTATAGGACATGTATGGAGCTCCTATTACCTCGTCGTCGCATGTTGTGGCGGTTTAGGCAGGCCACCGGCCAGGCTGCACCGGGTGCCATGCTGCCCGCCATGCCCTGAAGCGTCAAGGAATCCCATATTCCATGGAAATTTGGTACTTAGATGCCCACCTCGGGGGGAGATTCCGGTCGGCGTCACCACGACGGGGCGAAGATCCAATTGTCCGGAAAGCCCAAAAGGGCTGGGGTTGATATGGGTCGAGGCTAATGCACGCTCGTGCGCCTAGTCACATGGAATGCATTCCATGGCGGTAAGCAGCCATACGGGACTGCCGGATGGGTTTCGGAGCCGGATCGTTGCGCATGGGGATGAAGTGCAAGCCGAGGCCCGGCACAGGGCGGGTTTGGGCGCCGCTCAGGTCGGGGCCGGTTCGGGCCCCGGGGCCCACAAGACCGGTCCGGGCCCCGGCCCGCAGGACCGGTGGTGCTCCGGCCGGCAAGACCAGTTCGGGCTCTGGGCCCGCAGGACCGGTGGTGCTCCGGCCCGCAAGACCGGCCCGGGCTCTGGACCGCAGGACCGGTGGTGCTCCGGCCGGCAAGACCGGTCCGGACTCCGGCCCGCAGGATGGGCGGTGCTCCGGCCCGTAGGACGGGCGGTGCTCCGGCCCGTAGGACGGGTGGTGCTCCGGCCCGCCGGCCCGGCTCTGCTCCGGCTAGTCCGACTAGCTATCCCTGGGGGCGGCCGGGGCGCAGGCCGCGGCCGCATCGGCGACCTGGATCACCCATTCGGCCAGGCTGCAGTTGGCCGCCGCCGCGGCTTC
>Ga0209167_10000844_pt1 | contig 20176 bp, 19 predicted proteins | sample Coa_R1_9_FD_187154 | JGI IMG/M metagenome (GOLD analysis project Ga0209167, IMG submission 187154) | Surface soil microbial communities from Centralia Pennsylvania, which are recovering from an underground coalmine fire - Coalmine... | ecosystem: Environmental > Terrestrial > Soil >... | reverse complement strand
CGGATCGCGATGGGAGTGGTCGAGGCCATCAACGGAAACCTCAAGACCTTGCTGCGCCGCGGCCGAGGGTACAAGAACCTCCGCTACTTGTTACTGAAGGCCCAGCGCATGGCGGTCACCCGCACGGGATTCGTCACCCTCAGGAAAGCAGCCTAAAATGCGGTCACTTACGAATTCTTGCGCAGAACCGTTTTTACACGCTTGAACAAATGCGTCGCGCTCCGCCATGAGCGAGCGTACATCCCGGCTCGCCAGCTCAGGACGCATCGACCCGATCACGGTGTTCTTGATCCAATCCCCGATGGCTTGTTCAGTGTAAGCTTGCTGACCCGCGACCAGGCTGAAGATAAACTTGGTCGCATCGGCAACCTGAACGAAAACAGTACCGAAGCCACCTACGGTCACCCCGTCCGCAGTCATGACGCCACCCAGGCCCCAGTAATGCTGCGACTGATTGAGGCTTACCCAGATAATCTCGATCATGCCCTTGACCGGCGCTTTCGACACGTCGAAGACGCCGGCAGGCAACTCGGCATAGAGTTTTCCATTGTCCAGCACGACGGCTCGTTCGTACTCTCGGACAATGAGGGGCTGCTTGTGGGCAAAGATGCTCGCCGCAGTGATGCGCTCCGACGCCGGAACATCGTCGGGTTCAGGAATGCGCCAGACCAGGCCAGGGTACCTCTCGTGCGGCCATTGCACCGGCACAACTCCCGCGCGTTTGCCGACGTACTGGACCCCTTTCCCGAAACCTTCTACGAAATTGATCCCCTTTTGTGCCAACGCATCGATAAGCGACATGGAGACATTCCCTCCTGGCTCAGCTGACGTAAGCTGTGGCAAAATTCAGTGTGGCGTGGCGAAGTGCGCCGTTTTCTGCGTCAAACACGGTTGCAGTCGAAACAGTCTGACGACGAGCGCCTTGCTTGGACTGATAGGTAACGTCGCAGGCCGGCAAGTAAACAACGTCGCGTACTTGTACGTGGGGATTACGAAAGCTTGGACTCGACCGGGCGTAGGCATCGAGCACGCCTTGCGCGGCGGCCTCCGACACTAACACCGGCAGGGCTAGGGTCCTGTCGGCCGACTCGCGTTTCGACTGAAGCGAGGCGTACAGGGCTGAGCCCTGCTCGACCACAAAAGCCAGTACCTTCCGAGTCGACGTACCGTCAACAAGCAGCAAGCCACGTTTGGTCGAGCCTGACTTGAAAAACGTGCCTTCACTTTGGGAATAGGTCAGATCAGCCACCCAAAACGGATGCCAGTACGGCTCCGTACGCTCCACCTGTTCGTCGGTTCCTGCGAACTTGAGCAGGCTTTTCTTCCGGTGCAGCTCGATCGTGGGTTCCAGCCAAGTCCAGTCGGCGAGTCGTATCAAACCCTTCGAGCCACGTTTCGCCTCCACAACACTCGTTAGGGACTCGACCACTCGAGCGAACCCTTGGGGGTCACCAACCGAAGCCTGGCTGGCCCCGATAAAGTTTCTCAGGCGGGATTGGAAGTCGAAAAAACTGCCTCCGCGGACAGACACCGCCCGTTCGTAACAAGCCAGCAAGGTTGACTCCAGGGCGGCTAGATTCATTTCCTTCTCGACGCCACGCTGCCAGGGAACCGTCTCCGTCGGCGAGTGACCCGACGCTTCGCACAGCGACAACGCGTTTCCATAGTGCCCAGCCGCCGCTTCCAGCTCGGTACGAAAAGTAGATCCCATGACCTCGCCCGAAGTTGATTGATATATTCGTGAGAGCACATCGAGAACCACGGCGGTCCCCTGGAGACGCATGGAACACGCTTGGAGAAATTGCTTTTCGGATCCTCCGCTGGCCAGGCTTTGCGCTTGCTCGTTCACTTCCCTCATAGCGCTGATGTTTTGCAAAGCCCTGGCGTATCCCTCCTTGTTGAACTTGCGACTCTGCTCCACGACGTTACCCGCATACATCAGCTCTTGCGCGCGGACCGCCATTAGCTCAAGCTTCTTCCCATCGTCGGGTGAGACGACGAATTCTCGCACTGCAGATGCGTTGAGCTTGCCTGCTAGGTTGCGGATCGCTGTAAGTTGATCACGCTGCGCGAGCAACGGGCTCGCGGTCAGCAGATAATTCGGGAAGTAGGTACCCAACTCAATCTCGAACAACGGGAACTCACGCGAGCCTTCGAGCCACTCGAACGCGCGATCGAACTCAATCTGAAGGCTTGGATACAACTTCTCTCGAAAGATGAACGCCCGAGACGTAGCGTCAATGGTACCGCCGGCGCCAACCCCGCTTACGAGCAGGCTGAGCCAGCTTTGTAGCTCTCGCTTTAGCTTTTCGGTTTCCTCTTGAGCCTTTCGAACTTCAAACGTGTGCGAACACTAGTCACACTTATACGACTGAGAGGTTCCCGCAAGGCGCTCACCCAGCGGCGCTCCGCAATTGGGGCACGCTAACTTGACGGCGACGGTTGCAGGCGCGTGTGAGATCGCCCGAACGGTAGCGTCCGGGGCGGCTGCCAGTCGGCTGCTCCATTTCTTGTGCAGGGTCTGATACGTCGGCAGATCAATCTTCCCGCCAGCTAGCTGAATGTCAAGGTCGTCAAGTACTTGTTGAATTTCTCGATCTTCCACCGTACACCTCAGTGTCGCCGCAGTTCCAGGCTCCTAATGCGGTTGCTTAGAGCATTAATGGCGGAAATCATCTGATTCAGCCGTGCCTCGATCTCCGTCCTCAGTGCCTCAGTGCGAGCTCGCGCAAAATCATCGGCCTGATTCTGGATCATCGTGGCGCACGGCAGACAGACAGCAATGAGCTGGCGAGCGTGGTCAGCGGCGGTTGCATCCTGACCGAGCTCGGTGAGCAGACCGGTTCCATAGCGAGTAATCGCTGCGCGATAATAGTTAACGTTGAGGCCCATTCCCTGCATTTCCCGATGACAGAACCAGCAGGTGCGTTTGACCCGCAGGTTGTTGATGATCTCCGCCATCTTGGCGCGTAGAGCTTCGTCTTGGGCGCGTTTGAAGGCCAGCGCCGCCTCGTTTAGTCTATCAGCGGCCGCCGTAGGGTCGGCGTCCTGAACCAGGACCGCCTGATAGAAGGCGGTGTAGCCTCGATGAAGGAAGAAACGCTCTTCAGCCGAGTCGTTGTGGCCAGCCGCAGGAACGATCTTGTAGGTCTTGAGCTGCGCCCTCAGAATGCGCTCAAACACCTCGGCGGCCTTGCCGTGAAAGTGCAGCGCCTCCTGAGGCTTATCGCTCGAGGCGAAAGCAGCGTTTTCGAACTTGCGGGCTTCGAGTTCGGCTGCAAGCTCTGCGGCGGAGACTCGGCGGGTCTCAGAGCCGAACTCTTCGATCTCTTGCAAGGCTCTTAGGTGCGGCAGAATCTCCTCAATGATTAGCTGGTCCTTCTTCACCGCGAAGGCATATAGAAACTGGTTGGCGCGCGCCCAGTGAGCTTGTTCGGACTGGTCCGACTGCTCGAATTTCTCGGCGGCCTTTTCGAACATCCCGCTCGCGGCGCTATAGTCGCCGAGGAGCACCCCTTTTTCATAGGCGCGATGATACGCTTCGTCAGCCGTCAGTCCCAAGCCTGTAGCGCCTTTGACTTTGTCCAGCAGACTCATAGATCCTCCAACCTGCCGGGCTGTGTTGCTGAGTCCGGCGACACGCCGCCGGCTCGATCCCGACCGTGGCAAGCCTGATTCGAGCCTCAGTTACTTGCTTGCCGCAGGCAACGACACTATGGCGATGCCTGTGGGTTCGCTCAGTCCGGGGAAGCCGCCTGGCGCCACTTGGGTCGTTAAGTCGTTTCCATTCTGGTCGTACACCGTAATCGAATTTCCAAAGATGTTCGTCACGTAGAGCAGCTCAGGGGCCCCGACGCCCGACGTTCCAAGTAGCGCGATACTATCCGGGCAATTCACGGTCGAGAATCCGCCGCTCGGAGTGACAGGATTTCCATTTGAGTCGAATTCGGCGATGCCACTTACGGCGCACAGACCCAAGAAGCCCGTTGAGGCTTCTGTGACGTAGATATTCCCATTCGAGGGATCCACGACAAAATCGTCAGGGGCGCTTAGGCCGGCGAAAGAGCCTGAAAGTGTGATCGGCGTACCGGAGGGTGTGTAGGCATTGATCGTATTCGTGCCATCGTTGGAGACGTAAATAACGTCGTTCAATGGGTTCCAGAACACGCCGTAGGGTCCGCTCAGGTTCGGAAAGGCGCCCGAGGCGAGGCTCACAGGATTGCCGGCCTGGTCGTATACATACATCTGGTTGCTTGTGGCGTCGTTGATGAAGAATTCTCCGCTCGAGGCATCGAAGGTTATGTCCTCGGGGTCTCCCGCCGCACTCAGGTTTGAGAAGGCATTCGGAATGAAGACCTGGTTCCCATTCAAATCATAGATCGTAACGGTCTTATTCCCTGTATTGGTGACGTAGAGATTGCCATTATTGTAGGCCAGTCCATCAGGGGTGCTTAAGTTGGGAAAGGCCCCTGAGGGTACAGTAAGAGGATTGCCAGCAGTGTCAAAGACCGAGATAGTGTTGCTCGTAGCATTCGTAACGTAGACGCATGCGCTTCCGGCGGGACAAATTGGCTGGGAAGTCGAAGGAGGAGAAGCCGTGGACGCGGTACAGTACAGTCCAACTACATCCAAAGCTGCGTTGGCGCACGACAAAGGATCGCTGGCACATTGTGCGATGTCCACCTCATAGTCCGAGAGATTCAAGACCTGATCGACCAACTGACTTCGCGCAAACAGGCCCACCAGAAATTCTGCACAACTAGTGGCAAATGCCAGTTCTGGCGCAGTGAGGAGTCCGCCACAGACTAGATCGTCGAGTCCTCCCGTTGGCACTGTTGCCAGCGCACATCCAACGGGAATCGCGACCGCGCCAGCGCAGTTCCCAATCCCCGTCACTTCGCTAATCACGGAATCGGCTTGACACGCTTCGGTAGCTAGATTGGTCCAGGAAATGCGGGCGTGGTCCTGGCTGAGAACCAACGCGCAGTCCGTCGGAGTCGTTTCTTCTCCCGACAAGACCGCGTTGGAGTAGCAGGACTGGTCGGTGCTGTTTGCAAAAACGTTTGTCGAACCTGGGCTTCCTGCTCCCCCGAGAGCGAGAGGATAGGAATAGAAAGTTGTGGTTTGTGCCGCATTGGCGCGCGCCGACGAACTCGCTTTGCGCCGAACGCCCGTCGGGATGCGGTGTGACGTAAGGGATCGCGCGGCAGAAGCATTGGAGGCGCTGCTGAATGAGATAACCGCGGTCGCCGTCTGGGCTCCTGTGACCGCCGAGACCACAGCGACCGCAGTCGAAGCGGACGGAGGCTTCAAGGTTGTGCTAAATGCTCCAACAGAATCCGTCGCTCCGGCGGAGCTGACCAGTGTTCCCGCATCGGTGCTTAAGTTGACCGGCAAGCCGACGATGGGATTGCCGCTAGGGTCGACCGCGGCAGCGGCGACGGTCCAGGGCCCATTAGGCATGCCTGAGTTTTGGGTGACTGCGAGAACTGCAAACGAGGCGACGGCTACCACCGTCAACGGCACCGCGCCCGATGTCCCCCCTCCAGGGCTCGGGTTATCGACGGCCACTTGCAACGCTCCGGCAGAAGCGAGGGTGTTCGCTGGAATCGAGGCTGTCAATTGTGTAGCAGAGACATATGTTGTTGCTAGAGCGGTGTTTCCGATAGCTACCTGGGAGTTGCCCACGAAGTTTGAGCCATTAACGGTGATGGTGGTGTCAGAGCTGCCGACAGCAAGCACCGCAGGCGACAAGGAAGTAAGACTAGGGACCGGATCGTTGACAGCGAAGTTGAGCGAGTTCGAGGTCCCGCCGCCCGGCGCGGGATTGGTTACAACGACTGGATAGGTCCCCCCTGTGGCTTGGTCGCCAGCGCTGAGTTGGATATTCAACTGGCTGGCGCTCACATAGGTAGCCGTATGACCGACGCTGTTGTAGGTCACCGTCGAAGTCGAAAGAAAGCCCGCTCCATTAATCGTGAGCGTCTGCGCCGGTGCGCCGGCGGTGCTTGAGGTGGGAGAGAGACTGTTGACGCTAGGAACAGGATTATTCACCGCAAAATTGACCGAGTTTGACGCTCCGCCACCGGGTGTGGGATTCGTGACCACCACGGCGAAAGAACCAGCAGTCGCCACATCACTCGAGCTTAATGTGATGGTCAACTGCGTCGCGTTGACGAACGTAGCTATGTGCGCCACGCCGTTATAGGTGACCGCAGAAGTGGAAAGGAAACTCGTACCGTTGAGGGTAAGCGTCTGCACGGCGGCACCCACCGTCGTCGACGCTGGCGAAAGGGTCGTTATGTTTGGAATCGGGTTCGGCGACGGGCCAGACGAGCCGCTTGACCCACCCCCTCCGCATCCAAACCAACTCAGAGTGAAGGCAAGTAGGAATAGGATAAGCATTCCTGCCACAATCCGTCTGGACATCATGTTGTAATTCCCCCTCCGAAGATGACCGACCTTGTAACAGTTCCTACCTATCTCAAGCTCACCTCAAATCCAGGTTTCCGAGTGCCAAGTCGCAGTTGTAGACGAACGTTACTGCACGTCCGAGACTTTGCCGTCCGCAAACGTGACCTTGAGGTCCTTGTAGACGTAGATCTTTTTGGCACCCAGATCGACTTTCTTGTCTGGCTGGCCCAGGGCAGCCTCTACTTGCGCCGGCGTCATTCCCAGCTCGATGGTTTTGGGTGGCGCCGCAGTCTGCTGGTCGGTAGTCTGCCCTCCTCCTTGGGCCTGCTGGTCGCCACCTTGCCCTGGTTGGGCAGCAGCGTTCTGTTGTGCGCTGCCATTGTCGATGGCAAACACTTGGCCGATTGCGTCCTCGACCTCCGGGACGCTGGCCGTCTTTAAATGGCCCTTAGGAAACTGAAAGACCACTTCGGACTTGTAGTAGGTCGGTGGATTGGTTCCATTGCAGGAGTCGCATTCGACGATTCTCAATGCCACTCTGTCGTTCTTGGGCTTAACTTCGATTTTTGTGGCGTAAACCTTCTCGCCCACCTGAAAGCTGCGGGAATTGTTCTTGATCATGGCCACACAGAGGGCATTGGGAGAGTGGAGGGTGCCGTCTTGAAACTTCGCCGGGCAAATGGCCACCGTTGCCGGAGTCACTCCGAGTATTCCACCTTTCTGGATAGTGAGCACCGTGCCCTGCTCGACGATGCTGGTGCCGCCCGCGTCCGAGCCCAGTTTGGCCAGCTTGTATTGCGCCTCCAGCTGCTCTTCAAGCGAAGGCGCCGCGGCGTTTTGCCCCAGCGCTACCCCACAAAGAACGATTCCGGCGACGATCGCGGTGAAAACTTGGCTTGCCATCATTAGTGTGTGTCGCATGTCTAGATTTCCTCCTCTTGAGGCCGGTCTTCTTTGTCGTTCGTCCCTTTGCGCACGCTCACGGCGGTTCGTGCTCTCGCCTCGCAAGAGGGCGCAAAGCCTGTGGACGACAGCTTCACTGCACGTCCGAGACTTTGCCATCCGCAAACGTCACCTTCAGATCCTTGTAGACGTAGATCTTTTTGGCGCCCAAGTCCACCTTCTTGTCTGGCTGGCCGAGGGCGGTCTCCACTTGATCGGGAGTCATGCCCAACTGAATGGTCTTTGTCTGCTGCTGTGGCTGTTGGTCTGCCTGTCCTCCTGCCTGGGCCGGTTGGTCGCCGGCTTGGGCTGCCGGCTGAGACGAATCCTGTTGCGCGCTGCTGTTGTCGATCGCAAAGACCTGGCCGATTGTGTCCTCTACTTCAGGCACACCCGCTGTCTTCAGGTAGCCGTCGGCAAACTGGAAGACGACTTCGGACTTCAGGGACGAGGGCTGGCTTACGCCATTGCAGGAGTCACATTCGATGATGCCGAAGGCGATCTTGCTACCCTCCAGGTCGACATCGATCTTTGTGGGGTAGACCTTGTCTCCTGTCTTGAGCGGGTGGGCCTTGGATTCGGTCACCTTTGATACCGCGTATGCGGCCGCGGACAACCTAGCGAGAGTGTGAAGGGCGTTAGCCTTCTTCCCGTTCCCGCACGTGTCGCTGGGCGCCTGCACCTTTGCGTCCTGATATCTTGAGGTACACACCTTCGCGTTTCCCAAGGGAACACCGAGGATTCCATCTTTCTGGAGTACCAGCACCGTGCCTGGCGCGCTGATCGGAGTCTGTGGCGAGTCCAAGTTCACCGTGGCCAGGTTGTATTGCGCCTCGAGCTGCTCTTTTAGGGAAGGGGGCGCAGCATCTTGTGCCATCGCCACAGAGCACGATAGAATTCCAGCACCCAACATACCGACCACGCGAACCCCGATCTGGAACTTTCTCTGCATGTGTGAGTTCCGCCTTTCTAGATTCTGATTCCTCGAAATCGAACATCAAGCTTGCCGGACTCGTGACTCGGAGCCAACGAGGAGCGCCAAGTCGAACCCCTGACGCTCCTCGTTGGCCCTAATGAAGGTAGTTATCTGCCTTGTCCTGACGCCGCTTGCTGCTGGACTTCCTGTTCGGTCTGGTCGGCTTGCTGCTGCTGAGCCTGCAGTTGGGCCGCTGCCCCCGAGTCCGGCGTCGGCGCTGCAACTTCCCCGCCCGTCGTCGCGGTGTTGGGAGCCTTGGGCAGACCGCTTTTCCCCTGATTTTGCGCGAGGGTCTTAAGTCCGGAATCAATCTGCTCCCGGAAGTGGTTGTGCATCTCTTGCAAGTCTTGGACCGAAACCAGCACCTTCGCACCTTGAGCACAATCGCTCTTCTTGCCGCTACGGACTCTTACGTGAACGTCCTGGTTCGCGTCCGGCGTGTCGTCGAGCCGGTCGATTACATCCCCTGAGGTCAGCGCGCATTCCTGGCCGTCTGCGGCCACGTCAAGACTGCTGGACACCACGAAAATGGTCTGTTTGGGATCGAGCGCCGGCGGCACCTGGGCGCTGCTGGGAGCCGCCTGAGGATTCGCCGCTGCGGCTTGTTCGGCCGCGAGCTGCTGCTGCACTTCCTGGGCGATCTCCTGCTTGACCTCCGGCGTAAGTGCCAGGCCACTGGGATTTCCTTCCCCAGAGGGCTGCCCTGGCTGGGACTCGGAAGGCGCACTCGCCGTTTGAGACTCGTCGGACGACCTGCTTATCCAGAGACCATAGACGTTGACCGAATAGTTCCCAGCTCTTATGGTTAGAACGTAGTCGCCGGCGCCAAACGACTTGTGCCAAAGTAGGAGCTGCTCTGGAGTGGTAGCGCCATTCCCGCCGAGATTCTGATTTATCATCGCGTCGGTTACTGCGTTGACTGAAATCTCAGCTGGAGCGTTATTGACGTAGCCGCCAGTTGGGATGCCATATGCCACTGTTTGCACTTGGCCCGGAGGGACAGTGAAGGAAAACCTGGCGGTCCCGCCCGAGTGGAGGGAGATGAAGTCATTACCGAAGCTGAAGTTTCCTGCTGCGGAAAAGCCCTGCGCCAATGTGTTAGTGCCTTCAGCCAAAGCCGGCACGAATGCGAGCCCGGATTCCTGCCCTTGGTCCGAGGTAATGGGAGCGGCTGCTCCAGTGGATGCCCCTGCTGCTGCTCCCGCTGCGTAGGCTGCTTGCAGGTTCGCGGCCAGCAGGTAATCGGTAAGCCACAATGACGCAGACGGATACGCCGGGTAGGGCGCGAAGTAGTATCCGTAATAGCCGTACCACGGCGCTCCGCCCCAGCCCCATCCGTAATAAACCGGCCCCGGCCACGGATTGTAGGCCCAACCGTAAAAGACCGGGTGGTAGTAGTAGACCGGAGCGTAGCCGTAGTAACGGGCCCCTCCGTAGTAGTAACTGCGATAGACGGTGGTATACGTGACGTGGTTAACCACGTAGGTCCGCTGAACGTACTCGCGGCCGTTGCGGGTGAAGTACGGACGCTGCACGTAGCCGTCGTGGCCCCCGGTGCTCACGATGGTGCGCCCATTGTGCTCGGACACGATCGTTCGCTCGCCGCGAAGCCCGTGATTGATCGTCATCCCATTGGCGTGGATCGTCGCGACTCGCCCATTGGGACGAAAAGTAGCGCTGGCGGCGCGCCCCGAACGATCTGTGAATGTCTTGGTGATGCGCGGTGCCGTGCGCGTGCCAGGGCCTGTCACCGTGCGCGTGCCGGGGCCTGTCACCGTGCGCGGGCCGGGGCCTGTTACCGTGCGCGTGCCGGGGCCCGTTACCGTGCGCGGGCCGGGGCCTGTTACCGTGCGCGTGCCGGGGCCTGTCACCGTGCGCGGGCCGGGGCCTGTCACCGTGCGCGGGCCGGGGCCTGTCACCGTGCGCGGGCCGGGGCCCGTTACCGTGCGCGAGGCCTGCGGTGCCCGCTGCTGCGGAGCGGGCCGGCTCGGCGCAGCAGGGCGGCTTGGCGCGGCGGGCCTGCTGGGAGGCGGCGGGCTCGGTTTCTTGTTATTCTGAGCGGCCCCCACAGCTTCCGGAACGAGCGCACAAACCAACAGAAGTCCTAGTCGCAGGATGTTCAGATTCGCTTTGCTCAGACTCATGATGTCCTCCCCCTTCATTACGCGGAACTCGATTTCACTATCGAGAACGCATAAGCCTCGAGAATTCCATACGGATTGGTTTCTCCCAAACGGTGTTCATCTTTCGGGCTAGGGTTGGCCGGTTGTCTCGCTAGCCTTCTCGTAAGTCGAATCAGACCCCAGGAAGGTCTCTAGCACCCTCCCCCCTTCGAAGGTTACGGCTCCTTCGCTACTGGGCGCACTCTTCAAGGCGTAGTGCACCCCGTGGATGACAAACTCGCTCATGGAGAGTGCCATCCGCCCATGGCTCTCCGTGCCGAACCCCTTAACCTCGGTGCCTCGTTCGAGCAAGACCCGGTTGGCTTTGGTCACCGGCAGGTGCAGGCTTCCCTGGAACGTAAGGCTTCCGTCTGCCTGGCGATTGACGGACTTCAGTTGAATCCAGACACGGGTACCGGCCGGGAGGCGGATCGAAGCCGGATAGTTCGCCAGGCCCTTGGTCGCTGGTCGTAAGGCGGGAGCTGCTGGCAACTGGGTGGAAGCAGGACGACTGAACGAGGCTAACCCCTCCACTGGCGCCTTCGTCTTTGAGGCAGCGGCGACGACAGCGCCTGTCGCGGAACTGTAGGGGTGAGAACCTGCCTCTGGAGCCGCGGCGGCCCCGGCATTGGCTTGCAGGGCAGGTGATGGCGTCGCGGTGTTCTCCGAAGATCCAGGCCTAGCTTCAGGGACTGGCGCCGCTCCCGCTGGAGGATTCGTAGCCGGCTGTGATTGCTCGCTCTCGCCTGCGGGGGCACGGGTCATGACCGCAGGCCGGGAATTTGCTCCCCGGCTCTCGCCTTGTGGTTTCGTGACAGTGCGGCTGACCGGCAGCCCGCCGCTCGGCACCGCGCTACCTGATTCAGAGGTGACAGCAGGTGGGGCAGCGGTGCGCTGCGCCGGCGGGGGAGCGAGCGTCACCGCGACTTGCCGTTGCTGGGTCCGTCCAAACCGGAACCCTAAGAAGAAAGTCGTGGTCGCTGCAACCGCAACAAAGGCCAGGGTGCCCAGCGCCCACTGGAGTCGCCACGATGACAACCACCCCCTGCGTATTGCTGGCTGAACGGTCGAGAAAGCTCGTTCTGCCTGAGCTCGACTGGCTTGGGCGCGAAGAAAGGCACCCATCCAGTTATCGAGGCGTTTCTCCGCGTTCTTGCATTCCAAGCCGTCTTCCGGCGCTTCGGTCCTGGCGAAGTACTGGAGCCGCTCCTCGATCTCGCGGCACCTCGCACAGGAGACGAGGTGTATAGTAATGGCTTCCCGGAAAGCTTTGCTTCCGTGATTCTCCGCGAAAGCTGCCAAGGACTCGGAATCCGGGCATGGCCCGGCCGTCGATTCGGCCTTCTGTCGCAGCCGAGGTATTAATCTTTCCAAGAAGTTTTCCTCGCTCCAAGCGGTCATTTTAGTTGGGAGAGCACTGCTTCCATCTTCAGCCACAGCATCCGCCGACCGTTTTGAAGATGTGACTTCACGGCTTCAACCGAGAGGCCGGTGCGCGCCGCCGTTTCTTCATAGGTGTAGCCGTCGATTTTCAATTCAAGGCACCTCCGTTGATCAGGAGGAAGGGTCTCGATTTCCTTGCGCATCTTGTCGATAGCCAAGTGCAAGTCGGACATCCGATCAAGAGTGGGAGTCTTTGCCAGTTCGGCCCGCTCAGGTTCCTCCCCAGCCGTTTCCGGTCGACGCCTACGCCACAGGTCGATGCACACGTTTCGCGCAATCCGCAGGAGCCAGCCGTAGAAGTTCCCTCCCGAGAAGCGGTGCATATTCTGGTAGGCCCGTAGGAATGTCTCTTGAGTTGCGTCCTCGGCGGCCCCACCATCCGTGAAGAACCCGCGGCACGCAAAATAGATCTTCTTGCGGTGCCTCGCGAACAGCTCCGAAAAGCACTCGTTCTCTCCGGTCTCCTGGAAGCGCCGGACGATCTCTTCATCAGGAATCGCTGACAGTGCTTGTGCTCCACTAGGCATAACGTCTGAAGTTTGCCGATTCCATACTGGCTTTACGCGCCACAACTCGTAAACAAGGGAGGGAGCGACGGGTAGCTTTTGTCGGGGACTCGAGGGAAAACGCCTCCGTCCTAAGCCACATAGAATCTGGCGCTTAGGGGGCCTTCAGCTTTGTCGTGGCTAACCAGATGTGGCTGGAGTGGCGGCCAGAACCGGAACCGCACGGCTCGTCTCCACAAGAAGCAACGGTTACTAACCCCATCCGTGCAAACGAGTTATAGTCACAAATACGACCAGAAGCGGAACAGACTAATCCTCTCGGTCTTCCCATACATCGACTGCCTTAGCGTGTCTCGGAATGTAAGTCAACGAGCTTTAGATATCTTATTTATGAGTTGTAAATAAGCAGTCAACTTACTGAAAATTTGGTAGTTGACTATATGGATTAGTTGCGCTAAGTTCTCGAACGAACGCCCCATCAAGAGCCCTTGCGGTCCGAGGGGAAGGGGGATGCTTTGGGGGTCATCGTCGCTGCTAACGGCGCTTCTGTGATTCGGTTCGGGGTCTTTGAACTCGACCTTAAGAACCGCGAGTTACGCCGAAACGGCGTGCTCATCGATCTTCAGCCCCAAGCGTTCCGGATTCTCGCCCTGCTGGCCGCTCGCTCTCGAGAACTTGTAACTCGCCAAGAGATCCAGTCAGAGCTGTGGCCCGAGGAACGAATCGCCGACCTGGATAGCAGGTTGAATTTCGAAATCAAGAAAATCAGGGAGGCGCTCCGCGATGACGCCGAGAACCCGCGCTATATCGAGACAGTGCGTAAGAGCGGGTATAAGTTCGTCTCCTCCACGGAGGTGGTGAGTCATATTGCTGGCCCTAACGAACGGACCGGAGGCGGTGAGCGCGTCGAGGGCAGTATACGTCGAAGCTCGAAGGATGAGGACCTACGGACCACTGGCGACAATAAACCAGCGGCACTAGCAACTGGCATTGCCAAATCGCGATGGGCATCCGTCGGCTTACTCCTGGTGGTCGCCGGCACTTTGGCCGGGTTCGTCCTGTGGTCGCGGAAGGCCCGCGAAGTGTCCGGTGCATCGGTCAAAGTAGCCACGGATCGCAACCCTCGGGCTGATACGGGCGTACCGTTCATTACCTCCGTCACACCAATTCTTCCTCAACAGCTTCAAACGATTGTGATCAAGGGTCGCGGGCTTGGAAGTTACGGGTATTTCAACAAGCTCGACTCGCCTTTCCTGGCCATAAGAGACAAGAGTGCGGGCTGGGCGGCCGGGCGGATCATTGCCGAAAACGCTGACGACATCACTTTGAGCGTGTCAAGCTGGAATGATTCTGAGATCATCGTAACTGGGTTTGCCGGGGACTATGGTAAAGACACTTGGCTACTGCACCCTTATGATCGAATCGAAATTGCGGTGTGGAATCCGCAAAATGGCGAGGGCCCGGCAGTGTACGACTCGACCGTTGAGCCGAACTTGATCAGTAAGGGACGGGGGCGGTCCCCCGTCCCCTGATACCTATTGCACTGCTGAAAGAAACTCGAACTGGCCAAAGGCGAAGGAATTGGAGTTCGGGCCGTTGCACGATGCACTGATCTTCCAGTCGTTTTCGTGTCCCGGTGTACCGTTGGAAGTGAGGACTCCGCCCATCGCCGAGTTCGTACCCACAGCCGGGCCGATGATATACGCTTGGAGTTGAACGAGGACCGAGGGTGGAGCTGTAGGAGCGCCGAGAGCTGTGACCACGAACTGACCTGCGCAGTTGAACTCCGGCGCCCCTGACACGGTGACCTGAAATTCGTCCCCCGCTGTAATCGTACTGTCCTGAACAATCTGCTTGCCGGTGGTCAGGTCCTTGACCGATATCGCGAGGCTTGCGGCTGCGGGTCCACCCCAGGCAGTCTGGGCCTCTGTGAAGTTCGTGTTGTCGCTCTTAAAGACAGTTATGACTAGGGGATCTCCGGGCTGGTAGGTAGCACAACCCTTGCCATAAGAGCCTCCGAAGCCCGAAATAACAATCTGATCGTCGGACCAGGACTCGTAGTAGAGGGTTACGGGATCTGGCGCGCCCACCCCCCACCGTCCGAACCCGGCCTCGAAAAGGGACGAACTGGCGCCGCAGTGGCCCCGAAAGTCTGTAAGCGAGAAATAGTTCAAGTTTCCTGCAGTACCCGGGGGCGGCATGGTTGCGGGTGCCGATCCAAACCCGGTGCCGTGCACTATAATCTGTAGACCAACACCGGTTCCAGAAAGTTCAACAGCCGTAATCTGGGGTGGCGAGACGTCACAGGGTACGTTCCCGCCCCAGGTTCCGCCGTGGCGCGAAGCCGTGTTCCAGACGGCAATAGTGATCGAGTCGCAAGGCTGGCCACCGAATCCTGAGACAGCAATAGTGCTGTCTGACCAAGTTTCATACGCCAGAAAGTTGGCGTCACCGGTGTAGCCCCACTCGCCATGGCCTAATTGAGCGCTGTCGCCAATGCGGAAGTTACCAACATCGCCCGCGAATGGCAGTGAAACGGTGGGCTTGCCGAACCCGCTGCCCTTAAGCGTCAAGGTGTAGGCTCCCGCAAAGCCGGAGTACTGCACAGTATTGATCTGAGGGGTTTGAGCCCACCCGGACTTTGCGGACAGGGCAAACCCTAAAAGCGAGACTGCGATGCTACAGCGAACGAAGCGTTGCTTAAGTCCGGGAAGGCCCGATGCAAGTCTTGCAACACTACCTGCCAGGCTCCCCAACGCTCGCTTTCCAACAGAAATCATCACATCCTTGGTCTTCATACACCCTCCTCCGGGGCGAAGCGCGTGCATAATTCCCCCCATTTTAGGAATGTCCGAAATCTCAAGCCGCGTTCCAGTGTTGAACCGCGCGACTTCACTACCAAGAACGTGCAAGGCCACAGGATTCCATGCGCACCCTTCGTATTTTTTGACCTGACGCCCCACCGGGCCTGATTGCTTCGATCCTGTAACCTTTCTTCGTCCACTGGAGCCTAAGATTCCTTCTCGCAGCAGCAAGCCCCAACGACCGACAAGCCAACAGACCAACGTTTTCGCTGGCAATCGCGAGAACCGTCGTCCGGGACGTGTCTTTCCAAGAAAGGCGCCTCAAGTCGCAGTGCGCGTACCAGAGCGAGATTCTCTCTACCTGCGTTACGCCGTGTTTCCCCAGGCTTGCGCGAAGAAGGCTCTGGCTGGGCAGAAGACCGGTTGGGGCAAGGTCGTTCGCTTCAGACGCTGAGTGTTCATTGAATTCTTGGGGTCGAAGTCTTCGCATCCGTCACGTGCCGTAGTTTATGGCGAGACCTACAGAATCGATGTCTGCGGGCCTGCCGCGAGTCGGCTAGTGCGACAAGGCCGTCTGGAAGCAGGCCACTTTGTGAAAGAGCTGGGGCACGCCTTTTTTAACGAGGAGCTCAGAAAACAAGTGTTTTTGGAAGGCCGAGATCGAGGTCGGCTTGGCGTGAAGGATCAGTGGGTTACGCCCGTCGCTGAGGGAGGGTTTTTGGAACGCGCCCGGTGAACTGTACCCACTCCAACCCCCATCTCCTTGGAGATCTCGCGCCAGGAGCGTCCTTGCTCGCGCAGCAAGGCTACTCTACGCCGGTCCAATATAACCGACGGTCTCCCCAAGCGCTTGCCCTTGGCCCTGGCCGCTGCCAGTCCCGACCGTACCCGGTCGCGTATCAACTCCCGCTCGAACTCCGCGATCGAAGCGAAGATGCCGAACACTAGCCGTCCATTAGGAGTCGACGTATCCACGCCTTCGTGCAGGCTCACGAAATCAATACCCAGAGCGCGGAACTCTTCCAGGGCATTGACCAACTGGCGCAGGCTACGCGCAAACCGGTCGTAGCGATAGACCACGACAGCGTCTACCTGCCGCCTGCGGCAGTCGGAAAGCAGGCGATCCAGAGCGGGCCGATGCTCCTTCGCACCGCTGATGCCGGTGTCGACGTACTCCTGGACGACTTCCCAGCGGCGCCGAGCACAGTAGGCTCGCACTTCGTCGAGCTGCATTTCAGGGTTCTGCCCGTTATGCGTGCTGACTCGGGCGTAGATGGCGGCACGCTTCATCGCTTGCCTCCCTTGGTCTGCTTCGGAGGACGGCCACCCCGTCGGCCCCACTGAGAGATTTCCTTCTTCGAGTGCCGTCGCGCTCGTGCCAATCCACCCAAGCGCGCCCAAGCTCGGCGTTGTTCCACCGTCGTCCTCCGAGCCCGAGATTCACCGCCCAGCTTACCCAGAGCGACCGCATGGGGGTTCTTCACATCCGTCACATTACTTTGCGCTAAGCATGTTTGTCAAGAAGTTTCGCACCCAGATCCTCGTAACCTCTCTCAGACCTAGCGAGGACACCGGCTGTGTTGCTTTCGATCACTGCGGCCCGAACCGGCAGCCGAACAGAGACAGTCGTTGTCCAGCAAGGCGAGGCGACCCGCATGGAGACGACGAAGAGATGGGAGGAGAGACAGGTTCGCATCCCAGAGTCGCCGAACTGGCACGGCCCCCTCAATCCTTGCGACCGAAGTCCGCCCGTTCCGGCATCGCCTGTCGCCGCAGGTACAACTCGGAGCGCCCGCACAGCCAGCCGCGCCCAGGGCCAAGGGTAGCCCCCTGGGGTCGACCAGGGGCGGTGGTGAATGTGATTGGCCCCGTCCGGCTCTCTCAACAAAAAAATAAAAAAACCAAAGTGACCAGCCCAAATTCCTGGGAAGTTGCTGAAATGGTCCACAAGGACTCCATACCAGCGCTGCAATCTACGCGAGGGTCAGCACTACCCACAACGGCAGGACCCCGCGATGCAGACCCGCGAGCTTGAGGAGTACTGCCAGCGTCGCGGCTGGGAAGTCGTTGGCTGCTACGTTGACACTGGCATTTCGGGCTCTAAGGAGTCACGGCCAGAACTGGACAAGCTGATGGCCGACGCCCACCGGAGACGCTTCGATGCCGTGGCGGTCTGGAAGTTCGACCGCTTCGCCCGCTCTGTGTCCCACCTTCTCCGTGCCCTCGAAACCTTCAAGGCCCTGGGGATTGACTTCGTCTCCCTCTCAGAGCAAGTGGATACGAGTACGCCCACCGGCAAGATGGTCTTCACCGTCCTTGGCGCCGTGGCAGAACTCGAGCGCAGCCTGATCTGCGAGCGTGTCCGCGCCGGCATCAGGAACGCGAAGGCCAAAGGGAGAAGGCTTGGACGGCCCAGGGTTATCGTGGACTCTGCCAGAATAGCCGCCCTGCGCGCCCAGGGACACTCCTGGGGCATGGTCTGTCGCGAGACAGGCTTGACGCGGGGGACCGCACAGAGGGCGCTCTACTCGCCCAGAATCGAATCGGATACGCGGCTGAGCGATGGCTAACTAGCCCTGGGTTGCTCCTTCTTACGGTTCGGCGGTTATACGGCCACTTGACGTGGTGGGGTCCAACTAACCCGAGCCTGAAGGTCACACGACGGACACCGGATTCTGACAGGTGCCTCGTCGGCGCACCCTGGTCATCTTCCCTCTGCTTGAGCTAATCCCCTCGGCGTCGCATCTCGTGCAATAATGGGCGTGAGGAAGCTATGAACAGCACGCCCAAAGCTACGATGGAAGCTCAGGACAGTGACCTGCTAGTTCCATTCGAAATCCAAAACATTCCGGCAGAGTACCGCGAGTACCACAAAACCAAACGGAACAACTTCTTTGCCGGCATCCAAGGCTTTCCGGAGATGTGGAAATACTACACTCTTCTCGACAAGATATGGCTCCGGGAATTCAACGACCTCAACACCGCGCCTGGACCTGCCCGGATGTTTCCGCTGCTTCTCTATTACAACGCACACGCAAAGATCCGTGTAAGCATAGAACTCGCCTTCTCCGCCTGCATGGCAGAGGCGCGTTCCATCCTGCGAGACGCAATCGAATTTGTCGCGCACGCCCATGCCATGCTTATCGACACCGAACTCCAGAAGACATGGCTAAGCAAGAACGACGGGCAAGCCGCCCTCGAAGCGTTCAGGGACGCATTCGAGCGGCACAAGAAGGAAGGTGTCTTTAAGGGCCTCGAGGAGTTGCATGAGACCTGGGGTCATTTGTCCGAGACAGGGTCGCACGCAAACCTGAACGCCATGTGCGACCGGTTCGTCGTGGTCACGTCGTCAAACCACATAGAATTCAGGCTGAGCTACTGTGGCGTCGAGCCGAGCGTGTGGGGCACGTCCCTATTCTCGATGCTGCTGACCTGCTTCACGATGGAACAGACGATGTTCTGCGACTACGAAAGCCGCCTCAAGCTGGACGACGGACTCATGCGTATGCGCGGCGAGTTCGAGGCGTACAAGGAGCAACTCCGGGGGAAGCTGAAAGCTCGCTATCGGCTAAAACCGCCCTCGGGGATTTATACGCCGAGGCCGACAATCTACAGGCCGTAGCACCCCCTGGGCGTCTTTTCCCGCGCGAGCTGCTTCTTGTTTCTCGAATCGAACCAGCCCTATCGCGTCAGATGACCCTCCGCTAAAAACAGCCATTTGTACTGGGTACGGCTGGTGCTGCCCCCGGTGGATGTCGGTACTCGGTAGCTCAGTGACGGCTGAAGCGCAGTGCCCGCTGCCGATCAGGTCACGCATGGGAAACTTCAAGCGTATTCCACAGTGGTGCCATGCGATGTCAGAAAGGCTGGCTGCGGAGCAAGTCGCACGAGGGGGTGGGCGTATTCCCGTCCCCCTTTTGATTTATGGAGCAACAAAGTGTAGGCAAATCGCTTGATTTTGCTTATGAAGAATCGGCCCAAAGTTCAGCATTACGTTGCTCAATCGTATCTTCGAGGGTTCGCTGTGGGCGCTGGCAGGCACGCATTACTCTATGTTTATGAGCGAGGCAGGGCCGAGCCATTCCGCCAGAAGCCCCAGCAAGCTGCAAGGGAAACAGATTACTACAGCTTTCACAATGCTGATGGACTACCCGATAATTCGATAGAGCATCTCCTGGGAATCGTTGAGTCGGATGCGGTGCCGGTGATCCGCAAAATCTCTTCGGGTGACACGCAGCTCACATGGGATGAAAGAAACAAACTCGCACTTTTTATTGGATTCCAGGAGTTCAGGGTGCCATGGATGCGACGGCAAATGGAGGGGCTCTACGGAAAACTGGTTGATTTCGTTGTGAGAGGACATGTGAAGGTGCCAGGATTGCTGGAGCGCGACATGGAAAGACTCATAGATGAAGGGCATAATTTGGAAGGAGTCAGTCCGCAATCGTTGAGAGAGTTTATCGAGCGGAACGAATACGCGATCAACGTGTCACCACAAGCGAGCCTCACCACGCTCGTTCAGATGGCCCCTGTTGTCTCAGCTTATTACAGGGAGATGGAATGGACCGTGATAAAGTGTCCCGATAGCTCGGTTTTCATTACGTCCGACAATCCGGTCGTGAAATTTGCCCCTGAATCCAGCCAGCTTGTGTATGGTCTTGGAATCATGAACCCGGCAATTCAGATCTGGTTTCCATTGTCGAAAACGGCTTCTCTCGTCATAAGGCATGACAAGGATCGCATCCAGAAATATGATGACTTGGTGCAAAGGGGGGACGCAGCCAAAGCGGCGGAGCTTCGGGTGCGGATTTCGGGGCAAGGTGGGCACGATTCCGGGATCATCCCGGTCAGCATTCCGAAATGAAGCCGGTCACGATTCCGGGATGAAGCCGGGCAGGGATTCCGATTTCAAGCCGGTCACTTTTAGCC
>Ga0209167_10000843_pt1 | contig 20194 bp, 12 predicted proteins | sample Coa_R1_9_FD_187154 | JGI IMG/M metagenome (GOLD analysis project Ga0209167, IMG submission 187154) | Surface soil microbial communities from Centralia Pennsylvania, which are recovering from an underground coalmine fire - Coalmine... | ecosystem: Environmental > Terrestrial > Soil >... | reverse complement strand
CTGAACATGCCGAAAATCTCATCGGCATGTTGCATGTCGAGACCAATTCCGTTGTCTCGCACGCAAAAAGCCCAATCGTCGCCTCGCTCGCTCGCCGATATCTGAACTTGCGGCTGTCGAACGCTGGGGCGATATTTGATTGCGTTACTGATGAGATTCGAAAAGACCTGAACCAAGTGGCTGCCGGTCGCCGGGACAGACGGCAGTGGATCGACGGCGATTTCCGCACCGCATTCCTTAATGGCGGAATCGAGATCCTCCAAAGCCCGCTTGACCAGGTCATTGCAATTGACGAGAGCTCTTCCCTCCTGCTGGTCGCCCGCCGCCGCGTAGTCGAGGAGCCCTTTGATCATTGAGAGCGTTCGTTGAACTCGGCTCACGATCATTTGGGCGCATTCTTTCGAGCTTTCGTCCAACAACTCCCTGTTACGGTGGACTAAGAGTTCCGTCAGGGCAGAAATTCCCCGGAGAGGCGTGCTCAGATCGTGCGCAAGGGCATAGGCGAATCTCTGAAGTTCCTCGTTCGCCTGGGCCAGCGCTTTACTGCGCTCCGACAATTTTTCGTTGGCGCTCTCAAGGCGTTGTTTCGTCAAAACCAGTGCCGCATTATTTCTGCGCAGATGGCCCATTACCACGCTGATCCCGACGCCCAGAACAACTAACACAATCAAACTGGAATGCGCCATGGACAGGACCAGAACGTCAGGCTGAAAAAAAACGCCTGCAATCGCCAGGCCAAGGGCAGTGGCAGCCAACCCTGGACCGAGACCGCCGAATGCGGCCGAGACCAGAGCCGCCACAATGAAAAAGAACAGGGGCTCCTTCCCATGAAAAAAAGGTTCGATGGCGGCGGTAAGGGCGGCAGCGGCCCCTGCAGACAACACTGCCACGGCATAACGTTTCAGAGAGGATCGGTCCAAACGTGGGGTCATTTGCTCGATGGGGTTTTCGCCTTGAACAATTTTAGCTTGAACGCAGGATTTCACTGCCCTGTAATTCGGGTACTCCAGTAGCCAAAACGTTGGAATAGTTCGACATCCGCGAGGCAGAACTTTTCCTGCAAAGCATCGCCTGTCCCAGGAGAGAGCCTCGCCTCGCTGGCTGGTTGCTTCTGCACGGCAATGAAGAAGGAAGCCCCCCGTCGAAGCCGTTCGGTAGCTGCCGATGTTCCGTTGCCCTTTCCTGGGTGTTGATCCGGCGGCGTATTTCAGCGCGTTCTTCAGTTCGCGACGCCGGGCTTTACCGAGCCGGATCGTACGTCTTCACGCAAGAGACTGACGAACTCGTTTGGGTGCGTCCACATCACAAAGTGGCCCGCACCCGGCACCACATCCAATTTCTTCGCAGGCGCGTGGAGTTTCGAAATGTAATCGGCCACCAGACTCGTGGGCGTGACGTTGTCGTCCTCGCCTTGTATGAAGAACACCGGCACGGAAAATGCCGTATCTTTTTTGCGCAGGTCTTCCATCGTCGTCAGCATCATATCGAGTTCTTTTTCGCCCGTTCGCAACCCCTTGACCCACCCGTACACCTCTGCAATCGACAAGCTTGGAGAGACGACCAATACAACCTGCATGCGTTTGATGGCCGCGATGTCGGTGGGCGGAAAGAATGGGTTGCGGCAGCAATCCTGAAATTGTCCGGTCCTTTCAAGAGTGTTATACGGCGGAGGGCCCAGTTGCTCCAATGCAGCCAGCATTTTCTTGTCGTGAGTGGCAGTCGCATGGCGCAACGCATATTCATACTCCGGGTCCTGTGAGCCGAGCATGCCGATAATTTGGCCCGTCCCCACGAAGGCCGCAAACAGGTCGGGCCGCTGCTCGATCATGCGCACGCCGAGCACTCCTCCCCAATCTTGTCCGATCAGGATGATTTTCGGTTTGCGCAATTCGGTTTTCACGTATTCGGCTACAGCGATGCCGTCGGCAGCCATGCTTTGGATCGTGAGCTTTGGTTGGTGGCGGCCCGCTCTGATATAGGATTTTCCGGCGCCCGGTTGATCCCACTGGACGAATACAAAATCCTTCTCAAACGGCGTATAGAATTCGACGAACGGCGAGTTCGCCTCCGAAGGACCGCCGTGCAGGAACAAGATGACGGGATTCCCGATGTCGTCCCCGCGAATCGTAATCCATTGTTCGGCGCCGTTGACTCTGATGAACTTCGCTTCGTCAATTCCATTCGGCGACGTGACTCTGGTTTTGTCTGCGATTCGATGTTGCCACATAGCCCGATACGAGAATGCGACAACGACGGCCAGCACCACCAACGCGGCCAAACCCAACAATATTTTCCGTGCTATTTTCACGGTTTAAAGTAAATCTCCCCTATGGTACCTACGCGGATGTCCGCGCAGTTGTTCCTTCAATCGACCGTCGATCCAGGTCTGGGCTCCCGCGGGGTAGTGCGGGCCGAATCGTTTTAATTTTCGGTGGACACCTTTTCCACGTCGTCGACAATGAACGGACCCACCATTGCTCACGGGACTCCAGCTTCAAGCCCGTCGATTGCCCGGCGCCTCCCGCTGATAGGCTGATAAAGCATCGCCCGATGGGCATAGTGAAGTCAGGCGAGGGGCGGATACCAGCCCCTCGCGGCACAACTAAGGATGACAGTACGTCGCAACGACTGTGCCGGTTCCCGCGTGACCCGGGTCATTCGCGTACCCGGAGTTGGTTTTGACCACGACGATGATAGGGCCGTCGCCCGAGATCGGGCTACCCGACTTGCCTATCGTGGTAGACGCAATAACTCCCATGTAACTGGGCAAGGTCGCCGGTGGCCTGGAGCTGTTGCCGGGACTCGCACTCCAGCTCCCGCCGCAACTCTGCAGCGAGTTGTATGCGAATCCCTTGAACGCATCCGGCGCCGGACCGCCGCTCAGCGCGTTGACGGTTGACCAGTCGGCGCCCCAGAATTCCACGGAGGTGCCGGTTGCCGCGTCCAGATTGCCGACGATCATCGAGCCCTGGGCCAGGAACGCGAAGAGAATTACCGGCTCAGAAGTCGAAGACGGCAGGTAGAACGCATCACCTGCGAATTTGGCTGACACGGTGTTCGGACCCAGAGGCTGGTTGACGCTCGCGATGGTGCACGTCGCAAGGCCAGTTGCGTTGGTTGCGCCGCTGCACGTCTGGGCCGTGACTCCCGTGCCCAGAGTGAAGACGACGTTCTGACCAAAGGGAACAGGTGGCGTGGTTCCGTCTTCCAGCAGCATCGCGGAGAAGGTTACCGGATGGCCATTGGCGATCACGGTCGGGCTGCCGGCGGTGAACGCAAGTGTGTCTTCTTCATGGTTGATAGTGAAGGAAGCGCTTGCTGAGCTCGCAAGATAGAATGCGTCCCCGCTGAAACTCGACGTGATCGTGTAGGCGCCCGCAGCCTGGTTTGGTGTAATCGAACAGCTTGCCTTGCCCGACGCATCGGTCGGCCCGGTAACGCAAGTCTCGGTGCCGGTCCCGGTACCGAGGACGAAGGTCAGAGTTTTGCCCGCGATTGGAGCTCCGCCGGTCGGGTCGGTGAGCTGGGCCTGTACGGTCGCCGCGTCATGGTAGTCGGAGTTGGTGGCGCTCGTCACTGTGAAAGCGACGGCTGTGTCTTCTTTGGTGATGATAAAGGAAACAGCCTGTGAGCTGCCGAGATAGAATACGTCGCCGGCGAATGTGGCTGTCAGCGTGTATGTACCGGGAACCTGGTTCGGTGTGATCGAACAGCTTGCGTTGCCCGACCCATTGGTCGGTCCGGTTGTACAGGTCTCCGTGCCGGCGCCGGAACCAAGCACGAGCTTCAGCGATTTGCCGGAGACGGGAGCTCCGCCCGTTGGGTCGAAAAGATGAACCGTCACGTTCACGGCATCGCTGTAGTCCGCGGTCGTGGGGCCGGTGATCGTGACCGCCGTGTCCTCCTGCGTCTCCGTGAAATTGAAGGTTGTGGAGCTTTGCCCGAATGACGCATTTCCGGTAAAAGTCGCGGTCCCCGAATAGGAACCCGGTACTGCCGAAGGCGTCACGCTGCAAGTTGCGGTTCCACTTCCATCCGTAACTCCGGAACAGGGGCCGCCGCCGAAGGTGTTGGTGAAGTTCACGGTCGCGCCGGGGATCGGGGCTCCGCCGCTGGTGAGTGTTGCCGACAGAGTCGCTGCGTCGTTGTAGTCTCCCGTGGTCGCTCCGTTATACGTGAGCGTTGTTCCCGGCGCCACGTTGACGGAGAATGGCAGCGAAGGAATGCCGTCCGCAATAACCACAAGAGTGCTTGCGCCCGTTTCCATGCCCGCCGGAACGTCGAAATTGGTGGACACCGTGGCGGAACCCGTCGCGACACCCATGCTGCTGTGGTCGTGCGTGCGGCTGTAGAAGACGTGACCGCTCCCGTTGTTGGTGATGGTCACCAGCGGATAGTTCGTCGCCATCGTCGCGTCGTCGCCGTAAGCGGAAGCCTGCGACAGGCCGTTGAACTGAGTACCCGAAATCTGGTAGGTGGTGCCAAGCCCGAGATTGGTGGGTGCCGTGGTGATTGTCGGCCGCCACGCGGGCTGAAACGTGGTGGGCGGAGCAAAGGTCGACGTGTAGAGCTCAACATCGCCGGTCAGGTCCGTGAAGAGTACCTGGCCCGTCGGAAGCAGGAGCATTGTCGTTACGAAAGTCGGGTCGCTGCCGGCGTTCGGCGGACCTGTTACCGGATTCAAATTGGTCCCGTCAAACTCGTAATAGCTCGTGGGGTTGGTAAAGAATGTCTTTTCGAAACCTACCAGCACGTTACCGCTGGGCATAAGCGATGCCGGTCCGTCCGCAACGTCCCCTGAGGATGTCGGGCCCGCCGTCCACTTTCCCGCATTGGGGCCGGACGTGTTGTAATAAGCCGTGACGTTGGGGGCAGCTCCGAAAGCAATCACGGTGCCGTCGGGCCGCAATACCTGAGGTCCCATCTCGGGAACGATTTTCGGATTGCCGGTGTTACTCACCAGCGTGAACGGTGTGTTTCCCGTAGCCGCCCACGTTTGACTCGAAGGACTGTAAATCTCGGCGCCGGTTCCGGTGTTATTGCCCGTATCCACCGTCAGGATCGTCCCTCCAGGCAGGAGAGTCCATCCTTCCTCGCCGTTGTTATCAGCCTTGCTGCTTTCCAGACTCGGGCTGTTCACCAGGGAAAGCGTCAGAGTATTGAGGTCCAGGGAGCCGATTTGGGCGGAACCATTTTGGCCCAGGATAAACGTTTTGTCGGCCTGCACGGTGCAAATGGAATCGCCGATCTGGGTCCAGCCGGTGGTACCCAGACTGATTGCCAACCAGCTCCCGGAACCGCTGTTTTTGGTGGGGTCGAAGACGTAGCCGAGGGTCGTTTCCGCTGCGGGAGTGCCCATCTTGGCGATCAGATTGTACTCTCCTCCGATGATCGCCACGCGCCCGTCCGCCAGAACGGCGGAACAATAAAAGAGAGGGCCATAGGCCGCTGGTGAATCTGTGAGTTTGGACCAGTTGCCGGTCTCGTATTTGCCGTTAATGTCCGGCGTCAGGCGCCACCAGTGGGTTCCGTCGACGCTACCGGCGGGCAACGGGTCCGCGACCTCATGACACATCACCGAGCCATCGGTAAGCAGGACGCAGGTCCCGGCATTAGCCGGACCATTGCCGGGCGCGGATCCTGCATTTCCGTTCCCACCGCCTATCCTCGCCCACTGCGCATTGGCTTGGCCGGAACCAGCCATGAATACAGCCAGCACGAATCCGACCCGTGAAAAGAAACCGACCGTCTTAGCGTCCATTCGAAACGTTCCTCCTCGAATCGCGAATGAGTTGGGTACCGCACCCGGAACCGGAAAGGTCCCAATTGTCGCAAAATGGATTCTAAGGCAGATTTGAATTTTGGCAAGAGCATACGTTGGAATTCTTCGTGCCCTCACCCGCGGGATGTGGACTATGATACGTTTCTGCGGTAGCCCCGGGTTCGTAGCTCCGGCTGCGACAGTCATTTGAAGTTATTGAGATTTGCTTTATCTTTTAAACCGGCCTCGACTGAAAAATCTGTGGGGTTCCGCCCATGACAGAAAAAGTACTCGCCTCAGGGCTAAGCGACGGTGGCCACGCCAAAAGCATGAGAGTAGTTTTGCCGCGGGGCTTTCACGCGGTTTCCCGGAAAGCGAGGCGCCTCGAAAAGATCAAAAACGCCTCTTGTGCTGTCGGCTTCCGATTGACGCTGTCCAGCGGATAGCTTGGCAACGTCACGGTAATCAGTTCGCTCCAGGCGGGGTCGCGCTCTCGACCACCAGCACCTGCAGCGGACCTTTCGACCCCACGAGTTTCAAACCGAGCTGTTCCTTCAGGGCCGTGAAAATCGACTGCCCGGTGTAGTCCGGCTGGTTAGCGGCACTGAAGTCGAATTCGAGCTCGATATTGTACGGCCCCGCCAGCCCCGTGCGATCCTGCACGAGCCGCGTTCGTTGAGTCCCGCCCGCCAGATCGTCAGATTTTCGCAGGAAGCGGCATTCACCCGACCCGGCAGCAGGCACGTGGTCCGATAAACGGGGTCGTGGGAAATCCGGATCAGGATCGCGGACGGAGTGGCGAGCTGTTATGAACGAATATCGGTAGCGTTTTTTATGGCCCGCTTGGTCGGTGCCGCGGGCGTACCTTATCGGAGGCCGGGACATGAGCGGCGGTTGGCGGTAAGATCAGCTACCCGAAACGCAGAGGCGAATCGCGTAGTAAGCGATCGCCGAAACTACGGCGGCTGCGGGAATAGTCAGAATCCAGGCGGTCACAATCCCCCCAGCCACCTGCCAGCGCACAGCGCGAGTCCGCTGAATCGAGCCAACACCCGCAATCGCCCCCGCGATGGCATGGGTGCTTGAAACAGGAAGCCCGAGGTAAGTCGCGAAAAGAATCGAGATCGCCGCACCGGTTTCCGCGCAAAAGCCGCTGCGCGGCTGGAGCCGGGTGAGCCTTGTTCCCATGGTGCGCACTATGCGCCAGCCACCGCTCATCGTGCCGAGTCCAATGGCTCCGGCAGAGGCGCCGATCACCCACGAAGGAACGTGAAAGTCCTTCTGTATTCCGCCGGCGAAAAGAACGGCAGTGATGATGCCCATGGTCTTCTGTGCATCGTTCGTTCCGTGAGCGCAACTCAGCAGAGCCGCGGAGACGAGTTGATATCGCCGGAAATGGCGATCCATCTGGGAAGGAGTGAACCTTTGAAATCCCCAGTACACGGCCACCATCAGCAAATACGCCGCTACGAGGCCGATCAAAGGGGAGAGCACGATAAAGGCCAGAGTGATACCCCATTTTCCGGCTACGAGACCGGCGAAACCGGCCTTGGCAAACGCGGCGCCGGCGTAGCCACCGATCAGAGCGTGGGAAGAACTCGTGGGTAACGCCAGATACCAGGTGAGCAGGTCCCAGAGAACCGCGCCCGTAAGTCCCGCCAGCAGAACCCAGGGTGTGACGAAATGAACGTTCACAAACCCGCTACCCACCGTCGAGGCCACGCCGGTTCCCAGCAGATATGCCGCGAAGAAATTGAAAAAGGCGGCCCAGACGACGGCGACGCCCGGAGTAAGCACCCGTGTGGAAACGACCGTGGCAATCGAATTGGCCGCGTCGTGAAAACCGTTGATGTAATCGAAGATCAGTGCGACGCAAATGATGAAAACAACCAGGCTGAACAGATTCATTGGCGATCAGTTGTTCTTGACCGACACGTTCTGAATAACATCGGCAACGTCCTCGCATCGGTCGGTGGTCGCCTCCAGCAGTTCGTAGATCTCTTTTTTCCGGATGAGCTCGATCGGGTCCTTTTCGCTTCGGAAAAGGTCGGCAATAAGGTTACGTTCCAGCTTGTCGGCTTCGTTTTCAAGCCGGTTGATTTCAATACAGAGATTTATGACAGGCTTCTTGCGGTGCAATGCCACCAGAGCGTCCGCCAGAAAGGTACAACAGCTGGAGACCTTCTCGGCCAGGAGGAGCACTGCGGACGGAATCGGCTTCAGCCGGTAAGCGACGATCCGGAAGGTGACATCGTCAATACCGTCCAGGACGTCGTCGAGCGACGTGGCCAGCGCCTGAATGTCTTCGGGATCGAAAGGGGTGATGAACGTTGACCGCAGGTGGCTGAAAATGTCGTGGACGACATGATCCCCTTCATCCTCAATAGTGCTGATGGTTTCCTGTATCCGGCAAACGCCGTCGTAGCCGTCCTGCAATCCACTGATCAGCAGCTTCGATGCTCGGCAGAGGATTTGGGAATGGCGCTCAAACAGAAAAAAAAACTTCTCGTCCTTCGGTAACAAATTCATGACAGTCCATCAGTTAGGTTAACTGAGCGGCGATCCCTTTTGGACTTTCAGCCGCGTTGTCGGCTGGAACGCCCCGGGGATGTGCTCCACCATCTTCGCCGGCGGAACCGGCGGCGCCGACAACAGCAGGTGGATCGCAAGCGGGCGTTGATACCCGTCGGAAGGTATTTGGGATGACATTGGCGATGCGGGATTCCGGCCATCGAATCGATTGAATTCAAGCGGCCAGGCGTTTCAGGAGGCACGCGGAACGTCACACGCCATATCTCAGCGACAGGCAGCCGACGATAACCGGAAGTCATACCACTGACGGCCGGAGGTTTTTCGTTAATTGGCAAGCCGGGGCGAGAAAGCGACCCGGAGCTTAGTTTTCAGAAGGCTTTTCCAGTTTATCGACGACCATCACGTCGATTTGCGTCTTCGTGGCCTCCAGCCGCAAGCCCAGTTGTTGCTGAACGGCCCCGTAAATATCCGGGAGGGCATCCTGATCGCTTGGGGTCGGTGGGTTATCTCCACGGCCGCCACCGAGCAAAGGCTGATCGGGCCTGTATACCAGCCCGAAGTCGTATCGGCCCGCGAGTCCTGTCTGATCGACCACCGGCCGGTCGAGGACGCCTTGCTGCAGCAGACCCGCAAAGTCCGCTATGGTCGCATTCCTGGCAACAAATTTTCCGGGGCCATAGAAGAACATGTTCGGATCTCCTTTCGGATCTTCTTCGCTTGCCGTAATTTTGGCGCCGTTCTTTGCGACGACGATGGTGTAAACGGAGAGCTCCCTTTTCTCGTGATGGAACTTCATGCTGAAGCGGTCCGCCAGCAGTTTCTGAAAAAGCGCTCGCATCTGCCTGTTGTTGGGTTGGCCCTCCGCGTCGGGCTTCCCGAGGATGTCGTACCGATCTTTTTCGATCCAGTCCGGCGCGCCGCTGAGTTGGCGCGGGTGAATCCCGTAGGCAAGCGCAATGAGATTACTCACCGACAGATTGGTCGCGGTGAATTGACGGCCCTGCATCCGTATACCTCCACCGCGCCCGCCGGGATTGGTTGGTTTGATGCTGGCCACCTCGAACGCCGGATCGGCGTCCGCAGACATCATCCGCGGTGGGGGCGGAGGTTCGGGAATCTTCCACGCGGTCTGGGCGGTGGCGCGGGCCAGGTTCAAAGTCAGTGGGATGCCGCTTCCTGAGCTGCTGGCCCACTTTCCAGCGATGGAGTTGCCGTCCCCACTCAGATTTCCCGTGTAGGTAGCGCCGATGGATGGCATGACTATCTTCACTGTCGAACCCTTCAGCGTGATGTCCGGCGTCGGGGCCTGGCCGCCCTGATCGATGCTGTACATCTGGCCCGTAAGGGCGCCCCCGACACTCGTCGAGATCTTGAACACGACATGCAGAGTGTCACCGGGAGTCTGCGAAACCAGCATGAGTCCCTGCCAGGTGCCGGCTAAGCTTTGCGCGAAGAGTGCGCCGCCGTGCAACGCGACGAGGGCAGCAATCCACAGCATCGACTTCTTCATGGCCGATCTCCTTGGAAAATTCTAATGCATTCTCCAGCCAAATCCAACCGATTGAGACACCGATTGAAACGCTGACCGCGCTGCAGGCGGAACGGATTCCATGGATGAAGCCCGCGCTCCGCCGAAACCGTCGTGCTACGAAGCTTCAGGACGCTGGAGCTTCTCGCGACCAGAGACTGCAGATTTGCGATCATGTAGGGTCATGAAGCGACTCGCGCTGATACTGCTGCCGTTTTTCGCGGCGGCGCAGGATGCACGCCTGGCCGCCATTCGCGGAACCGTTCTGGGGATGCGTCGGTTCAGCGTGCAACACCAGGAGGTTCGCGGAGGCGTTCCCGAGGTGACAGTCGCCAAGCACGAGCTCCGGGACTGGATAGAAGCCAGCCTCGCCACGTTTCCGCGGAACGGGGATACCGCGGCTCTGACCGAAACTTTCCATACCGGCCTCAGCGCCGCGAAGCTGTTCTGCGATAACGATTCCGATTGTTTCCCGACCGCGTTCGGTTTTCTGGATGAGATTCAGATCGAACGGCAGGGAGATTTCCTCGTCGCGCAGACCGCCGTCGGCGTCGGCATTCGCTGTGGGTACGATTATTCCGCTTACATCTATCGGTGGATGGGCGGCAAGTGGCAGCGCATCTGGGAGAACGAACAAAACGATTATTCAGCCAATGCTTATCTCCCTCAGTTGCTCCATTCCGTTAAGATCTCAGACCCGGGCCCTGATGGCAAACGGCTTATCCTTACGCTCGGAACCCAGGCCGGTTGCCTGACTTTCAAAGACGTCTATTACCGGGTGTGGCGGCTCGGCACGCAGACGCCCCTGCTCGATAAGCGCGAATTGCTGTACGACGAAGGCGATCCGCCGGTAGCGGGGAAAATTCAACCCGAGGATCTGCGAATCGAATTCTCGGCTGGAGGCGGCGGCTACGGCGATCCGCACAAGGCCGTCCGTCACTTTGAGATTCACGGCACGGCGATACAGCAGATCGACCCGATCGCGCCCACGCCCCGCGACTTTGTCGAAGAGTGGCTCGCGGCGCCCACGAAGGAGAGCGCCGGACTGGCTGAATCCCCCGCGCTGCAGAAGTGGTATCGGGAGCTGCATCGCGATGATGACGAGGGGGATTTCCCCGACGATCCGGTCAACTGCCGCAGTGACCCCGAGCTATGGCAGATCGGCACTCATCGGCAGGACGAGCCGAGCCATTATTTTCTGGTCCGCTGGCATCGCCCCGATCGTTTCACCATGGTGGATATCGGCGATCGGCCGCTGCAGGCCTGCAGATAAGACCGCTGCATTTGGGGTCGGGAAATCCGCCCCCGGCATGGCCACGAAACTCAAAACGCGGGCTGAGGGCACTGTGAACGCTGCAGCCTCGGCGTTTCGAGCGCGGATCGCGACCCGCAGCCAATAGACCCGAATCGGGTGTATGATGACGCAAAACCGGATTTTGAAATTGGATCCATTTCAAGCGCAGCGAGGTTGAAATGAACAGACTTGTTTTCCGCGAAGTCGCCGCTTTCATGCTCAGCGTGAGTCTTGCGGCGGTGGTCGCGTTCTCCCAAACTGTCGGTGGAGGGGGCAATGGGGGCGCAGAGCCCTGTAGTCGCTCGCCGATTTGCGCCTGGGGAGGCGGGCGCAACTTAATCGCTCACGAAGAGCGCACCCCCGACTTGGGTTTCACGTTCGCCTATCCGTTTGCTTTGCCGGACGGATTAACCGGCGGTGTCGCAGCCGTAGCCATTAATTCGAAGGGCCACCTCTTCGCTTTTCAGCGCAACCCCGCGGGAAAACCCCAGTTGTTTGAGTTCGACGAAAGTCACAAGCTTGTCCATACCATCGGCGAGGAGGTGATCGGCCACCAAAACAAAGCCCACGGTATGGCGATCGACGCACAGGACAACATCTGGATCTGCGACGAGAATGGCGACACTGTGATGAAGCTGAGTCCCGCGGGGAAGCTCCTGATGACCATCGGTGTGAAGGGAGAAAGAGGGGACTGGGATGAAGCCAGGGGAAAACGGCTTCTATGGCAGCCGCTCGACCTCGCCTTCGCTCCGAACGGCGATATTTATATCGGCATGGGTCATGCGAACGAAAGCCCGAACGACACCGATAAATCCTCGACCAACAGCAGTGGCGCCGCGCGTATCCTGCACCTCGATAAAAACGGTGGATTCATACAACAATGGTTTGGCAACCACGCCGGACAAGGACATTTCAGTATGGTTCACGGGATCGCCGTCAATCCCAACAACGGCAACGTTTATATCGGTGACCGGGAAGAATATCGCATCGTCGTTTATGACGGAAACGGTAAGTTCGTCAAGACGATTCAGATGAGAAACCTTGTCTGCGCCCTGTATGTAGACCCGCACGGCCAACTTTGGATGGCGACGGGCCAGGATGGACAAATCTTCAAGATCGACTGGGATGGCAATGTGCTCGGTGCGATCGGCAACGGACCCGGTAGAGGTGAAGGCCAGTTCGTCGAATCCAATTACATGGCCATGGATTCTCGCGGCAACCTGTTTACAGGCGACACGAGCGTCGGCCGTATCACCGAAATGGTGGCCCCCAGGAAGTGACCTGGCGTTAGCTTAACGGCTACGGACTGACGTTATTCGTACTGGGGCCGAATCCACCGGCAGCCGAGTACGCGGCGACCGCGACTGTGCCGGCCACCGCCAAGCCAATCGTCCAAAGAGCCAGGCTGGCAATGCCGACCGTCGCCCCGCCGCCTGAACCAGCCACAGCCACGCCAGCTGCGGTGCAGGCTCCCAGATCCTTCACATCCGTCACGTTGATGACCTGCGTGGCGCCGCTGGCCGGAGTTGCGTTCGAAACCATCGATCCGGTGATTTGAATGTGCCGCCCCACTTTAGCGTTACCGCCCCGAAGCTGCACGGTGACGTTCGACGTTTCGTCCGTCAGGAATGTGCCGTTGCCGGACCTTACCGCGCAGCCTGTCAGCGAGGAGGCTGTAGCGGAACCCGCTCCGTTTGGACGAAGATCCAATGCTCGACCGGGCGCCAGGTTCGCGATATTGAATCCGGCTGCATCGAAAACGTGAACGTTACCTGTCACTGCCGCGATCTCGACAACGCCCTGACCGCGCATCGAGATCGCCGCCGAGGCTTTTCCTTCCGCGCGCACGGTCAGTCCGTTTGCATTGGCGGAATATCCCTGGATGCTGGCGCTGCCTTTCTGAAGATCCACGTGGTCATTGAATACCGTGCCGCGGGAATCCGAGGCAAGCCGCAATTGGGCACCGCCATTCAGACGCACCCGCGATGCGGCGGATTGCGTTTCCAACGTACTGCCGTTGAAAATCGTGGCGTTTCCCGCCGTCGCGGAACTGTCGATGAAGATGTTGCCTTGGGATATTGCGACACCGATACCCGGCGCTGCCGCCGACATCACTCCCACGCTCGACAAAAACACAGAAACGAGAACAGCTTTCGATTTAAGGAACTCCGTATCCATAGACGCTCCAGTCAGGAAAAGCTTCAAAAATGAATTATGCGGGGGAACCCCCTGTCAGGTCAAGTACTTAGGTATGGAAAACCACAGTAAATGCCGGGGGGACAGCCGCCGGTCAATAGCGACAATCGTAGTGGTCGCCAGAATTCACTTGATGATCGCCTGCATGACGGCATTCTCGAATTCGTTGCGCATCGGGCCGATGGAGGTCTGGCACATCATGACCGCGACGATTTCTTCTTTGGGATCGACCCAGAAGTGCGTGCCGTAAACCCCGCTCCAGCCGAAGCTGCCGTCGGAAATGCGGATGTTTCCGGCGAGAGCGTCCTGAATCACGCGCACGGTAAGGCCGAAGCCTTCGCCGGGCGCGCGGCCGGGAAGAGTGTACGGAATATGCACGGACGCCATATATTTCACGGTGCGCGGGCTCAGCAGGCGATGGCCGTAAAGTTCGCCGCCGTTGGCGAGCATCTGGGCGAAGTGGGAGTAGTCGTCGACGGTAGCGATGAGACCGCCCCCGCTGGCGAAGTAGACCTTGCTCGACATGGAGAGCGATTGAGCGAGGGGCGTCTTCATGAGACCGTCGGGACGTTTCTGATAAACGCTGACGAGGCGGGACATCTGGGCGTCGGTCGGATAGTGGCTGGTGTCGGACATGTCGAGCGGGTCGAAGATGCGCTCCTTCAGGAAGACGTTGAGCGGTTTGCCCGAAGCGATTTCAATGATGCGGCCGAGCGGGTCGAAACCGTCCGAAGCGCTGTACATCCAACGCGCGCCGGGCTGGAATTCCAGCGGGGTCTGGGCGAGGCGCGGGATAAAGTCGGCGAGCGTTTCTTCGGGCTTGCGGCGAAGGGGCGCGACGGCGTTCTGCCCCATGGGGCCGGCGACGAGGCCGGAAGTGTGAGTGAGAAGCTCTTTTACCGTAAGCTCGCGGTCGGCGGGAACCGTGTAGTACTTGGGCGGTGTAGCGCCCGCGCCCCGGCCGCCTCCGGGCGACTGGAGAATCCCGACCTTGATGTTTTTGAATTCGGGGATAAATTTCGAGACAGGGTCGCTGATCGAGACTTTGCCTTCCTCGATCATCGTCATCATAGCCGTGCCGATCACGGGTTTGGTCATGGAAGCCATGCGGAAGAGGGAGTCGCGCTTCATGGGAGCTTTGGTTTCGAGGTCCATGACGCCCGCCGCGTCGACCCAGGCGATCTGACCCTTTCGCGCGACGAGCGTGACGGCGCCGGTTATGTCTCCGGCGTCGATGTGGCGCTGAATCATCTGGTGAATCCGCTGCAGACGCTCGGCGGAGAGGCCGACGTCTTCCGGCTTCGGCGAAGTGGGCAGCGAAGCCGCGGTGAGGATGAGAGTTACAAAGGGCAGAGCGGCGAGGGCAGGAACTCGTAAAAGTCGGCGCATGGAGACTCCTTTGGCGATTGGCCTTTGGGAAGTATATACGGTTTGGAGTTGTGAAAGAATAGCCAGCCAAAATGAGGCATGCGGGAATTCCGTCGCTTTGAGCGAAACGCCGCAGAGCAAGCGGCAAAACCCGCAGAGACAGCCCTCGGCTCGACGTTATTTCATCGACTTGCGAAGGCCAATCGCTTGCCCTTCCTGCGCTTGTGAGCAGCTCATACAACATCCTGGATGAATGCGTCGAGTGCGCCCGCCTGTTAAGCGGGTACGAGGCGATCACGTTCGAACAAGCGAGAGTTCTTAACGCACTGGAATCGGCTGAGGCCATCGGCGACCGGATGGCCATTCGCCGCCGAAAACTGGAAGCCTGTGAAGTAACCGCGCGGCAGCGGGCGGCTCGCGAAGACCTTCGTCGGCACCGGGACTCAGATCACGCAATACCGCGCGCAGTAAAAACGGAATCGGCGGCGCCGGCGACGCGCATCGTAGAAGCCCGAGCGATTGTGACGCAGCGCACAAACAACCTCGAATCCAACAGCCTCGCGGAATCTTATTCGAACCGCGGTGCCCGCGTCTGATTAACCGGCACGGCACGCCCGGGTGGACCTTTTAACGCCGCCTTGCATTGGTATCGCGTGCATTCCCGTACGTCGCCGGGTACTTTCGTTTGACATCTTTCCCCCTCACGGTACTTTGCCTTGACACTATTCCAGCGATTGCGGTAAAAATTCATGAGCGGTTGGTGAGTCCGGCATGAATATCCGTTGGGTCGGAGTGAAAGAGGTTCAGCTATGCAACGTATTGCGACTCTGTCGTTGGTATACGTCCTGGTTTCCTTCGGATTGTTCGCTCAGTCCGTTTCTCAGATAGCAGGTACAGTTCGCGACGCCAGCGGGTTGGCAGTCCCCGGAGCGGAGGTGACGGCGACTCAGACCGACACCGGGCTGGTGCGAACCACCATCACGTCCTCCGACGGCACTTGGGTACTGCCGAGTCTCCCGGTGGGTCCGTACCGCGTCGATATCAAGAAAGAAGGTTTCAGCGCGTATGTACAGAGCGGCATCGTGCTGCAGGTGGATACGGCGCCCACAGTCGATGTGACGCTGAAGGTGGGAGCGGTTTCCGAACAGGTGCAGGTGGAAGCCGCGGCCACCATGGTGGAGACCAGCGCGACGACCGTCGGCCAGGTCGTCAATCAGCAGCAGGTTCTCGATCTGCCGCTGAACGGCCGCGAAATTACGCAGTTGATTTCAATCGCGGGCAACTCCGCAACCGTCCAGTACGCGTACGGAGGGGCCCCTTCGTCGGGCAACCTGGTTTCTTCCAAGAATTATCCAAATGAAGCGCTGGTCAGCGTGGGCGGCGGCGCTCTCAATGGGCTGACGTATCTGATGGACGGTGGATCGCACAACGACCCCTTCAACAATCTCAACCTGCCGCTGCCGTTTCCGGATGCCGTGCAGGAGTTCAAAGTGGAAACCAGCGCCCTGCCGGCTCAATACGGGCAACATTCGGCTGGGGCGGTCAATGTGGTGACGAAATCCGGCGGGAACGAACTTCACGGCGACGCTTTTGAGTTCGTCCGCAACGGCGATTTCAACGCCAAAGATTACTTCGCCCTGGTGCGGGATGCTCTGAAACGCAATCAGTTCGGAGGCACACTCGGCGGCCCGATCCGGAAAAACAAGCTGTTCTTCTTCCTCGGCTATCAGGACACGATCATTCATTCCACGCCGACGGTGCCGCCCGCGGTGCTCCCGACGCCTTCGATGCTGCAGGGTAACTTTCAGCCGTATGAGAGTCAATGTTTCAGCAAGCCGCAGACCCTGGCCGCGCCTTATGTGAATAATGTGCTGCCCATGAATCTGATCAGCCAGCAGGCTCTCAACATGGCGAAGTTTTTTCCCACCGGCCCCGAGCCGTGCGGTCTGTACTACTACTCGATCATCGCCAACCAAAACGAGAATATCGGTATCGCGAAAATCGACTACCAGTTAAATTCCAAACAATCGATTTTCGGCCGCTACTTTGTAGCCCACAGCCTGATACCTTCCAGCTTCACGGGAACTGAGTTGTCCGTGCTGAACGCCGGCACGGACGACGAAGTGAACTCGCTGGTGCTCGGCCACACTTATGTCGTCAGCCCCGAAAAACTCAATACCTTCCGCGCCACACTGAACCGCGACGGAATCCACAAGTTCCAGGTGCCGATTCTTACCGCGCCCGGCATCGGCGTAGCTCCCTATTATCAGCCGCTGGCGAATTATTCGAATATCAACATCGGTACCGGCAACAGCCTCAATGCCGCCTCGGACTTTGACAGCGCCGGAGGATTTGCGACGCCGGGCCTGATCCACACGACGACCTTTCAGCTCTCCGACGACTTCAGTTGGGTGAAGGGCTCGCATCAGATCCAATTCGGCGCGATGTATATCCGGCCCATTCAGTTCTCGACATTCTGCGTCTACTGCGACGGCTTGTACTCGTTCACCGGCCAGTTAACCGGAAACGCAATGTCGGATTTCATCGCCGGGTCGCTCGATTCATTCACCGACGCCAATATCAGCCACGACGACGAACGCTGGCAGAACCTCGGCCTGTACGTGCAGGATACGTGGAAAGCAAGCTCGCGTCTGACTCTGAATCTCGGTCTGCGATGGGAGCCGTATCTGTCGGGCAGTATCGATAAGGGATGGGTAACGCATTTCAGCATGGCCAATTTCGACGCCGGCATTCATTCGACGGTCTACCCGAACGCACCCGTGGGCGTACAGTTCGCCGGCGACCCCGGATTCCAGACCGGCGACCGGCCAAATAATATCCGCTGGAACAACTTCGCGCCGCGCGTGGGTCTTGCATACGATCCCAAAGGCGACGGGCGCATGGTGATCCGGGCATCGTTCGGCATTCTTTACGACATGCCTCAAACGCTGTTCTATTACAACTATTCTTCGCAGCAGCCCTGGGGAGAATCGATCACGATACCGTTCCCGGCGGGCGGTTTTGCCAATCCGTGGCAAGGCTTCCCCGGCGGCAGCCCTTATCCGGTGCAGCTCAATCCCAACTTCACTTTCGCGAACGGCGGCTATTATGAGTCGGTTCCTCTGAATGTAAGAAATACTTACCTCGATCAATGGAACCTGACCATCCAAAAACAGGTTGGATCGAGCTGGCTGCTGAAGGCCGCCTACATGGGGAACACCACGGTTCACCTGTGGACCGACCAGGAGCAGAACCCAGGCGTCTACATACCCGGCACCTGCACTAAGGGCCAGTTTGGGCTGACCAAGCCGGGCTTATGTACACAAGCGTCGAACGTAACGGCTCGCCGCACCCTTACGCAGTTGAATCCGACTCAGGGACCGCTGTTCGGCACGGTCGAGTTGCTGGACGATGGCGGCACAGCCGGCTACGAATCATTGGTCCTGTCCGCGGAGCACCGCCTTTCGCGGCATTTTATGATCCTGGCGAATTACACGTGGGCACACTGCATTTCCGACCTCGTAACGAGCGAATTGTCGGGCCCGGTGTACTCCAACCCCGACAACCGGCGGGCGGATCGCGGCAATTGCACGGCGATCGACGTTAGGCAGAATTTCAACCTTTCGGCGGTGCTGCAATCGCCGAAGTTCTCGTCGAAAGCTCTGCAGTGGATCGCCGGCGACTGGCAGCTGTCGCCGATCTTTACGGCTCATACCGGCACTTCCTTCTCGGTCACCACCGGCGTGTCCGATCCGATAACCGGCATTGGCGGCCAGCGGCCGAACCAGATCGCCTCGAACCCGTATTGCGCAACGCAGACGATTAACTGCTACCTGAATGCGGCATCGTTTGCCACCCCGGCCGTCACTGCAGCGGGCGCCTTCGGAAATCTCGCCTACGACAATCTCCTCGGCCCCGGCTATTTCGACGTGGATGTTGCGCTATCGAGGCAGTTCGCGATTAAAGAAAAACAGCATCTGGAGATTCGCGGCGAAGCGTTCAATATTCAGAATAAGGTTAATTTCCTGAATCCGACCTCGGCGCTGAACAGCAGCACCTTCGGAAAGATCCTGACGGATGTAAGCCCCAGGATTATGCAGTTCGCCGTGAAGTACGCGTTCTGATGGTGTTTCCGGTGGGCGGATACCTTCCGGAATAGTGGACGCCCGCGACGACCGCGGCTGGAATCCCCCGCATGTCCTTCCAGCCCGGCGTATCCGGTACGCTCGGATGGTATCGACCTTCGGGCGGATTGCAGATCCCTTCCATTTTCATGTCGCACATCGGAATGCGCGTCGTACATTCCCTTTCCTCTCTCGATCAAGTAAGCTGGACAGGATCGGCACCACGAGGAGATCTGATTTTCATGAGCGTGAAGTTGAATACCCGTCAAGCAGGCGATGTAACGGTGATCGATATTTCCGGTCGGGTTACTCTCGGCGAAGGGTCCAGCGCAATACGCGAGGCGTTGCGCGATCTGACGGCCAAAGGCAACAAGAAGATTCTGCTGAATTTGAGCGAGGTGTCGTATATCGACAGCACGGGTATAGGTGAGTTGGTTGCGGGATTCACGAGTGCCGCGAACGCCGGCGGTACGGTGAAACTGCTGGGCCTGACCAAACATGTGAAGGACGTGCTGCTGGTCAGCAGGCTTTACACCGTTTTCGAAGCGCATGACGACGAAGCACATGCTGTCCGGAGCTTTGCATAAGACATCGGCCACCCGTCCCCAGGCGGATGGTGGACGGAAGGCGGCCGTAGGGGAGTAATCCGTCCCAAGAGTCAAAATCCACTTTGGGCGGGCCGGATCGCGACGTTCATTCACCCGGAGAGCCTGGGATCGGCATTTCAGGGAGTTGAACTCGAATCCTACTGCCTTTGCAGGTGGGCGCGGTCCTTCTCATTTTCGTTGCAGAACATTTCGAAAATGTCGGAGTCGGGCAGCAGGTCGTGGGGGACCTTGATGGTAAAAGGCTTCGTGTACATCTTAGGGTCGTCGAAGGTCATCTCGACGTCCAGGTGCCCGAAGTCGCGGCGGTGGAAGCGTTCGGTGATACGCATCGCTTCGCTTTCGGGGTGGCCCATCAAATCCAGCCGCGTCCTCCCGTTGAAGCCCGCGGTTTCCACTACAAAGACGTCGCCCTCCCAGTGCCCGACCGAATAGCCCAGGTAGGCCGGAAGTTCGAATTCCTTTGGCAGCGCGCGTCCGTCCGTGTAGATTTGGCGGTGCAGGTTATCGATCTCATAAAAGATAACGCTAAGGCGAGGCGCCTGCACGATCTTAATCAACTCGGCGAGGAGGCCGGCGAGGGGAATGCCGAATTGTCCGACCCCGCAAACCTCCGCGGGGTTGGCGCGTGCCGCGCGCTGGCGCATCGCTTCCGCGGCTTCCGGCCGCAGCGGCGATTCTTCGGCCTTGAAGTCCGCGAGGATATTGCGGGAGTACTTGTGATTTGCGGCGGCCTCCATTCCCGGCACCTCCACTTTGCTGCTGCTGTCGATAGCGTCGCCGAAA
>Ga0209167_10000839_pt1 | contig 20232 bp, 18 predicted proteins | sample Coa_R1_9_FD_187154 | JGI IMG/M metagenome (GOLD analysis project Ga0209167, IMG submission 187154) | Surface soil microbial communities from Centralia Pennsylvania, which are recovering from an underground coalmine fire - Coalmine... | ecosystem: Environmental > Terrestrial > Soil >... | reverse complement strand
TCAATGACGAGGCCACCACGCCTGGCGCGTACCACCGAAGGTAAAGATTGCGGGACTTTCCAAAGACGAATTGAAAGAAGCCACAAAATGGGTAGGCGGGCTGGACCGCATTCACCGCGCGCGCGGAATTCTGATGTGTTACGACCTGACAGCGACACCGTTCGCACCAACTGGACGCAAGAGCGGCGAAGAGACGCTTTTTGGGTGGATCGTCAGCGACTTCGGGCTCAATGACGCAATTGAATCAGGATTAGTGAAAACGCCGCGCGTGGTGGTGCGGGACGACGGCGAACTGAACAGCAAATACAAGTCGAAGTTCTACCACATCTACACCGACTTGGAAGTAAAGCCCGACCTGAATCGCAAAGCGGAGCCACATACCCCGCTTCCTGATCTCGTCGGCAAGGGCTACTACTTCCTGGGGAAGGACTGGTTAGAAACGGCGAAGGCATGGAAAGAAGGAAACATCAAAACGCCGCCGGTGATGATTACCGTGGCCAACCTAACCCATACGGCGGCGCGTGTGCAATATGCCTTCGAGCACAAAAGGATTCGCATTGAGGAGCTCTGCGACCCGGACAAAATTCTGCATATTGATTCCAAGGTACTGGACGAAGCCGAGGCGCAGGAGGAACCTGCCGAGGTCCTAGCTGAGGCTGCTGCTGTTGACGAAGCAGACGGAGAAGCTGGTGAGGAAAGCGCGGAAGAAAACGGCACCGGGCCGAAAAAGAAGCTCACCAAGAAGGACCGTGCCGAGGTGCTCCGCAAAACAGTGGATACGATCGGACGCGAAGGCCAGCCCGGTGAGCAAATTCAGAACGTGATTTCCGTAGGGATGCTTTCAGAAGGCTGGGATGCCAAGACCGTCACCCACATCATGGGACTGCGGGCGTTCACGTCCCAGCTCTTGTGCGAACAAGTTGTGGGCCGCGGACTGCGCAGAACTTCGTATGAAGTTAATCCCGAGACCGGGTTGTTTCAGCCGGAGTATGTCAACATATTTGGCGTTCCGTTCACGTTTCTTCCGCACGAGGGCAGCGCGGATGCTCCGCCGCCACCTCCAGCGACAGGCAGGACCAGAATTGAGCCTCTTGCGGAGCGACGCGTTCAGTATGAGATGACGTGGCCCAACGTCATTCGGATCGACCACGAATATCGACCCCAACTAACTCTGGACCCGACCAAAGTGAACCGACTGGTTCTGGACGCCTACCAAACCCCCATGATCGCCGAGTTGGCTCCGATGATCGACGGGAAGCCAGATTTCACCAAGTTGAAGGAAATTCATCTGGAGGAACTGGCACGACGGTTCAGAATGCAGAAGATCGTCTTTGAAACTGCGAGCGAAGTTTACGACCTGATGGCTCCCACGTGGAAAGGCAGCCGGGAATACCTTCTCGCCCAGTTGGTTCGTTTGGTGGAGCGTTACATTGAGAGCGGAAGGGTAGTGGTCGATCCACCGCTGTTTAATGAGGATGACAAACGGAGAAGGATTGTCATCACTCTGAACATGACCAAAATTGTGCAGCACATTTGGGAAGCGATTCGATTTGAGAACGCCCTAACCTTGGAGCCGGTGTTCGACACAGAGCGGCCGATCCGCTCCACAGGCGACATGCTGCCCTGGTACAGCGGCAAAGCTTGCGAGCACACTAAACGCTCACACATAAACATGTGCGTTTACGACAGCCGGTGGGAAGCCAATGAGTCTCTAGAGCTTGATCGCAATCAGAACGTGCGCGCTTGGGTAAAGAACGACCACATCGGTTTTGAAATTACGTACTCCTTCAAAGGGATCATTCACAAGTTCCGGCCAGATTATCTAGTGACACTGACAAACGGCAGAACTCTGATTTTGGAAGTAAAGGGTCAGGATGACCAGCAACAGCAAACAAAGCGAGAATTCCTATCCGAATGGGTCAGGGCGGTGAATGGCCACGGCGGGTTCGGTGAATGGACCGCAGACGTTTCCCGGCATCCTAAGGACGTAATCGAAATTCTGGCACGACACAACCATTAGATTCCCCGTCAAGCCGCTTGAGCAAAATCCAACGATACTCAAAGCCCATCCATGTGGGAGAACCAATGCGAGCTCTTGAAATGTGCCGCCGATGCATCAAGACTCTTCTTAATAGGTTCAAAACTCGGAGCCGGTATGCGGTTTTGAATCGACTCAACGTTCTCCGCAAACTCGCTAAAGCCGCTCGAACCCAAGTGATCAGCCATCAAGCAATAAATGACAGACGCCAGCGTCATATCTGGGGTCGGAATCCTTGTTGTCACCCAACACTCGTTCCCCGAAGCTGCAACAGAGAGATCAAACCCAGCGTTTTGCAGATCCTCCTGGGGAATTAGCTCATCCGTTAATTGAACATGAAAAAATGGATGGTCATGCTGTCCACCTTCCACGAAGTCATAATGCAAGGATTGCACCAACTTCGCAGCAGAATCTGAAACAACAAAATAGTTCACATAAACAGTGGATTTGGACAACACCCATGACGGTCTTGTAAATGTCTCCATCGCCTTAACGACCACATCCAATCGTTGGTTCTTCGCCAGTCGTTTGCAGGGCCAGTCTTTCAGATAAAAAGACCAAATAAATGCCGCCCTATCGTTACCTCCCGCCTCGACAAACGAACTTTTGAGAGGCCGCTCCGGATATGAAAGATTGAGATTCGCGCCTTCGATAGCTGTACGGAACGCTTCCAGAAAGTCTTCGTATGCACTTCTGACACTGTTCGGAGGCAATACGGTTTGGGAAGTCATAAATCCGTCTTCAGGCACCAAGCCACGGCCCATACTCCTCAAATTTCGGATTGCTTATCCTAGTCAGGTCTGCGCCGCGTGGAAACCAACTCAGCCCCCCCTTCGAATTCTCAAGGCTAACTGGTAGTCGCGAAATAATGCAGTAGTATCCAGCTTGCTTATCAGGATCGACGCAACATTTGCTCCTTCCGATTCCCGGATCTACTTTCTTCCTAACTAGCTCCAACCCATCCGCGCTGTTTTCTCGTGAAACGATGTCATCCAGCATTCCTCGCCACCACTGTGGATTCTTGCCATCAGCAAATGGTCCGTTGTACAGACCTTCATCGAAAACCGAACGAACGGCAGCTTGCGAAAAAGCGGCAGTGTCAATATTGAGATAGCTTCCGGCGGCAATTTCATTCACAAATAACCCTGGGTATCGCAGCAAGGAGTCCCAAAGCCAATAGCCCAAGAAGTGGCTCATCTCCTGCACTTGCTGCATATTGGGTTTAGCCTTCGCAAGAATCTCGGACAGGCGATTTTGGTCGCCCACAGTGTACAGTGCGATCTTTTCCGCGAATTCTCGCTTACCCAGCAATGCAGCAAGGATTTTGGCAACAGAATTGTTACCTTTCTCCTTAATCACCGCAGGGAGTCCGGCCGTAATGTCAGCGAATCCATTTGCAGCCAGAGCTGCACGACGTGCCAGCTCGTCCTCACCATCAGAGAAGCGAAGAACGATGTGGCCTTCTTCCCATCGACCACGCCATTCGTAGTCTGTCAATTCGGGCTGTCGCGCGTAGGAACAAATTGGGATTGCGAGCCTCTGCGCAGCGGCGGCAACAGCATTCACTGACAGCCCTCCAAAGTTCGAGTCTTTGCTTTTAGAGAGATCGCGATCAGCAACCACCAGCGTGGTGCCACTGTACGGCTCACTGCTCAGGATTTTCTCCAACCGTGCCTCGTACATTTTGTCCTGTTCGGAAGAAGACTCCTTGAATTGACCACCCTCGAAAGGAAGAGCGGTACCGCGGGGCGCCAGATGCTTTTTCAGGGCCTCAAGAATTTCGGACCGAATTTGCTCGGTGTCTTCAAACAGCACAACTTTGATTTGTGTCGCCATCTTTTACTCCAAAGGAAAAACAACGCGAAAGCACGTATTGAATCCCGGTGGCGGATCGTCCATTAGCAAAATCTTTCCGCCGGCATCCTCAACCACTTGCTTCACCAATGTCAGGCCAAGGCCCATTCCAGAGCCTAGCGGGTTACCTGTGTCAGATGTTGTCGTATAAAGGGGATCCCAAATTCGTTTTCTGAGATCAGGTGGAACACCGACGCCGTTATCCGAAACTTCGAGGTAGTGAGTTGTTTTGTCGTTCCACGCGCGAATCGCAATCTTCGGATCGCGAATGCTTGCAGCTACGGCGAGAACAGCTTTCAATGCGTTGGTGTAAAGATTTAGCAAGACACCGCTGTATACAGCCGGTGAGAGTGCAGGAGTTTGAACCTGCGATGATGCTTCCGAACTTACTGTCACCCCATGATCCACTGCGAAGCTCTCAAATCGTTTCAGAACAAGTCGAATCTGCCCAGCAGCAGACATCCGAACAGCCTCTCCTCTGCGAACACCTTCCAGGAACATCTGAACGTATTGCAACTGACCCTTGAACGCCGAGAGATGCTGATTGAGGGTATCGGCAACACCCTCGAGACCGGCATGCTTCTTTGCCAACGAGCTCACGGCCTTAGCGGCCTTTTCCATTTCAAAAAGTAGACTCTTGTTCTCGTGCGTCATGAAAGCTGCAACAACTCCTAACAAACTCATTGTCATCAGGCTCCGACGAGCCTGAATGTTGTACTCCTCAACCTGATCAATACGGTCTGCGAGCTGTCGATAAACCTTGGCAATACGGGCCTTATCGGGTGCCGTTAACGTTGGGCTTTGCTTTACATATTCGATCGCTCGCTGCACATCCTCCCTTGCACTCTCAGCGGCTTCGCGTGCTTGCTTAGTCAACAGTCGGTCCAGCTCCCGCTTGTCGTGAAGCGCCAAAAACTCGATACCTGCACGGACGTACTCCACCAACTCATCAAAAGCCTGATTCTTCAGAAATCCTTCACGATCCATTGAAGGGATCAGATCCTTTGAAGGGATCAGATCCTTCTCCGATTTGTTTGGCGAGGGAGGCTTCGACTCAACAAAGACAGCCCCAACTAACTGATAGTCGTAAGGAAGGTAGAGCGCGGGGTTCTGTGCGGGGCGATTCCGCACAGTCGCAGCAATGGCAAACTCCTTCTTTGCGATAGCGGAACGCCAATCACGTTCACTGTGCGCTTTATCTATCGATAAATGCAACCAATCATCGTCTTCATTTCCATACGGCACCACCCTGAAACCATGATCAACTACCGCCACTCCATGGTTATCACGGACCCACCGCCACGCCGCTTGACCATTTATACCCTTGCCGTGGAACACTCCTTTTCGACGTGGGAAATAGCGCACGTCGGCCACGAAACCGGCAGATATCGTACTCTGAACCTTGAGCTCCAACGTTTTCGGCTCACGCGACGACGAAAACCAGACTCTAAAAACGAGATCTTTTCCTGTTAACTCAATTCGTAATCGAGCCCAGTAATTCTTGAGTACCAGGTCCGCGAGATCAACCTCTGCTGCGCCCTCCGCTTCGCTCCCTGGCAGCTTGACCCGAAATCCCGGATCCGTCTTAGACCCTTCGTAGATCCTCCTGAACTTGCCTGGGTCCAATCCCTGCAATGGCGTAACGATCCGTAAGACATCTGATCGCAAGGAGGACGTGCTTGTGAAGTCCGCAGACGCCTTAAGCTTGCGAACTTCAAGCGTCGTTCCGGTTAAAGAATCTTCCGCCATTTCCTCTAACGTGTAATCTACTTTGGCCTGTCGGAGATCATCGAGCCGGTCAATGGCAGGCCAATCAAAATGTGCAGTCAGCTTCGTTCTCAAGTGTCTCTTCGGATCTTGGGCGACCGTAATCAGGCTTAAGTGGTCACCCAAATAACGCACGGCAAAACGCCCAATCCCCTTTGCCCCCGTCAATCTCCGTGCGTATACCCTTGAGGTGCGGTCCCCTATCTTGCTGGATGTTGCTATGCGCATCCATCGTCCAACGAACTCGTCAAACGTCATCCCGTGACCCAAATCCGAGATAACCAGAGCTTTTCCTTTCTCGGCAACCTTGACTTCGCACAAAGCCGAGTCAGCGTCATAAGCGTTCTTTATCAGTTCCACCAGCGCTACTTCGGGACTCGCTACTAATCGTTCACCAAGTTCTTGCAGAAGACGGCCTTCCGTCTGAAACGGGACGGTACCTTCGTCGAGCAGGTTAGCGAGCGCTTTTTCTGGCATTCTTTCGCTCCCGCTCTTCAAATGTGTTCAGCACTGCGTTCAGTTGTCTGACTTCCACTTTTTTCAGCTTCTCAGCATGTGCTACGACCTGTCTCTCAAAGTTGATCCTCAACAGGTACGTTTGTAATCGGCGCAGAGGCAGCTTCCTTCGTGAATGAATGCCCCAAACCGAGCCGATGGCACGCGCAGAAACCGAATTAATCAGCACCTTCGGGCCGAACTCCGTAAAGCCGGAACTAAACAAAATTTGCGGCACAGGGTGGGCTTTGTAGTTGAACCAAGGGGTTTGGTTCTCGCAGGTGTACGTAGAACGCTCCTCTTCCGGTATGGCCTTTAAGTAAGCTTCGAGAGCATCGCTGCGCTGGTGTTTGTCAGAACGGATCAGCCAACACCTATCACCACTCTCCACAAAATGTTTCTCAAATGCGGCGCTTGAGAGAAGTTCTAGAGCGCGAGGCACGTTCTTGAGACTCGTGACGCACGGAACGACATCCGTCCTACGCCTCAACCCGGCGCGAACCCGTTCGCCCTCCGTCAACGTGAAGATCTTCTGAGAGCCCGGACTAAGGCCGCGAAGACCCCAGACCTGTCCTCGCTTCGCATACTCCAGCACTCCGTTCTTTGAGTCAGTAACTCCAGGTCGATTAACGACCGCTCGTTCCGCGGTAATGTCGTGGTAGGCCCACAGCCCATCTTGTCGCGCTTTGTCAACAATGCTCACCGAGGCCGTTGTCATGACACCTTCGAAAATCGGCTTCTGGAACCGGTAAACGGAAACGTTCCAGCGCTGTTCCCGAATGTAGTCACGCAACGCCTTTGCCGAGGGCCGTGAGACCCACTCATAAGGTATTACGAGGGCCACCAGACCGTCTTCACGCGCCTTAAGTAAAGCAAGACAAAAAAAGTAGATGTATAAATTGCAGTGTTTGTTCAACGAAACGCTTAGCTCCCGTTCCAGACGAACTACTGTTCGATCCTTCCACGACGTCTCGATGTCATGATGCCGCGCGTAGGGAGGATTGCCGATGCAAGCATCGTATTCTCCTGCCTGGTGGCGGAAGACACACCCATGTAAGATCTCCCCGTTGCGCGGCACTTTCGCATTGGCAATGCGCCTTTTATCGATTTCGACACCAGTGTACTTTGTGAAATTGCCCCCCACCCCGAACCTGCAATCCCCAGCCCCCAAATCAAGCACTGATTTCAATTGCTTTCTGTGTTGTTTCGTCAAATCCCAAAAAAGCTTTACCACCCGCTCTGGAGTCGTAACCTGCGACTCGCTTAGTTCATACGCTGTTCTTGGTCCTGCCATATCTATCCTGTGTCCTAAACGCCCTTCGGCCGAACCAAAGTAGCGGCGAATTTCTTGATCCGTCGTACATCGGAGTGCGTGAACACCCTCCATCCATTGCGGTCACGCGCCACTTCCTTCACCTTCCGGCGAAGCAGCCAGCGCCTCAGCGTGATCGGTGCGATCCCAATCTGCTTCGCCGCCTCACGCAAGTTATATCGCTTCGAATGCACCATAGCCCGTACTGTATCGACATATATCTACCCATGTCTACATCAATCTCAGGCAAGTGCAAGCGCGATGTGGTAGCTACGCCGCTTTTCCCCACGGCGACCCTCTTCCGGGTGGACGCCGCTCAGCCGCGGCTCCGACGGGCGTTTCGGACTGCGCCGATTTCGCGCCAAACGAAACCCAACTGCGTTTGGCACTCACCGCGCTTTCACTCACGCCCTGCCACCCTCCTTCGGTCTCCGTTCTGTCCCTTTCACCGTTCCGCCTTGTTTCTTCCCGCTGCCGCTCAAGTGAAGAAAGAAACAAGCCGGAAACGGCAGAAAGGGAAAAACAATGAAATTAGAAGAAGTCAACACACGAACCAAAGAGGCCGTGGATTTCCTCGTTGCAGCGCTGGAGTCCGGTCACAGTGAAGTCCTCACCGCATACCTCGGAGCGATGGCGAAGTTTCACACCTACAGCTTCGGCAACATCATGCTCATCGCACGTCAGAAGCCCGATGCTACCAACGTCGCCGGACTTCGGACATGGAACTCGCTTGGCCGCTTCGTTAAACGGGGAGAAAAAGGCATTTTCATTCTCGCCCCGATGGTCGGAAAAAGAAGCACGAAGGATGTAGCGACCGACGAGCCGAGTGAAGACGCAACAACGGAGGGTCAGCGGACGCTGTACGGATTCCGAGCCGTCTACATTTTTGACATCAGTCAGACCGAAGGCAAAGAACTCCCAACACTGACCGAAGTCAACGGAGACGTGAGCGGATACCGCGAACGCCTGTTTAAGTTCGTCGAATCCCAAAGTGTCGAGATCAGCTTCTCCGAGAGAATTTCTCCCGCCAAGGGTCTTTCGTATGGCGGGAAGATCACGCTGCTTGCTGGGATGCAGCCAGCCGAGGAGTTTTCCACGCTCGTGCATGAGATCGCTCACTTATGTGGCGCAGAGATTTATGTGGCGCTCGCCTCGGGAATGCGCCTAAGGACACGCTGTTTGGCGTAGACAAGCGCCACATAACTTTCCGTTCAGAGACTGCGAAGGAACTCCATGACGCATGGGTTCTTGCGCCACATCTTTCTCTCGTACCCTTTCCGGCCGGTGTCACAGGCCGCCAGCGCCTTCGCTTTCATCTCAAGATCGACTTCGGCGTAGACATTGGTGGTGTCGATGGAAACGTGTCCCAGCCACGCCCGGATTGTGTTGATGTCTACGCCAGCACGTAGAAGGTGCGTAGCCGTCGTGTGACGAATCGTGTGCGGACTAACTCGCTTTTTCGCCAGAGACGGCACGCTTTCCCTGGCTTGCTTCGCATGCCTTTCGACCAGCGTATGGATTCCGAAGCGAGTCACCGGAGTACCATAGCGATTCAGGAAAACAAAGCTGTCTTGCGGTCGGCCTGCGATCAAGGGAGCCAGAACGGTCATCGTTCGCGGCCACAGCGGACAGAGCCTTGTTTTTGCACCCTTCCCGCACAGCCGCACTGCACCGCCGCGTCTGTTATCCCCATCGAGATCGGAGATCTTCACCCCTGCCGCCTCGCTCGCCCTCGCGCCGGAGTTGTATAAGAAGAGGAGGAGCGCATGATCTTTCCGACCCTGCTGGGTGGAGGGATCCGGTGACCCGAGCAGCGCATCGATCTCAGCTTTTTCCAGATAAGTAAGCGGATTCTTTCCCGTGCGTTTGAAGGGAACGCTTTGGACTTCCCCGCACCACATCAAGTGCTCAGGGCTGCGTTCCCCGATAAAGTGTGCAAGGGCGTGTATGGCTGACAGCCTCTGGTTGCGAGTTGCGACGCTGCAGCCACGCTCTTCTTCGATGCCCGCGAGGAAGTTCCGTACGGCGTCGGCCGATAAGTCCTCGACCTCCAGAACATCGACAGTTGTCCGCGACTGAAGCGCAAGCCGCGGAAGAAGCAGGCATAACGTATCCCGATAACTGCGTTGGGTGTTCCGCGAAAGATTTCGCTCTGCAACCAGATGTTCCAGCAGGAAACGTCTGATCCAAGGGCCAAGAAGGGAGTCGTTCTTCATTGTTTGCCTCCTGGCGACGCGTACAGTTCGAAGCGATGGCTCGCTTCGTCCAGGAGTTCCTTGGTCATCGTCAGATAGCGCGACGTTTCTCGAAGTCCTACGTGGCCCAGATAGGTCGCCAGGTGCGGAAGAAGACGCTGGACATTCTTTCCTTCGCGATACCAGGTCACAAGCCTTCGCACGGCAAACGTATGCCGGAAGTCATGAAGACGGGGCTGATAGTAGAAACCGTCCGTGCGTTTCACGCCGGCTTCATATCGGATGCGTTTGAACGCCAGCTCTGCGGTCAGATGCGTGACCAGGCGTCCATCGTACGTTGCCAGAAACGGAGTGGTGGTTGAGGAGCCATGCTCTTTCCACTTCCTCTCGTAATAGCCTCGAAGGACCTCGGTCAGATCCGAACTTATGGGGACCAGCCTCATCTTATAGAACTTTGTCTCGCGCACCGTCAGGATCGCGTCACTCAGGTCCACATCCCGGTGCTGCAAGCGAATCGCTTCACCGATACGGAGGCCGGTCCCGTATAGAAGGAGGATCAACGTCCTGATGGTGTATGGCTCAAGGTGCCAGTTCCCACGATGCCGATTGTCTACGACCCGGATCATCTTCTGCACTTCTTCTATGGAGTAGAGGTAGGGACGGAACTGCCGCGGATTCTTCGGCTGGGAGAGCGGAAGCGGATTTCGTGTTGCGTAACCGCGTGACAATGCGAATCGAAAGAAGATTTTCAGGGCTGAGAACTTGTTGAACCACTCCGCTGTCACCGGCCGGTCAGCATCAAGGAACCGGCGAACCGTCTCCGGACTTATGCTGTCGATTTCAACGGGTCCGGCCAAGCGGGCGAAAGCAGTCAGTTTGAGTGCTCGGTTCTTGTAGGTCATGCCGAGCGACTGCTTATAAAGGATGAACTCGTGGACGGCATCGGTGAGGTTCACGCGACACCTCCCAGCCCGAGATTGCCCACATCCCGCAGAGCCTGGATCTCTCCGATGCGGTAAAAAGCAGCGGCGCTTTGTTCACACTGCTGGATACAGTCAACGAGCGGTCGCACATCCAAGGCAGCGACTTCGCGCAGGCCAACCAGATCGACCTTGGCGTAGATTCGAGTAGCCGCTACCGACATGTGTCCCAGGTGATCCCCTACCTCCTTCAGGGTCAGACCCTGGGCCAGAAGGTGCGTGGCACAAGCATGACGCAACACGTGCGAGCCATATCGCTTAAGCTTCAAGCCGAGCTTTTTTTGTAGCTTCCGAGTCATCGTGGAAAGAGCGCCAACCGAAACCGGTCGGTATGGTTGCCTGAGTGTCACCAAGACTTCTCGTTGCGTGCATCGCGGCCTCACCTCCTTCAGATACCTCAGAAGTGCATTCCCAACCTCGGTCGTCAGGGGATAAGTTTGGGCTTTCCTCTGTTTGGGACGACGCACGGAGATTCTCTCTTCCGCCCAATCGATGTCCTCAAGACGCAGGCAACAGACTTCGCCAACGCGCAGGCCGTAGACCGAGCAAAGCAGGATCGCGCAGCGACTTCTAATCTGAACTGGCGACGTGCCGTTGACGCTGGTGACAAGCTTCTTCACCTCTTCCCATGTCGGCCCTTGCGGCAGATTTTCGTACGTGTAGACCCGGGGTGCGTCGATGGACTCAGCAATGCCGGCCGCGCACCAACCTCGATTGGTGGCAAAGCAAAAGAACGAGCGCAGAGAGTACACATGGAACGAGACGGTGGTCCGCTTCCACCGGCCCGCCACGATACCGGTGAAGTACTTGGTAATCACCACCGGCGACACTGCGGACAGTGGCACGTCTTGTGCGACCAGCCAGGCAAAAAAGGGTTTCAGCGAACGTTCGCGGTTGACAAGCGTAGCGTCGGCGAACCCTCTCTCGTGTTTCAGGAAGGTCAGGAACTGATGCAGGTGGTGGTTGTAGGGTAACGGCTCGCCTTGTGCAGCGTGTATTGATCGGGACATGTTGGTTCTCCTCGCAAAAGAAAATCCACCAAGTATGCCCCTTGCCTTTCCACAACCCCGCGCGATAATGTCGCAACGTTATGCCCCTTCATGCCCGTGAAAAGATCGGAAGAAACGATCCCTGTCCCTGCGGTAGCGGCAAGAAGTACAAGCACTGCTGCCTGCCCGGCTATGCTCCATCTATCGACCACGTGTGGGCGCGGCAGCACGAAGAGTCGGACCGCCTGACGGGGGAGCTCACCAGGTTTGCCTTGCGTAAGTTCGGGGAACAGATCTATGAAGCGTGGCAAGACTTCAACATGCGTGACGTTCCGAAGCCGCTGGAAGAGGCCGCAGACGAACGTCAGATCTTCATGCCCTATTTCTTGTTCCAGTGGAATCCGGACGCTCGGCGGACCACCGCGCGCGGGCAGGGCGGCGTGGTGGTTCGCTGGTACATGCTGGAGAAGTCGAAGCAGCTAACCGCGATGCAACGGATGTTTTTGGCGCAGGCTACAACACAGCCGCTGAGCTTCTACGAGGTCGTTTGGAATGAACCCGGTGAGGGCATGAGGGTGTGGGACGTTCTGATTGGCGGAGAAACCGAAGTCATCGAGCGATCGGGGTCGCGACTTTTGCGGCCGGGAGACCTGCTTTTTGCCCAGATCTGGCACCAGCCCGAGCTTGCCGTGTTCGGCAGTATGGCACCCATCTGCATTCCGCCGGACAAGAAGATCGAAGTCATCGAACTCCGAAACAAACTGAAGAAGAGAATCGCCAAAAAGAATCGTTATCTGGCGCCGCACGACCTGTTGCGATATGCGGATCTGATTCGCGCCACCTACCTGGACATTCGGGACCGGCTATTCGCTCCGCCGGTGCTCTGCAATACGGACGGCGACCCGCTGCTGTTTCACACACTGACGTTTCGGATCGAGTCGGCGGAAGCGGCGTTCGACGCGTTGGCCCCATTGGCAGTGGGACATTCCCGTGAGGAGTTGCTCGACGATGCGGAACTGAGCGACGACGGGAAGCTGCGGAAGGTGGACATCGATTGGATCAAGGAAGGCAATCGTAAGTTTAAAACTTGGGACAACACCATCCTGGGCCACATCAAGATTTCCGAGGGACGTGTGATCGCGGAGGTGAACTCGGAGAATCGCGCCAAACGGATGCACAAAGAGATTGCGAAGCGGCTCGGTTCGCTGGCGGTCCACGAAAGCACCATCGCCCAAACGTTGGAAGAGATGCGGAAGAATACGCCACAAGATGCAGAGGAAGCAGAACTGCACGACGCCGAGATGGAGGCGCTGTTGGCCGATCCGGAAGCCAGGAAGTTCCTGCAAGCCACCATGCAGAAGCAAGTCGAAAGCTGGATTCACCAGAAGATCCCTGCGTTGGGCGGGCGCACGCCGTCGGAAGCCGTTCGTGATCCAGACGGCAAGGAAATGGTGGAAGCACTGCTTCTCGATTGGGAGCGCCGCGATGAACGAGATGTTTCTCCGAATCAGATACGCCCTGACATTAGTGTGCTTCGCCGCCTGTTGAACCTGGCTCCCCAGCATCCTGAGTCTCTCACCTGACTCTACTACTCCACAATTATGTGGCGCTAGTCTGCCGTGATCGACCGGTGTTTATGTACGTCCCCGAGGCGGACGCCACATAAATCTCTGCGCCACATAAGTGGGCTTATGTTGTCGACAACATAAGCTCACGAGCCGAAGTACGAGGAATTCCGGGCACGAACGATCTGGAGTCTGTCCAACGCATTCACTTCGGCGTTCAAAGAACTGGAACCGATTCCGCAGTTCAGGGCCACTGCAAAGCTGGGTGAGTTCCTGGAGGCTAGATTCTCCCAGTCGTTCTGAGGTAACGGCGGCGCCGGCCGGGCCGCCGCTCTCAAGCGTGACGCCTCCATTAAGCTTCTCCTGCGGCCACCCACCGCGGTCAGAGATAACTTAACCACCAGTCTTTGTGCCTCTGCTTCAGCTTTGCGAACCAGCAGCAGGGCAAGTACAGCATCGCTACGGTGAAGAGCCACATCATGTAAATAAAGGAGAGGCCATGACCATAGCTCTCCGGGGTGTTGTTCATCCAAAAGCTGCCGTGCCAAAGCCACTCCACCGGTTGGCGGAAGATGTATGCCATAGCGATCGCCAACAGGTGAATTACGTAGAGATGCAGGATGTAAAAGAACATGGGTACTCGCCCGAAGACCAGAAAAGGATTAGTTAGCTTCTTGATGAACGGCTCTTGGCCAGAGCGATCCAGCCAAGAGAGCAACAGGAGGGAAGGTCCGATGGTCATCAACAAGAACTGCAAAGACGGTGGGTATTTCTCGACGTCAAGAAAATAGACCATCGTCATCAATGTCGTGGGAAGCGGGTGCCACGGACCGGGCGAGCTTGCGGCTACGCCAGCGGCCGGATTTCCGTATGCGTTCAACCCCCGCAGAACGACGAATGCCAGGGTGAGGGTAGAGCCGAGAAACAACAGAATTCTCTGTCTCAGGGACGGCTCTTTGAGCATGACTCTCCCAAGCACATAACCGCATGCCATGACGCCCACCCAGGGAACAAGAGGAAACAGAACGAAGAAGTGAGTCCCCGGTACTACGCCGCGGCAGTGGAGCAGTGCCCACACCCAGCCGAGGGAACCCATTTGTGTGGGCTTAACAACATCGAAAAGATCGTGCGTCGCGACAAGAGCGAGACCAAATGTCAGAATCGCCCATTCTGGCAGCCACACCAGACCCGCCAGGATCACCATACTGACCCCCAGCGACCAGATCACTCCGCCGAATGTCCAGGGAACGAACGTCCAGGCAAATTCGATAATCGTCCATTCGAGAACGACCAGCCAGATTCCACGGGTCCAGAGGAAGCGCGAGACCTTCGCGACTGATCCAGTCCGCTGGCGATATAGGAGGGCACCCGTACCGGCGAGGAGAAAGAACATCGGTGCACAGAAATGCGTGATCCAGCGCGTGAAAAACAATCCCGGCCAGGTGAGATCTATGTTCTCCGGCTCGAAGGGAATGTTCGTGAAGAAGTCTCGGGTGTGATCGAGAGCCATCCACACCATGATGAGACCGCGGAAGACGTCAATCGATGAGAGCCTAACTCCGCGATCGATCCGCGGCTCAGCCTGGGTAGTGGATGCTCTGGACATCGTGGCAACAGGCACTGATCAGCTCCTTGCGAATCACAGCTGGCCAGAATCCAAAAGTGTCAAATTCGTTTTTGCAAGTTAGATCGGGACATCAACAGCGGTGAATGTTGGGTCTTCTACATTTCCGGTGTTGCGGGTGCCGAGTGGCTCGAAAACCAGAAGGTGAGTTTCTTCATCCGCCGAAGTTCGATGCTCAATTCCCTTGGGAACGATGGAAAACTCTCCGGCTCCAATCTCGACGAAGCCATCCCGGAACTGGATTCGCAGGCGTCCTGAGAGACAGAGCAGCAACTCGTCTTCGTTCTCGTGATGATGCCAGACGAACGCGCCTCGAATCTTAACGATCTTAAGTTCCTGGCCATTCAATTCACAAAGAATCCGCGGCTTCCAGTAGTCGGTGATCTGCGACAGCTTTTCAGCGAGATTCACTTTATTCATCGCATCTTCTCCTTTAGTACCAGCGTTCATTGCGATCCAGATCTTTTGTTAGCGCGCCCGCTGTTCGTGCTCAAGCAGCCAGCGCTTGCGCTCGATTCCGCCACCATAGCCGGTGAGCGATCCGTCAGAGCCGATCACGCGATGGCACGGGACTACGACCCCAACAGGATTTGCGCCATTGGCAAGCCCAACGGCACGAACTGCGGTCGGACGGCCAATTCGTTCAGCAAGCTGCGCATAGGAGACTGTCGTGCCACAGCGAATCTTGCGCAGCGCATGCCACACCTGCCGCTGAAAAGGCGTGCCGCCGGTTTTAACCGGTAGAGCGTCGATGGCCTCGAACTCTCCTGCAAAGTAGCGATTAATCGCATCCGTCAAACCATTCGCTTTGTGCCTGGGTTCGATCTGGAATCCGCTCGCGCCGTAGTGCAGACAGAGAAGACGGTGCATGCGCTGCTCGTAGTCGGTCCAATCCACGGCCCGGACATTCTCTTCACGGTCCGCCACAACAAGCATCTTGCCGATGGGTGTCTCGATTCGGTTTATGAACAGTTGCAAGATCTCAGCCATGCGTTCCCCCGGTTGGGATTCGGACGGCTTGGGCGGCCCAAAGGTGTTGAGCAGCGTAGGCACGCCAGGGCCTCCAGGATTCAGCGCGTTTGAGAAGGCTATCTGGGCTGGACTGCATCCCCTCGATCAATCTCGCCCCGCGAAGCAAGCCAACATCAGAGGCGGGGAACGCGTCCGGTTCGCGCAACGCCCGCAATGCGATGTACTGTGCAGTCCATTCGCCGATGCCCGGGATCGAGCGGAATCGGGTGATCGCTTCTTCGATGGTTCCAAACGGGCGAAACAGGTTCCGGTCCGCCACCGCGGCTTCCGCCAGCGCCTTCAATGACGCTCGCCGCGCAGACGGCATCCCCAGCTCGATGGATTCTGCCCTCCTTAGACATTCTGGAGTAGGAAATACATGCGACAAGCCTGGGTGACTGTCAGCGGTGACCGGCAAAGGTCTGCCGTGCCGCACAACCAGTTCGGCAGCTAGACGGCGAGCCGCAGCCAAGCTCACCTGTTGGCCAAGAACAGCCCGCACCGCTAATTCGAATCCGTCCCATCCGCCCGGAGCGCGCAGCCCGGGACGTCGCGCGACGAGGGGCGCGAGTACCCTGTCGCGGGAGAGATGTTCATCAATCATTCCGATGTCTGCGCCTGTGTCGAACAAGCGTCGCACGCGGGTCACAATTGCAGGCAGACAACGAACGCTGGGGAAACGGATCGCAACTCCTAAGCTCTGCTGCTGAGGCAGATGCACGACCCGGACGAATCCGATCGCTCCGTCGAACTCAACTGTGCGTTGATAACTGTCGTGCTCGACGATTTCAATGCCAGGGATCACACGCGGCGCCAGATAAGCGAGCATGGAATCCCAGTCATACGGCGGTCGATAACGCAGCCGAAGCGTGACACCCGTCTTGGCGGGCACAGAATGTGAGGTGCCCTCCCGCCGCAAGGCACTGGGAGGACGACGAAACAAGTTCTGGAATACTTCGTTAAAGCGGCGCACGCTGCTGAATCCTGCCGCCAGGGCAACCTCGGTCATGGGCATGCGGGTTTCATGAATCAATTGCTTGGCAAAGAGCACACGCCGGGTTTGCGCCACGGCAATGGGCGACGCGCCCAAATGCTCGAAAAACAATCGCCGCAGTTGACGGTCTCCTACTCCAAGTCGTTCAGCCAATTTTTCGACGTTCGTGCTGCCACCATCGAGCGCCCCATCGGCAATTAGAGCCAGTGCCCGGGAAACGGTATTCGAAGTTCCTCGCCATGAGGCTAAATCGGGAGCGGTCTCGGGACGGCAACGTAAGCACGGACGAAATCCATTCTCCTGGGCCGCGGCGGCGGAAGCAAAGAAGCGGCAGTATTGGAAATGCGGGGTGCGGGCTGGACAGACGGGCCGGCAATAGATGCCAGTCGAGGTCACTCCGACGAACAACAGTCCGTCGAAGCGGGCATCTCGAGTCTCTAAGGCTCGATAGCATATTTCCCGATCCGGCAGTTCCATAGACGAATTCTCTCACCCGTTGTAAGCCGAGACTCGCGGTTTTCGGACATGATCACCCGTCACGAGGACAGTCCAAACTCGTTCATCTTGAGGCCCCTTCACGGACTACGGTTCGAGCTCCGCTCACCGTGTATATCGCTACTATCGAGCCACAACAACTCTGCATGTCGCGGACGGACTAGAGTAATCCTAATATCCTGTAATTTTTTTCCGTCGGCGGCGTACTGCTTTATGGATGCCGAGAGCACCAGGTCGAAAGGACCACAGCCTCGCGAGGGCAAGCAGATGGAGGGGCTGGATCTTGAGCACGTAATCGAACGCGTACGGGGCCACGATGCCGAGGCTCTCGGGGAAATCTATCGCCAATACGCCCGGCGGGTATTCGGCTTGTGCCGTCACATGCTGGACTCTCGAGAGAGAGCAGAAGATGCGACTAGCGAAGTCTTCGTCAAGCTACAGCGTTCCATCGAGAGCTACGACGGATCGATACCTTTCGCAAGATGGCTCCTGCGGGTGGCTGGCAATCAATGCATTGATGTATTGCGGCGCCAGCGACGGAGACGGCAGCTGATTGTGGAAGGTGAGAACGAAGATACGGTCCTAGAGGCACCGAGTGCGGAGCCCTCACCGTTGGGTGCTGTCCTGAGCAAAGAAGAGAGAGTGCGGGTGCGGGATGCCATCCGAGGTCTGCCGGACAACTTTCGCCTGCCTCTGGTGCTGCGCTATTACAGCGAGTTGAGCTATGACGAAATCGCTCGGGAGTTGGGGCTCGAGAAAAATAACGTGGCGACACTGATATTTCGGGCCAAGCAGGAACTGCGTCGAACATTGGATCGCGGGAGCAAGTAACCCATGGAATGCTATTCGGAACAGACGTGCGCAACCTTCGCGGACGGTGAACTGGCTGCGGACGAAGCGCGGTCCTTCGGAGGCCACTTGGCCACCTGCCCGCGATGCCGGGAACTGGTGGACGCATTGCGCGTTGAGAACCGCGCTCTGAGCGAAAGTCTGAACCAGCTTCCGGATGAAACACTCAGCCCGGTGGGCGTTTCCCCTCGCGGCTGGTGCTGGCGCTGGGCCGACGCGACGGTCCTGGCCGCGGTCCTGGCGCTGGGTTCCATGGTTGTCGCTCGCATCGATCAGCTGGGAATCCCGTCAGCGCTGGAATGGTTCAACCCCTTCAGCGCAGATGGCCTCATGAACCTGATCTTCAACCTGTCGTACTACTTTGCACATGGAGGTACCGCCATGCTGGCTGATTATGCTGCCGTAGTTGGGGGAATGTTTTTGTTGTTGGGTGGCGCCGCACTCCTGCTGGGGCGGCGATGGCGGCTACCCCTGTCGGCTTTCCCGCTGCTGATTGTTCTGCTCACGCTGTCGCTGCCCAGCCTCGCTCTGGACCGGCGTTACGGAGAGTTCATCACCGTGCCGGCGAATGAGACGGTGGACGATACGCTTGTCGCCACAGGTAACTCGGTGATTGTGGACGGCATCGTCAATGGGGACCTGCTGGTTTTTGCCCAGACCCTGGAAGTGCGCGGCACTGTCAAAGGCGACGTAGTAAGCCTCGCCAAGAGAACCGTGGTAAGCGGAACTGTGGAAGGCCGCATCTTCAACTGCTCGCGGTCCATGCAGCTGGACGGCGAATTAGGCCATAGCCTTTACAACTGGGGCCAATCCTTGCGCGTAGAGCAGCGGGCGCATGTGGGCGAAAGCATCGTGGCTGGCGGCGACATCAGTCTTGAGGGCGACGTGAAACGCAGCGCCACACTTTACGGCGAGGTCAACGTTAGCGGCACTGTCGGCCGCGATTTGACCATGGCCGGTGGTAGGCTTGGCAGCCTGGTTCTGACGAACACGGCGCGGGTCGGTGGTAACCTGACAGCCCGCGTGCACCAGCTCAAAGACGTGCACATCGCCGATGGTGCCTCTATCTCCGGCAAACGTGACATTCAGTCGCGGGTCCAAAAAAGTCGGTTCACGTTGAGATTTTTCCTCCACCAGGTTGTCTGGCTTGCTGCGGCCATGCTGGTGGGATGGCTGGGCCTTGCGCTGTTTCCCGGCTTTTTGCAGGCCTGCACCCAGGCGGTCGGTTCAGGGTGGCGAAGCCTCGGGCTAGGACTTGGAGTCCTCGCGGGCGTACCCGTGGCCATCATCGTTGCAGCCATCACTCTGGTTGGTATCCCGATCTCGCTCATGTTGCTCGCGCTCTATCTGGCGGCGATCTACCTGGCGAAGCTTTGGGTTGGAGCCTTCCTGGGGCGCATACTTCTGAAGCCAGCCAGGGCCACAAAACGCGATTGGATGTTGGGATTGCTGGTGGGCCTGTTGATCCTCACCATCGTCGGGTTCATTCCATATTTTGGTGGCCTGGTTCGCTTGCTCGTGGTTTGCCTGGGATTGGGAGCGTTCGCTTGGCAGCTCTATCAAGGTTCGCGACCGGTCATGACAAGTTGAAAAAGGCATGATCTAGAAACATTGTCTCAGGCGTGTTGACCGTGTGAACGCAAAAGATAATTTGGGCCAGTATTGGGCTCGGGCGGTTCGTGGCTTGGGCGAACTCCATGGTTCGGATCGGGCGAAGAGGTCGGCAGGGGAATGGAATGGCGGATTGTGATGTTGTCCCTGCTCACGAGGATCTCATGCACCAACAATCGTACGACTCTCTGACGCTCTGCCACTTCCAGGACATTTCCTCTGGCGCGCAGTCGTGTGCGGAACTGGGCGAGGTTTCCACCAAGCGCAAGTTACGGGTTGGGTCGACGGCGGTCATCTCCAGCGATTGCAGCTCCGCTTCATTTGCCCGCTGCTGTTTGCGCAGATCCGGCATGCGGCAGCGGAGCTCTTCTAAGGTGATCAGATTCTCCTGGTATCCGGTCAGCAGCCGCTCCATGCTCTTGGTCAGGCGCGCTTGATCGCGACGGAGCGCCT